>Ga0302314_10002205_pt1 | contig 36375 bp, 39 predicted proteins | sample III_Palsa_N2_3_FD_200533 | JGI IMG/M metagenome (GOLD analysis project Ga0302314, IMG submission 200533) | Peat permafrost microbial communities from Stordalen Mire near Abisko, Sweden - III_Palsa_N2_3 | ecosystem: Environmental > Terrestrial > Soil > Palsa > Peat permafrost | place: Sweden...
AGCTTTAGCGTTCTTTCAAGCGATGCGATGTTCACGGCATAGTGCGGCTCGAGAGCGTTATCCCGCAGCATAGAGACGTATGGCGCCCAGTTGGGCGGATACAGGACGACGTCCTGCCAATAATCGACGATGGCCTTGCATTGAATGCCCATGACCTCGAGCCGGTGATATAGGGCCTGTCGTTGATTGTTGGCAGATTTCAAGTTCTGGCCATCGAGCGCGGTGGAAAGTGCGGTAAATTTCGCCTCGATATCGGCTTGGTCGGTGTCGTTAAGACAATAGGCCTGCCAATCGTCGGCGAATGTTCGCCCCCGGTCATCCATGACATGTGTGGCCAGCATCACTGGGACATTCGCCCGAAGCTTGAGCAGCGCCTGGCGCATCGCGTCGAGTATCGACACAGACGCCCGCAGTTGTGCCTCGGTCATGTCACCCGAGCGCGAGAGCGGCGAGGCTGGCTGCGAAGGGTTCACTTCGTCGGCCCACACGCTCCGCACTGCCCATGCGGCGCAGATCATCGCGATCGCGGCCCATGGGCTTATCTTCCTTGACGCCATGGAACGCAGTCTAACGCAACGCCCTGGCTACGGCAGCCGCTGGGTTAGAATGACGATCACGCTGGATGACCGATCCGATCGGATTAATAAAAGGTGGCTCCATGTGGTGTGTTCGCTGCGGATTCGCCTTGTTGGCCATCGTCAGTTTGGCCCACGCACAACCCACTTGGGATCCCGATGCTAAACCGGCTCTTACCCCTCAGCTGATTCAGTCGGCTCTTCAGCGAGGGCTGAATCCTGCCCTTTCCAAAGCGGCCGGAAAAGTCCCTCACGCCAGCTGCCTGCTACGAGTCTGGTACAACGCAAAGGGAACGATCCTCGTCGAGCAGATCATCAAGAGCAGCGGCTATCCCGAGATTGACCAGGCATGCCTCGCCACGGCCATTGGTCAGCCGCTGACAGTGCCGGTGCCGCTCGATCCGGACAATGGCGGATGGACCCATCTTCCGATCGTATGGAACTTTGGTAAAGCGGACAATAAAGCGCAACCGATGGAAGCCGATCCCTCGATACCGGCTCTACGGCAAGGCGACGCGATGCATGTAGCCGCGCCTTACTATCCCGATGCCGCCCTCGCCGCACGTGCGCACGGCATATGCAAACTGCACGTCGCCGTTTCGGCAGCTGGTGATGTGGACGCATTGGACATCACGCAGTCGACCGGTTCGGTAGATTTGGATCAAGCGTGCTCAGACGCCATATACGACGCGCCATTTATACCCGCGCGCCGAGAGGGCAAACTCGTGAGTGGCACGACCGACATCGTTTTGGACTGGCGTTTGCCGGAGGCGAACCCACCCTGAGCTGTCGGTCGCGACCGTCTGCTTACGGGCGGCCAGCGTGCGATGATCACTGACGCGGAGATTCGTCATGGATGGCACGAGCCAGCGCCAAAGGGAAGGGGCCCAGACGCACGCTTGCGTGCTGAGCCCGAGTCCTCATGCGTGCCCGGTCGCGTGCAGCCTGCCGCACGATACTAGTGAGTCCCCGCCGCGGCCAGCACCATCGGCGCTGACACGCCGGATTTGGACGCGAAGACGGCGAACAACGCCGGGCGATTGACCTCTATCACCGCGTCTCCGATCACTTTTTGTAAGCAGGCGTTCCCGTGCCACTTGTACGATTGTGACTCGACGTACATTCGCGAGCACACGTTGACGGCGGCGCCGTGGATCCGGCGATACAGAGCCGCTGCGCCCTGCGATGTCGAGACGTCCAGATCCCCGAATTTCACAGTGACCTGCGGGGGTGTCGTGTTGTCATCGGCGCGGGACACGGTGGCGAAGCTGAAGACCAGGGCGCTTAGGATCGCGCCGGCAAGCAACGTGCGAAGGGCTGTGGTGGTGATCGTGTTCATGGTGGTCTCCTTGGAAGGGTTGATAAAGCCGCTAGGGTTACTGGATCGATCGTCACGAGGCGGTTTCTCGGCCCTCTGCCGGGGTATTCCGGCTGGCCCAATTCGCTGCCTCACCCATACAGACACCTTCTGGGCGCCAAACCCGACATTCGGCTCGCAAATTGAGTGACACCGGGCTCCGGGCTGAGTTAGGTTGGTCCACCACCGAAACGGTGCGGGATGCCGAGGCGCCTGATGACTCAGCTCACCGAGTTACTCGGACGTATACAGGCGGGCGATCTGCAGGCGCGCGATGCTCTGTTTGCGACCGCTTACAGCGAACTGCACCGGCTGGCGCATGCACGGCTGCGCGACGGTGGGCGCAATACCGTTCTCGATACCACCTGCCTGGTACACGAGTCGTATCTGCGGTTCGTGCGGGCCGGGGAGCTGCGTGCCGAGGATCGCCGCGCGTTCTTTGCCTACGCTTCCCAGGTGATGCGTTCGGTGATCGTCAACAGCGTGCGCGAGCGCATCGCGCAGAAGCGCGGCGGCGATCGTTTCCCCCTCAGCTTATCCAACGGACTTGGGGCCGAGCTGCCGGGCGCCGAAGAGACGGTTCTGGCCGTGCACGAGGCGCTGGAGGCATTGGAGCAAGCCGACCCTCGATTGGCGCAGGTCGCGCAGATGCGCTACTTTGGCGGCTACAGCGAGCAGGAAATTGCGGAAACGCTGGAGATCACCGCACGCACGGTGCAGCGTGACTGGGAGAAGGCGCGGCTGATCCTCGCGGCCGCGTTGCGCTGAGGGGAATGATCGGACCGATGGCCCTATCGATTCCCCAGATGGCGCGAATGAGCCAGCTGCTGGAGGCGGCGCTGGCACTGGATGAGGCTGGGCGCCGCGTCTGGCTTGAAAGGGCTGCGCTGGAGCATCCGGATCTGGCAGCCGCATTGCGCGAGGCGCTGTTGCCGGGAGCGGCGCAGGCAGCGCAGCTGCAAGACCTGATGAGCCTGCCGAAGCTCGCCGCCGGGGCCGATGCAAGCGCCCCGTCCGCGAGCGGCCTCGCGCCCGGGGCACGTGTGGGCCCGTATCAGCTGATTCGACGGCTAGGCGCCGGGGGCATGGCCGAGGTGTGGCTGGCACGACGCGCCGATGGCGCCTTCAAGCGCGAGGTGGCGCTCAAACTGCCAATGCTCAATCGCCTGCAGGCAGGTCTGGAAATGCGCTTTGCGCGCGAGCGCGACATCCTGGCCAGTCTGGAGCACCCCCATATCGCGCGTCTCTACGATGCCGGAGTCGATCCGCAAGGGCTGCCCTACCTGGCGATGGAGTATGTGCAGGGCGCGTCGCTGACGGACTGGTGCGACGCGCACTGGCTCGGGATACCCGAGTGCCTAGGGCTTTTCCTGCAGGTGCTCGAGGCCGTGCAGTACGCTCATGAAAAGAGCGTCATCCATCGGGACCTCAAGCCCTCGAACATTCTGGTGACCAATTCCGGGCAGGTGCGGCTGCTGGATTTTGGCGTCGCGAGGTTGCTGGAGGGTGAAGACACGGATCAGCCGGCGCTGACGAGTGTCTACGGCCGAGCGCTGACGCCGGACTACGCCAGTCCCGAGCTATTGCGCGGCGATCCGATCGATGCGCGCAGTGATCTCTACTCCCTGGGCGTCCTGCTCTACGAGCTGCTGACGGGCATTCGGCCCTATCGGCTCAAGAGCGCGGCTTCGATCGGCGCACTCGATCAGGCCATCGCCACCATCGAGGTTAAAAAGCCAAGCATACAGCTCGAGCAGTCGGCGGCCGGTACCCGCGCGAGTACGGCCGAACGGCTGGCGCGGCAGCTGCGTGGAGATCTGGATGCCGTGGTACTCAAGGCATTAGCGAAGGAGCCAGCGCAGCGCTATCCAAGTGCCGGTGCCCTCGCGGAGGATCTGCGACGCTACCTGGATGGCAAGCCCATCCAGGCCCGACCGGCCCGCATCGTTTACCGCCTGCGCAAGTTCATGTTGCGCAATAGAGCGGTGCTCGCCGTCAGCGTTGCAGCCTTCGCCGCCATTCTAGCCGTGGTGGGTTATGCGCGATACCGCGCGAGCGTTGCCCAGGTAACGGTCAGCGCCGCTGCTACGAACGTCGTCAGCGATAAGTCGATCGCCGTGCTGCCGTTCGTGGACATGAGCGAGCACAAGGATCAGGAATATTTCTCCGACGGACTGTCGGAGGAACTGATCGACATGCTCACCAAGATCCCGGACCTGCGGGTGCCGGCGCGTACGTCGTCGTTCTACTTCAAAGGCAAGCAAGTGACCATTGCCGATATCGCCAAAGCGCTCGGCGTTTCGCACGTGCTCGAGGGTAGTGTGCGCAAGTCCGGCAACACCCTTCGCGTCACCGCGCAGCTGATTCGCGCCGACAACGGCTATCACGTCTGGTCGGAGACTTTCGACCGGAAACTCGATGATATCTTCCAGATCCAGGACGAGATCGCGAAATCCGTGGTCAACGGGCTGAAGGTGTCTGTGCTGGGAGGGACGCTCCCGAGAGCGACGCCCACAGCCAACCACGATGCATACTTGCTGTATCTGCAGGCCAAGGAGCTCCAGTATCGCGGCAATTCATTGGACAGCTCTCATAAGGCAATCGACTACCTACACGAAGCGCTGAAGCTCGATCCCGAGTTTTCGCAGGCATGGCTAACTCTCGCAAGCTTCCTGGCCGCAGATTACAACTTGTTTGATGTTGAGCCTCACGATGAGGCCCGCGCGCTGATTTATTCCGCTCTGGACCACGTCAGAAAGCTGGAACCGAGCCCGCTGCCAATCCACGTGGTACTGGGGCGCGTCCTATATGAAGTCGATTGGAGTTGGCAGGCAGCCGATGCGGAACTGAAGCAGGCCATCGAACTCGAGCCTGGAAATTCCGAGGCGCATAGACTGGCGGCATACCTGGCAACGACGTATGGTCGATTCGATGAAGCGATCGAGCAATCAGAGAAGGCCATTGAGCTCGATCCTCTCCAGCCATGGAACTACATCGCGAGGGGTTATGCGGCCTACCGCTCCGGACGGCTCGCGCAGGCGGAGTCCGACTTTCGAACTGCACTGGACCTGGCCCCGGGATCCGGTAAGTTCCATTGTCTTCTCGGGGCTGTGCTAATAGCCGGAGGGCAGCCCGAATCAGCGCTCGCGGAGATGAAGAAGGAATCAAACCCGCGCTTCCGCCACGTCGGGATGGCACTAGCCCTGGGTGCGCTGGGACAGGCCGACGAGTCGGACAGGGAACTTCGGACTGCGGAGCAGATGTTCGGCGATGAAATGGGCTACTGGATAGCCATGGTGTACGCCGCGCGCCACGACCCGGATCGGGCCTTCGCGTGGCTCGATCGCGCATTTAACGTGTACGGCGAAGGAATAACCTGGATCAAAGGGGACCCGCTTCTAGGCAGTTTAGTCGAAGACCCCCGATACAAGGCATTGCTGCAAAAAATGAGGCTGCCGGAGTAGGCTCGGCGGAAATGGTCGAATTCGTTGGGGACGCGCTTCGGGTCCGAGAGTACTTATTCGAGGCTGGGGATGGCGCAACGCGCAATGAGGCTTGAATGAAGCTGGTACACGTTGTCCTGACAGGTGCGCTCATGTTGCCGGTGAGCAGCGGGGGCGAGGCGGCTGAGACCAAGCCGTTTCAATTGGACGAGGCAAGTATCAGCGGTGTGCAGGCGGCCTATAGGTCTGGAGCCACCACGGCCGCTCGCGTCGTGCAGTCCTATCTGGCGCGGATCCGGGCATACGACCAGGCGGGGCCCAAGCTCAATGTGGTGATCTTTCTGAACCCAAGGGCGCTCGATGAGGCGGTCGCGCTCGATGAGCATTTGCGCGAAACGGGTAAGTTCGTGGGCCCGCTCCACGGGATCCCGGTGCTGCTCAAAGACAACATCAACACGAAAGACATGCCCACCACAGGCGACTCGCTCAGCCTGGCGGGATACACGCCCGCCACCGATGCGGCGATTACTCGGAAATTGCGCAGTGCCGGCGCGATCATCCTCGCAAAGGTCAACCTGCACGAGTTCGCGATCTGGGGGGAGACGGTCAGCTCGGTCCGCGGGCAGACCCTCAATCCCTATGACCTTACGCGCACGCCTGACGGATCGAGTGGTGGTACGGGCGCGGGCGTCGCTGCCAACTTCGCAGTAGCGGGCATCGGCACCGACACGGTCAACTCCATCCGGTCACCCGCGTCGGCGAACAGCATCGTCGGCATCCGGCCGACGCTCGGTCTCGTCAGCCGAGCCGGCGTCATCCCATATTCGTTCACCCAGGATGCCGCTGGCTCCGGCAGGTTTCATCCGAACATTGAGGAAAACATCAAGAAATCGCAAAGCCTCGAGATGGACGACGGCTACCGCATGCGCCTGCAAAAGCGCTCGGAGTTGCAGCAGCGCGTCATGCAGATCATGGCCGACGATCGACTCGATGCCATCGTCTTCCCGCATCAAAAGCGGCTTGTGGTGCCCGTTGGCGAGACGCAGGTGGAGCGCAACGGTGCGCTCGGATCAGTGACAGGATTTCCCTCCATTGTCGTCCCCGGCGGATTTTCCTCATCAACTGCGACGGCTGCCCTCGGCGTCCCGGTGGGCATCGAATTCCTCGGCAGACCTTGGACCGAGAGTGTATTGATCGAGATCGGCTACGGCTATGAGCAAGCGACCAAGCATCGTCGTCCTCCGCCGACCACGCCGCCTCTTTAGCCTCCGCGACAGGACGATCAGGGTCAGCGGGTGACGTCTAACCTTTCAAAACCGCGCCAAACAATTTCCGCAGTTCATCGAAATGCCGCTCGGCCGCGTCGCGGTTGTAAACCGGCAGATCCGGCATCGTCCAACCGTGCAGCGCGCCGGGCCAAATTTCGGCGCGATATTCGACGTGCGCTGCATCGAGTGCCGCCTTCACGCGCGCTTCCTGTTCTGGCGGATAGTGCTGGTCCTGATCAGCCCCGATAATCAGCACGCGCGCTTTGATCTTGTCGAAAACTCTGTGCGGGCTGTCGGGCTCATCCGTCGCCAAGCTCCCGCCATGGAAACTTGCGGCGGCCGCGAAGCGATCGGGATACGCGGCCGCGACCGTCAATACGAAGCCGCCGCCCATGCAATACCCGGTCGCGCCGACGTTTTTTCCTTTCACATCCGGCAGGCTGTCGAGATAAGCAAGAAAGGATCCGGTGTCTTCTGTCGCCAGCTGCTTGTTGGTGGCGGAGCGCACCATGGTCATGAGCTTGTCGCGCTGCACCGGATCGGTGAAAAGCGTCTTGCCGTCGAACGGCTCATAAGCGCCAACGCGATAGAACATATCCGGCAGCAGCACCAGATAACCGAAATCGGCCAAACGCTGGCACATGTCGTAGAGCGTAGGGCGAATGGCGACGCCGTCCATGTAAAATATCACCGCCGGCCACGGCCCCGCGCCGGACGCCGGGCGAAACACAGCAGTACGGCAAGCGCCATCTTTGGTCTTGATCTCAACGTCCGCGCGACTCATCGGGCTCCTCCTGAAGATTCGTCTCAGTGAAGGCGTCGATCTTATCCTGCGTCGCGGTCGGGCGCCAAAGCGGCCCAGCCCTTCGTCATCCCCGGTGACGCGACACCCGTTGCAAACGGCGCCCGCCGTCAGCCGGTACGCGGCTACGCTTGTTATTGCTTGTCGAGGGTCATTGAGGTCTTAGTGCCGTGCCTTGGATCCTCGTCGACGTTGGTGATCGTCTTGCCGTCGGGAGACACGGTCCACATGAGGATGTCGAATATCTGACCCTCGCGCTTGTCGCGCTCCTCGAACTGCCGCTCGCTGAGTTTTTTCAAAGTGACGAGCGTGTGATCCGGATCGTTCTGCGTCGCGTACTCCTTGCCATCGAACTTCGCGTCGGTCACTCGGCCGTACCAAGTCATCTTGAGGCCATTGTCGGTTGACTGCAGGACGACGAGCTTGGCCGCCTCGGAGAATTCCGGCATCCTGTCCTGCATCCAAGCTGCGGAAACCGCATGTGCGCCCGCCGCTGCCGGGGCGACCCGCTTCTCGGTGACCTCCCCTTTGAGCGGCTTGTCGGTCGTGTAGCTGGTAAACACCTGCGTGATTTTGTTGCCGTCCCCGGACACGGTTAGTCGGCTCACCGAAGTAATCTTGCCGTCCTTCTTTTCAGTGTACTCGACGGTCGTGGGGTTGATCACTTTAATGGCGATGTGATCGCGTAAGTTGTGGACCGGCGTCGGCTGGTCCGTCCCGTCTGCCTTAACCGTGAACGACGGCACGCAGCTGCTGCACGTGTACATCCCATCCTTAATCTCCTCTAGGATAGGCTTGCCGGAGACTTGAATCGACTCGAGGTTAACTTTCCAGGTACCGTCGAAAGGCGTCGAAGCGAGCGCGGACGCCGGGAGCAGCAACAGAAGCGCCGTCAACTAGTTCATACGATCTCCCTTGTCGGTCGATAGGCCGACTTGCGCAAATAACGTACGCCACTTTGCCGTCACCTGCACGGACCAGCGCAGCATGAGCGGAGGGTGCAATGTTCGTGTCGTTGGCGTATTGGGTAGTGGCGGTGTTCGCCGAAGTGGCGTGAGGATTCGGCGTGCATCGATGCGATCGAGCTGGTTATGGACAGCGGATCAACGGGAGCTGCCTTCGGGTGCCCATTCTTCGCGGCTAGGCGCGGAATGCCGCCCATCCAGGATTCGAGTCGTTTGTGAAATGATCCGCCGCCTCATTCTTGCGTGGATAGAACCGCGTGACGGCGATCCCCACAGAACACAGGAGATATGCATGAGAACCAAAGAAGTTCGGAATAGCGACGCAGCAGGGAACGCGGGCGTCGCGAGAATTGACATGAAGCTCGAGGTCGTCGTCATCCCCGTTTCGGATGTCGACCGCGCGAAAGAGTTTTACCAGAGGATCGGATGGCGGTTAGACGCCGACCGCTACACCGGCGAAGATTTCCGCTTGGTCCAGTTTACGCCGCCGGGTTCCTGGTGCTCGGTCCACTTCGGCAAGAACCTCATGTCGGCCACCCCCGGTTCGGCCAAAGGATTTCTGATCGTTTCCGACATTGAGATCGCGCGCGACCAGCTGGTTGCGGCCGGCGTCGAGGTCGGCGAGTTCTTCCACGATGGCCCGGAAGGGCGGGGCAGCGGCCTGCATCCCGAGCGTCGCAGCTACCGCTCGCGCGCCTTATTCAGTGATCCCGACGGTAACGGCTGGCAGTTGCAGGAGGTCACGACCCGGCTCCCCGGGCGCGTCGAACCTGGCGCGATCTCCTTCGGCTCCGCAAGCGACCTGGCGAGCGCACTTCGGCGTGCGGCGGCCGCTCACGCCGAGCATGAGAAGCGCATTGAGCAGCGCGACGCGAATTGGCCAGACTGGTACGCCGCCTACATGGCGGCTGAGCAGTCCGGCACAGAGTTCCCGCAATGAACGACTTCGCGCGGACGTTCGTTTTGGACCCCGGCAATCCTGTCCCTCGATCAGAGACCGAAACCTTCCGCGCCCCTTTACGACGAGGGATACGGCCTCCCGTCTTTGTGCACGAACCGCCCATCCGCGTTTGAACTCATCATGTCGACATCCGAACAGGTGGTGAGATCCTGCGGATTGCGCGAGCCCACTTCGAGATAGAGGGCCAACTCCGAGGACCTGTTGATCATGTGATGGCCATTGCCGGTGCCTTTTGGAAACGCCGCGCAATCGCCGGCGTGCAGCACCGTCTCGCCGCCGTCTTCGATGAGCGTCACCTCGCCTTCCAGCACATAGACGAACTCGTCCTCGTGGCTGTGCCAATGGCGTTGGCTCGACCAGCCGCCCGGCGGCAAGGTCATGAGATTGACGCCGAAATCGCGAAGCCCGCCCGCAACCCCCAAGCGCCGCCGCGTACGCGCCGCGCAGGGCCCGTCGAACGGCGGCGGATACCCCGAGCCCCGGCGCACGGGCACGGCGGCGATGTCGATCTTGGGCATGTGCTCCTCCTTTGTTTCATGCCGGCAATCTAAATTGTCAACCGCCGAGGCGGAAGCCGCCCGACTTATCCATGTCCGAAAATGGCGAGTATTCGCCGCCGCAAGCGGCTAACCTAGCGCCATGTTGTTCGACGCAGAAGCTTGTTTTCGCGCAGTGCGGGCCCGTGATCGGCGCTTCGATGGGCGCTTCTTCACGGCGGTGTCCTCGACCGGCATCTATTGCCGCCCGATCTGTCCGGTCAGACCACCGAAGCGCGAGAACATGCGATTTTTCTCGAGTGCCGCCGCCGCGGAGGGCGCGGGCTACCGCCCGTGCCTGCGCTGCCGGCCGGAGCGGGCGCCAGGACTTGCAAGCGTCGACGCGGCGAGCCGGCTCGCCGGCGCGGCGATCGCGGGTATCGAGGAGCATGCGGTATCGAATGCGCGGGTCGGCGATCTCGCCGCATCGCTCGGCGTCAGCGACCGTCACCTGCGCCGCGTCACGGAGGCCGAGCTCGGCGTGTCGCCCATCGAGCTCGCGCAGACCCAGAAGCTCCTGCTCGCGAAGCGGCTCCTCAGCGAGACCTCGCTCAAGCTGACCGACATCGCATTTGCATCGGGATTCGGCAGCGTGCGCCGATTCAATGCGCTGTTCAAAACCCGATATGGCCTGAACCCGCGCAGCATCCGCCGCAGCGGCGATGCGGTTCGAGGCCTCAAGTGCCTGCTCGACTTCCGTCCGCCGTTCGCCTGGGAGAGTTTGCTTGCCTACTTACGCCTGCGGGCCATTCCGGGTGTGGAGTCGGTCGATGCGACGCATTATCGGCGAACGGTCGCCATCGGCGAGCACCGGGGATTCATTGCGGTGTCGCTCGCCAAGGGCGCAACGGCGCTCGAGGTCGAGCTCTCCCCGGGTCTCGCGCCGGTGATCGGTGCGGTGATCGTGCGGGTCAAGAACCTGTTCGATCTCGGCGCAACGCCCGATGCCGTGGCGGAGGTCTTGTCCCAGGATCCCATGCTCGCCGGGGTCGTGCGCCGGCTGCCGGGCCTGCGGGTAGCAGGGGCGTTCGACGGTTTCGAGCTCGCCGTCCGTGCGGTGCTCGGTCAGCAGGTCTCGATCAAGTCGGCTACCACGCTCGCCGGTCGCTGGGCGCGCGCCTTCGGCACCTCCATCCCGACACCGCACGAGGAGCTGAACACGATCGCGCCGACTGCCGCTCGCATGTGCGACGTCACGGCCGACGAGATCGCGGCCCTCGGCATGGTGGGTGCACGGGCGCGCTGCCTCGTGGCGCTCGCGCATGCCGCGGCGGAGCGGCGCATCGTCCTCGGCCTTGCGGCGGACGTCGAGGAGCAGATCGAGCGCCTGACCGCGCTTCCCGGCATCGGCCCGTGGACCGCGCAATACATCGCCATGCGCGCCTTGCGCTGGCCGGATGCGTTCCCGGCCGAGGATCTCATCCTCTTGCGGGCTGCGGGACTCGGCAAGAAGGAATTGCGGGCGCGCGCCGAAGGTTGGCGGCCGTGGCGCGCCTACGCCACTCATTATCTATGGCAATCGCTAGGAGTCGTTCCATGATCTATTACAGCCAAACCGAGAGTCCGATCGGGTCCTTGATTTTGAGGAGCGATGGCGAGGCGCTCACGGGCATCTACATGACCGGGGTTTACCTGGATGCGCCGAGCCGGCCGCCGCGCGATCTGGATCGCTGGGTGCTCGATCCGAGTTGCGAGGTGTTGCAAAAGACTGCGAGCCAGCTCGAGGAGTATTTCAAGGGACAACGGCGCGACTTCGATCTGCCCCTGCATTTCGACGGCACGGATTTCCAAAAACGCGCATGGCATAATTTGATGGAGATCGGCTACGGAGAAACCCGTTCCTACGGGGAGCAGGCTCGGCGCATCGGCAATGCGAAGGCTTCACGCGCGGTGGGACTCGCGAATGGCAAGAACCCCATCCCCATCGTGGTGCCGTGTCATCGGGTGATCGGGGCTAACGGGTCGCTGACCGGCTTCGGCGGGGGGATCGCGCGCAAGCGCTGGCTGCTCGCGCACGAAACACGCTATATGGGCGGCCGGACCGCTGTGTCCCAGCGGGAGCTCGAATTGCCCGTGCACGAAACCGTCATATGAGCGGCAGGATCACGGTAAACGATGCTCCGCCGCCGCCCGAGCGGTTGGCCGCGAGCGCTCTGCCGTCGTGAAACTCCGCGATGAGCCGCGCGATATAGAGTCCCAGTCCGAAGTGCGGCTTGTCATCACTTCCCGGGCGGTGCTCGAATAGCGACTCGAATAGCCGTCCGAGCATTGCATCCGGAATCGACGGCCCGTCGTTCTCGACGCTGAGCTCGTAGTTGCTCCCCGTGCGCTCCAGCCTTACGGTGATCGTTCCTCCCGGAGGGGTGAAATCGACGGCATTCTCGACCAGCTTGTCCAGCATCTGCGCGATGAGTTCGGGCGCACCGCGCAGCAGACATCCATCGGCCGGCGCCTCGAGCACGAAGCGCGCTCCCGGGAACGCGTCACGATAGCCCGCAACCGCCGCCCGCGACAGCTCGGCGAGGTCGAAACTAACGCGCTCCGCTTGCTGGATGCTCTCCTCGACCCGGCTCGCGGCGCCGAGCGCGCTCAGGATGGATTGCAGCCGGAGGGTGCCTTCCCGCGCGCGGGTGAGGTAACCGCGCTGGTCGCCGCGCGCGCCCTCGGATTCCAGATTGTCGAGCGAGGAGCGCACGATGGTGAGCGGCGTACGCAGCTCGTGCGAGAGCTTGCCGCCGAGCGTGCGTAAATACCGCGCGTGCTCGTCGAGACGCGCCAGCAGCCTCTCGAAAGCGCGCGCAAGCGCACCGATCTCATCGGCGCTGCGCGACTCGGGCATCTCCAGCCGGATCCGGCCGTCGTTACCGACGGCGGAATCGGCCGCGGAGCGCAGCCGTCCGATGCGCACGCTGATGAAGGTTGCGAGGCTGAAGGCGAACAGCACTGCGAGCGCGGTCGCGAGCAGGGTGAGATTGAAGAGATGTGCGAGCGCCCGGTCGCGCAGGTCGAGCAGCTGATCGCCCGACTGCTCCAGTACCACGGCGCCTCGCGTGCGGCCGTCCACCGCGATCGGCGCGGCGGCGAGCAACATCAGATCCTCGGCGCCGCCACTCGTGCGCAGCCATTCGGCCGCGGGCCGGCCGGCGAGCGCGGCGAAGACGCTCTTGCCGGCCATCCGATCGGGCAGCGTCGTTTGCATGGGCCACGACGAGGTATCCACGGTCACGAAGCGGCGATACCAGGTGCCGCCCGCATCGTCGAGACCCGCGGCGCCGAGCTCGCCCGCGGCGCCGAGCTCGCCCGCGGTGCCGAGCTCGCCCGCGGCGCCGGGCGTGCCCCCAACGCCAGGCGTGCCCGCCGTGCCGAGCTTGAGGCCATTCGTGTCGACCACGGTGACCCGCGTGCCTGCGCGGATGAACGTCCCGAGCAGCTCGCCGAGACCCGAGGTCGCCATGAACAAGCGGCCTCCTTCGGCCGAATCGACGGCGAAGCCTGCCTTGCGGCCACTCGCTGCGCGGGCCTCGACCCAGAGCCGGCTACCCACGAGAGCGAGCGGCACGCGCGCCTCGAGGTGATAGCCGCCGGCGCTCTCGAGCCAATAGGCTTGAATGCGCGGCTCGCTCGCGATGCGGGTGGTGCCGCCGCCTTGGATGACCGTCCTCTGCGCTTCGATCAGACCGGGGGCCCCGGTGGCGAAGAAATAGGATTCGAGCGAGCCGTCGGGCTGCTCCAGGGTGATATCGACGCGGTCGAACCGGTCCTTCTCGAGATCGGGATTAGCCGGCTCGGGCGCGAAGTGCGGATCGGCCACTTCGAGGTAGAGGAAGAGATACCGGTCCGTCGACCCCACTTGCAGGCGCGCGCCGTAGCCGTCCGGGCTCGGCAGGCGCTTCGGATCCGCCGCGACGCCCCAGTCTTCGCGATATCCATCGAGCAGCGGCGGGCTGCGCAGCGCGAACACATACAAGTCCCCCTGCTCCTCGACGTAGGGCCGGGGATCCTCGGCCGCGCGGAACACGCGTGCGGACTGTGCCGAGAGCGCGAGCGCGATGGTGTCGGCGGTCGATTCGAGCGCATTCTCCTGCGCGACGCGCAAGGCGTCTTCGAGCTCGCGGGCATGCTGGCAACCGGCCCACGGCAAGATCAAAGTGGTCAGCGCGACGATCAGCAGTTGTAAGCGGATGCTCACTCGACCCAGCGATAGCCCATTCCGTACACGGTTTGAACGGCGTCGAAGGCGGGGTCGACTTCCAGGAATTTGCGTCGCAGCCGCTTGATGTGTGAGGTGATGGTGCTGTCGTCCAGCACCACGTTGGCGGCATCCATGAGCTGCTGGCGGTTCTTGACGTGCCCCGGATTCAAGGCAAGTGCGTGCGCGATCCAGAACTCCGTCAGCGACAAGGTCACCGGCTTGCCGTTCCAGGTGGTCTGCATCTTGCCGGCATCCATGACGAGCGCGCCCCGGCGCACGATGTCGGCGGCGTTCTGCGGCAGCCGCAGGGCATCGATGCGGCGAAACAGCGCCGCTACGCGCGCGGCCAGGTGCGGCAGGCTCACGTCCTTGGTGAGAAAGTCGTCGGCCCCGAGCCGCAGGCCCGAGACGGCGTCGAGTTCGCTGTCGCGCGCGGTCAGGAAAATGATGGGGAGCTCGGCGGACATCGCGCGCAGGTCCCGGCACAGGTCGAAGCCTCCCTCGGCCTCGTCCTCGAGAGAGATGTCGATGATGGCGAGATCGGGGAGGCGCGTGCCGAAGGCCTGCATGGCGAGCTTGCGGTTCGCGTAGGCCTTTACCTGATAGCCGTGCCGTGCGAGGGCTGCAGCATAATTCTCGCGCAGGGCGGGCTCGTCTTCGACGATCGCAATGCTCTTTTTCACGGCCGAATCATAGCCCAAGGCAGCCGGCCGGAGACGTGCGCCGGAGCTCGAAATTCGTGCGCCTCACACGTGCGCCTCACACGTCGCTGCCACAATTCGCCAGAATCGGCCTCGGGGATGCCTCGAAGGCGGCCCAAGGCTCGCGTTCTTGCGCTCGATACTGGCTCTCGCACGAAGGCAACGAGGGTCTCGAATATGCGTGAATCGAACTCGAGAAGGGCGTCGGGCATGCCGGATCAGCTCTGGTCGCAGCATCGCGAGGCCGCGCTCAACTGGCTCGCTTTCGGATTGCTGCTCGCGGCGTGGAATGCCGCGGACGATGCCCAGCCCGCGACCCGCCGGCCCGAGGCGCTGCGCGGCTATTCGCAGGTGTCGGTGCGCGCCGTCGAACGAAATACGGCGATGAATATCGCGGCGGATTCGAGCGCGCTGCCATCGCGGCGATGAAATTCTTTTCGAAGGGTCACAAAAGCGTCAAGTAAATGTAAAGCTGCATCTCTCTAATGTCGCGGCGTCTATGATGGCCGCCGAAAGCAATAAGCAGATTCTCATCGTCGACCGGGATGTCGCCGCAGTCGAACCGCTGCGTCAGAAACTCTCGGACGCGGGATTCGTCGTCCGTGCCATCACCGACGGCGCCGCGGCGGTTGCCGCGGTGACGGAGCGGCCTCCGCATCTGGTCATCATCGATTGGAACATGCCCGGACGCTTCGCTCTGGACGTGATTCAGGGAGCGCGCCGGATTCGCTCCACGCCCTCCATCAGGCTCATCATCTTGTCGGCGCTCACCGCCGAGCAGGATGTCGTCAACGGACTCAATCTCGGTGTCGATGACTATATCGGCAAGCCATTCTCGCTGCGCGAGGTCGTCGCGCGCGTATCCGCCGTCTTGCGCGTGCGCAATCACGAGAGCCAGCAGCCGGCGCTCGAGTGCGACGAGCTGGTGCTCGATTCGCGGACCAATCGCGTGAGCGCTCGCGGCCGGTTGCTCAACCTGCGCGGCGTCAAGTACCGGTTGCTCGAGTTCCTCATGTCGCACCAGGGAAGAAGCTTCAACCGCACTCAACTCCTCGCCCAGGTCTGGGGCGGCGACAGCGAAGTGGATGAGCGCACCGTCGATGTGAACGTGCAGCGCCTGCGCATGATGCTGAGCGAGCCGGGCTACGGGGCCTATATCCAGACGGTGCGCGGATTCGGGTATCGCTTCGCGCGCCCCGGCGAAATGTGACCTCGGTCACATTTCGTGTTTTCCACGATGTTCCTTGTGTAAGGTCCTTATCTTGTAAAGAAAAATTGTTCCCTGAGTCATCCCTCCGTCACATCCGAATGCGATTCTGGCCCCCCGAAGCCTACGAGCTTCGGAGGACTATATATGGTGGATCGCAACGCGCCCGCGCCGCTCAAGCTGCGAACAGTCTTCGTGTCCGATATCCATCTCGGCTTCAAGGGCTGCAGCGCCGATCTCCTGCTCGATTTCCTGCACTCCGTGGAAATGGAGTACCTGTTTTTGGTCGGGGACATCATCGACGTCTGGAGCATGAAGAAAAGCATGTTTTGGCCGCAGTCGCACAACAACGTGGTGCGCACGATTCTCGGCAAGGCGAAGCGCGGCACCAAGGTCGTCTTCGTTCCGGGCAACCACGACGAGATCTTCCGCGAGTTCGACGGGGCGGTGTTCGGCAACCTGGAAATTCATAACGATTACATCCATGTGGGCGCCGACGGGCGCCGCATGCTGATCCTGCACGGCGATGAGTTCGACAGTGTCGTCAAGTTCAGTCCCTGGCTCGCCAAGGTCGGCAGCAACATCTACGACATCCTCCTTGCGATGAACCCCTACATCAACTGGTGGCGCCGGCTGTTCGACCTGCCGCACTGGTCGCTGTCCGCCTACCTCAAGAACAAGACCAAGAAAGCCTGTCAGTACATCGGCAGCTTCGAGGAATCGGTCGCACAAGCCGCGCGCAAGCGCGGCGTCGACGCCGTGGTCTGCGGCCACATTCACCGCGCGGAGATGCGCGAGATCGACGGCGTCCTCTATTGCAACGACGGCGATTGGGTGGAGAGCTGCTCCTCCCTGGTCGAGGATATGAACGGACAGCTGCGGTTGATCGACTGGCCGAAGCTCAAGGAGCAGCTGCCGGCCGTACCTGTCGCCCTACCCGTGGGCCAGGCGGCGTGATCGAAATGCCACAGGCCCTTCACATAGCTGTCAACTCCCCGCGATCTAATGGCATCGCTGATCTGAACACCATGAGCGACGTCTTGGAATCGTGGAGTCTTCCTTGGCACGCCTTACAACGGAGCTTGGCGCAAGGCTTCGGCGTGGAGATGAGCGGTGCTGCGAGCTTTCGCAGAAACCTCTTTACCGCCAAGTTCGAGCCCGCCGAATCGGCGAGCTGGCGCCTGCGAGCGTGCGCGGCTCCGCCGCGCCGCGTACGGTCGAGCGGCTAGCTCCCGAGCGCCGCGCGGCTTCGAGCCGCATCTCCCGCGCCGAGCGCGACGGCGATCCATCAATCGCAATCTCGAGCCCTCAGGATTTCAAGCATGAATAAAGCCGCAAAGCACGATTCGAGGCCTGAGTTCGATTTCGATGTTGACCTCAGCCGCCTGGAATTCGAATGGAGGCAGGGCTACGAGGCGAGCATCGCCGCGCGTGCGGCGTATCAGGCGCTCGCGGCCAATCGCAACGCGAAGATGGAGCTCCTCGATGCTGCCCGCGAGCGGCTGGACCGCGCCGAGGCGGCGAAGTCGAGGATCATGGCCAAAATCGAAAGGCTCGAAGAGCATATGCTGAGCCGAGGCTGAGCTCCATGATATCGTTGGATCATGAAGTGTAGTTATCACGAGGGTTACGGCATTCCTTTGCCGTCGGCTCACCCACTTCCCATATCCAAGTCCGCGCTGTTGAAAATTCGGCTCATGGCCGACGGTGTGCTCGCAGCCGGCGACATTCTCGAGCCCGAGCCGATCGATATCGAGACCGCTGCGCTCGTGCATACGCGCGCTTATCTCGAGAAGCTCCAAGCGTCGGCTCTTTCGGCCCTGGAACAGCGGCGCCTCGGCCTGCCATGGTCGCACGAGCTTTGGCGTCGCTCGCGTCTCGCCGCCGGCGGAACGCTGCGAGCGGCGCGCGCCGCGCTTGAAGGCGGCATGGCCGGTAATCTCGCTGGAGGCGGGCACCATGCCTTCGCCGATCATGGGGAGGGATTTTGCGTGATCAACGATGTCGCGATCGCCATCTCGCGATTGCGGGCCGAAGGGCTCATCGAGCGCGCAGCCGTGATCGATCTCGACGTGCATCAGGGCAACGGCACCGCGGCGATTTTCGAGGACGTCGATGCGGTCTTCACCTTTTCCATGCATGGGGAACGCAACTATCCGCTGGTGAAGATGCGTTCAAACCTGGATGTGCCGCTGGCTGATGGGACCCGAGACCGCGAATATCTCCACATCCTGCGGCAGCATCTTCCGACCGTGCTCGAGCGAGCGCGGCCGGATCTCGTGTTCTATCTGGCCGGAGTCGACGTGGCTGCGGGTGATCGCTACGGGAAGCTCTCGCTCACGGACGAGGGCATCCGATCGCGCGAGCAATGCGTCATCGAGACGGTGCGCGATCGCGGGCTGCCGCTGGTGATCGTGCTCGGCGGCGGGTATGCGATCACACGCGCGCGTACGGCCGAACTGCATGCCTACGTCTTTCGCGAAGCGCTGACCTACGAAACAAGGGCACAGCGCGTCCGCACTCGTTCCGCTTAGGAGCGGCCACACCGACGGCCGGCTGCCGTGCAATCCGCCTTCAATAGGGTATGCCGGCTCGCCGGTAGACCGCTGCCAGCAGCCAGATCGGGCCGATGAGTAGAAACTGCATATCCTTGAAGAAGGACGGCCGCTTCCCCTCGATCGCGTGACCGATGAACTGGCCGGCCCAGGCGACGGCAAACACCGCCGCCGACACCGCCCATAGCGGCACTCGCGAGAGCTGGCTCAGTGCATCCACGGATAACAGCATCGCGGCGAGCAGCGGCAGAATGCCGAGAGCAAGAGGCACGGAAAGCATGGCGTAGTAAATGACCGCGGCAGCGACGGCATAGCTTGCCCAGTTCGCATACTCGAGCTGCGCGCGGCCCGGCGCCGGCAGCGACCACAAGAGCCCGATCAGCGACCAGACGATGAGCGGCACGCACACCCAGTGCAGCGCCTTGTTGGCGGGGTTTTGATGGCTCGCCGCGTATTCGTCGAACCAGTATGCGGTCCCTCGCACGGATGGCAATCCTTCACTGGGCCGCGATACAGGAGGGCGGTGAAGTCCGACGCGGCGATTGTGTCTCCGCCACGTCGGCTCAGGATCAGGCAGGCACTGCCATCAGACCTTTCAGCTTGCTGATGGCGTTGGTCTCGACCTGACGCACGCGCTCGGCGGAGATGCCGTATTCGTCGGCAAGCTCGTGCAAGGTGGCCTTGTCGTCCGTCATCCAGCGGCGCTTCAAGATGTTCCGGCTACGCTCGTCGAGCTTCTCCAGCGCGACGCCCAAACGATCGCTCGAGTCCTCTTCCCACTCCTCGCGCTCGACCTCGATCGCAGGATCGGAATTGCTCGCCGGCAAATACATCGCCGGAGAATAGCTCTCTTCCTCGTCGGTATCGGGGGCGGGGTCGAAGGACATATCGCGTGCGGACAGACGCTGCTCCATCTCGCGCACGTCTTTCTCATCGACGCCCAGGTCCCTGGCGACGGCCCGGGTTTCCTCTTCCGAAAGCCACGCCAGATTCTTCTTCATGCGGCGCAGGTTGAAAAACAGCTTGCGCTGGGACTTCGTGGTCGCGACCTTGACGAGCCGCCAGTTGCGCAGCACGTACTCGTGGATCTCCGCGCGGATCCAATGAACGGCGAACGACACCAGCCGCACGCCCACGCCCGGATCGAAACGCTTCACCGCTTTCATCAGGCCGACGTTGCCTTCCTGGACCAGATCGCCCATCGGCAACCCGTAACCGAGATAGCCGCGCGCGATGTGCACGACGAAGCGCAGGTGCGAAAGCACCAGCTGTCGCGCAGCCTCGAGATCGCCTTCCGAGCGAAACCGCGTGGCCAACGCCACCTCTGCCTCTTTGGACAGCACGGCGATTTGCGAGACACGGTCTATATAAGCGTCCAGGCTCCCAATGGGACCCGCGAACACCAATCCAGTTTGCTTAGCGATCAGGGCAGAACTCATGCGGCCTCCAATCATTTCTCGACTCAATGGTATCACTCCTGGTGTAGCACTCCCAAACGGAGAGTGCTAACACTTAGAGTACGCAATTACGGTAAAGTTCTGGGGGTAAAAACCCAGGTCTTATAAGGACTTAGGGCTCTATCGCCCGTATGTGTCGCGTCGCAGCAATCCAAGAGCCTATCCATCCCAGGGCGATCGATAACCCCAAGATGAGTGCGGAGGTGCCGAATCTCAACCCCTCGAGCTGAAACTGGCTGCCATAGAGTCCGATGAGCCCCTGGATAGGCTTCGCAAGGAGGGCGGTAGCGAACGCCACGACGACCACCGCGCCGACCCCACCGCCAAGGCCATACCAGACCCCGCTATAGAGAAAAGGGCGGCGCGCAAAGCTATCGGTGGCGCCGACCAGCTTCATGACCTCGATCTCGGTGCGGCGGTTCAGGATGTCCAGCCGGATGGTATTTCCCACGACGAGCACGACCGAGATCGCGAGCAATCCGCCGGTCAGCCAGATCACCCGTCGTACGACATCGAGCATGGCGTTCAAGCGCTGCACCCATTCGGTGTCCAACTCGACCGTGTCCACGTCGGCGAGCGCTCCGATGTGCACCTTGAGCGCTTGAGTTCCCTCGGCCGTGCTCGCGGCCAGTGAGGGCGTCACCACCAGCGCATTCGGCAGCGGGTTGCTGTCGAGCAGATCGAGCGCCTTGCCGAAGCCCGACGACTCCCGGAATTCCGCCAGCGCCTGGTCGGCGGTGATCACTCTGACCCGGGCGACGTCGGGCCGGGCGCGAAGCTGCTTGGCGAGCACCTCGGCGCGGTCCGTTCCGGCCTTTTTCGAGAGATATACCGAAAGCTCGAACGCCTGATTCCAGTCCGCCGTGGCCGCGCGCGTGTTCTGCAAAAGCACATTGAAAAACAGCGGTAGGGCGAGCGCGACGGCGATCACCGCCACGGTCATCAACGTCGCAACGGGCTGCTCGGCGATGCGCCCCAGCGAGCCCACGAGAGTCTGCGCATGGCGGCCGAGCCAAGTGTTGATAGGGCTCGACATGCTGGGGGACTGCGGGCCGGGGAATCCATGCAAGAGACTGCGCTCCTATGCTAAAGCGCTGCCCGGGAAAGTTCCAGCACTGGTCGAAGCGCAACGCCGCCGTCCGCGCCAGTCGCTCGGGTACGCGCTCTGGCAGGTGAGCGAGACCGGCTGCTCGATCAGCCCGCGAGCTGCGTCGAGGGTGCCTCTGAGGCGATCACCCGACCTTCACCGAGAATGATGCGACGTGCTGCGAATCGATCGATGAGATGCACATCGTGCGTCGCGATCACCACCGTGACGCCGACATCGTTGAAGCGCTTGAACAGCTGCATGACCTGGACCGCGAGCTCCGGATCGAGATTCCCCGTCGGCTCATCGGCGATGAGCAGCGGCGGCTTGCCGATGATGGCGCGGGCGATGCCGACCCGCTGCTGCTCGCCGGTCGAGAGCTCGAGCGGGCGGCTGCGCTCCTTGCCGAGGAGTCCGACCTGATCGAGCGCCGCGCGCATGCGCTTTTCGATCTCGCGCCTCGGCACTCCCGCGACAATCAGCGGCAGGGCGACGTTGTCGGCGACCGGCCGATCGAGGAGCAGCTTGTGATCCTGGAACACGACGCCGAGGCTTCTGCGGAATTCCGGGATGCTGCGCGCCTTGATCGCCGCGGTGTTCTGGTGGTTGATGAATACCTGGCCGCGGGTGGGGCGCTCGATGAGCGCGATCAACTTCAAGATGCTGCTCTTGCCGGCACCGGAGTGGCCGGTGAGAAACACGAGCTCGCCGGGTTCGATGCGAAACGCCACCGCCGCAAGCGCCTCGCGCCCGTTGGGATAGCGCTTGGATACCTGGTCGAAATGGATCACGACGCGCCTTCGTCTGCGGTCTTGAGGAGCGCGGCTACGAACTCGGACGCGTTGAACACGCCGAAATCTTCGGTATCCTCGCCCACGCCGACGAAGCGGATGGGAATACCCAGCCGCTGCGCGATGGCGAGCACCACGCCGCCCTTGGCGGTGCCGTCGAGCTTCGTGACCACGAGGCCCGTGACCCCGAGCCCCTTGTGGAACTCCGCCGCCTGCGCCACCGCATTCTGGCCGATGGTACCGTCCAGGATCAGCAGCACCTCGTGCGGTGCTCCCGGATCCAAGCGTGCGAGCACGCGCTTGACCTTCTTCAGCTCGTCCATCAAGTGAGTCTGGGTGTGGAGCCGTCCGGCCGTGTCGGCGATCAGCACGTCGATGTTCCGCGCCCGCGCGGCCTGCAGAGCATCGAAGATGACCGCCGCAGGCTCCGCGCCCGATTGCTGCGCGATGATCGGCACGCCATTGCGCTCCGCCCAGATCGTCAACTGCTCCCGCGCCGCCGCCCGGAACGTATCACCCGCCGCCAGCATGACGCTGCGCCCCTCGGCGAGCAGCCGGTGGGCGAGCTTGCCGATAGTCGTCGTCTTGCCGGCACCGTTGATACCGACGACCAGAATGACATAAGGCTTGATGGCGCGATCGATGATGAGCGGGCGCTCGACCGGAGCGAGGATATCCACCATCGCCTTGCGGAGCGCTGCGAGCAGGGCATCCACATCGTCGAGCTCCTTGCGCGCGACCCGCCGGCGCAGCTCGTCGAGGATACGCGCGGTCGCCTCCGTGCCGACATCGGCCGTGATGAGCCGCGTCTCGAGGTCGTCGAGAATCTCGGCGTCGATCTTGCGCCCGGGTAGGAGCTCCGTGATATCGGTGGTGAGCCAAGCAGGCCCCACGTTCAGCTTGGCGCGCAGGCGCTTGAAGAAGCCGCGCACGCCGGGCTTGTCGGCTTCGTTCGTCATGATGCAAAGCTTAGCAGACCGAACCTGGCGCGACGGCCGCCGGGCCCGGCGCTCCGTGCGATATGATGCGCCGCGTGACCGCCCCGAAATCCCACAAACAGGCGCCCGGCAGGCGCAACTCCTTGCGCATCGTCGGCGGCGGGTGGCGCGGCCGGCGCGTGCATTTTCCGGACTCGCCGGGGCTGCGGCCGACCCCCGATCGCGTGCGTGAGACCCTGTTCAACTGGCTGCAATTCTCCCTCGCCGGCGCGCGCTGCCTGGACCTCTTCGCCGGTTCCGGCGCACTCGGCCTCGAGGCCTTGTCGCGCGCCGCCCGCGAGGTGGTGTTCGTCGACGAGGCGGCGGCGGTGGCAGAGTCGCTGCGCGAGGAGCTCGAGCGCCTGGACGGCACGGCGCGCGGGCGGGTATTGCAGACGACGGCGGCGCGTTATCTCGCAACGCCGGGGGAGCCTTTCGATGTGATTTTCCTCGATCCGCCGTTCGGGCAGGACGCGCTTGCCCAACCGATTGCGCTCATCGAAGCCGGCGGCTGGATCAAGCCCGGCGGAGCCGTGTACCTCGAATCCGGGCGCCAAGCCGGCGCCCCGCTCCTGCCGGCCGGATGGGATTTGGTTAAATCGAAGTCGGCAGGCGAGGTGGGGTATTATTTGGCCCGCGTCAGGTCTCGGTTGGAAAAATGAATAAAAGGACCGCTGTATATCCGGGGACCTTCGATCCGATCACCAACGGCCACCACGATCTCGTGCGCCGTGCGGCGAGCATTTTCGACAAGGTCGTGGTCGCCATCGCCGCGAATCCCAACAAGGCACCCATGTTCAGCCTGGAACAGCGGGTCGAGATGGCTCGCCGGGTGCTCGCGGACGTGCACAACGTCGAGGTGAAAGGCTACGTGGGCCTCACGGTCGATTTCGCCCGTCAGAACGGCCTGTCGGTCATCGTGCGCGGTCTGCGGGCGGTATCGGACTTCGAATTCGAATTTCAATTGGCTAACATGAGCCGTCATCTGTCCCCGGAAATCGAATCGGTCTTCATGACGCCGCAAGAGCAATACACCTTCATCTCCTCGACGCTGGTGCGCGAGATCGCTGTGCTCGGCGGCAACGTGTCCGAGTTCGTGCATCCGATCGTGGAAGTCGAGCTCAAACGGCACCGGAAAGCTTGAGGAACCTCAGCGCGCAAACCGGAGCGGCTGGCCCCGCCGCACGGACCCCCTACGCCGCCGCCTCGTTCGCCGTCATGATCGGCCCAATCGGTTCGATCAGGCTGCTCGGCTTTATCGGCCTTAGCGGCTTGCTCGGCGGCGCGGGGCTCGCGCACGCGGACCAGGCGCCGCCCGTTCCCGCGCATTCCCACCCGATGATTCCGCGGCCGCGCGCGATGGAGGCCTCGGCCGTCCCGCACAAGGGCGCCGTCGCGAGCGCCCATCCGCTCGCGAGCGAAGCGGGGCGCGAGATGCTGGCCCACGGCGGCAATGCCTTCGATGCCGCCGTCGCGGTCTCCGCGGCTCTCGCCGTGGTCGAGCCCACGAGCTCCGGTATCGGCGGGGGCGGCTTTTATCTCCTGCACAGCTCATCCAACGGTCTCGACACCATGGTCGATGCCCGTGAGAAGGCGCCCGGCGCCGCGAGCCGCGACATGTATCTCGACCGCCAAGGCAATCCCATCGAGCACGCTTCGACCACGGGGCCGCGGGCGGCTGCCATTCCCGGAGAGCCCGCGGCCTTCGAGTATCTCGCGCGCCACTACGGCAAATTGTCCTTGGCGGCGAGCCTCGCGCCCGCGATTCGCCTGGCGCGCGAAGGCTTCCCGCTCTATGAGCGGATGCGCGGCGCGATCCAGGTCAAGCGCGCGAGTCTGCTGCGCTCGCCCGACGCGGCCCGGGTGTTCTTGACCCCGAGCGGCGAGGTGCCCGAGCTCGGCGCTCTGATCAAGCAGCCCGATCTCGCCAACACGCTCGAGGCCATCGCGCGGCAAGGGGCCGCCGGATTCTATTCGGGACGCATCGCCCACGACCTGGTGAACGGGGTGCGCGCCGGCGGCGGAATATGGACCCTCGAGGATCTCGCGGCCTATCGGGTCGTCGAGCGCAAGCCGCTGATCGGCGAGTATCACGGTACGCGCATCGTGTCCGCATCCCCGCCGTCCTCGGGCGGAGTCGCACTGCTCGACGCGCTCGGCATCCTCTCGGGATACGACCTCAAGTCGGCGGATTCGGCCACCCGCAAGCATCTCGTGGTCGAGGCCATGCAGCGCGCATACCGCGACCGCGCGGTCTATCTAGGCGATCCCGATTTCGTCACCATGCCGTTGGCGCAGCTCACGAGCAACGACTATGCCGCGGGGCAGCGCAGCAGCATTCGCCTGGACAAGGCCATGCCGAGCGACTTCTTGCCCGGCATCGAGAGCGCGCCGGTCGGCAAGGACACCACTCATTTTTCCGTGCTCGACGCCCAGGGCAATCTCGTCGCGGCCACCATCACCATCAACTTGTTCTTCGGCTCGGGTGACATGGTCCCGAAGACCGGCGTGCTCCTGAACGACGAGATGGATGATTTTTCCATCAAGCCGGGAACGCCCAACGCCTTTGGTCTCGTGGGCAACGCCGAGAACGCCATTGCACCGAACAAGCGGCCGCTCTCGAGTATGACCCCGAGCTTCATCGAAACGCCCCGCGGCCTCATGGTCATCGGCTCGCCCGGCGGCAGCTACATCATCAGCATGGTGATTCTCGGCACCCTCAACTATCTCGACGGCATGAGCGCAGAGCAGATCGTCGCCGATCCGCGCTATCACCATCAGTACCTACCCGACGTCGTCGAGTACGAGAAAGGAGCGTTTACGGACAGCGAAATCGCCCGCCTTCAGGCCATGGGCCACAAGCTCGAGGAAGAAGGCCATCGCTGGGGCAACATGCAAGTGGTCACCTGGGATTTCGCGAGCGGCAAGGTCGACGCAGCGTCCGATCCGCGCGGTGCGGGTCAGGGGCTCGTCTACTAGCACTCTATCGCTGGCAAGTCGGGCACCAGTAAGTGGAGCGCTGGCCTTGCGCGACCTGCTTGATCGGCGTCTTGCACACCCGGCACGGCTGCTTCGCCCGCTCGTACACGAACAGTTTCTGCTTGAAATATCCGGGCGCGCCCGACGCGTTCACGTAGTCGCGCAAAGTAGTGCCGCCGATTTCGATGGCCTCCTCGAGCACGCTCTTGATCGCGCGCACGAGTGCCTGCGCCTGGGCACGCGTGAGCCGCCCCGCTGCGCGGCGCGGCGAGATCCTCGCACGGAACAGCGCCTCGTTGGCGTAGATGTTCCCGACCCCGACGACCACGTGCGCGTTCATGATGAGATGCTTGATGGCGACCGTGCGCTTGCGCGTTGCGCGATACAGATACTCGGCGTCGAAGGCCGGGGACAGCGGCTCGGGGCCGAGCTTCGCGAGCAGCGGATGCTCGAGCGGATCCCCCGCGGTCCAGTGAAGGCTCCCGAATCGGCGCGGATCGTGAAAGCGCAGCACCTTTCCGTTGTCGGTCACGAGGTCCCAGTGATCGTGCGGGCGCGGCGGAGTTTCCGCCGAGACTATGCGCAGGCTGCCCGACATGCCGAGATGCACGATGAGCGTGCCGGCATCGAGACGGATGAGGAGGTATTTCGCCCGCCGGTCGACGCGGCGCACCAGGCGGCCGCGAACGTTGCTCTCGATTTTCGCATCGATCGGCCAGCGCAGGCGGCGGTCGCGCACGCGCAAAGCCGCAATGCGTTTTCCGACGATGACGGGGGCAATGCCCCGTCCGGTGGTTTCTACTTCAGGCAGCTCGGGCAGGAGCTACTTGATCTTCGATTCTTTGTAGGCGACGTGCTTGCGCACGACGGGATCGAATTTCTTGGTCTCCATCTTGTCCGGATGCAGACGCTTGTTCTTGGTGGTGGTGTAGTAGTGCCCGGTGCCCGCAGAGGAGACCAGCTTGATCTTGTCGCGCATGGATGATGTTCCTTACTAGACCTTCATGCCCTTGGCGCGAAGATCGGCCACGACCACCTCGATGCCGCGCTTCTCGATGGTGCGCAGGCCGCGGGTGGACACTCGCAAACTGACGAAGCGCCGCTCCGTCTCCAGCCAGAAGCGCTGCGTATGCAAGTTCGGCAGAAAGCGCCGGCGCTTGCGATTGTTCGCGTGGGAGACCGTGTTACCGGTTTTAGGGCCCTTGCCCGTGACTTGGCAGACTCGCGACATGATCGGCACACCTGGGATGCTGGAAAGAAAAAGCAGCCGCGCTTTATACCAGGGGCCGCCGGGGGAGGCAACCATTGGCCTGCAATCGCTTCCAAGTATTTGATTTTTATCGATCTTGTATCGGTCGAAACGGGGATATCGCGCGGTCGGAACCCCTCCCGCCGGCGCGTGATGGAGGTGCACCCCAACTCTACACAAGTCCACGCTCCGCGAGCGACACGCTCACCCCATCCCCGACGATGATGTGATCGAGGAGCCGGATATCCACGAGTGCGAGCGCCTCCTTCACCCGCTGCGTGATGAGCTCGTCCGCCTGACTCGGCTCCGCCACACCCGACGGGTGATTGTGGGCAACGATCACGGCGGCCGCGTTCCTCTGCAGCGCCAGCTTCACGACCTCGCGCGGGTGCACGCTCGCCCCATCGATCGTGCCGCGAAACAACTCCTCGAACTGAATGAGGCGATGACGCTTGTCGAGGTACAAACAGCAGAACACCTCATGCTCGAAATCGCGCAGGCGCGCCGTCAAGAAATCGCGGGTGGCCTTGGGGCTCGCGAGCAACGGGCCCGCACGCATCGATTCCGAGAGTTGCCGCCGAGACAGTTCCGCGGCTGCTTGCACCAGTGCGTAGCGGGCGAGCCCCAAGCCCGGAGAGGCACAGAATCGCGCCCGATCGGCGCCGACGAGCTGGCGGATCGAGCCGAAGCGCAGGAGCACCTCGCGCGCGACATCGACCGCCGAGCGACCCTTGCGGCCGCTGCCGAGCAGGATGGCGAGAATTTCCGCATCCGACAGTGCCGCCGCGCCCCGCTCGAGCAGTTTCTCGCGCGGGCGTTCGTCGCGCGGCCAGTCTCGGATGCCCATGCGCGCGAGCATGGTCTCACCGCACACCCCATGCCAGGCTCATTTCCCTCGCGAGCGCGGAGATTGGAGCGTTGCCCGAGGCCCGCGCCCGGCGCACGGTCTCAGCCGTGCCCCGAGCTCCCGAAACCCCCCGCGCCGCGCGCGGTGCTCGTGAATTCCTCGACCACCTCGAAATCAACGTGCACCACGGGCACGATGACCATCTGCGCGATGCGGTCGCCGGGACTCACGGTGAAAGCGGCCGGGCCGCGGTTCCAGCAGGACACCATCAGCGGGCCCTGGTAATCCGAATCGATCAGGCCGACCAGATTGCCGAGCACGATGCCGCTCTTGTGCCCGAGGCCCGAGCGCGGCAGGAGCAACGCGGCTAAATTCGGATCCTCGACGTAGATGGAAATGCCGGTGGGGATGAGCTCGGCGGCGCCTGGCTGGAGCACGAGCGGCGCCGCGAGGCAGGCGCGCAGATCCATGCCGGCCGAGCCCGCCGTCGCGTGATGCGGCAACGGAAACTCCCGGCCGATGCGCGGGTCGAGGATCTTGAGCTTGACCCGCCGCTCCATCAGCGGCGTGTGCGCCGCGCGCGCAGCCGGTTGCGCGGCGTCGCGGCCGTGAGACGGCGCTTGCGCGCGCCCCGCCGCGGCGCGCCGCTCGGCGGGGGCAGGCGCTTCACGATCAGTGCGATGAGCTCGCGGGCCACTTGCAGCTTCGGGGCGCGCGCAACCTCGACCTTGCCGCCCGGCCACAGAACGGTGAGGGCATTGTCCTCGCAGTCGAAGGCGATCCCTTCGCCCACTTCGTTGGCCGCGATCATATCGAGGTTCTTGCGCTTGAGCTTGGCGCGGGCATTTTGCTCGACGTCGTTTGTCTCCGCGGCAAACCCGACCACCAGCGGCCGCTTCGCCATGTCGGCCACCGACTTGACGATGTCGGGTGCGGGCTCGAGGTCGAGCTTGACGATGCCGCCGTCCTTCTTGATCTTTTGCTTGGCGACCTTCACCGGCTGATAGTCGGCGACCGCGGCGGCGGCGATGAATACATCCGCCTCGGCGATGTGGCGATGCACGGCCGCGTACATCTCGCGCGCGCTCTCGACGTTGATGCGCGTCACGCCGGCCGGCGTCGGCAGATGCACGGGCCCGCTGACCAGGGTCACGTGGCCGCCGGCCTCGCGCGCGGCCGCGGCGATGGCAAAGCCCATTTTTCCGGAGCTGCGGTTCGTGAGGTAGCGCACCGGGTCGAGACGCTCGCGCGTCGGTCCTGCCGTGATCAGCACATTGACGCCGGCCAGCAACCCGGCATTGACCGGCGGCTCGAGCAAGCTGGCTGCGAGCAAGTTGGGTTCCCACATGCGCCCGGCGCCGACTTCACCGCACGCCTGGTTGCCGGACGCGGGCCCGAGAAAGCGCACGCCGCGCGCGACCAGCGCGGCGACGTTGGCCTGTGTCGCCTTGTTCGCCCACATGACCCGGTTCATGGCGGGGGCGATCACGATGGGCGCCTCGGTGGCCAGGCACAGCGTCGACAGCAAATCATTGGCGCGTCCCCCCGCAAGACGTGCGATCAGGTCCGCGCTCGCCGGAGCGATGAGCACGAGCTCTGCCCAGCGCGCGAGCTCGATGTGGCCCATGGCGGCTTCCGCACTCTCATCCCACAGATCGGTGCGAACGGGACGCCCCGAGACCGCCTGGAACGTCATGGGGGTCACGAACTTCTGCGCGCCCGGAGTCATGACCACCTGCACCTCGGCGCCACGCTCCATCAGCCGGCGTACCAGGTCGGGACTCTTGTAGGCCGCAATGCCTCCGGTCACCCCCAAAAGAATTCGGGTCTTGGACGTCAATGGATCCCTTTGAGCTCTTTGAAGCGGGCGATGTCGCTCTCGAATTCCTGGTTCATGTTCGCCTGCTCGGTGCGCTTCTCTCGCAAGTTCTCTTCCTGCGTATGGATGTCGCTGCCGACCCGCACCAAGTCCTCGGCCAGCTGATCGGTCATCGGCGGAGCCTTCGGATCGCTGCTATAGGGTTTGTAGGACGAGCTGGTGGCCTTGAGCTTGTTCATCTTGGCGTTGAGAGCTTCCAGGAACTGCTCTTTGAGTTTGATCTGGTCGGTGAGCAGGCTCAAGCGCTGATCGCGCAGGCGCTCGATCTCCTGCACCGAGCCATAGGTGCTCAACAGATTGCGGTCGCGGCTGGCGCGCTGCTCCGCGTCGAGCTTCTTCTGATCCTCGGCGGCGAGCTGCTCGGGCGTCTTCTGCGCATCTGTGTGCTCGACCTCGATGCCCTGGTTGTTGATGACGCTATGTGCCTGGGCGGCATACTCGGGCGGGATCTGGTCGCCGTAGTGCGTGACACCTTGCGCATCCACCCACTTGTAGACCTTGTGGTCCGAGCTGGCGCCCCAGGCGCTGCCGATGAGCACCGCCGCGGCGACCAGGAGCGAAGTGGACAACAGCCGGCTACGAAGCATACGGACCCCCTTTGAGGCGGGACATTTTGACCCCCGCCACCCGGGTTTTCCAGGGAGTATCGCTCAAACTGTGAGCCCATAGCGGTCTCGGTAGCTCTGCATGGCGGCCAGCTCGGCGAAGCGCCCCTGGGAGCTCATGTGCTGCATCAGGTCGGTCAGGCTGATCACGGCAAGCACCGGAATACCGAACTGTTCCCGTACCTCCTCGACCGCGGACAGGGGGCTGGTGGCGCCCCGTTCCTGGCGGTCCAGGGCGAGCAGTACGCCGGCCGGATGAGCCCCCGCCGCTCGTATGATCTCGACGGACTCGCGGATGGCCGTTCCGGCGGTGATCACATCGTCCACGATGAGCACGCGGCCCGCGAGCGCGCCCCCCACGATCGAGCCGCCCTCCCCATGATCCTTGGATTCCTTGCGATTGAACGCGAAGGGCACATCGATGCTGTGACGCTCAGCGAGCGAGGCCGCCGCGGCTGTTACCAGGGGTATGCCTTTGTAGGCCGGTCCGAACAGCATGTCGAACGTGATGTCGGAGGCGACGATGGCATCGCCGTAGGCGCGCCCCACCGCGGCAATCGCCGCGCCCGCGCTGAACAGCCCGGCATTGAAGAAATACGGGCTCTCGCGTCCTGACTTGAGCGTGAACTTCCCGAACTTCAGTACGCCGGTCCGCATGCACAATTCGATGAACTCGGTCTGATACGGCAGTGTCATGCCGACGCAGTCTCGCAAGGGAAGCGCCGCGCCGCAAGCACCGCGCCTGGTATGATCGCGCGCGATGCCACTTACTCGCGCACGCGCCCTGCCTCTTTGAACGCTGCATCGTTGATCCCACCCGCGAAGCCGACTCTGCTCCAGGCGCTCAGCGACAAGCGCATGGCGGCCGTCCTGTTTCTGAGCTTTGCTTCGGGCCTGCCCTTCAATCTGACCAATTTCAGCCTGCAGGCGTGGCTGGCGGACTCGGGTCTTGCCATCAAGACCATCGGATTTTTATCCTTGGTCGCGTTGCCCTACAACCTCAAGTTCCTGTGGGCCCCGTTCCTCGACCGCTACTTGCCGCCCGTCCTCGGCCGGCGCCGCGGCTGGATCGCGGTCTTTCAGGTGTGCCTCGCCATCTGCATCGGCACCATGGGATTCTGCTCGCCCACCCAGGAGCTTTATGTGCTCGCAGGCGTGGCGCTCGCCGTGGCCTTTCTCTCTGCTTCGCAGGACATCGTGATCGATGCGTATCGCGTCGACACCATCCCGCCGAGCGAGCGCGCGCTCGCCGCCGCGGCGAGCGCTTTCGGCTATCGCACGGCTGCGATGCTCGCGGGCACCGTGCTCGTGGTCATCGCCGGACATTTCGGCTGGCGTCTCGCATTTTTGTTCGTCGCCGCTCTCATGGCCGCCACTCTGTTCGCGACGTTCTGGGCACCGGAGCCGCAAGCCCCGGGTCATCCGCCCCGAACGTTGGTCGATGCGGTCTGGCACCCCTTGCGGGAGCTGCTAGCCGAAAAAAGCATGTGGGGATTCTTGCTGCTCGTGCTGCTCTACAAAGTGGGTGATGCGCTCGCGTTGAGTCTCTACAGCACCTTCATGTTGCGCGGAGTGGGATTCTCCTTGGATGAGCTCGGCATCGCGGGCAAGCTCAACATGACCATCTCGACCATGATCGGGGTGACCTTCGGCGGCTGGATGTACCTGCGCTGGGGCACCTTCCGCTCGCTCCTTATCTTCGGCATCGGACAGGCGCTCACCAATCTGCTCTACATGTGGCTTGCGCTCGTCGGCAAGAAAGTCTGGCTGCTCGTGCTCGCCACCTCGCTCGACACCATGATCGGCGGCATGGGCCAGGCGGCATTCGTCGCGTTTTTGATGTCGCTGTGCTCCGCCGACTTCAGCGCCACGCAGTACGCGCTCTTGTCGGCGCTCGCGACCTTGCCGCGGAATCTCTCCGGTGCCGCCGCGGGCGCGCTCGTCCCCGTCGTCGGCTGGGCGCGGTTCTTCGTCATCACCTGTGTCGCGGCGATGCCCGGGCTCATTCTGCTATTGATCATGCGGCGGCCGCTGAACGAGCGTGCCGCACGCGAGACGACGGCGCGAAGCAGCGCCTAGAACGCCATCCAAAACGCTCGAGGCTTCAGCGGCGCAGCGAGCGGTCCTGCGAGGTCGACCACGAGGCGCGAGCATTGTCCTCGAATTCCCGGTCGAGATCTTCCGCCTCCACGTCGACGGCGCCCGACCAATCCTCGGGTGCATCCGCGACGTCGATGAGCTCATCGAGCAGTTGCTCGTTCCAGGAGTCGAACTCGATTTCGGTGACGGTACCGTCGAAATATTGGACTTCGATGGTCTCGTCCTGTTCGTCGATGGCGACGACCTCGAACAGCTCGTTGGTAGCACCCCGGTACCACTGACCCACGATCGGCTTCACTGAGTTCATCGCCGCCTCCGTCCGTTGCCGCACAAACCATTCAACTCTCAATGTGCGTTCGGTGCAACGAATAAATTTTGCGCGAAGCAACATGCGAACGGCGCGGCGCGTCACACATCTCTGCGCGTAGCCGAATCCCTACGATTTCCTGTAAGCCAAATCCCACACCCCGTGGCCCAAGCGTGCGCCGCGCCGCTCGAAGCGCGTCGCCGGGCGAAAGTCCGGTCGCTCGACGTACGTGGCATCGGCGCTCAGCGACTCGAGCCGCACGCACGCATTGCCGACACGCAGCATTTGCTCGGCGTACGCCTGCCAGTCGGTCGCGAGTCGCAGTACTCCGCCGGTCTTCAGTTTCGCGGCGAGCGTGTCTACGAACGGCGTGTCGATCAGGCGGCGCTTGTGATGGCGTTTCTTGTGCCAGGGATCGGGAAAGAAAATCAGGATGGAGTCGAAGGACTCATCGCTGATCGAGTGCGCGAGAACCTCGACGGCATCGTGGCAAATGATGCGCAAATTCGATAACTCGTGCTCCTGCGCGTGCAGCAGCAGCCGTCCCACGCCCGCCTGGTGCACCTCGATGCCGACGTGATCGGTTTCCGGGTGTGCCTGCGCGAGGGCGCCGATCACTTCGCCCGCCCCGAATCCGATCTCGAGACAGCGCGGCGCACGCCGCCCGAAGATCGCGTCGAGATCGAGCGGGGCGCCCGTGAAATCCACGCCGACTGTAGGCCAGACCTCGCTGAGCGCGCGCTTTTGTGCAGCCGTCACCCGGCCGGCGCGTAGAACGAAGCTGCGAATGGGACGCCGTACATTCATAGGGCTAAATTTTGCCTGATATGATTCCTGGATGCGCAAAACCTGGCTAGCCCTCGCGCTGTCGTTCCTCGCGGGATGCGCGAGCCTGCCGCAGCACGTCAAGAAGCACCCGAGCGAAGCTCTCCAGGATCCCCAGGACACCGACCTCGGACGCATCGTCGCCGAGACCGAGGCGGGCAAGGCCCACAACCTATCCGGTATCCGGCTGCTGTCGTCGGGAGAGGAGGCCCTGGATAGCCTGGTCTCACTCGCCGACCACGCCGAGCGCACCCTCGACATACAGTATTACATCATTCGCCAGGACGAGTCCGCGCGCGACTTGCTTCGGCACGTCCGCGACGCCGCGGACCGCGGCGTGCGCGTGCGCGTGCTGGTGGACGATCTGAACACCTCGGGCGAGGACCGGCACTTCATGCACCTCGGGCAGCATCCGAACGTCGAGGTGCGCGTGTTCAACCCGTTCCCCGGCGGCCGGTCGGCCATCTGGAGCCGCATCCTCACCTCGATCTCGGACATTCCGCGCATCAATCACCGCATGCACAACAAGCTGTTCGTGGCGGACAACAGTCTTGCCATCACCGGCGGACGCAACATCGGCGATGAGTACTTCACGCTCGACAAGCACAGCAATTTCATCGACCTCGACGTGGTCGGCGCGGGGCCGATCGTCCCCCAGCTGGAGTCCTCGTTCGACGCCTTCTGGAACAGCAAGTACGCCTATCCCATCGCATCGCTTGCGGCTCCGGCCCCGCCCGCTGAGCAGGATCCGACCCACACCGCGGTGGCCGCGGATCGTACGGTCGTGGACGGGCAGGCTGTCGCGCCACAGGACGCCGACTGGCTGCGTCTCGAGCTCGATGCGCACACGCTCAAGCTCATCTGGGCTCCGGCCACCGTGCTCGCGGACCGCCCGGCCAAGATCGCGAGCGATGTCTCTCCCGAGCAGGAAGAGACCATCGCCAACAACATCGCCGAGCTCATGCGCTCCGCGCAGCAGGAGGTCCTGGTGATCTCGCCGTACTTCGTGCCCGGCAAGGAGGGCGTCGCACTCATGCGCGAGCTCGTCGGCCGCGGCGTGCACATCCGCATCCTCACCAACTCCCTCGCCTCCACCGACGCCCCGCTGGTCCATAACGGTTATGCGCGCTATCGCGTGGCGCTCCTGAAGATGGGGGTCGAGCTGTCCGAGGTGCGGCCGCGGCTCGGGCAGAAGCGCGTGCGCTTTCACCCCTTTCGCAGCGCCAACGCGAGCCTGCACGCGAAGACGCTGGTCATCGATCGGCGCACGGTATTCATCGGCTCGCTCAACATGGACGGGCGCTCGAAACACTTCAACTCCGAGCTCGGCCTCGTGGTACGCAGCCCTGAAATCGCCCATCAAGTGATAAGCCTTCTCGACGACATCAGCGCCGACGGGAGCTACCGCCTCTCGCTCGATGCCGCGGGCCACATCGTCTGGTCGAGCGGCGAGGAGGGCGAGCAGAAAATCTGGCACAACGAGCCCGAAACGACGGTGTGGCAGCGCGTGGACATCAAGCTGCTCGCGCCGTTCGCGCCGGAGGAGCTGCTCTGATCGGAGCGTCCGAGTTGCGAAGGATCTAAGGCGAGGCCGTGAGGCGCATGGTGCCGAGGTAATCCCGGACCTTGGCGCGGTAGCCCTCGCTGCTGGTCACGGTGGCCCCGCCCGCGAGCACCAGAATGAAGTCCCCGCGCAGAGTGCGATTGACCTCGCGCACGTAATTCATGTTCACCAGACAGGAGCGGCTGATGCGCAGCATGGGTTGCGATCGCAGCGCCTGCTCGGCATCGCTCAAGGTGCTGCGTGCGTGGAAGGTATCGTGCCCCACGCGGATGCTGACGTAATTACGGTCGGCCTCGATCATCTCGACTTGCGCCACATCGATCACGTGCAGCTTGCCGTTGAACTCGGCGAGCAGCCGGCCCCGCTCCTCCGGTTGCCGGCGTGTGCCGCGCTCGAGCTGCGCGAGCAAACTGGCGAGCATGGCCTGGCGCTCCTCCGTTCCGCTCTGCGCATGCCGCGGCCGCACCCGCGCCAGGGTCTTGCGGAAGCGCTCCTGATCGAAGGGCTTCAAGAGGTAGTCCACCGCGCAGACCTCGAAGGCCTCGAGCGCGTAGGCATCGTAAGCCGTGACGAACACGATCGAAGGGAGCTCATCCGGCGAGAGCGCCCGCGCCAGATCAATACCGTTCAACGGGTCCATTTGAATGTCGAGAAACAACAGCTGCGGCCGCTGCGCGCGCACGGCGGCGAGCGCGGCGGTGCCGTCGCCGAACTCGCCCACCACGTTGAGATCGCTCTCGGCCGCGCAGAATTCCCGCAGCGTGCGCCGCCCGGCCAGCTCGTCGTCCACGATGATGACGTTCAGCATCAGCCTTTACTTCACGCCGCCGTCAGGGTGGGTGCCAGTCGCGCACTGCGCGGCTCGGGCGAAGCATGAATTTGCGGCAGCGTGATCTCGCTCACCCATTCGCCTCCGCGAGCCTCCGCCACCAGGCTCGCACGGCCCTCGAACTGCACGGCCAGGCGTTCGCGCACGTTGCTGATGCCGATGCCCGGCGGACCGGGGAGCTTGCCCGCGGCGATGGTGTTGGTCACGCGCAAGAGGAGCGAGTCGCCCACACGCGCAACCTCGAGACGCACGCTCACCGGCCCTTGATGGCCCGCGAGGCCGTGCACCACGGCATTCTCCACCAGGGGCTGCAGGAT
>Ga0302314_10002206_pt1 | contig 36365 bp, 35 predicted proteins | sample III_Palsa_N2_3_FD_200533 | JGI IMG/M metagenome (GOLD analysis project Ga0302314, IMG submission 200533) | Peat permafrost microbial communities from Stordalen Mire near Abisko, Sweden - III_Palsa_N2_3 | ecosystem: Environmental > Terrestrial > Soil > Palsa > Peat permafrost | place: Sweden...
GGCGGAGAGGGCGAACTGCGCGTGCGCTGCGCCGAACCGGACCCCGAGGTCATCCAGAGCGACGCGGGCGCGATCGAACACGTCCGCGGTGATCGCCGAGGCGGGATCGCAGAGTTCCAGTGCGCCCGGACCCGGGACCTCGTCTTCGCGGATGTCGAGCAGCCGCCAGGCGTCGGTTATGTGGTGCGATCCACCATTGCTGACCGTGTTGACGACGAACTGCTGGCCGCGCACGACCTGGGCCTGCCGGCCAGTGAGCGATTTGGTCTCGGGCCGGGCGGCTCGGAGCAGGCTTTCGACGTAGCGGCGCGCGGCAAAGCGCTCGATCGAGTGGGTGGGCAAGCCAAGGCCATCGGCGACGGCTTCAGCATAGCCAGTGGCGCAGGGAGATCCGGCGAGCACAGCGGTGGGCGTGAGTTCGCTGAGCAGGCTGATCGCTTCGCTGACGTCGCCCGCGAACCCCAGATCGCCGTCATAGCCGAGGGGGTCGAAGGCGGCCGACTCGAAGTGCGGACGCAGATGCAGGCATTCGACGTTGCGCTCGAGAAGTTCGCGCAGCAACGCCTGGCCGGCTCCAGTCCCGTCGACGATGGCGACGCGGCGGATAGGTGTCTGATTCATTGTAGAAAAAGCAGCCAGAAGAGCGAACGGCCCCGGGTCGAACCCGGGGCCATCCTGAGATTCCGATCCGGGCGCACGCGCCCGTAGCGGCGATTAACGGTGGTTGGCGTATTGCGCCGCCATCTTCATTTCTTCGTTGGCCTCGCGCAGCAGCTCCTTGGCATGGCCGACGTGGCCGCCGAGATCGTAGTTATTGTCGATCTGCGCGGCGGTCAGGCGGTCGAAGGCCTGAGTCGTGAGCGACTGAGCCGCGGCCAGGTTGCCATGGCGGTAGGGGCTGATGTTCTGGACCGGGCGGTCCTGGGCCAGCGAAGCGGTGGCGGCGATGACGGTGGTGAGCGCCAGCGCGCCCGCAAGCAGGGTCTTCATGACTATCTCCATTCGAGGCAGATGAACGACGCGGCGAACACCGCCGTGTCTGGGCGCTTTTTGCATCGTCGCACCGCGGGGTGCTTGCCGCTGCTTACCCGCTCAGTTCCCGAATCTTGCAAAGATGAGGTTTTGCAGGCGCGGCGCCTGGTCGCACTCGACAGGGTCCCGCTCCGGCGCGCAAATATCTGTCGTTTCCGGCCCGGCAGGGCCGGAAGGGGTGAGCGATGAGCGTCGACGAGATAGTCGCCAAGGAGGGTCCGCGCCACCGTGGGCGCCTCATCCTGAAAGGGCGCGATGGAGAATTGCGCCGCAGCTCGCCGGCCTTCCGCAGTCCCATCCACCACGCTCATCACGACGTGGAGCTCAACCTGGTCGTGCGCGGCACGGCTACCTACGCCATGGAAGGCGCCATCTATGACCTGAAACCCGGATCAATGATCTGGATCCTGCCCGACAAGATCCATCGACTGACCCGCGGACCGCAGCTCGAGATGTGGGTGGCGCTGTTTCGCAGCGAGCTTTTTGAACCGGCGTGGCTCGAGGAATTGGCGGCGCAACCCTCGCGGCTGATCTCCAGCCAGGAGCTGCTCAGCCTCGACCGGCTGCTCAGCGAGGTCGCCCAGGACTCGGACGAGGTGGCGACCTACAACGCCGGCATTCGCTACGTGCTGATGCGGGCATTGCGCGCCAGCCAGGAACGGTCGCCGGCCGCCCTGAGGCCGGTGCATCCGGCCGTCGGCCGGGCGGTGCGGCTCTTGCGGGAGAACGGCAGCGCCGATTCGCTCTCGGAACTGGCGCGGGCGGCCGGCGTCACACCGCATTATCTGAGCCGCTTGCTGACGGAGCAGACGGGACGCAACTTCGTCGATTGGCGCAATCGCGTGCGTCTGGATCGCTTCATCGAGGGCTACAGGCCGGGCGCGAACCTCCTGGCCGCGGCGCTGGAGGCCGGTTTCGGCAGCTACAGCCGCTTCCACCACACTTTCACCGAGTTGATCGGCTGCACGCCCAAGGAGTGGGTCGCCCAGGTCGATGCCGGCAAGCTCGCGCCCAGGGCGGAGGCCTCGGCGCCGCCCAGCGGCTTTGGCCTGCACGGCAGTGGGGCGCTGCTCAGCCCGCGGCAGCGCTGGGGTTCAATGACGCCGCTGGCCAGCACCTGGATCCGCGACCTTGTCGGAGACGGCTTCGCCCGCCGGCTGGCCGAGGCGCTACCCACCGACCATGCTCCGTCCTGGCTGGCGAGCGACGAGCAGCCGCTGGTTTTCACCCCGGCCGAGATCGATGATCTCGTCGCCTCGCTTCACCATCAGGACCCCGACCTGGCGGCCGAGTACGGCCGGCTCCTGCGTTCGAAGGAAAATACTGAAATCTACGCCAGGTTTTGCGAGGCCTATGTCGCTCGACCGGCCTTCGTTTCCACCGCGCTCCTGATGCTGATCGTCTTCGCCTGGGCGTGCGTGCGGACCGGGACCATGGCCCTGCAACCGATCGCCGTCCGGCGTCAGATCAACGGCGCGCTGCGACATGCGCCACGACCGGCCCCAGAGACGGTGAGGCGCGGCTTTATCGCGGCGGTATCTCACTTCGGCGTTCTGCGCGAAGCGACCGTGGCGGCGCAGGCCGGCGGCGAGCCGCGGGCCCCCGACCAGCTCGGACGCGCCGTCAGCCAGTGGAGCGAAGCGGTCTTCGACGGCGACGTCAGATTGCTGGAGATGACCGAAGACGGTTTGCGGCCGCCTGCCGGAACTGAGAGCACGCGCCCGCGCAAGGGGCCTGCGAGCCAGGCCGCCACGGCCTGACAGAATAAGGGTCGGGACCCGTGCTCCGGATCCCGACCCGCGCTGCCGGCGCATTCGGCGCGGACGGCTTACTTCCAGCCGCCGCCGGGCAGGGCGCCGTGATAAGGCGTGTCGCGGCAGTGACCCCAAGGGCCGCGCCAGTAGCCTGGGGGGCAGCCGTTCCAGCGGACCGGACCGTATGGGCCGCCCCACGTGGGACCCCAGTAGCGCGCATAGTGGCAGTGGCCCCAGGGACCGCGCCAGCCGTTCGGCCCGCAGCCGCCGGACACCTGGATCAGCTCGCCCTGGTTGAAATCCGGACCGCCGGTGGCGGGCTGATTCTGCAGGGTTTCCGGACCGTAGGTCTGGCTGAGGATCTGGTCGACGGTGGTCGGCGCCGCGGCGGTTTGAGCCATGGCTCCGGAGGCGATGGCGAGAGCGGCGGCCCCCGCTATCGCAAAGGCTGTCAATTTGAACATCTGGTATCTCCTCGCTCGATTGCTTTGCGGGGCCGAGTTCGGCGCCGAACTGGACGCCGTTATTGCGGGATCGAGCGATCGCAGCTTTCCGGCAGTCACACGCGGACTTCTCGATTCTTTCAATTCGTCGCGCTTGTCCCCGGGGACTCGACCGCCTTGGTGCGCAGACTCGATGGGGACCCGCCGCCGGTCCGCCAACTGGCGTGGACCGTGTCTCGGCGCGGGCTCAGGCCGCCAGGATCTCGTCCAGCCAGTCGAAGACGTACTGGTTGAACAGGACCCGGGCGCCGGCCTCGCAATGGCCGCCGGCGCCGTCCTTGGACGCGAAGGTGTGGAAGGTCTTCGGCTCCGGGAGCCGGTCGAAGAGATCCCGCGCCGTGACGCCGATGTCGTCGTCCTCGGCGCAACAGATCAAGCTGGGGCACCTGATCCGGTCGGCGAGATTCTTGAGGCTGTAGTCCGCCAGCAGGCGCAGGTAGTCCAGCGGCTGGCCCAGCCCATGCACCCAGAGACCTCGCCGCAGACCCCAGCCCTGCGTGAGGTGGCGGGTGCGGCGGCCAAGCACGAACTGCAGCGGCCCGGTGATCCACGGGCTGCGGCTCGCCATTCGCTTGGCGATGAACGGCGGCATGCGGCTCTTGAACTCGTCTTCCAGCGACGCCTCGCCGGGGTCGGCGATCAGCGCCGCCAGCCGCGGCTCGCCCGTGGCGCCGCGCGGCGCGAGGTAGCCGCCGAAGCTGCAGCCCAGCAGGGCGATCCGCCGTGGGTCGACCTCCGGCCGGCTCAGCGCGTAATCGACCACCGGTCGGATCACCGCCTCCCAATCGGGACGAAACGGCAATCCATTCTCAATCAGCGCGCCACCCTGCCCCGGACCGTCGAACAGCAGGCAGGTGTAGCCGCGCGCCACCGCCGCCGCGCCGCTGAGGAAATAGCCTTCCTCGGCGGTGCTATCGTATCCGCCGTTGACGATCAGCGTCGGCCGCGCATTGGACGACTCGCCGGCTCGAAGCAGGTAGCCGGGCAGGCGCTTGCCTTCGTAGGGGATCTCGATCTGCTCGGCCTTGGGCGTCATCAGCGCCGCCGCGGCCTGAAAGGCCGCCCGCTGACGACGATAGGCCGACACGACCCGCGGCTCGACGGGCGCGCCGATCAGAAAGGTGTAGGCGGCCCGCCAATAGTTGGCGGCTCTCAGATAGGCGCCACGGGCGCTTTCGGCGTGACCGCGCGCCAGGCTTCCGTCGGCCAGACCCTGCAACCGCTCCGCCGCGGTCGCCCAGGCGGCGAACCAGCTCTCCGCGTCGAGCTCACGGATGTGGCTGGCGATCGCCAGGCACTCGCCGAGCTCGGCCCCGCCATAGCTGGCGTAGCCGGCCGTGCGCAGCCATTGGGCTTCGAAGAGTTCGTCCTTGAAGATCCTGACCATCGCCTGCCTCGCATTCCGCCAAGCTTAGCGCGTTTGACCGCAAACCGAGACTGGACGTCGGCCGTCGCCGTGACCTCGAGCAACGCTAATCATCGCGCGGCGATGTCCGCCTAGGGTCGGGAGCTGTCATTTGGGCGACACCGAAGCCCGGCTTTACAGGCCTTGGACGGCGTGATCCTACTGAGCAGGCAAAGGGGGGATCGTTGGGACGATCCCAGGCTCCCGGCGCGCGAACAGCGGCGGGGGCGCGCATGGCGACGTTCAACTATACCGGTTCCATCCAGTACTTCACCGTGCCCGCCGGCGGCGCCGGCGAGTACCAGATCGACGCCTTCGGCGCTCAAGGCGGCCACGAGTTCGCCGACTCCGACAATCTTGGCGCAGCGGTCAGCGGTGAGATTTTTCTGGCGGCCGGCGCCACGCTCGAGATCGTGGTCGGGGGCGAGGGCGGATCGGCCGGGCTTGGCTCACACGGCCTCGGCGGGGCCGGCGGCGGCGGCGGCAGTTTCGTCATCGAAACCTTCAATGGCTCTGAGGCCGTAAACATCCTCGAGGCTGTCGCGGGTGGCGGCGGCGGCGCCGATATGGCCGGCGGCCCCGGCTCCGGCAGTTCCGGCGATGGCGGCGGGCCCGGCCTGGCGGCCCCGACCGGCGGACATGGCAGCGGCGGGCTTGGCGGCGGCGCCGCCGGCGGCATTGACGGCGCCGGCGGCGGCGCGGGCGCGGGCGGCGGCGGTGGCGGCTACACGGGCGGCGCCGGCGGCAATTTCGAGACCAACCCCGGCAACGGCCTGGTCGGGGACAGCTTCGCGGGCGGCGCGGGCGGCGCGGCGGGCCCGTTCGGTGGAAATAGCGGTGGCGCCGGCGGCTTCGGCGGCGGCGGGGGCGGGGGCAGCGTCGGCGGCGGTGGTGGCGGCGGCTACGGCGGTGGCGGCGGCGGCGGCTACGGCGGCGAGAGCCAGGGCGGTGGTGGCGGATCCTACCTCAATTCCTCGCTCACGAGCCCGTCCGAATCGGCCAATGCCCACCCAGACAACGGCGAGGTCACCATCGCGCTGGTCTGCTTCGTCACGGGCTCCCGCATCAGGACCAGGCGCGGCGAGGTTGCGGTCGAGGGCCTGGCGGTCGGCGACCTGGCGGTGACGGCCACCGGCGAAGCCCGGCCGATCCGGTGGATTGGCCACAGACGGATCGAGCGTCCGACGCGCGATCAATGGCCGGTGCGGGTAATGGCTGGCGCGTTCGGCGAAGGCCTGCCGGAGCGGGACCTGTTCCTTTCGCCCGGACATGCGGTGTGTGTCGAGGTGGTGGACGAGGTGTTCGTCCCCGTCGATCATCTGATCAACGGCGTGACCATCTTCCGCGAGGCGGTCGCCGAGGTGACCTACTGGCACGTGGAGCTGGAAAGCCATGACGTGCTGCTGGCCGAGGGCATGCCCTGCGAGAGCTACATGGACGCCGGCAACCGAGCTTTCTTCGGCCGGGAATACGGCCGTCTCGAAACGATCGACCCCGGACGTGTGGCCGAGAGCCTGACCCGCTACGCGCGCCCGTTCGTAGACCAGGGCCCCATCGTCGCGGCAATAGGTGAGCGGTTGGCGGCGAAGGCGGCGGCGATGCGTCCGGCGGAAACCGAGCGCCAAACCGCTTAAGCCAGCAACGAGGGGCGGCGAACTTCCGCCAAATGGCGGGAGCAGACACTGGCGTCCGTCCCGAGGGCAGACATCCCCAGGGTCGCCTGGGAGTCGGGCGCGGTCGCACCGGCACGCGCGCCGGTTTCGCCTCACGCCACCTCACGCCACCTCCGCCTCGGCCAGCCCTCCAGCGAGACCGCGAAGAGCTGGCGCCGGTTGAGCGCCGCGCCGAGGAGAGGATTTTGTGCACGTCCACCGTAATCGGACATTGGTTTTGCGCCGGAAACCGGCATAGGGCGCGCGAGTCTGGCGGCGTCCCAAAGCCGAATGAGTGGTAAGACAGGAGAATGAGCGACCCGCCCGACGCCGAGACGCCTATCCAGCGCGCGCTGCGACTGAAGCGGGCGGCCACCGACGCCAGGCCCAAGCCGCCGCGTGGCGGCAAGTTCCAGCGCCAGCAGGCGGCCGCCCTCGCCTCGGGAAAGTCGAAGCCCTGGATGAAGCGCTGAGGTATTTCGGGGACAGTTTACTGGACGGCGACGCCAGCCGCACCCCGATGGCGGGCGTGGAATTAGGTAAACTGTCCCCGAAATCCCTGGTCACATAGGGAGCGGCGGGACTGGGCGGCCGTGGTCGGAGCCAAATTGCCCTGCCAGGCGTTGAGGGCTGATGGCCCGGCCCAATCCCAAGGACTCCGCGACGATTCTGATCGTGGAGAACGAGGGGCTTGTGCGTCGCGAACTTGTTTATGGCTTTCGCGAAATGGGGTTGCTTGTGCTCGAAGCGCAGGACGCGGACGAGGCTATCGCCCTCCTGAACGAGCATCCGGAAGTCAGGCTCATGGTGACCGACATCAGAATGTCCGGCTCCATGGACGGCGTCCGCCTCGCCCATCATGTGCGAAAGCGCTGGCCGCCTGTGAAGATCATCGTTGCTTCGGGATGGCCGGAGACGCAGCCGCGCGACCTGCCAGCCAGGAGCGTGTTGATCGCCAAGCCCTACGAGCAGGAGACGCTTTGGCTGGCGGCGGCCGAGCTGCTCGGAGGCCGCGTCGAGGTCTCCACCGGCCCTTGCGCCGCCTGATCGCTAGACGGCCTCCGCTTCCGGTTCGTCCTCCACGGCCACGATCTGGGTGTGGATGACAGAAACCACCGTTCCGGGTCGCCCGTCCGCCACCTGCACGCGAGCGCGCAGCTGCCTGGCGAGAGCCTCGACGATGCTGGTGCCAAGGCCGGGCGTGGCGCTGGCGAGATCTTCGGGCATTCCCACCCCATCGTCCCCGACCGACAGCGTCCAGTTGGGTCCATGGGCGAGATAGTCGACGCTTATCTTACCGCCGCGACCACCGGGAAAGGCGTGCTTCAAGGCGTTGATCACCAACTCGGTTACGATCAGCCCCAGGCTCACCGAGACGTCGGCCTTGACCGCGCTATCGTCAGTGTGAACCTCGATCGTCTGGCGATCATGGTCGCGGATCATCGACGCGCCCAGGCTTTCGCATAGCTGCGTGAAATAGGGGCGAAGCTCCACATCGCCCAAGCGTGAGGCCGCGAGCTGTTTCTGCACCGCGGCGATCGACATCACGCGGCTGTGGGCGTCGTGCAGGTAGGTGCGGGTTTCTTCCGATTGAACGTTGCGGGCGCTCTGCATCAGCACGCTGGCGATGATCTGGAGGCTGTTGGCGACACGATGCTGCACCTCCTGCAACAGGATGGCCTTCTCCCGCAGCAGATCGTCCTTGAGCTTCTCGGCGATGCGGGCCTCGGTGACATCGGACACCGTCACCAGAAGGTGGACGTGTTCGGTGTCGCCGAACTCCAGCTTATGGGCCGTGACCACAAGTTGACGAGGCTCCCTGCCGTCTCTGTTCAGTCTCATCTCGTAGGCTGGCACGGCGGCCATGCCGGAAGCCACGGCCTTGAGCAGAGCGCGCAGCTGGCGCACGTTCCATTCGCCGGAACCGAGCTCAAAGACCGGGAGGCCAGAGGTTTCAGCCGGCTCGATCTCGAACGACCGGCAGAAGGACGCGCTCGCCGCAATCACCGTCAGATCCCCGTCGAGCAGCAGGACAGGCGCCTCGGATGCGGCGACCATCGCGAGGGCGAGGCTTTGGGCGATTTCTGGTGCAAGCGGTGGGCGGGCGGCCATGGACGGCCTTTCGTGGGAGCCGGAGACTCGCGAATTGAGGGTCATACCCGGCGCGGCGACGGAGAGGTCTCGCCACCCTGAAAGGTGGGCCTCGCACTCGACGGTAACCCTAGCTTAGCACACATAGTTCCCGACCACGGTCTATTGTTGCGCGCCTGGCCTTTCAGCTCGCTGCGCGACATTTGATCACATTCCGCCCACATGCACGTCTCGCGCGCCAAATGGGCCGGAGACGCGCGCGGAAAACGCCTAAAGCCGCCGCGCCCGCACCCGCAGGTCACGCGCCGAGAGGATTCGGGGACAGTTTACTCAATTCCATCGCCGCAGAGCTCGGCCGACCGCTCGATCAGAATTGAGTAAACTGTCCCCGAATTTCCATTCGTCGCCAAAGCCTAAGGTTCCTTGGTGACCGGCGGGAGCTTCCAGCTGCCATCGAGGATCGAGGGCCTCTCGCTCTTGGGCCAGTAGAGCCGCATGGTGAGGTTGAAACCGCCCGCCGGAGCCGGGAGCCAGTTCACCTCTTTGTCGGGGCCCGGGGAGTCATGCTGGACATAGATGTCCAGCGAGCCGTCGGGGTTGTGCTCGAGCGGCATCCAGCTGCTGATCGCATAGCGATGGATCGGGTTCTCCACGAAGAACGAGTCCGGGTCATACATCGTCACCGACCAGAAGGCGTTGACTGGCGGCGTCAAGCCCGGTTCGAAATGCAGCCTGTACTTGTTGGCGCCGTTGAGCGGCGCACCGTCGCCGTCGACAAAGGTGGTCGGGTAGAGGGCGTCCTCCTTGAGGTTGGCGCCGAAGGCAATGAGGCCGATGATCGCCCGGGTGTCGTAGTCTGCCCCATAGGCGCCGACGTCCGGCGCGGGAATGTGCCAGCCGTTCTCGACCTTGCCGAATCGGCGCTCCCTTTCATGCAGCCTCGCGAGCGCAGCCGGCACGATGCCTTCGAGTCTCTTCGCAACCTCTGGATCGATCTTGCCCGGATCGAAATCCTCACCTGGAACGACGCCGATCGTCGCCAGCCTGGCCAGCACCGGCGCGTCCGCCGCCGGCGGCGGGTCGACCTTCATCAGCCGCGCCAGAGCGGACAGGAACTGTGCGCCGGTCATCGCCTTGAGCTGGTCGACTGGCGGCGTCTTCATGTCGGCGCTCGGGTCGACCGCCCCGGCCGGCGGCGCGTAGGGCTGGCCGTACTTCGAGAGCGGAACGAGCTTGAACCCGGCCTGGATGGCATGCACCGCCGCATAGTCGGCCGGTCCATTGGTCTGTATGCGCCCGAGGATCCAGACGATGTTGGTCGGGGACCTGAATTCCCGCAGGCCGACGGGAAGCTCTCCCTTCCAGTTCGGACCGGTGATGACAAACGTCGCCGCCTTCGTCCCCGTCGTGCGTGCGCCTGGCGTCGCGAAGACATTGGTCCAGGCGTCGAACATCGGGAACAGGTAATAGCGGCCGCCCGTATCGGGGGCCGAAAGCACCAACGGCTCCGCGGAAAGGTCGAGGAAAGCCGACGAATAAAGCGTGTCGACGTTGGCGCGGACGACGTTCCTGAAGCTGGCCGGCGGAAAGATCGGGGCGTGGGCGAACTGGTTCACTGGCGCGGCGATGCCGCGCGCCCGGCTGACGTTGGTCATCCGCTTCATGGTGAGGTCCATCATCACCAGCGGCAGCCCGTAGACGACCGCCTCGACGCCCGCATCCATGGCCGCTTTCTCCTCCTCGGTGGTCGCAGCTTTGCTCGAGGCCCCGTTGGCGGGCGGCTCCGGCGCGCTTGGCTGCGCGAGGCAGGGAGAGGCGGCAGCGATGCAGGCGATCAACGCCATCGAATTGAATGCTCGACGTCTCGCTCCATCATTCATCGCTTTTCTCCCACCGCACGCTGCGCCAAGCGGTCCAGAAACGTCCAAGCCTTCGACGTGGCGGAGAACAATAAAATCACGATCGAGACCGCGGTTAGATTTGAGGCGCCCCTGCCGGTGATGATCGTGTAGGCGGCCGCCGAGACCAGGAGGCCAAATCCAATGAGCGTAGGAAGATGCCTTCTGATCGCAACCACGGCTGTCTCTTGCGCCGATGGCTCCCCCATCGCCTGAAACAGCCTGCGGACAACCCAGATCGACCAGCCAGCCGTGACGGCGAGCGTGATGCATCCGCGCCTTGTCAAATCGAGGTTGGGGACAAGCTCGATCAGAGACACCATCAACACGGCAAGGTAGTTCTCAAACGCCTGTTCAATGTGTCGACGAGATCCAGTCGGCCCGTGATCAAAAGCGGCCACCAGATTGACAGACACCGCCACGAACAGCAGTCCCATCAACGTCGCGGCCGCCGCGCCCGTGACCGCGTAGAATTGAATCCATCCCTGCATTCAAGCCCCCGTCACTCGCCACCAGAACGCCTCTTAAGAGACCTGAGGCCCCTTGATAACCGGTGGGCGCTTTCAGCGCCGTCGAGGGTCGCCATTGACGACCGTTTGCCGGAACCGCCGCGGCCGTGGCTTCAACGCCGTAGTCGACCATGAGGCGGCGTCGAATTCCCTCGGAAAGCGACGCAGGATGTCACGCGTGGCAATGTGTGCTTCGGGTCGAAAGCCGTCATCGCGACCAGGCCGAATAACCCCTCACCCGGACGCGGCTCGCGCCGCGTCTCGACCTCTCCCTCAAGGGAGAGGTGAGTCAGGCCACTGGCGCTCCGCTTCGGCTTGTTCCAATGCTGGCCGGAGACGATTGCGAAGGCGCGTGATGGCGAACGAGACCTCCCTGCGCACGGACCGCGCCTTCTTCGGCCACCCGCGGGGGCTGGGCTTTCTCGCCGGGACCGAGGTGTGGGTCGCGTTCTCCTACTACGGCATGCAGTCGCTGCTGGTGCTGTACATGACCGGCTACCTGCTGCAGCCGGGGCATATCGAGCACATCCTGGGCTTCACCCAGTTCCGCGCCTTTCTGGCCCCGCTCTATGGCCACGTCAGCGGCCAGGCGCTGGCCTCGGCCATCACCGGGCTTTACGGGGCGCTCGCCTTCGGCACGCCGCTGCTGGGCGGCCTGATCGCCGACCGCTGGATCGGCCGCACGCGCTCGATCATCGCCGGATCGGTGCTGATGACGCTCGGCCACTTCCTGATGGCCTTCGACGTCAGCTTTCTGCTGGCCCTGCTGTGCCTCGTCACCGGCACGGGCCTGGCCGGGGTGCTCAAGGCGCAGGTGGGCGGGCTTTATTCGACGGAGGACCTGCGCCGCGCCGACGCCTTCCAGATCTATGTTCTGGTGGTGCAGCTGGCGGTGATCGTGGCGCCGATCGTCTGTGGGGGCCTTGGCGAGAAGGTGGCCTGGCATTGGGGCTTCGGGGCCGCCGGGGTCGGCATGTCCATCGGCCTCGTCGTCTACCTGTCGGGCCTGCGCTGGCTGCCGCCCGACCCGATGGCCAAGGGCGCGGCCAAGTCCGAGCATCCGCCGATGACCGGGCACGACTGGCGCACCATGGCGGTGCTGGTGCTGCTGGTGCCGATCTTCGCCCTGTCGTTCGTCGGCAACAACGAGATCTTCAACGCCTATCTGCTGTGGGGCCGCGATCACTACCAGCTGGCGTTCTTCGGCCAGACCATGCCGGTGTCGTGGCTGCTGTCGCTCGACGCGTTCGTCTCGTCGGGGACGATCGTGGCGGTGGTGATCTTCTGGCGCTGGTGGGCCAAGCGCTGGCGCGAGCCGGACGAGATCGTCAAGGCGGGCTTCGGCGCCCTGATCGCCGCGGGCGGGCCGCTGGTGCTGGCCGCCGCCTCGCTCGAGGCCGTGGGCGGCCACAAGGTGGGCCTCGTCTGGGGCCTGGGCTTCCACATCGTCAACGATATCGGCTTTTCGATGCTCTACCCGGTGGGCCTGGCGCTGTTTTCCAGGGCGGCGCCGCCGGCCCTGGGCGCGACGGTGGTCAACAGCTTCACCTTCGCCATCTTCCTCAGCAACCTGGCGGTCGGCTGGCTGGCCGGCCTGCTCGGCAAGATGCCGGGCGCGGCGTTCTGGACCCTGCACGCCGGACTGGTGGCCATCGCCGGCGTGCTGCTGCTGGGGTGTGGCTGGGTGTTCCGGCGGACGCTGGCGCCGGGGAGCGGGGGCGCGGCGGCGAAGGCGGCGGCGGGGTGAGGTGATAGGCAGGCCCGCAGAGCGCTTGCCAATTTCAGTGCGTCATCCCGGAAGTCGAGCACAGCGAGGCTGTCCGGGACCCAGGGGCGGCTGGCAGCGCGCCTGTGGCCCCTAGGTCCCGGATCTCCGCCATGCTGCGCATGGCCTCGTCCGGGATGACGCAAGGGTGGAAGAGGCCGAGACTGCGCAGCGGGGCGGCCTACGCCAACCCCACCGCCGCCAGCGCTTCCGCCTGCCGCTGCGCCAGCGCTTCCTCCGAGAAGCCCTCCAGCGAGGCCTCGAAGAGCTGGCGCCAGTTGAGCGCCGCGCCGAGGTGGAGGAAGGCGGAGCCGAGGCCGATCGCCGCCCGGTCCATGAACACGAACTCGCGCGGGATGGTCACCGGGCCCTTCTCGTCGAGCGCCTTCTTGACCTGGAAGGCCTCACGCCGGCCGTAGGCGCCGGGGGCGACGCCGTCGGCGACGGTGCGCACCCGGTCGTCGAGGAGGGGCCCGTAGATGAACCGCGCCCACAGGCCGAGCACGTCGGCCATGTCGTCGGATAGGTCCTTGAAGCCCCAGGCGCGATAGGCCGCCATCTCGCCGGCGCGGTCATCGTCGACCAGGGCGCGGAACAGCCGGGCGACGCCGCCGACGAAGGCCGGCGGGAAGACGCGCACGCAGCCGAAGTCGAGCAGGTTGAGGCGTCCGGCCCCGGGGGTGAAGCTGTAGTTGCCGAGGTGCGGGTCGCCGTGGATGACGCCGATGTGGGTCAGCGGCGTCCACCAGGCCTCGAAGAGCTGGCGCGCCACGCGGTTGCGGGTCTCGAGGTCGGCGTCCTTGAAGGCGGCCAGGCCCTGGCCCTCCAGCCAGTCCATGGCCAGCAGCCGGCCGGTGGAGAGATCGGCGTCCGGGAAGGGGACGGCGATGTCGTCGCGGTCGGCGAAGAAGCCGTGGTAGAGGCGCATGGCCCGCGCCTCGTGGTCGTAGTCGAGTTCCTCACGCAGGCGGGCCCCGATCTCGACCACCGCCTCGCGGGTGTCGATGGCGGCGTTCATCCGCCGCGCCAGGCCCATGATCGCCTGCAGCTGAGCGAGATCGCTCTCGATGGCGCTCTGCATCTCCGGATACTGCAGCTTGACCGCCAGCGGGCGGCCGTCGAGGGCGGTGGCGCGATGCACCTGGCCGAGCGAAGCGGCGGCGGCGGGCTGGAGGTCGAAGTCGGCGAAGCGGCCGCGCCAATCCGGCCCCAGTTCGGCGGCCATCCGCCGGCGCACGAAGGCCGGTCCCATGGCCGGGGCGTTCGACTGCAGCTCGGCCAGCTCGGCGGCGAACTCCGGCGGCAGCAGATCGGGGACGGTGGCGAACATCTGCGCCACCTTCATCAGCGGCCCCTTCAGCTTGCCGAGGGCTTCGCGCAGGGCGCGGGCGTTGCGCGCCTCGGCGTCGCCCGGCGTGAACAGGGCGTTGGCCCCGAACGTCGCCGCCGCGCCGGAGAGCCCCGCCCCGACCTTGGCCAGGCGCATGGCGCGGCCGGCGAAGCGATCCCGCTCGGGATCGCGATCGGTCATGCGAAGAGTCCAGTTGAGCGCGGAGCGCGGCTGCGTCTCCAATCTGCGTCATCCCGGGCGAAGCCCGTCAGGGCTGAGACCCGGGACCCAGGGGCGACTCGCACCCAGCTTGAAGCCCCTGGGTCCCGGACACCTCGCTCCGCTCGGTTCCGGGATGACGCAATGGGAGGGGGCGGAGGCGCCATGCGGGCGGGACGCCCGCGCTCCGGGACTATCCGGCCGGTCACGTGAGCGCCTCGAACTCGTCGACGAGGTGGGTGAGGTGGGCGCAGCCGGCGGCCCAGAACGCCTTCTTGCGCGGGTCGAGCCCGAAGGGCGCGAGGGCCTCGATGTAGGTCTTCGTGCCGCCGGCGGCGAGGAGCGCCTCGTAAGCCGGGGCGAAGCCGGCCGGATCGGCGGCGCGCGCCGCCATCAGGGATTCAACCAGGAGGTTCCCGAAGGCGTAGGCGTAGACGTAGAACGGCGTGTGCACGAAGTGGCTGACGTAGGCCCAGTAGTGCTCGTAGCCGGGACCGAGGCGAATGGCCGGACCCAGGCTCTCGCCCATGACCTCGGTCCAGATCGCGCCGATGGCCTCCGGCGAGACCTCGCCGTCGCGGCGGGCGGCGTGGAAGCGGGTCTCGAAGCGGTGAAAGGCGATCTGGCGGACGACGGAATTGAGCGCATCCTCGATGCGCCCGGCCAAGAGGTCACGGCGCTCGGCCGGCGTCGACTCGGCCAGCAGGCGCTCGAAGACCAGGCCTTCGCCGAAGATCGAGGCGGTCTCGGCGAGCGTCAGCGGCGTGTCGGCGAGGAGGGTGCCGTGCGGCGCGGCCAGGGTCTGGTGCACGGCGTGGCCGAGCTCGTGGGCGAGGGTCAGGACGTCGCGGCGCTCGCCCATGTAGTTGAGGAAGACGTAAGGGTGCCGCTCGGCGGTGACGGGATGGGAGTAGGCCCCGGACTGCTTGCCGGCCCGCGGCTCGGCGTCGGTCCAGGGCGAAGCCAGGAAGGCCTCGGCGATGGCGGCGAACCTGGGCGTCAGGCCGCCGAAGCAGTCGAGGACCAGGGTCTTGGCCTCGCTCCAGGCGTAGAGCCGGGGCGGCGCTTCGCTGAGCGGTGCGTTACGGTCCCAATAGTCGAGCACCCGCCGACCCATGACCTTGGCCTTCAGCCGGTAATAGCGGTGGCTGAGGGCCGGGTAGGACTCGACCACCGCCGCCTCGAGCGCCGCCACGGCCTCGGCGTCGACCTCGTTGGCCAGGTGCCGCGAGGCGGCCGGATCGGCAAAGCGCCGCCAGCGGTCCTCGACCTCCTTCTCGGCGGCGACGGTGTTGTAGGCGAGCGCCAGGGTCTCCTCGCGCTCGGCCAGGGCTTCGGCGAGGGCGACGCCGGCGGCGCGCCGGCGGCGGGGCTGGGGATCGCTCAGGCGATTGAGCGTCTCGGAAAGCGTCAGCCGCTCGCGGCCGACCCTGACGTCCAGCCTGGCGAGGACGTCGTCATAGAGCCGCGTCCAGTTGGCGACCGCCGGGGCGCGGTCGACCAGCATGCGCTCCAGGTCGGCCGAGAGCTCGTGCGGACGGCCCTGGCGCACGCGCCGCAGCCATGGCGCCCAGCGCGCCGCCGACGGATGGGCGACGAGGGCCGCCGCGATCTCGGCGTCGTCGAGCTGGTTCAGCTCGAGGGTGAAAAAGAGCGTCAGGCCGTCGTTCTTCGATCCACGGGCGCGGACGTCGGCCTCGAAGCGGGTCCAGGCCGGGTCGGCGTGGTCGACGGAGGCGGAGAGCGAGGCGTAGGCCGCCACGCTCCAGATGTGGTCGACCGCCCGCTCGCTGAGCTGGACGCCGCGGTCGATCAGTTCGCCGAGTTTCGCTGGGTCGGCGCGGGCGGCGATGAACTCACCCTCGAGGGCGGCGAGCTCGCGGCTAGCCGCCTCGGCGGCGGCGAGGTCGGCCTCGATGCGCGGATCGCCGCGGCTGAGATACAGATCGTCGAGATTCCAGCGGGGGGGCGTTTCTGGCAGGGAGACGGGGGCGTTCATGGGTGGGTACTTAAGCGTTCAGAGCCTTTGGGCGAAGGCTCCGATTGCGTTTCCTCAAATTGCGTCATCCCGGGCGAAGTCCGGCGAAAGCCGGGCTGAGGCCCGGGACCCAGGGGCGGCCGGGATGACGCAAAGTATCTGTTATCCAGTGGATTTCGGAAGGCTAGGGGGCGCCTTCTTCCGCCCGAACGGCCGTTTGGGTGCTTCGCCCTTGGCCTTGGCGCTGATTTCCTTGAGCTTGACCGTCTGGCGGGCCGAGAGGGCCCGGCCTGGGGCGCCTTTTTCGGGGTCGGCGAAGGCGCGGCCGAAGGTCTCGACCCGCTGCTCGACCGACCCCAGGAATTCGCCCTCCCAGTCGGAGAGCTCGACGCCGGCCTTGTCGGCCGCGCGGCGGGCGCGCTTCAGCGCATTCAGCGCCGCGCGCTTGGCCTGGGCCCTGGGGTCTGGCGGACTGCGCTTCACAAGCTCTCAGAAGGTGTAGGCTTTTCGGGGACCGTTGGCTGTGAGGTTGTCCTGCGCTCCATCCATTTTCAACCGTCATGGCCGGGCGTCAGTCCCGGCCATCTATGAACACCCAAGCTGGCGTGACCGCGCATCGCGGTCACGGTCGAGCTTAGACGCCGTGTCATGACCATGCCAAGCATGGCCAGCCGACCTCCGGTGTTCATGGGTCGCCGGGACTTACGCCCGGCGATGACGGTAGGGTTTGCGCCTCACAGGCCGCCGATGGCCGCGACGTAGAGGTCGATGAGGGCCTCTTCCTCCTGGCGCTTGGCGCTGTCCTGGGACCTGAGGCGGACGACCTTGCGCAGGATCTTGGTGTCGAAGCCCTCGCCCTTGGCCTCGGCGTAGACCTCCTTCAGATCGTTCGCCACCGCCTTCTTGTCTTCCTCCAGGCGCTCGATGCGCTCGACGATGCTCTTGAGCTTGCCCTGGGCCGTGGCGGACAGGGTGTCGAAGTCGGCGGCGGCGTCGTCAGGCATGGCTCACTCATTGAAAGGCGAAGGTCGCGACCCTAGTTTCTCGGCGCGCCGGAGTCATGGCGCGCGCGGCCTTGTCCACAGAAGACTTGCGCCCGGCAGAACGAGGGCGAGATGGCGCAAAACGACGTGACCCAGGCCGACGCCGAGGCGGCCGTCAGGACCCTGATCCGCTGGGCCGGCGACGATCCCAACCGGGAGGGCTTGCTGGAGACGCCCAAGCGGGTCGCCAAATCCTATCGCGAGCTGTTCGCCGGCTACGAGGCCGATCCCCGCGACTACCTGGAGCGGACGTTCGAGGAGGTCGGCGGCTACGATGAACTGGTGGTGCTGCGTGACATTCCGGTGGTGAGCTTCTGCGAACACCACATGCTGCCGATCCTCGGCCACGCCCACGTCGGCTACCTGCCGACCGATCGGGTGGTTGGCATCTCCAAGCTGGCGCGGGTGGTGCAGGGCTTCGCGCGACGCCTGCAGATCCAGGAGAAGCTGACCAGCGAGGTCGCCGCCGCGATCGATCAGATCCTGCGGCCCAAGGGGGTCGGGGTGGTGATCGAGGCCGAGCACAGCTGCATGTCGCTGCGCGGGGTCAACACCACCGGCTCGCACATGATCACCAGCCACCTGACCGGCGCGATCCGCGACGACGCGCGCACGCGCCAGGAGTTCCTGCGGCTCACCCGGGCGGCCTGAGCGCGGGAAGCACCTTGTAGATGTGGAGACGGGCGCCCGGCCGGGAGACCAGGCGCAGCCAGGGCGGCGTATTTCCGGTCCGCAGCGCCGCGCCGAGGCCGCCCTGGTTGGTCGGGATACCGTAGGGGGGGCAGTCGACGACATAGTCGGCGCCCAGCCGGCGCACCTGAGCCTCGGCCGTCGCCGGCGGGCTGGAAAAGACGCGATTGACGGCCAGGATCGCCGGCCAGACCCGGTGATAAGGCGCGGCGACAGCCGTATCGCGCGTGTAGACGAGGATGAAGGGCCCGAAATCGGGATAGTCGAGCACGTTGCCGGGCGGCAGGGCGGCGAGCGGGGCCCAGGTCGCCGCGGCGAAGCAGCGTGGGCTCTTGTCCGGCGCGGACGGCTGCAGATGCGGCAGAATCGGGAGCTTGGCGTTGGCGACCAGGATCCTGCGCGATGGGGCCGGCGGAGCCGGCGAAATCGACGTCACGTTGACGTGGGGCGCCCCGGCGGCCGGTGAGGCCTTCGGCGGCGCCGCCGCGGCGTGCTTGGCGAGGGCGACCACGGCCGCGTCGATGGGCGGCCGCACGGCGACCGCCAAGGCGACCGGCGAGAAGACCAAGGTCCCGACAATGGTTGGCAGGAGCAGTTCGCGCAGCCAACGGCGGGCGACCCAGCTGTAGGCCGCCGCCAGGGCCGGCACGGCCGTCCAGCAGACATAGTCCTGCATCCGCCAGGCCGACCAGCCGACGGCGACGGCAAGGACCATCTCGGCGAGGATCAGCAGCGGGCCCGTCTCCAGCGTGCGCCGGGTCCGCCAGACCAGCCAGCCGGCCGCCGCCAGGCCCATGGCGCTCATCGCATAGGCGCCGATGGCCGGGCCGCGGCTGCGGGCGAACATCACCGGCAGGGGCTGCACCTCCTGCACGCGGGTCAGCCAGATGCGTTTGACCTCCGGATCGACGTCGGCGAACGGACCGTGCAGGCAGTTGGGGTCGAGCCCCAGATAGACGGCCGCCGACACCAGGCCGACGCCCGCGAGGAGGCCAAGGCGCAGCCAGGCCGGCACGCGCGGGGTCGCGAACGCAGTCAGCGCCAGACCGAGCCCGGCCGTGACCAGGGCCGCGGTCGAGTTGAGCGCCAGGGCGTCGCAGAACGACAGCGACCAGCGCATCGGCGGCGTCTGGATCAGGTAGAAGGCCAGGGCGCCGAGCCCGAGCGCGAGGCCGTAATTGCGAGCCACAGGCGCCTCGCCGCGGTCGCGCGCCAGGGCGAGGCCGAAGCTAGCCCCCGCCAGGGCCTGCATGGGCAAGGCCTCGAGCCCCACGGCCAGACCGAACGCGGCTGCGAGGCCAGCCACCGCCGCCCAGCGGGCGCGATCGACGCGCGCCGTGGCGCAGGCCATGACGATGACGGTCATCACGATCTGCACGTCGTGGTGATCGATGCGGCCGGGATAAAATTGCCGGTAGAGCGGCGAATCGACCGCCAGCAGGACGGCGGCGATCGCCGTAGCCGAGCGTGCGCCGAGGTTGCGGGCGATGGCGAGACCGGCGGCGACGCCCGGAAGGATCCACAGCAGCGGCCAGAGATAGCGCGTCCAGTATTCGGCGGCGGCCGGCGCCATGAACAGCCGGAAGGCCGCCATCATCGAGGCGACGCCTCCATCCAGCAGCCGCGACCAGTGCATCCACAGGCCGTGCGGGGGGTCGATACGCGTGAGCAGCTGGTCGTACCAGCCGCGCCCGGCCAGAAGTTCGCGCACCATTTCCAGGCGGGTGGCGTCGTCGGTGTCGCGAAATCCCGGCAGGCTGTTGTTGATAGCGGCCGTCGCCACGGCGGCCACCAGGCCGGTCACGAGGGCGGTCAGCACAAAGGCGCGACCGCCGCTGAGGTCGCGCGTAGGGGAGAGGTCGGCGATGGCGCGACTCAGCCGGTCGCGCCACCCGATCGCGGCGGCGGGCTGGGGCGCAGCTTCAGGTCGAATGACGCAGGCCTCGAATCATGGCTCAAGCTCTCTGCCACGGCAGCGCCTAAAACGCGACGGGGCGAGTGGAAGGATGCGGACCGAGGCGACGGCGCCCGACGGATCCGGCGTGCGGGGACGTTTCACGCCCTTGCCGCGCGTCGCCGCGCTCAGCGTCATCGTCGCGCTGCTGGCCCTGATCGCCTATGGCCTGTGGCTCACCGCCCATGCGGCGCCGGCCGTCCCGCCGGCCCACGCCGTCAACGGACCGAAGTTTTACGGCACGATCGTCGAGCGCCTGCGCGCCGGCCAAGACTACGAACACGTCGCCGTCAGCGAACTTCGCGCCGAGGGCGGGCCGCTCAAGCCTTTCGTCACCGTGCGGCCGCCGGCCCTGGCCGTGGCCCTGTCGCTGCTGCCGAACCCATCGTGGGGGCCGTTCGCCCTGAAGGCCGCCGCCCTCGCGGCGTTGCTGGCCTGGAGCATCCGCCTGGGAACCCTGGGGTCGCGGGCCCTGTGGCTGGGCGGCAGCCTGGCGCTCCTCACCGGCCTGGCGACGCCGCTCATGGGGACCGGGGGCGTCTACCTGTTCCATGAAGCCTGGGCGGGGGTGTTGATCGCGATCTCCCTGGCGCTGAGGACCGACGAGCACTGGCTGGCCGCCGTCGTCGTGGGCCTTTTGGCCGCACTGGTCCGTGAGCTGGCCATGCCCTACCTGCTGGTCATGTCCCTGGTCGCGCTCGCCGAGCGCCGCCGCGCCGAGGCGTTGGGATTCGCCCTGGCGCTGGCCGCGGCCGGCGGCGCGCTCGCCTGGCACGGTCTGGCCGAGACGGCGCTGACCCGGCCCGGAGACGCCGCCTCGCCGGGCTGGCTGATCCTTGACGGCTGGGACTTCGTGCTGCGGACGGCGGAGTGGAATCTCGCCGTGGCCGCCCTGGGCGGCTGGGTCGCGGCCCTCATCGTGCCGCTGGCCCTGGCCGGTGCGATCGACCGGCGGGACGGGCTAGGGGTCAGGCTGGCGCTCCTGCTCACAGGCTATTGCGTGGGCTTCATGGTCATCGGCCGCCCGTCCAACGCCTATTGGGGCCTGGTGACGGCCCCGCTGATCGCCCTCGGCCTCGCCTTCGCGCCCCAAGCTGTCGCGGATCTGGCCCGCGCCGCGACCGGACCGGCAAGATCATGACCGACGTCGCGCCGACCGGACGTTTCGCGCGGTCGCCGCGGTGGGCGGCGATCGCGATCCTGATCGCCCTGGCGGGATTGATCGCGCTGGGCCTGGCGCGTCCGCCGTCGAGGCCGCTTGATCCCCGGCCGGAGAAAGGCGGCGACGACGTCGCCTTCTATCAAGGCGTGGTGGCGCGGATGCGCGCCGGCCAGCCCTATGAGGCGGCGGCCATCGGTGAGCTGCACGCGGTCGGCGGCCCCCTGCGCCCGTTCCTGGTGGTGCGGCCGCCGCTGCTGGCGAGCCTGCTCGTCCGGCTTCCCGACGCCCAGACCGCCGACCGGCTCATGGCCCTGCTATCGGTCGGCGTGCTCGTGGCCTGGGGGTTCCGGTTTATGCGCATCGGCTGGCCCCCGCTGGCGGTGGGCGGGGGCGCGCTGGTCGCCTTCACCGGTGTCGCGGCGCCGATGGTCACCACCAACATGAGTCTGTCGCACGAGGCATGGGCGGGCCTGCTGATCGCCGCCTCGCTGGCCGTGCGCAGCGAGCGGCGCTGGGGCGCGGCCGTGGCGCTCGGCTTGCTGGCGGCGCTGATCCGCGAGCTGGCCATGCCCTATCTCCTGGTCATGGCGCTGGCGGCGCTTATCGAGCGGCGCCGGACCGAAGCCGCCGCGTTCGCGCTGGCCCTGGCGGCGTCGGTGGCCGCCCTGGCCTGGCACGCCCACCTGGTATCAGGGCTGACGTCGGCCCACGACCAGGCCTCGCCTGGCTGGCTGAAGTTCTGCGGCTGGCCGTTCGTCATGGCCACCGCCAAGTGGAACCTGGCTGTCATCGTCGGCGGCGCGGTCGCGGGCGCCCTGCTCGTCCCGCTGGCGCTCGCAGGGGCGATCGGACGGCGCGATGGCCTCGGCCTTCGTCTCGCGCTCATCCTCGTGGGCTACACGGTGGGTTTCATGGCCATCGGGCGGCCGGAGAACAGCTACTGGGGCCTGTTGACCGCGCCCCTGCTGGCCGTCGGCCTATGTTTCGCGCCGGCCGCCCTCACCGACCTGATGCGACGTGCGGCCAATCGTCCCGGTCCTTAAAGCCGACGCGACTCTGCTGTAAGGGGGCGTCCGGCGCGCGCTCGACATCGGTCGGGGCGAGGGAGCCTGGAAGGTATTGAGTTTGACACGTTCCGCGCGGCGTTTTGGCGAGACCGTCGACAATCTGATCATCGGGGCCGGACCCGCCGGCCTCACCGCCGCCTATACGCTGGCCAAGGCGGGAGCCGAGGTTCTGGTTCTGGAGCAGGACCCCGAATACGTCGGCGGCATCAGCCGCACCGCCCACTACAAGGGCTTTCTCTTCGACATCGGCGGCCACCGCTTCTTTTCCAAGTCGAAGGAAGTGGTCGACCTCTGGAACGAGATCCTGCCGGACGATTTCATCGAGCGGCCGCGGCTGTCGCGCATCTATTACGGCGGCAAGTTCTACGCCTATCCGCTGCGGGCCTTCGAGGCCCTTGGCAACCTCGGCCTGATCGAAAGCGCGCTGTGCATGGCCTCGTTCGGCTGGGCCAAGGCGCGGCCGATCAAGGACCCGGCCACCTTTCATCAGTGGGTGCGCAACCAGTTCGGCGAGCGCCTGTTCGGCATCTTCTTCAAGACCTACACCGAGAAGGTGTGGGGCATGCCGTGCGACGAGATCTCCGCCGATTGGGCGGCGCAGCGCATCAAGGGCCTGGATCTGCTGGCCGCGGTGCTTGACGGCGTGAAGCGATCGCTGGGGGTCGGCCGCGGCGGCGGCCAGGGCGGGCCCAAGACCCTGATCGAATCGTTCCGCTATCCGCGCCGCGGGCCCGGCATGATGTGGGAAGCCTGCAAGGCCAAGGTCGAAGCGCTCGGCGGCCAGGTGCGGATGGGGGCGCGGGTCGTCGGCCTCGACTTCCAGAACGGCCTGTGGACGGTGACCGCCATCGGCGGCGACGGCGAGAGCCTGAGCTTCGCCGCCCGCAACGTCATCTCGTCGGCGCCCATGCGCGAGCTGATCGACCACATCAGCCCCAAGCCGGCCAGCCACAACCGAGCCATGCAGCTCAGCTATCGCGACTTCCTGACGGTGGTTCTGATCGGCCGCTCCGAGCGCCAGATCCCCGACAATTGGGTCTATATCCACGATCCGAACGTGAAGGTCGGCCGGGTGCAGAACTTCCGGTCGTGGTCGCCGGAGCTGATCCCCGACCCGGACTCGACCTGCCTCGGCCTCGAATATTTCTGCTTCGAGGGCGACGGCTTGTGGGCGTCATCGGACGAGGATCTGATCGCCCTGGCCAAGCAGGAGATCGACAACATCGGCCTGATGCGGGCGGCCGATGTCGTCGACGGCACGGTGGTCCGACAGCCGAAGGCCTATCCGGTCTATGATGCGATGTACCGCGAGAACGTCGACGCCGTGCGCGCCGATCTCGCCGCCAACTACCCGGGGCTGTGGCTGGTGGGCCGCAACGGCATGCACAAGTACAACAACCAGGACCACGCGATGATGACGGGCATGCTCACCGCTCTCAACATCCTGGCCGGGCGCGAGGTCTACGACGTCTGGGACGTCAACGAAGACGCCGAATATCATGAGGGCGGCGTCGAGGGCGCGGAGGAGGCCCTCGCCAGCGAGCGGCTGGTGCCGCGGCGTGTCGGCGCGGCGGTGGGCGGGGCATGAACCTGACCGCCGCGCGCTTCGGCCCGATGGGCCCCAAGCTGCTGACCCTGTTCCACGAGTCCTGGAAATACTTCCTGGTCAGCGCGGTCTCGCTGGCGCTCGACATGGCCATCTATTGGGCGCTGTTCGAGACGGCCAAGGTCCCGTACCTGGCGGCCAACGTGGTCAGCGTTTCGGCCGGCCTCGTCGTCAACTATGCGCTGAGCGTCGCCTGGGTGTTCAAGGAACGGCGGCTGACCAGCCGCTGGGCCGAATTCACCGGCTTCGTGGTGATCGGACTGGCCGGCCTGGCGGTGAACGAGGCGCTGCTGGCCGGATTCGTCGCCGGCCTGCGCCTGGGACCTCTGGTCGGCAAGCTCGGCGCGGCGGGGGGGAGCTTCGTGTTCAACTTCGTGGTGCGACGCCTGATCCTGTTCACGGCGCGCGGATGAAGACCGCGGCGAGCGGGCGGCTGGCGCTCGCCTGGCTCCTCCCAGCGGCGACCCTGACGTTCCTCGCCGCGCCCGACCTCGTCACGCCCCTACCCAACCTGGAGGCCGCCTATTTCCTGCGTGAGGAAGATTTCCAGGTCCTCGCCGGCCTGACCGCCGTGATGGCGGCGACGCCGATTCTGTGGCGGCTGGTCCGTCGCCCCGGACCCATCTGGCGCGCCCCGCCCATTTGGCTTGTGGGCGCGCTGGCGGCCCTCGCCGCGCTCTTCGCATTCCTCGGCTGGCGGGTGGTGTTCGGCGGCTACGCCTTCTCGCGCGACGAGGACATGGCCCGGTTCGGCGCGAGCATCCTCGGGCACGGCCAGGCCTGGGCCGGCGTGGCCTCAGAGTGGCGGCCGTTCGCCCGGGCGCTCGAGCCGGAGTTCGTGCGCTTCGCCTCGGGCAATGGGCTCTGGCAGCCGCTCTACCTGCCGGTGAACGCCGCTTTCCAGGCCCTGGCCGGACCACTCGCCAACCCGCTGCTGGCGGCGCTCGCCGTCGGCGCGCTCTTCGCCGTCGCCCGGCGCCTGTGGCCCGACCGCCCGATGCGCGCGTGGGCGGCCGTGCTGCTGCTGGCGACTTCCAGCCAGTTCCTGCTGGCCGCCGCCACGCCCTATGCGATGACCGGCCACCTGGCGCTCAACCTCCTCTGGCTGGCGCTGCATCTGCGGGGCGGAAAGGCCGGCCACGCCGGGGCCCTCGCCGTCGGCTTCCTCGCCTGCGGCCTGCACCAGCTCGCCTTCCATCCGCTGTTCGTGGCGCCGTTCGTGCTGCAGCTCTGGCTCGAGCGGCGGTGGACCACGGCGACGCTCTACACGATCGCCTACGCCGCCATCTGCGTCTTCTGGGTCGAGTTCCCGTCACTGACGCTGATCGCTCAAGGCGGCGAGAACGGCGTCACGGGCGCCTTGAGCGGGCTCGGAAGCCAGGTGTCTGCGGTCGCCGGGGCGCGCCATCCGCCGACAGCCGCGACCATGGCCGAGAACCTGATCCGCTTCATGACCTGGCAGAACCCGCTCGCCGCGCCGCTCCTGGTGCTGGGCTTCGTTCCGGCCTGGCGGGCCGGCGGACCGATGCGCGCCCTGGCGGGCGGGCTCCTCCTGACCACGGCGGCGCTGATCGTGCTGATGCCTTACCAGGGCTACGGGTGGGGCTATCGCTACTGGCACGGCCTGCTGGGCTCGATCGCCCTGATCGGCGTCATGGGCGGCGCGGGGCTCATCGAAAGCGCGGCCGATCCCGACCGGCGCGCGGCCCAGACTCTCTTCGCGGCCTCGTCGCTGGCATCGCTGTTCGCGCTCCTGCCGCTGCGGGTGGGACAGGTCCATGACCTCGTGGCGCCCTACCGGCGCATCGAAGCGGCGATCCGCGCCGCCCCGGCCGATATCGTACTCGTCGACATCAAGCACGGCTGGTACCTGAACGATCTGGTGCGCAACGACCCCTGGCTGCGCAACCGCCCGCTGGTGATGGCGATCCGATCCTTGACGCCCGACCAATTGAGCGCGCTCTGCGCGAGCCATCGGCTGGCTTTCCTCACCGCGGCAGGCGCGGCGCGGTTCGGCGCTTTCACCCCCGTCTGGCCCGGCCCGTCGGTGAGGCCGGCCCTGCCGCTCGCCTGCGCCGGCGCGCCCGTGACCGAGATCGCGGCGTTGCCAAGCCGATCCTAGCGTGACTAAATCGACGTATGTGTCCTGAACGCTTCAGGGGCTGACGCCCAAAGCCCGCTCGCGGACCGCCGGACGGCGGCGCGTCCGCATGTCCCCGAAGCAGGACCTCCCGCATGAAGCTGTTCGCCAATCGCGCGGTCGCCCGCGCCATCCTGCACACCATGATCCAGACGCTCGCCCAGCAGAGCGGCGGGGTGTTCGTGTTCGTCTATCTGCTCAAGGTCGGCGTTTCGGCGCCGCTGGTGCTGTGCGTCGTCGCCGGCATGGTGGCGTCGCGCTTCGCGATACGGCCGGCGGTGCTGCCTCTGGCGCGGCGCATCGGCCTGCGCGCCAGCCTGATCGTCGGTACGGTGCTCGAGGCGGCGATCTTTCCGCTGCTGCCGTTCGTCCACGGTCCCGGACCCATGTTGCTGGCGGTGATCGAGGTCGGTGCGGCCGGCAGCGTCGTCTACTGGACCTGCTACCACGCCTATTTCGCCTCGGTGGGCGACGCCGATCACCGCGGCGGCCAGGTCGGCGTCCGCGAGGCGCTGAGCGCCCTGATCGGCATCGCGGCGCCGGCGGCCGGCGGCTGGGCGATGGTGACCGCGGGACCGAATTTCGCGTTCGACGCCGCCGCGATCATCCAGCTGGCCGCCATCGCGCCCCTGATCGGCGCGCCGAACGTCAGCGTCGCCCACGAGGCCCCCGGCGGCTTCCGCGCCGCGCTGATGGGCGGGGCCCTGATGGCGACGGACGGCTGGTTCGCCTCCGCCTTCTACTACCTCTGGCAGATCGCGCTGTTCATCTCGCTCGGCGAGGGCTTCGCCGGTTATGGCGGGGCCATGGCCCTGGCCGGACTGGCGGGCGCGGCGGGCGGCCTCATCGCCGGACGCCTGGTCGATCGCGGCCACGCCCGGCGGTCGGTGCTGCTGGCCTACGCCTGGTGCGCGGTGGTGGTGATCTTTCGGGCGGCGAGCTTCGGCAACCCCGCCCTGGCGGTGGCGACCAACGCCCTGGGCGCGACCGCCGGGCCCGTGCTCATCCCGGTCCTGATGACCCGGGTCTACAACCTGGCCCAGGCTTCGCCCTGTCCGCTCCGTTTCCACATCGCCACCGAGGGCGGCTGGGATATCGGTTGCGGCGCCGGTTGCCTGACCGCGGCCGGTCTGCTGGCGCTCGGCGTCACGCCGGGTCCGGCCATGTTGATCGCCCTGGCGGGCGCCGCCGCCGCTTGCACCCTGCTGCTCAGAAGCTACGGGGCCAGCCGATAGCCGCCGGCCTCGGTGATCAGCAGGTGAGCCGCGCCCGGATCCGGCTCGATCTTCTGGCGCAGGCGATAGACGTGGGTCTCGAGCGTGTGGGTGGTGACCGCGGCGTTGTAGCCCCAGACCTCGGCCAGGAGCTCTTCGCGCGACACCGCCTTGGGTCCGGCGCGGTAGAGATACTTCAGGATGTTGGCCTCTTTCTCGGTCAGGCGCAGCTTCTTGCCGCGCGCATCGACCAGCAGCTTGGCCGCCGGCTGGAATTCGTAGGGGCCGATGCTGAAGACCGCATCCTCCGAAGCTTCGTGATTGCGCAGCTGGGCCCGCATCCGGGCCAGAAGGACGTTGAACTTGAAGGGCTTGGTCACATAGTCGCCGGCTCCCGAGTCGAGGCCGAGGATGGTGTCCGCCTCGCCGGCCGCGGCGGTGAGCATGATCACCGGCGCGCTCACCCCGCCCTCGCGCATCAGGCGCATGGCCTCGCGGCCGTTCATGTCCGGCAGGTCGACGTCCAGCAGAATGAGGTCAGGCCGCGTCGATCGCGCCGCCTCGACGCCTTCGGCCGCCGTCGCCGCCACCGTCGGGTGGAATTCCTGATGCAGTTCCAGCTGTTCGGAGAGCGCCCCGCGCAGCTCCGGATCGTCGTCGATGATGAGGATCGTCTTGCGTCGCGCCATGGGGTGGACCATGCACTCTTTGACAGCCCTCCGCCAAGCGTAGCATGCAGGACCATGATCTTCACCGTATTCGCCGACGGCTGGATTAAGCTCCCCCGTCGTTACGCTCCGTGCTCCATGGGGCGGTCCGGAGTCAAAGCGCCGCCCTTCAAGGTTGAAGGCGACGGCGTCTCGCCGGTTGGAACCTGGCCCCTGCGCCGGGTGCTCTACCGCGCCGATCGCATACGCGAGCCCGACACCGGCCTGCCGATCGCGCCGATCGCGGCAGACGACGGCTGGTGCGATGCGCCGGACGATCCGAACTACAACCGCCAGATCAAGCTGCCCTATCCGGCCAGCGCCGAGGCCCTGTGGCGCGAGGACGAGGTCTACGACCTGATCGTCGTGCTAGGGTACAATGACAGTCCGGTCGTTCCGGGAGCCGGTTCGGCGATCTTTTTGCACGTGGCGAGCCCTGACCACTACTTCACCGAGGGTTGCTTCGCCCTGGAGTTCGAGGACCTGCAGGAACTGTTGCGAGACGCCCGGGCGGGTGACGCGCTCGAGGTACGCCGCGTGCGCCGAAACCCCTAGCCGTGCTCAGGGCGGTCGCCGAAGACGGCCGAGCCGACGCGTACGTGGGTGGCGCCGAAGCGGATGGCCACCTCAAAGTCGGCGCTCATGCCCATGGAGAGATCGCCAAGACCGTTGCGGGCGGCGATCTTGGCCAGCAGGGCGAAGTGAGGGCCCGGCGGCTCGTCCGCCGGCGGAATGCACATCAGCCCGACGATCGGCAGACCGTACTCGATGCGGCAGGCGGCGATGAAGGCGTCCGCCTCGGCGGGGACGACGCCCGACTTCTGCGGCTCTTCGCCGGTGTTGACCTGCACCAGCAGCCTGGGCGCCGCACCGACGGCGGCGATCTCGTCGGCGAGGGCGCGGGCGAGACGCAGCCGGTCGAGGCTCTCGATCACGTCGAAGAGCCGCACGGCCTCGCGCGCCTTGTTGGTCTGCAGCGGCCCGATGAGGCGCAATTCGACGCCAGCGCGATGATCGCGCCAGCGCTCGGCCGCCTCCTGCACCCGGTTCTCGCCGAACACCCTCTGACCGGCGGCCAGCACCGGGGCGATGCGCGACCACGGCTGCTGCTTGCTGACGGCTGTCAGGGTGATCCCGACCGGGTCGCGGCCCGCCGCCCGCGCCGCCGCGTCGATCGCCGACAGGACCGCGCGTCTGGCTTCGGCAGGATCGAAGGTCGGGTGGGTCATTGAGCGGGATTTCACGGCTGTGGCGGTGCGCCAGAAGGCTAGAGCGCGTCCGCCGCAGGCGGAAGGCCCTGCCGCCGCTGCTTCTCTTCACCGACCCTCAGCGGACGCCGGATCCAGCGGCAATCGCGATGCGTCTGCCGCGCGGGGCTGGCGTGGTGTTCCGCGCTTTCGGCGCACCCGACGCGGTCGAGACCGGCCAGGCCCTGGCCCGCGTCTGCCGCCGGCGCGGTCTCACGCTGCTGGTCGGGGCCGACCCGCGCCTGGCGCGGCGTCTCGGCGCGGACGGCCTGCACCTGCCAGAGCGCCTGGCGGCAAGGGCGCGACGGTTCCGCGGCCGCTTCCTGGTGACGGCGGCGGCGCACAGCCTCCCGGCGGCGTTGCGCGCAAAACGCGCCGGCGTGGACGCCGTCGTCGTCTCGCCGGTGTTCCCGAGCCGCAGTCCGTCAGCCGGCCGGCCGACCGGGCCGCGGGCCCTCGCCCGTCTCGCGCGTGACGTGAAGACGCCGGTCTACGCCCTGGGCGGCGTGAATGCGGACAACGCGCGAAAGCTCGCCGCCACCGGCGTGGTCGGCCTGGCGGCGGTGGAGGCTTTAGCAATGTGAGGGGTTGGAGCCTTTTCCTCTTAGAAGCGCACAGGCCTCATGACGGCCGTCACGCAATAACAAAAATGTCGGAGTGGCTGCGATCGGTGCCCAGGCGAGCTCACAGCCGGCCGCCCCGTCTTGGCAGATTTGGCCGAATCCATAGAATCGGCGACATGAGCACCATGAACATTTCGTTGCCCGAGGCGCTCAGGGCCTTCGTAGATACGCAGGTCTCGGAGCGCGGCCATGGGAGCAGCGGCGAATATGTCCGCGAACTGATCCTGGCGGATCAGGACCGGCAGCATCTTCGCGGCCTTCTCCTGGGGGGTGCGGGTTCGCCGACAACAGCGGGGGCCGATGTCGGTTATTTTGCTGAACTGCGGTTGCGAGCGCAAAGCCGCCCGACGACCTAGACATCAATCGCGAAGTACGGGCGATCGGAGCGCTGGCTAGAACTTGAAGACCGTCTCGAGACGGACGCGCGGGGCGGGCGCCTGCGGCTGGCCCATGCGCAGGGTTTCGACCTGGTCGGGGGCGAGGCTGACCGCGCCGCCGATATGCAGGCGCTTGGTGAGCTTGTAGTAGACGCCGGAGGACATGTCCTTGAGCTGCAGATCGCGATCGGTGGAGTGCTGCTCGACGCCGAAGTTGAGGCCCCAGCGGCCCTTGCTGTCGTCCCACTCCAGGTTGCGCCGGGTGGTGGTCGGCGGCGCGCCAGTCAAGTTCGGGGCGGAGAAGTCGGAATCGGAGATCAGCATCGTCTGGGCGCCCTCGGCATGCGCGGCAAAGGCGCCTGCGGAGAACGCAAGCGTCGCAGCGGCGGCAATGGCGAGGCCCAGCGACTTCATGGCGACGACCCGAATATTCCCCCAAACTTCTGCAGCCCGCGCACACGCGCTGGCTAGCCCAACCTCCGATAAAGGCCCAGGGGCCCCGATCGTCAACCGCCAGGGATACGAATCTTCGTCGTGACCGAGCGAACCTTCGTCGCTGTTGCACGTCGGTCACGCGGTCTGCCCGCGATTCGCGTTTGGCGGTCAGGCGCGAATGCGATAGACCCGGGGCCCGCCGGGCGGGCGAACTGCGCTGGAAGCGGCGTAAACGGAACGGGAAAGCAAGACTTATGACAATGCCGGCGCCGCACGGCGATATCGGACGTGGACGGATGGGCTGGGCGACCCGCGCACTGGTGCTGGGAGCGGCGACGCTGGCGCTCGCCGGCTGCGCCCACAAAGACAACAGCTACTCCGTGAAGGGTCACCGGGTTCCGGAAGGCGCGATTGGCGTCAACGGCTATCTGTGGCGCGCCACGCTGGACACGCTGGCCTTCATGCCCCTGTCTTCGGCCGACCCCTACGGCGGGGTGGTGATCACCGACTGGTACACCAATCCCGAAAAGCCGGACGAGCGGTTCAAGGCGACGGTCTACATCCTCGACACGCGCCTGCGCGCCGACGGCCTGAACGTCACCATCTTCCGCCAGGTGAACAACGGCGGCGGCGGCGGTTGGGTGGACGCGCCGACCTCGGCGCAGACCTCGATCGACATCGAGAACGCCATCCTTACCCGGGCGCGGGAGCTTCGGCTTTCCAACTTGAAGGGCTAGCGCTGTAAGCGCCATGCCCCGCTACGATCCGAAAACGGTCGAGCCGAAATGGCGCGCCGCCTGGGAAGCGGCCGGCGTCGATCGCGCGCGCGACGATTCCGACCGGCCGAAATACTACGCGCTGGAGATGTTCCCCTATCCGTCGGGGCGCCTGCACGTCGGCCACGCGCGCAACTACGCCATGGGCGACGTCAACGCCCGCTTCCAGCGCGCGCGCGGCTACAATGTGCTTCACCCGATGGGCTGGGACGCCTTCGGCCTGCCGGCCGAGAACGCCGCCGCCGAGCGGGGCGTCGACCCGCGCGAGTGGACGCTCGGCAACATCGAGGTCATGCGCGACGAGCTGAAGCGGCTCGGACTTTCCATCGACTGGTCGCGCGAGTTCGCCACCTGCGAGCCGGAATACTACGGCCGCCAGCAGGCCTGGTTCCTGAAGCTGTGGGAGAGCGATCTGGCCTACCGCAAGGAGGGCCTGGTCAACTGGGATCCGGTCGACATGACCGTGCTCGCCAACGAGCAGGTGATCGACGGCCTCGGTTGGCGTTCCGGCGCGCCGGTCGAGCGCAAGAAGCTGACGCAGTGGTTCCTGCGCATCACGCGCTACGCCGACGAGCTGCTGGAAGGTCTGGCCGGGCTCGAGCGCTGGCCGGACAAGGTGCGGCTGATGCAGGAGAACTGGATCGGCCGCTCACGCGGGGCCGAGCTGACCTTCGCCTTCGACGGCCGCGAGGGCGGGATCCCGGTCTACACGACGCGTCCGGACACCCTGTTCGGGGCCAGCTTCCTCGCCATCGCGCCGGACCACCCGCTGGCGGAGGAACTGGCGGCAGCCAGCTCGGAGGTCAGGGATTTTCTCGCCAAGTGCCGCCGTGGCGGCACCTCGGAAGCTGAGATCGAGTCGGCTGAAAAGCTTGGCTTCGACACCGGCCTCACCGTCCGCCATCCGTTCGACCCCGATTGGCGCCTGCCGGTCTGGATCGCCAACTTCGTGCTGATGGACTACGGCTCGGGCGCCATCTTCGGTTGCCCGGCTCACGACCAACGCGACCTCGACTTTGCCCGCAAATATCGCCTGCCGGTGCGGCCGGTGGTGCTGCCGGCCGGCGCGGACCCTGAGACGTTTGCCGTTGGGTCGGAAGCCTGGACCGGCCCCGGCAAGATCTTCAACTCAGGCTTTCTCGACGGGCTGGACATCGAGGCCGCCAAGGCCGCCGCCATCGCCCGCATCGAGGCGAACGGGCAGGGTGAGGGGGCGGTGATCTATCGCCTGCGCGACTGGGGCGTGTCGCGCCAGCGCGGCTGGGGTTGCCCAATCCCGGTCATCCATTGTCAGGCCTGCGGCGTGACGCCCGTCCCGGCGGCGGACCTGCCGGTGTGTCTGCCCGAGGGGCTCGACTTCAGCCGGCCGGGCAATCCCCTGGCCCGGCACCCGACCTGGAAGCACGTCACCTGCCCCAACTGCGGCGGCCCGGCCGAGCGCGAGACCGACACCCTCGACACCTTCGTCGATTCCTCCTGGTACTTCGCCCGCTTCGCCGATCCGCACGCCGAGGCGCCGATCGGGCCGGCGGCCAGTCATTGGATGCCGGTCGACCAGTACATCGGCGGTATCGAGCACGCCGTCCTGCATCTGCTCTATGCGCGGTTCGTGACCCGCGCCCTGCGCGACCAGGGCATGCTCAGCGTCGACGAGCCGTTCGCCGGCCTGTTCACCCAGGGCATGGTTACCCACGAGACCTATCGCCGGCAGAGCGGCGAGTGGGTCGAGCCGGCCAGGGTCAAGATCGAGGCCGAGGGCGCGACGCGCCGCGCCCGGGACATCGAGACCGGCGAGCCGCTGATCATCGGCGATCCGGAGAAGATGTCGAAGTCCAAGCGCAACGTAGTGGCGCCGGCCGACATCGCTGACACCTACGGCATCGACGCGACGCGCCTGTTCGTCCTCTCCGACTCGCCGCCCGACCGCGACGTGCAATGGACCACCGCCGGCGTCGAGGGCGCCTGGAAGCTGATCAACCGCGTCTGGAGCGAGTTCGACGCCCAGCCGGCGGCGGTCGGCGCAGTGACCTCTGACGATTCGACCGCCTTGGCGCTGCGGCGCGCGACACACAAGACGATCAAAGCCGTGACCGAAGCGCTCGAGGGGTTCCGGTTCAACAGCGCCATCGCCCGCATCTACGAGCTGGTCGGCGAGTTACGCGCCGCAAAGATTGAAACCGCCTCGCCAGCCGTGCTGGCCGCTCGCGCCGAGGCGCTGAGCGTGCTGGCCCGTCTTGTGGCGCCGTTCGCGCCGCACCTGGCCGAGGAGTGCTGGTCACGCCTGGGAGAAGCGGGCCTGGTGGCGGCCGCGCCGTGGCCGGTCTACGATCCCGCCTTGACGGAGGACGAGGAGAAGGTTCTTCCCGTCCAGATCAACGGCAAGCGCCGCGGTGAAATCCGCGCGCCGGCCGGCGCTTCGAAGGATGTGGTGTGGGAGTTGATGCGCAGCGACCCGGATATCGGCCCCAAACTTGCGGGCGCGACCGTGATTCGCTTCGTTCATGTGCCGGACCGGATCGCCAACGTGGTGATTCAAACCGCATGAGGGGCGCGGTGGCCCTGTCAGTCGGCTTGACCGCCGCCGCTCTGCTGGGCGGCTGTGGTTTTGCACCGCTGTACGCCACGCCCGGGCTCTCAAAGGGCCTGTCGTCGATCCAGATCGAGGCCCCCAACGGCCGCGTCGCCTACCTGGTGCGCGAATCGCTCGACGACGACCTGGCGCGCAACAAGGACGAGACGCCGGCCTACCGGCTCGCCCTGGCGGTCGACCAGACGCGGGATCCGCGCGGCCTGACGCTCAACGATTACGCCGAGCGCTACCAGGTTGGCGTGACCGTGGACTACACGCTCACCGACCTCTCCACCGGCCAGGTGGTGCATCACGGCCGCGCAGTCAGCGACGTCAGCTACGATGCCGCCAACGATCCCTACGCCGGCATCGCCGCCCGCCAGGACAGCCAGGAGCGCGCCGCCTCCGACGTGGCCCGCAAGATCGAGATCGAGCTGGCCGCCTGGATGGCCTCACACGTCGCCAAGAACCCTTAGACGCTCACGTGATCCTGAAGCGTCAGGACGTCGCGCGGTTTCTGAAAGGCCCCGGGCCGGAGTTTCGCGCCGCATTCATCTACGGCCGCGACCTGGGCGTGGTGCGTGAGCGCGGGGCCGAGCTGGCCGCCGCCGTCGCCAGCCGTCCGGACGATCCGTTCGACACCGCCCAGCTCACCGAGGACGATCTCACCGCCCAGCCGGCGCGGCTGGAGGAGGAGCTGGCCGCCGTCTCGATGATGGGCGGACGCCGGCTGGTGCGCGTTCGCCTCGGCGAGGCGGCGCGGGCCGAGCGGATCGCCGCCGAGGCGCTGACCGCCCATCTCGAGGGCCGGCTCAATCCCGAGGCCTTCCTGGTCATCGAGGCCGGCGACCTCGGCCGCAGCTCGGCCCTGCGGCTGCTGGCCGAGAAGCAGGCCGGATGCGGGGTCATCGCCTGCTACGCCGACGAAGCCGGCGATCTCATCCGCTTCACACGTGAGGCGCTGGCCAAGGAAGGGCTTGGGCTCACCGCCGAGGCGCAGCAGCTCTTCGCCTCGCGCCTGCCACACGAGCGCGGCGTGGCCCGCCAGGAGATCGAGCGGCTGATCCTGTTCCTGGGCCCGGGCTCCGGCGTGACGGCGGGGCCGAAGGAGCTGGAGGACTTCCTGGGCGTGGAGCCCGAGGCCTCGGTCTCCGAGGCCGCCAGCGAGGCGTTCGGCGGCCACCTGGCCGCCGCGCAGGCGCATCTGAGGCGCGCCGCCCGCGAGGGGCTGGACGGGGCCGCGGCCGTGCGAGCGATGAGCGGCCATCTGGCCAAGCTGCGCCGCGTGGCGGTCGCTCGCCGCGCCGGCGCCTCGCTGGAGGAAGCGGTCAAGGCGGCGGAGCCGTTCTGGAAATCCCAACGCGAGATCGGCCGGCAGGCGCGCAGCTGGGGCTTGCCGGAGCTGGACGCCGTGCAGGGCGATCTTCTGGCCGCCGACATCGCCTGCAAGCAGACCGGCGCGCCCGACTCGCTGATCGCCGAACGCCTGGCCCTCAGCCTCGCCGGTCGCGCCCGGGCCCTCGGCCTCTAGTTTTGAGTTTGAACGCGTTCTGATCGCAAAACCGGTTCCCACTTTTACGGAACCCGCTCCGGGCTTGATTACGCAACCATTAGGTTGCATATAGCCGCCATGGACGCCGATCCGGTCTTCAAGGCCCTGGCCGATCCGGCCCGACGCGCCCTGCTGGACAGCCTGCGGCTGCGCGGCGGCCAGACGCTGAGCGAACTGATGCAAGGACATGCGATGAGCCGGCAGGCCCTGACCAAGCACCTCGACATCCTCGAAGCGGCCAACCTGGTTGTCAGCGAGCGGCGGGGGCGCGAGCGGCTGCACCACCTCAATCCCGTACCGATCCAGGAGATCGCCGATCGCTGGATCGGGAGATTTCAGGCCGGACCCCTGCGGGCCCTCGCCGACCTCAAGAAAAGCTTGGAGGATCAAGACGATGACCACTAGCCGCTTTCTCTACGTGACCTACATCCGCACGACGCCGGAAAAGCTCTGGGAGGCGCTCACCAAGCCGGAATTCACCAGGATCTATTGGCACGGCGTAACCCACGTCACCGACTGGACGCCGGGCTCGGACTGGAAGCTGGTGTTCGCCGATGGTCGGGTGGCCGATTCCGGCAGCATCGTCGAAGCCGAACCGCCGCACCGACTGGTGATCGCCTGGCAAAACCAGTTCCGGCCCGAACTCGCGGCGGAGGGCGTCTCGCGCTGCACGATCGAGATCGCCCCCCAGGGCGAGACCGTTCGCCTGCAGGTGACCCACGAGATCGACGCCGATCCCTCGAAGTTCATCGAGGCGGTTTCGGGCGGCTGGCCGGCCATTCTCTCCAACCTCAAGACCTTGCTGGAGACGGGCGCGCCTCTGCCGATGGCGAATGAGGCGCCGAAGGACTAGCCGCCCGGATCGATCGTCCGGGTCACCTTGCCGGCGGCGTCGAGAAAAGCGATCCGGGCCACGCCGTCGGCCGCCACACTAAGCACCAGCCGCTTCTTGCCGGCTGAGTCGCGGAGAACGACCTCGGACTCCCCACTCTCCGTACGGCCGAGGAAGGCTCGCTGGGCGACGCCAACATGGGCGTTGGCGAACGCCGCATCTCGCGCAGGGCCCT
>Ga0302314_10002207_pt1 | contig 36363 bp, 24 predicted proteins | sample III_Palsa_N2_3_FD_200533 | JGI IMG/M metagenome (GOLD analysis project Ga0302314, IMG submission 200533) | Peat permafrost microbial communities from Stordalen Mire near Abisko, Sweden - III_Palsa_N2_3 | ecosystem: Environmental > Terrestrial > Soil > Palsa > Peat permafrost | place: Sweden...
GCGCACGATGACGAGCCGCGCCGAGGGAATGACGACGACGTACTGCCCAAGGCTTCCACACGCGAAGAACGCATCCGATGGCATGTGCGGGCGATGGAGGAGGGCGGCCGTTGGCTTCCCGCGGTTGGTCCAGAATCCCGCGCCATAATCGATGGCCTCGCTTCCGGCGGTAAGACGGGCGGAATAGTCGACCCAACCCGTCGGCAAGATGCGCACGCCCGCAATCGCTCCATCATTGAGATAAAGCATGCCGAACCGTGCCCAATCGCGGGCCGGCGCCCACATGTGTGTGGCGCAGAGCGGGGTGCCCACGGCATCGAATTCAAGCGTGGCGTGCGACATGCCTAATTTGTCAAACAGCTCGGCATGGCTAAAACGAAGTACGGAGGCCGCATCGCCGCCGACCGCGTTTCGCACGATACGTGCCAGCAGCATGGTGTTCCCATTGCTATACCGCCAGGTCGAACCAGGCACTGAGCTGATTGGCGCACGTTCCGCTACAGCGGCCATGTCGGGGGCAGCGAACACCATTTGCGCGGTGGGATCGAAGGCGGTCTTCCAATCCTGCGTTAGCGACTGGCCGAACTTGAGCCCGCTGGTCATACGTAACAAATGGTCGACGCTGATGGCGTGGTGTGGATCGGTTGGATCGGCCCAGGCCGCAATCGGCGCTGGCCCGGTTACCGAAAGTTTTCCCTGGCGCACCAGGATGCCTACCAGAGCGTTCGTCACCGATTTGGTCATCGACCAGCCAAGTATCGGCGTGTCGATTCCATAGCCTTGAGCGTAACGTTCGGCAACGACATGGCCATCGTGCACGATCACGACAGCCTGGGTGATGCGGGGGCCATCGGGGCCTGGATCCGCAAATTCATGGTCGAGCGCGGCAACGAGTGCCGGATCACTGGGTAGCACGGGGCTGGGCCCTGCGATGGGCGGAAGCATGCTTGGCATCGGGGGCGGAACACCGGTTGGCGAAAGCGTCGGACCTTGCACAACGAGGCATCCCTCCTCGCCCCGATAGGTCGCGTGACTCCGGAATACCCCGGCGAACGAACTGGTGACCTCGCCGTGCTGACGATCGATGTGGTAGCGCACGAGCGGCGCGAACATTCCCAGATCAGGTGCAACCGCCTCTCGATAGTAGCGGTCGGGTTCAAGGCCTGCGACGAAGATCGCCGAACAGAGCTGGTGGCTTACGAGATTGGGGGCGACGGCAAGCGCCCGGTCGGGTCGTAAAGTTCCGCAGCCGAATGAGAGCGGCGGCGGCCAAACCAACAACAATAAGGAGGTGGAACCGCGAGAGTTGTCGATACATCCGAAGGCACCGTCAGCGCAGGATTGCGTAGACAAGATGCGCGCAACAAGCCTTGGCCGTCTTGAATGAAACGACAGCTTCTATCGAGTCCTTGAGGCGGTGATAAGCTCTGTAGACACGCCTGAGGGGATTCGGCTCACTCCATGTGGAACGGCGTTTTTGAATTCAGCGATACCTGGGCGCGCTATTCGGGCCCGATCAGCGAATCGGGTGCACATGCGCATGCAGCGCTTCAGGTTGCGATTGCCACCGATGGTTCGGTTGCGATAGAGGCCGGACAACGGATCTATCGATTAAGTGTGCTGCTCACCCCGCCCATGGTGAGACATCGCATCGTGCCGGGCCAGCATTCAGTCATCTTTCTTTTTGTCGAAGTACAAAATCGTCTTGGCCGAGCGCTGCGATCGCGGTGCACCGATGGGGTGACCGTAGCACCCGAGCTCCATCCTTTTGCGCACGACGTTGCCGCACTCGAACGGCTGCTATGCGTCGATCAGCTCCCGCCACTCGATCAGCGCCTCGCTGCGGCGCTGTTCGTGCTGGAAGCTGAAGGGGTCAGTTCCATCCATTCCGCAGCGAACGAAGTGGGTCTATCGCCGACGCGTCTGCGGGATCTTGCGCGCATCCAGCTCGGGGTTCCTCTCGCGCGTTGGCTCCTATGGCGTAAATTGGCGCGGGCAGGCCGCGAGATGGCGCAGGGTTCTTCACTGGCTCAAGCAGCCTTCGAGGCCAACTTCGCCGATCAGGCTCATCTCACACGCACCATGAAGAACATGTTCGGCATTACGCCCACCTCGGCACTGAACTCGCTTCGCGAGGTTTAGGCGGAGTTTTTCGCACGGTATAAATTGAAATGCGGTGTGACGGGTGAGCATGACGCACACTTGGGCGAAGATTTTCCATCAACGCGTTGGCCAGGTAGCTCAGCTTCGCTTCTTTGCCCTTGCCCTTGCGGTTCAGTCAAGCATTGGGATCGGTGGTCAAGCCCAAATCCGTAATAGGGAGGTGCCCCTTGCGGGGCACCCGAGCGACCAGGGGGATAGTCCTGTCAACTCTTACTGGGAGCAGAGTCGGTTCTCACCGGGCGACCAGCTACAGGCATGATGCCGCGGCGCAGTCAGGCCATCTATCAGATACGTCCAGCGCGGTTTGTAGGCATGTTCCTACACCTATTCGGTGCAGTGCGATTTGCTTGGTCATACGTGAGCCATTCGTCCCAGTGGCTTAGATATGTATTCATGGCATGTCTGCTTTGCGTTGACCGGTTGAGACCGCCATCGAAAGCGCACATTCTAAGCTGATCAACATCAGCCAAGGGGGCTGCGGATTATTGTGATCCTGTTAGGGCTGGCCTAGTGCGGCATCGGGCACCGCACAGCGGTAATAGGGGCGCCGCGTAGCGATGGTCGACGATCAGGTGCGACCTGTATTCGACTCGAGCAAGACAAGAAGCTACGAACGTGCTGATCCAGGTCGACGGCAGCAAGCCCAGCCTGAGGCGTCGACATCGTCGACGAGTGCCGGCGCTGCCTTGAACATCCGCCAACGCCGCGGAATCGTCGGTACACGCACAAGCTCCCGTTGCGATGTACAATGCGAACTATTCTTATTTGGATGCGCGATACCTGATGCGCCTGTCCGACTTGCCCAAGGGTGCTGCCGCCGTGGTGGACCGTGTGGATGATGCTCATGCTGCCGATCCGATTGCGCAACGCCTGCGCGACCTGGGTTTCGTGCAGGGCGAGCACGTGCGCGTGGTGGCGACCGGGCCGTTGGGCGGCGATCCGTTGCTGATCCAGATCGGTTCCACCCGTTTCGCCTTGCGCCGCGCGGAAGCGGCGCGCGTCAATGTCTTGGCGGAGCAAGCGGCATGAGTGCGGCCACGCTTCGCATCGCCCTGGTCGGCAACCCGAACTGCGGCAAGACCGCGCTGTTCAACCAGCTCACCGGCGGCCGGCAGAAGGTGGCGAACTACGCCGGCGTTACGGTGGAGCGCAAGGAGGGTCGCTTTACCGCGCCGTCCGGTCGCGTGCTGCAGATCCTCGATCTGCCGGGTACCTACAGCTTCGACGCGACCAGCCCCGACGAGCAGATTACCCGCGATGTATGCGAGGGCAATTATCCGGGGCAGCTGCCGCCGGACCTGATCGTCTGCGTCGCCGATGCCACCAATCTGCGCCTGCACCTGCGCTTCGTGTTGGAAGTGAAGCGCCTTGGCCGTCCGGTGGTGCTGGCGCTGAATATGATGGATGCCGCGCGTCGCCGCGGCATCGTCATCGACGTGGCCGAACTGCAACGACGCCTGGACGTGCCGGTGGTGGAGACGATCGCGGTGAAGCGCGGCGGCGCGCAGGCCTTGATCGAGCGCGTGGATGGTGAAGTCCCAACCGCTGCTGCAGCGATGCCGGACGATGCGGCCAGCCGCGCCGACCTACACAAGCAGGTACGCGCGCTACTGGACGCGACGGTGACGATGCCGCGGCAGACCGCGGCGATGGACGATGCGCTGGATCGCTGGGCGCTGCATCCGGTGTTCGGTCTGGTGATTCTGGCGGCGGTGATGTTCCTGGTCTTCCAAGCCGTCTATGCGGCGGGCAAACCGGTGACCGACGCCATCGGCGACGGCTTCGCCTGGCTCGGCGGACACGCCGCGGCCGGCCTGGCGGAAGGTCCGCTGAAAAGCCTGATCATCGACGGCCTGTTCGCCGGCATAGGCACGGTGCTCGGCTTCCTGCCGGAGATCCTGGTGTTGTTCCTTTTCATCCTGGTGCTGGAGGAATCCGGCTACCTGCCGCGTGCGGCTTTCCTGCTCGATCGCATGATGCTGTCGGTGGGGCTGACCGGGCGCTCGTTCATTCCGCTGCTGTCGAGTTTCGCCTGCGCCATTCCCGGCATCATGGGTACGCGCAGCATCCAGGATCCGCGCGACCGGCTCGCCACCATCCTGGTGGCGCCGCTGATGACCTGCTCGGCGCGGCTGCCGGTGTATGCGCTGCTGATCGGCGCTTTCATTCCGATGCATCGCGTGTTTGGCGTGTTCAACCTGCAGGGCCTGGTGCTGTTCGCGCTGTACCTGATCGGCATCGTCGGCGCGATGGTGGTCGGCTGGGTGATCAAACGGATGCGTCGCGACAAGAGCGAGCACGCGCTATTGATGGAACTGCCGTCGTATCGCCTGCCGAATCCGCGCGACGTGGTGATCGGGCTGTGGGAACGCGGTTCGATTTTCCTGAAGCGGCTGACCGGCGTGATCCTCGCGCTGACCATCTTGATGTGGGCGCTGTCGACGTTCCCGTCGCCGCCGGCGGGCGCGGTCGGCCCGGCAATCGACTATAGCTTCGCCGGCTACATGGGCCGCGGCCTGCAATACATTTTCGCGCCGCTCGGCTTCAATTGGCAGATCAGCCTGTCGTTGATTCCTGCCTTCGCCGCGCGCGAAACCGCGGTGGCCGCGCTGGCTACGGTGTATGCGGTGGGCGGTGGCGAGTCCGACAGCGTCGGACTGGCGCATGCGTTGACGGCGAACATCTCGCTGGCCAGCGCGCTGTCGTTGCTGGTGTGGTTCGCGTTCGCGCCGCAATGCATGTCGACGCTGGCGGTGATCCGCCGCGAAACCCATTCGTGGCGCAACGTGGCGATCTCGTTCGGCTACATGTTCGGGGTGGCTTACGCGCTCTCGTTCGTCACGTATCAGGTGGCGAGGCTGCTGGCATGACGACGAACCTGCTACTGCAGTACATCGTGATCGGCTTGGTGGTCGTAGTCAGCGCGTTGTACGCCCTGCGCAAACTCGCGCCGCAGCTCACCAGCCGCTGGCTGGCGGCGGCTTCGATCCTTCTCAGTCGCCCGGAGCATTCGGCCTGGCTGCGCTCACTCGGACGTCGCATGCAGCCCAAGCAAGCGACTGGCAGCTGCAGCGATGGCTGCGATACCTGCGGCTCGTGTGGGCCGAAGCCACCGGCAACGGCGCGTCCCGGTGCCGTGCCGCTCGAGTTCCGCTCGCGGCAGCGCTGAGCACTCCCGCGCAATCATGGTTTGCCTCGCGTGACGCCAAAGAGTCGTCGAAGCGCATGACCGTAGCTGTGCGCTTCGACGAGCGTTCACCGCTTACTGCCAGGGCGTGCCGCCGCTGTAGTCGCTGCTGATGGTGGTGTTGAGCTGGGTCAGGATGCTCGCATTGGTGGTGCTCAGGCCAAGCTCCCGGTTCTTGGTCAGCGAAGCGCTGGAGAAATTCTCCGAGCCCACGTATGCCTTGGCGCTGGAGGTGCCGTAGTCGGCCAGGATCGCCTTGGCATGGATATACAGCGCGGTGTCGTTGTCCGGGTAGGTGCTGATGTTCGCGCCGGCACTGGTCAGGGCGTTGAATTCGCTTTCGTAGTCGTTGTCGTCGTTGGTCATTGCGATGGTGACCTGGACGCCGTTCTCGGCGGCTTTCTCCAGCGCCGAGACGATCGCGCTATCGCTCATCTCCTCGTTCTCGACCAGCAGGGTCTTCTTCGCGCCGTTGATGATGGCGAGCAGCGAGGTCTGCGAATTGGTCGGGCTCCAGATCAGGTCGTCGCCCGTCGGCGGGGTGATCGTGGAATGCTTGAAGTCGGCGTTGAAGGTGGTTTCGATCGCGGCAATGTCGTTGGCATCGTTCTCGATCACCGCGAAGTCGCGCGTCGTGCTGTAGTAACGGCTGGTCATGTTGAGCGTCATGATCGCCGTCTGCGCGTTGGCGGTGGCGGCATCGATGGTGAGGGTCTTTTGATGGGTTGCCGAATACTTGGTCCACGCCCAGACCGCGCTTGCGCCGCAAGCATTGAGCTGGTTGTACGCGGCCGTGTTGCTGCTCTTTTCGAGATTCACGTCGAGGATCACGCGCACGGTGACGCCCCGCGCGGCAGCCTGGCAAAGCAGGCCCGATGCATCCGTGTCCACCAGTTCGTACATGGTCAGGTCGATGGTGGACTTGGCGGCATTGATCAGGTTGTAAATCGGCGTGAGGCCCTGGTCGGGCTCGATGACCAGAGTCTGGCTGGGCGTGCTGGCAAAGGCGCTGCCGGCTAGGCCGAACATGCTCGCGCAAAGCAGAGCGGGGCACAGCAGCGTGCGTGCCCGGAGAGATAATCCAAGACGGTTCTTCATCGATTTATATCCTTGGTCATAAGGAAACAGCGGGACTCTTCCATGCGACAGGTCGATGCCGCGCTCCGTGGCGGCATGGGTCGTCCGACGATTGACTACCTTCAGAGGCATACGCCGATTCGACAACCGACGCATCAAAACCCCATTCGATGACAGCAGGACTCACGCACATTCCTGCGTTTAAGCTGCGTGCGGATTGGTGTTTTTGGCCGCTGATTTAGCCATTTAAAGGTGATGGCGGTCACGCTCGGCGCGCACGATTTGCCCGGTCGATTCGACCATCGCAAAAAGCTGCAGCAAGGCGATCGAGATATTCCCGGCATCAAGCCATGAAGAGGGACATCGAATGCCTGGAAGACTCGCCTACGACAATCAGCGATGAGCGCGTCTCGCTTGCTGCAATTCGAACAACACGCCCAACGCGATGCCCAGCGCGGCGGCAATCGCCACCGGAATCGCCGCCGCCGCCCACCCGGCCGCCACGACGATCGTGCCGACTACCAGCGGGCCCAGCACCTGACCCAGGTAATTCCCCTGCATCACCAGCCCCAGGCTCAACGGCGCGAGTGATGGTTGCGATACTGCTCGCGGCGCGCAGGCAAGCAGGGTGGGCGGCAGCAGGCCGCCGGCGGCGGAAACCACGAAGGCCAGCAACACCGCGAGCCACGCCGGCGTCGCCGACAGAAACAAGCCGACGCCGGCTGCTCCGGTGGTCACGCTGGTCAACACCATCAGCAACGATGGCCGCACGCCGCGCGAGAGCAGGGTGCCGGCCGAGACGTTGCCGATGATGTTCACCGCCACCACCGCCGCGCTGATCGTGCCGGCCGGACCCTGGCCCAAGCTCAGCCGCTGCATCAGGAAGATCGGCAGGAAACTCAGCACGGCGAAGAACTGCAGGGCATAGGCACCGAAGGCCAGCGCCAGAATCATTGGTTGCCCGGCGTGCAGCGTGTCGCGGATGCCCTGCAGCACCTCGCCTGCAGTGGACGCTCGCCTGTGTGGTGCGGCCGGAATCGTCACCAGCAACAAGGCCATCAGCACGGCCAGGCCCGCATCGACCAACCACAGCCGGCGCCAGTCGCCGAGCCAGGGACCGAGCAACATCGACAGCGCCATGCCGCTGGCCATGAAGACGCTCCAGAAGCCGAACACCAGGTTGTGTCGACGCGGTGGCGTCAGCCGATGCAGCAGCGCGGGTGCCGCCACTACGACCAGCACGAAGCCCAAGCCTTCGACTACGCGGCTGCCGATCAGCCAGATGTAGTCATGCATCATCGCGCCCGCCGCACTGGCGCCGGCGAGAATCAGCAGGCCCAGGCCGAGCATGCGGCGGTCGCCCCAGCGCTGCACGAACACGCCGGCGACAATGCCGCCGACCACGCCGACCAGCGGGAACACCGACATCATCCAGCTCAGCGATTCCAGCGAGCGGGCAAACTCGCTCTGCATCTGCGCCAGCGCGATCGGCGCCTTGCCGACGTGCAATGCCGCGACGATGCCAGCCAGGATCACGCAGACCACGGCCGTCCATGGCGTGCTGTCCTCGGCACGGCAAACCGAGGGAACGATTCCCTGCTGGTTGATCTCAGTCATGCACGTTTCCATCGCTGGCGGTGGACGCTGTGGTCGATGTGACCAGGGCCACCGTGTCGCGCGACGGCATGCGTTGCGGCCAGCCCCCAGCGAGTGCCTGGTACAGCGCGATGACGGCGGTGACGCTGCGCGTGTGGCTGTCGGCGAAGGTGTCCTGTGCACTGAGCAGGCTGCGTTCCGCGTCGAGTACTTCGTACAGATCGATCTCGCCGGCCTGGTAGCGCAGTCGTGCCAGTTGCGCCGCCTGCTCACTGTCACGCGCCGCGTGTTCGAGTTGTTCGTCCTCGCTGCGCGTGCGGGCATCGCGCACCAATGCGTTCTCGGTGTCCTCCAGCGCCAGCAACACGGTCTGCTGGTATTGCGCCAGCTGGCCGGCTGCATCGGCGCGACTGGCGGCGATGCGCGCACGCACGCGGCCGACATCGAGGAACGACCAGTCGATGCCGAGCAGCGCGCTGTTGGTTTCGCTGCCGCTCTTGAACAAGGCGTCGGCGTGAAATGCCTGGGTGCCGAGCAGGCCGCTCAGGCTCAGTCGCGGGAACAGGTCGGCCGTGGTCACGCCGATGCGGGCGGTAGCCGCATGCAGGCGCTGTTCTGCGGCGGCGATGTCGGGGCGGCGACGCAGCAGTTCACCCGGCGTGCCGGGATCGATACGCACGGGCAGCGTCGGCAGCGGCTTGGCCGAATCGAGCTGGCCGGTCAACGCCTCCGGCGCCTGGCCGGTGAGTACCGCCAAGCGATGCTCCGCCACCGCGATCTGCGCCTGCAGCGCCGGCACGCGCGAGGCGGTGGTTTCGAACAGCGCGCGGGCTCGGGCGCTGTCGAACTCGGTGCCGCGGCCGGCGGCGAGGCGCGCATCGACCAGGCGCAAGGTGTCGCGCTGGTTGTCGGCGTTCGCCTGCGCCACCCGCAGTCGCTCCTGCAGGCCGCGCAGCTGCACGTAGGTGCTCGCCGTCTCGCTGGCGATGGCCACTTGCAGCGCGGCCAGGTCGGCGGCACTGGCTGCGCTGTCGGCACGTTGTGCCTCGACGCTGCGTCGCACGCGACCGAACAGGTCTAGCTCCCAGCTGGCATCGATGCCGGCGCTATAGGTGCGCGCGCTGCGCGGATAGCCGAAGGACTGATCGTCGCTTACGCGCTGTCGGCCGCCCTGCGCGTTGGCGGTCACGGTGGGATAGCGGTCGAACTTGCTCTCGCGCAGCAAGGCATCGGCGCTGTCGTAATGCGCCAGCGCGACGCGCAGGTCGCGGTTGGCGGCGAGCGCCTGTTCGACCAGCGCGCTCAGTTGCGGGTCGCCGAACCCGCGCCAGAATTCGTGATCGCCGGCATCCGGCTGGACGTTACCAGCCGTGGTTGGATCGACAGCCCCAGGCTGACGCGCGTATTGCGCGGGCAACGCGAACGCGGGCCGCTGGTAGTCGGGGCCGACCGCGCAACCGGTCAGTGTCAGCGCAACGAACAGAGGGACGAGCAGCTTAGCCATGGAGGTGCTCCAGTGCGGCGCGGTCGCCGTCCATCGAACTGTGATGATCCGTGCTCCAGGTCGAGCGCCGCGCGAGCTTGCGCAGGGCGACGTAGAACACCGGGGTGAGGAACAGGCCGAACAGGGTGACGCCGAGCATGCCGGAGAACACGGTGATGCCGGTCGCCGCGCGCACCTCGCTGCCGGCGCCGTGGCCGAGCAGCAAGGGCACCGAGCCGGCGATGAAGGCGACCGAGGTCATTACGATCGGGCGCAGGCGCAACCGACAGGCTTCCAGCGCCGCCTCCACCGTGCTCTTGCCCTGCAGCTCCAGCTCGCGGGCGAACTCCACGATCAGGATCGCGTTCTTGCAGGCCAGGCCCATCAGCACCACCAGGCCAACCTGCACGAACACATTGTTGTCGCCACCGGATAGCCACACGCCGAGCAGCGCCGCACACATGCACACCGGCACGATCAGGATCACCGCCAGCGGCAGCGTCCAGCTCTCGTAGAGCGCGGCGAGCACCAGGAAGGCCAGCATCACCGCGAGCGGAAACACGATCGCCGCCGAGTTGCCTTGAGTGACCTGCTGGTAGCTGAGGTCGCTCCATTCCAGCTTGATTCCGCGCGGCAGCACTTTGGCAGCGATCTCGTTAAGCCTGGCGATGGTCTGACCGGATGAGAGCATATGCGGGTCGGTGTCGCCGATCAGGTCAGCGGCCGGATAGCCGTTGTAGCGCACCACTGGATCGGGGCCGTAGCTCGGCGTGACGGTGACCATCGAGCCGACCGGTACCATCGCGCCCTGGTTGTTGCGCGTATACAGATTGCCGATGTCCTCAAGACGCTGGCGATGTGCAGTGTCGGCCTGCGCCATCACCCGGTACACGCGGCCGAACAGGTTGAAGTCGTTGACGTAGACCGAGCCGAGGTAGGTCTGCATGGTGTCGAACAGATCGCTCAGCGCGACGCCCTGCGCCTTCGCCTTGGTGCGGTCCACCTTCACCTCGAGCTGCGGAATGTTGGCCTGGTATGAACTCACCGGAAAGCCCATGCCGGGGGTTTGCGCGATAGCGCCGCGGAACGCGTTCAGCGCATCCTGCAGCGCGCCATAGCCGAGCCCGCCGCGGTCCTCCAGGTATAGCGAATAGCCCGAGCCGTTGCCGAGTCCCTGGATCGGCGGCGGCAGCAAGGCGTAGGCGTAGCCATCCTTGATGCCGGCGAACTTGACGTTGAGCTCGGCATTGATCGCGGCGGCATTTTGATGACGCTGATCGAACGGCTTGAGGATGATGTAGGAGGCGGTGAGGTTGGGCGTGTTGACGCCCTGCAAGGCATTCAGGCCGGGATAGGCGGGCACGGTGTCGACGCCTTCCACGCTGTGCGCGAGCTCAACCATCTGTCGCGTCACGGCATCGGTGCGTGCCAATGAAGCGCCTTCGGGCAACTTGGCACCGGCGAACAGGTAGAGCTTGTCCTGGGTCGGGATGAAACCGCCGGGCACGGTGTGGAACAGCAACCCGGTGCCGGCCAGCAGCACCGCATACACCGCGAACACCATGCCGCGTCGACCCAGCGTGCGTGCCACCGCGCCGTGATAGCGATCAGAACTGCGCTGGAAGAAGCGGTTGAACGGCGCGAACAGCCAGCCGAACGTACGCTCGATGCCACGTGCAAGCCGATCCTTCGGCGCGTCGTGCGCGCGCAGCAGCTTCGCCGCCAGCGCCGGTGACAGGGTCAGCGAGTTGACCGCCGAGATCACCGTGGAGATCGCGATGGTCACCGCGAACTGCTTGTAGAACTGGCCGGTGACGCCGGACAGAAAAGCCATCGGCACGAACACCGCGCACAGCACCAGCGCGATCGCCACGATCGGCCCGGACACTTCCTTCATCGCCTGGTGCGCGGCATCGCGCGGGCTCAATCCCTGTTCGATATTCCGCTCGACGTTCTCCACCACCACGATCGCATCATCGACCACGATGCCGATCGCCAGCACCAGGCCGAACAAGGTCAGCGTGTTGATTGAGTAGCCGAACAGGTACAGCCAGGCGAAGGCGCCGACGATCGATATCGGCACCGCTACCAATGGGATGATCGAAGCGCGCCAGGTCTGCAGGAACAGGATCACCACCAGCACCACCAGCACCACGGCTTCGATCAGGGTGTGCTGCACGGCGCGGATCGAATCGCGCACGAATACGGTCGGGTCCCATACCGGACGATAGGCGATGCCGGCGGGGAAGTTCTCGGACAGTTCGTGCAGCTTCGCGTACACCGCGTTGGCGACGCCGATCGCATTGGCGCCGGGCGACAGGAAGATGCCAGCGGTCGCGCCGTTCTTGGTGTCGTTGAGCGAGTGCAAGGTGTAGTCGCTGGCGCCGAGTTCCACCCGCGCCACGTCGGCGAGACGGGTGAGCTGGCCGTCCGCGCCGTTCTTCAGCACGATGTCGCCGAACTCCTGCTCGCTGCGCAGGCGACCGCGCACATTGATCGAGATCAGCAAGTCGGTGTTCTTCGGCGAAGGTTCGGCGCCGAGCTGGCCGGCCGAGACCTGCACGTTCTGCTCGCGGATCGCATTGACCGCGTCGGCGGCGGTGAGCCCGCGCGAGGCCAGCTTGTTCGGATCGAGCCAGATGCGCATCGCGTAGTCGCCGGCGCCGTATAAGCCGACGTCGCCGATGCCGGGAATGCGCGAGAGCTCGTCCTTGACGTGCAGGGTGAGATAGTTGCGCAGGTACAGCGAGTCGTAGCGGTTGTCGGGCGAGTACAGACTCACATACATCAGCGGCGTGGGCGACTGCTTCTGCGTGGTCACGCCATATTGGCGTACCTCGTCGGGCAATCGCGTGAGCGCCTGCGCAACGCGGTTCTGCACGCGCACGGCGGCGGTGTCCGGATCGACCTCGGGCAGGAAGGTGACGACCACCTGTAGGCTACCGTCCGAACCAGCCACCGATTTCATATACATGATGCCTTCGACGCCGTTGATCGCTTCCTCCAGCGGCTCGGCCACCGAGTCGGCGATCTCCTTCGGGTTGGCACCGGGGTAGGTCGCGCGCACCACCACACTCGGCGGCACCACGTCGGGATATTCGCCCACCGGCAGGATCGGAATCGCGATCAGGCCGACCGCGAAGATGATGATCGACAGCACGATCGCGAAGATCGGCCGGTCGATGAAGAATTTCGAGAAGTCCATGGTCGTGTGCTCCTACTTCGCCGCGTTCGCGACAGTGGCCGCGCCGCCTGCCGGTGCACCCATGGCGACTTCGTCCGGTTGCACTTGCATGCCGGGGAAGAAAATCTTCTGCGTGCCGCTGACGATCACCTTGTCCTTCGCATCCAAGCCCGACTGCACCACACGCAACCCGTCGATCAGGCGGCCCAGCACAACATCCTTCCGCAGCGCCTTGTGGTCCGCGCCGAGAACGTAGACGTATTGGCGATCCTGGTCGGTCAGCACCGCCTTGTCGTCGATCAGCATCGCCGCGAATTCGCCACCGCCCTGCAACTGCACGCGTGCAAACAGGCCAGGCGTGAGCGCGCGATCGGGATTGCGCAGCAGCGCGCGGGCGCGGATGGTGCCGGTAGCGGCATCGACCTGATTGTCGAGAAAGTCGAGCGTGCCGGCGTGCGGGAAGCCGGCTTCGTCGGCTAGGCCGACATGCACCAGATGCTCGCCGCTGCGCTCGCCCTTGCGCGCGAGCGCCTGGTAGCGCAAGTAGCTGTGTTCGTCGCAGTCGAAATAGACATACATCGGGTCTTGCGACACTACCGTGGTCAGCACGCTCTGGTCGGTCTGCGCGAGATTGCCGACGGTGAGCAGAGCGCGACCCGCACGGCCAGCCACCGGCGCGCGCACTTCGGTGAAACCGAGATTGAGCTGGGCGGTCGCCACGGCTGCTTGCGCGGCGCGTACATCCGCGCCGGTCTGCGCCAGGTCGGCATGGCGGCTGTCGAACTCCTCGCGCGAGATCGCCTTCGCAGCGATCAGGGTCTGCGCGCGCTGGTTCTGGCTCTGCGCGAGGTTGGCCGCGGCACGTGCGCGCTCGAGTTGCGCTTGCGCGCTGTTCAATGCGTCGCGGTAGGGACGGGGGTCGATCACGAATAGCAGATCGCCTTGTTTTACCTCATCGCCTTCTTTGTAGGCGATGCGGTCGATATAGCCGCTCACGCGTGGCCGCAACGACACGGCATCGATCGCGCCGACGCGACCGTTGAATTCGTCCCAGGCCTGCACCGAGCGAGTCACTACGCTGGCGACACCGACCTCGGGCGGTGGTGGGACGTTCGAACTGGCAGCACCTCGACTGCAGGCACCGATGGACAACGCCGCGGCAGCGGCGAGGCAGGCGAGCCCGACTCGCATGGAAGCGTGGGCATGATTGAAAAGGCGCATACGGCAGTTCCTCGAAGCGGAGTGGTATCGCAGTCAGGACGCGCGAAGCGGTTGCGTTGTGACAGCGCCAGGTTGCTGCGAGGCAGTCTGCAAGTTAAAGTGAACTTTAAGTCAAGCAATGAATGGGAAACGATGCGTTCCGCCGCCGACCCTCTGCTCACCATCGGCCATGTCTCGCAGCGCAGCGGCGTGCCGGCATCGGCGCTGCGTTTCTATGAGACGCGTGGGTTGATCGAATCGGTGCGCGCCGATTCGGGCCATCGTCGCTACCGGCGTTCCACTTTGCGCCGGCTCGCCTTCATCGTGTTCGCCCAGCGGATCGGCTTCAGCTTGGAAGAGATCGCCGAACAGCTGACGCGTCTGCCCACCGACCATGTTCCAACCGGAGGCGACTGGCAGCGGCTCTCGCGCGAGTGGAAGACGCGGGTGGAGCAGCGCATCGCCGAGCTGCAACGGCTGAACATCAGCCTCGACCAATGCATTGGCTGCGGCTGCCTGTCGGTGAAGCATTGCAAGCTGACCAATCCCGAAGATCGTTCCGGCCGCAACGGTCCGGGCGCGCGCCGCTGGCTGGGCGATCCGCCACCAGCCTGAGAACAGGTGGCAGCTATCGGCGAGTTACATGCGGAACACGCCGTAGCGCTGCGGCTCGATCGGCGCATTGAGTGAGGCGGAGATGGCCAGACCGAGCACGCGACGCGTATCGGCCGGATCGATGATGCCGTCATCCCACAGTCGCGCACTGGCGTAGTAGGGATGGCCCTGGCGTTCGTATTGCTCGCGGATCGGTGCCTTGAACGCCTCTTCCTCTTCCGCGCTCCAGGCCTTGCCGGCCGCCTCGATGCCGTCGCGCTTCACCGTGGCGAGCACCGACGAGGCCTGTTCGCCGCCCATCACGCTGATCCGCGCGTTCGGCCACATCCACAGGAAGCGGGCGCCGTAGGCGCGGCCGCACATCGCGTAGTTGCCGGCGCCGAAGCTGCCGCCGATCACCACGGTGAACTTCGGCACGTGCGAGCAGGCCACCGCGGTGACCATCTTGGCGCCGTCCTTGGCGATGCCGGCCTGTTCGTATTTCTTGCCGACCATGAAGCCGGTGATGTTCTGCAGGAACACCAGCGGTACGTTGCGCTGGTTGCACAGCTCGATGAAGTGGGCGCCCTTGAGCGCGCTCTCGGCGAACAGGATGCCATTGTTGGCGACGATGCCGACCGGGTAACCGTGGATATGCGCGAAGCCGGTGACCAGGGTCTTGCCGTAGCGTGCCTTGAACTCGTGGAACTCGGAGCCGTCGACGATGCGCGCGATCACTTCGCGGATATCGAACGGGCGGCGCGTGTCCTGCGGAATCACGCCGTACAGTTCCTCGGCGGCGTAACGCGGCTCGACCGGTGCGCGCAGGGCCAGCGGCACGGTTTTCTTGCGGTTGAGGCTGCCGACGATCTCGCGGGCGATCGACAGCGCATGCGCATCGTTCTCGGCGAAGTGGTCGGCGACGCCGGAAATGGACGTATGGACGTCCGCGCCGCCGAGCGTCTCGGCATCGACCACTTCGCCGGTCGCGGCCTTCACCAGTGGTGGGCCGCCGAGGAAGATCGTGCCCTGTTCCTTCACGATGATCGTCTCATCGCTCATCGCCGGCACGTAGGCGCCACCGGCGGTGCACGAGCCCATGACCACGGCGATCTGCGGAATATTCAGCGCCGACATGCGCGCCTGGTTGTAGAAGATCCGTCCGAAGTGTTCGCGGTCGGGGAACACCTCGTCCTGCAGCGGCAGGAATGCGCCACCGGAATCGACCAGGTAGACGCAGGGCAGGCGGTTTTCCAGCGCCACTTCCTGCGCGCGCAGGTGCTTCTTCACCGTCATCGGGAAATAGGTGCCGCCCTTGACGGTGGCATCGTTGGCGACCACCACCACCTCAATGCCATCGACGCGGCCGATGCCGGTGATGATGCCGGCGGCCGGCGCCGCATCGTCGTACATGCCATGCGCGGCCAGTGGCGAGAGTTCGAGGAACGGCGAGCCTGGATCCAGCAGGGCGCGGATGCGCTCGCGCGGCAGCAGCTTGCCGCGCGCGGTATGCTTTTCGCGCGCCTTGGCGCCGCCGCCTTCCGCACTGCGCGACAACTCGTGCTGCAGATCGTCGACCAGGCCGCGCAACTTGGTGCTGCTTGCCTGGAACTCGGTCGAGCGCGGATCGATCTGCGTGGCAATGACGCTCATGGTGTTCGCCGTCGTGAAGAATCAAACGTGGATGATAGCTGCCCGCCCGGATCACTGGCACGGGTGGCGCAGATGCGGTCGCTTTTTGGTATTCCTAAAAGTCGATGGGCAGCGGTTTTCTTTCGCCAATAAAAAAACGGCCGCAAGAGCGGCCGTTTTTCTGAAGCGGGAAGCAACAGGATTAGCCGCCTTTGGCAGCCTTCGTCGCATCCTTGGCCGCGTCCTTCGCGTTCTTCATGGCGTCCTTGGCCGAGTCTGCAGCTTTGCCAGCCTGATCGGCAGCGTTGGAGGCTGCGTCCTTGGCCTGGTCAACAGCAGCCGGAGCTGCACTGCTGGCCGGAGCGGCAGCGGTGCCGGCCGGGGCAGCCGTGGAAGCGGAAGCAGCAGCCTGCTGAGCCTGATCAGCAGCCTGACCGGCAGCAGCAGCAGCGGTCTTGGCCTGATCAGCCGCTTGTTCGGTCGCCTGCGTCGGAGCCTGAGCAGCGGCCTGCTGGGCCTGGTCAGCACTTTGCTGAGCCTGGTCAGCCGACTTCTGGGCGTCCTGCGCGGAATCCTGCGCGCCATTGCTGCAAGCCGCCAACAGCGCGACGAGCGCGGAGGCGAGTAGGGTACGCGTGAACTTCATTGTGAATCTCCTTTGCCGTGGAATGCCGTTTGGCGGCGTATTAATAACGCTTTCGTGGAAATTGCGCCACAAGTTTAATCTGACGCCTTCAGTGCACATTAAAAAGTCGTTGGACGCAATTCTTGTCGTCTGAGTGATTGTTGCCAAGCCGGTGTGACGATTCAGTCGATGCATTCCACCGCGAGCGCCGTCGCCTCGCCACCGCCGATGCATAGCGTGGCGATGCCGCGCTTGAGCCCGCGATTTTTCAGCGCATGAATCAGGGTGACCACCAGTCGCGCACCGCTGGCGCCGATGGGATGGCCGAGCGCGCAGGCGCCGCCGTTTACGTTGAGCTTCTCGTGCGGAATGCCAAGCTCTTTCACCGGCGCCATCGCGACCACCGCGAACGCTTCGTTGACCTCGAACAGATCGACGTCCTCGATTTTCCAGCCACTCTTTTCCAGCACCTTGCGGATCGCGCCCACCGGTGCAGTGGTGAACCATTCCGGTTCCTGCGAGTGCGTGGCATGCGCCACGATGCGTACCAGCGGCGTCAGCCCGCGCGCCTTCGCGTCAGCCTCGGATAGCAGCACCACGGCGGCGGCGCCATCGGAAATGCTCGACGAACTGGCGGCGGTGACCGTGCCGTTTTCCTTGCGGAAGGCCGGCTTGAGCGTGGGGATCTTGGCGATGTCGGAGCGACCGGGCTGTTCGTCGGTGTCGACCCGCACGTCGCCCTTGCGGCCGGCGACCGTGACCGGAACAATCTCGCTGGCGAACGCGCCGGATTGCTGCGCCGCCTGTGCGCGCTTGACCGATTCGATCGCGTAGGCGTCCTGCTGCTCGCGAGTGAAGTGATACTTGTCGGCGGTGGCTTCGGCGAACACGCCCATCGCCTGACCGTCATACGGATTGACCAGGCCATCCCATGCCATGTGGTCGACCAGCTTGCCGTCGCCATAGCGGATGCCGGTGCGTGCATTGACCATGTGCGGCGCGTTGGTCATCGACTCCATGCCACCGGCCACCACGATGCTGGCCGAGCCGGCCTTGATCAGGTCATGCCCCAGCATGATCGACTTCATGCCCGAACCGCAGACCTTGTTGATCGTGGTGCAGCCCGTGCTCGCCGGCAGGCCGGCTTCCAGCGAGGCCTGTCTGGCCGGCGCCTGGCCCAGGTTCGCCGGCAGCACGCAGCCCATGATCACTTCGCTGACCTCCGCCGCAGCGACGCCGGACTGCGCCAGCGCGGCGCTGATCGCGACGGCGCCGAGTTTGGGTGTGGGCACGCCGGTGAACTGGCCGATAAAGGAACCGATCGCGGTGCGCTTGGCACCGGCGATGACAACGCTGACGTCCGACATGGGTATCTCCGCAGGGAACGTGGTTGGGCAGCAACGCCCGACTGAACTGGGTTCGATTTAGCTCGGGGATTATCGCAGCCCTGGACGAAGGCCGGCAAACGGGCCGCATCGGCGAGCCGGCGGGGAACCCATACGCGCGATCGCCGCCCTGCCATCGTGCATCGCGTAATTAGTTACGCCAATGTTGTGGCAGACTCAGCGCCAGGGTGGGCAGGCGTTTGCCAGGTCTGGCAAACGCACGCTCAGATCAGACTATTAAGCTGCGGGGGCAGTCATGAAGACAGGGATGCGGCACGTGGAAGTGCGGTCGGCGCAAGCGGGTGGGTTCAGGCGCCGCGAAGTAGCGATGATGATTTGCATGGCGCTCAGCCTGAGCGCGTGCGGCGGTGGGGGCGGCGGCAGCGTGAAGTCGAACCCGGTGACGCCGACGACACCGACGCCGCCGACGCCGCCGGCGCCACCCAGCACCGTGCCGCAGCCGCCGCTCGATGCGCAGTTGTCGCTCACGCATACCTATGCCGCGCACACCCAGGGCTATACCGGCGCTGGCGTGATCATCGGCGTGGTCGATACCGGCATCACCTCCAACAATGCGACCTTGAACGGGCGCGTGCTGAAGGAGCTGACCTACGTCGATCCGAGCACCAACAATCTGAGCGTGAACGACGTCGTCGGCCACGGCACCTGGGTCTCGGAAATCGCCGCCGGCACACCTTTCGCGCAATTTCCGGGCGGCATTGCGCCGGGCGCAAGCCTGGTTTCGGCGCGCATCATCGACGACAGTGCGCCCGACGACAACGGCTCCGCTCCGCCCACGCAGGTCACCTCGGCCGATCCGCTGGGCCAGGTCAGTTCCGATCTGATCGCCAATGGCGCGAAGGTGATGAACAATTCCTGGGGCGGTATTTCCTGGTCCAGCACGGCCACCGCCACTACGCAAAGTTTCCACGACGCCTACAACACCTTCATCAATTCCTGGGGTGGCCTGGTGGTGTTCGCCGCGGGCAATGATTCGCAGGCGAACCCCAGCACCATCGCCGCGCTGCCGAGCCTCGCGCCGGATCTGGAAAAAGGCTGGCTCACCGTGGTCGCGGTGAACAGCAACAACCCGACCCAGCTGGAAAGCTATTCCAACAAGTGCGGCGTGGCGATGAATTACTGCCTGGCCGCGCCGGGCGACGTGATCGTGCTGGACAAGGGCACCACCACCAGCACCACCAATCCGAGCTACTACATCGTCGAAGGTACCTCGCTCGCCGCGCCGCAGGTGTCGGGCGCCGCGGCGCTGGTCTGGCAGGCCTATCCGTATTTCAGCAACGATCTGGTGCGGCAGACCCTGCTTGGCACGGCCGATCCGCTCGGCGGCTCGCAGCCTAATCCCACCTTCGGCTACGGCGAGCTGGATGTCGCCAAGGCAGTGAACGGTCCCGAGCAATTCAACTGGGGCGACGTCACGGTGAGTTTCAGCGGCAGCTCCAGCTGGAACAATCCGATCTCCGGCGCCGGTGGTTTGATCAAGCAGGGCGACGGTACGCTGAACCTCACGCAGGCCTCGAGTTACACCGGCCTCACCCAGGTGCAGGGCGGCACGCTCAATGCCGTCGCGCTAGCTTCGGCCGCGAACATCAGCGCAGGCGCCACGCTCGCTGGCACACAAAGCATCGGCGGCAGCGTGACCAATGCCGGCGTGTTGAACATCGGCAATGCCGCGAACGGCAATGTCACCGTGAGCGGCAACTACGTGCAGCAAGGCAACGGCCGGTTGGCCGTGCCATTGGGCTCGGCCTTGCTGGTGAGCGGCACGGCGAGCCTGAGCGGCGGCGATCTGTACGTGACCGGCACGAATCCGGGTTACACGGTCAATTCGCATACCAGCGTACTCAGCGCGAACGGCGGCCTCACCGGCACGTTCTCGGCGTTGAATGCGGCGTCGAACGTAATGCTCAACGCCACGCTCAACTACGACGCCAACAACGCCTGGTTGAACGTGCAGCAAGTGCAGGTCACCGCGATCCAGGGCGCGACCTATACCGCTGCCTCGTTCGGCGCCGCGCAGCGCGTACAGGGCGCGTTCGACCAGATCAATACGCAGGTCGGCCAGACCGCACCGCCGGGTGGCGTCAAGCCGATTCCCACCAGCTTCGTCGGTGGTGCGGCCAGCCTGCAGCAATCGGCCAGCGTCGGCGTTGCGCAGAACTCGCTGCAAAGCCTGTCGGGCCAACTGCACGCGGCGAGCGCACAGATGACCTTCGAGGCGATCGACGCGGGCACGCGCGCGTTGTCCGATCGTTTCGATCAACTGCTGAGTGGCCCACCACAGACATTCTCGACTGGCGGCTGGATGCAGAACCTCGGCTACCAGGGCAGCATGGCGCGCAGCGGCTACGGCGACGTCAACTATGACCTCAGCGGCTGGATGGCCGGTGCCGATCAGCGCTTCGGCAGCAACGGCGTGTTCGGTTACGCGTTGAGTCAGAGCCAGGGCCTCGGCCGGCTCGCCGAGAGTGCGGACCAGGGGCGCAGCCACGCCGCGGAAGGCATGATCTACGCCGGCCTGGTCAAGGGCTCCTGGTATGCAATGGGTCGCTTCGGTGCGGGCGACTATCGCGAGAGCATGCAGCGCGGCGTGCAACTGGGTGCGTTGTCGACCGGCGTCGGCAGCGACAACAACGGCCGCTACGGCGTGGTCTACGGCGAGAGCGGCTATCGCCTCGCGCTCGGTGGCGGCTGGCAGCTGACGCCGTACGTCAATCTGCAGTACGTGAACATCCGCGACGACGGTTTTCAGGAGCAAGGCGCCGACGGTTTCGGTCTGCAGGCCGCCGGGCAGAACATCGAACGCTGGCAGGCCGGCGTCGGCATGCGTGCCGCACAACAGTGGCGCCTCGACAACGGCGGCAGCCTCACCTTCCAGGCGCACATGCTGTGGCAGCAGGCCTTCGCGATGCATGGCGACGTGCTCGATGCGAGCTTCACCGCCCTGCAGCAGTACGCGCCGGTCGGCGGCATCGGCTTGTCACGCTACGGCGGCGTCGCCGGCATGAGCCTCAATTGGGGACTCACGCGGAGCTCGACACTGCAACTGGGCTACGACCATTACACCGGCCAGTACGAGCACTCCAATATGGGCATGCTCAATTATCGGTTCGGGTTCTAAAGCGAGTAACGCGGCAGGCGGTGATGCCTGTCGCTCAGAGCGGCCTCGCTCAGAGCAGACGATGCGTGATCGCCTTCAACACCGCATGCGTGCGGTCGCGGCAGTCGAGCTTGACCAGCAGGTCGGAGATGTAGTTTTTCACCGTGCCCTCAGACAGGTGCAGGCTGCGACCGATCTCCTTGTTGGAATAACCGCCGGCGACCAGCCGCAGAATGCTGGCTTCGCGTTCGGTGAGTCGGCGGCGTTCGGGTTCGTTGCCAACATCCGGCAGGCGCGCGCGCACCGCGCCGAGGCTGATCGGCTGCAGCAAAGTCTCGCCGGCAGCGACTCGCCGGATCGCCGCGCATAGCTCCTCGGGCGAAGCATCCTTGAGCAGGAAGCCCTGCGCCCCGGCTTTCACCGCGCGCAGCATCAGTTCGCTTTCGTCGAACGTGGTCAGCAGAATGACCGGCGTGGCGTCGCCACGTTCGCGCAAGGCCTGCACCAGGGCGAAACCGTCCATGCCGGGCATGCGGATGTCGCTCAGCACCACATCGACCGACCGCTGCGCCAGCCCGTTGAGCAGCGCCTCACCGTCGCTTGCCTCCAACGCGATTTGCAGGCCCTGGTCGGTGAGCAGGGCCGACAGTCCCTTCAGCACCAAGGCCTGGTCGTCGGCCAGGGCGATGCGAATGGTCGTAGCGGAAGTCATGGCTGTGCCGCCGGCAGCCGCGCGATCAGTTCGACCCCGCGCTCGGCCTGGGCGGCCACGCGCAAATCGCCACCCAGCGCTTCGAGCCGTTCGCGCATGCCGTTCAATCCATTGCCAGCCACCAGGCTCGGCTGGCTGGAACCGTCATCGCGAATGCGCAGCAGGATGTGTCCCTCGCTGCGCTGGCAGTGCAGGCTGATCAGTCGCGGCTGGCCATGTTTGAGTGCGTTGGTGATCGACTCCTGCGCACAGCGCAGCAGGGTTTCCGCGGCCTGCATCGACGGCGGTCGTGCATCCTCGTCGATCTGCAAGCTGAAATGCGGGCCGGGGATCGGCCGGATCAACGCTTCCAACGCGGCACGCAATTCGATGCCGTCATGCTGCCGCAGCTGACTGACCACGGCGCGGATATCGTCAAGCAGCTCGTGCGCCAGTTGGGTGGAAGTACTGATCTCGGTTCGTTCGCGCAGGGCCGGGTCGCGCGCCAGCAAGGCCAGGTTGAGCTTGAGCGCGGTCAGTTTGTGGCCGGCTACATCGTGCAGTTCGCGCGACAGTTTCAGGCGCTCTTCGTTGCGCGTGCCTTCGTCGAGCAGGGCCTGGGTCGCCAGCAATTGCGCGTTGAGCTGGGCCAGTTCGTCGCGACTGTGCTCGGCATCGGACTGGTAATGCGCGGTGAGCGCGGCGAATGCCTGGAACGCCAGCAGCGGCAGCAGTTCGAGCGCTACGCTGCCGAGGTGCGCGTCCAGCAGCCACCACTGGTAGAGCAGGACGAGATCGAACACCAGCATGATCACCATGGTGCGCATCGTCGGCAGCAACGGCGCCAGCTGTGCCGCCACCACGATCAACAGCACGCCGGTCCAGCCGTCGCGCAGCATGAAGCCGGCCAGCAGCACGGCGGCTCCCTGCAGCAGCACCAGCACGAGCGAGCGGCGCAGCGAGGGCACTCGGTGGTTCAAGGTCTGCGCGACGAACAGGGCAAGCATGGCGAGCAGGCTGAAGCCGCCGATCCACGCACGCCCATCGCCGGCGATGAGTCGTTCCGGCGAGATCGCGCGTAGTGCGATCGCCAGCCAGGTGATATAGCCGGCCAGACTGAGCGGCCCGAGGACCGACGGACGCCGATAGCCGCTGCGGGATGACGGTGCTGATAGAGGCATGCTTCGAGTATAGGCATGCCAGAACGCTGTTCGGCATGCTCCAGTGCAAGTGGTGACTTTTCTCACCCCTGCGCGGTGACGATCCGCACCTGCCGGGTTTTCGGGAGGTCACGAAGAATGCATCCATCGATTCGACGGGGAGAGTCACGATGGATGCATATCGCATATTGGTCATGGTTCACGCCAGCCTGGGTACGGTGGCCCTGGTGAGTTTCTGGATAGCCGCGCTCACCCGCAAGGGTTCACCCAGGCACAAGTCGGCCGGACGCGTCTACGTAAAAAGCATGCTCGGCATCATCGCCACTGCACTGCCGATCGCTGCAGTGGCTTTCGTGCGCGGCCATACCGGCACGGGCATTTTCCTGGTCTATCTGATGGTAATCACCGCGACCGCGTTATGGCTGGGCTGGCGGGCGGTTCGTCGCAAGGGCGACCAGGCCGCCTTTCGCGATCGCACCTATCTGGCCGTAGCGCTGGCCAACCTGATCAGTGCGGCGATCGTATTCACCATTGGCCTGCGTACGGGCACGGCCGTGCTGATGGGCTTCGCCATGATCAGCGTGTATGGCGGCGTAACCATGCTGCGGCGGCGCAGGCGTCCGCTGGACAGCCCGCGCTGGTGGTTGCGCGAGCATTTCGCCGCGATGCTCGCCTGCGGCGTGGCGACCCATATCGCCTTCCTGTCGATTGGTCTTACTCGGCTGTTGCAGAGCGCCGGCATCGAACCGGGCGGCATGCTGGATCTGCTCAGCTGGTTCGGGCCCGTGGTGGTGGCTTTCATTTCCGGCGTCTATTTCAAGCGGAAATACTTTCCACGCGCGCCTGTCGACGCCGTGGCCAAGGGCTAGGCCATCTTAGGGTGCTACGCCGGACTTGGGCGGCTGGATGGCGTAGTTCACCGGCGGCTCGGCATGCAGCAGGTAGGTCACGAAGTAGTCCCACATACGGCGGGTGTAATAGGCGTCGTTGCGGAAGAACTCGTGCGTCCGGTTCGGCAGGTAGAGCAGGTCGTAGCTCTTGTTTGCCTTGTCCAACGCATCCGCCAGCTGCAGCGTCACGGCGGGCAGGGCGTTTTCGTCCATATCGCCGTAGACCAGCATCAGGTGCCCGCGCAAGTGCGTCGCCAGTGAGGCATTGTCCAGCAGCCGATAGTGCTCCGGCACGGCTTGCGCGGAAGGGCGAAAGCGCTGGCCTTGCCCGTAGTCGGGTAGACCGAGCCAGCCATCCAGTCCGCCGTAGAAGCCCTGGTAGTTTTGGCTACCGGCCGACGATACCGCGACCTTGTAGATTTCGGGATGCGAAAGGATTGCCCGCGCCGAGGTATAGCCGCCGAAGGAATGCCCGTACACGCCGACGCGATCTAGATCGAAGTTGCCGTAACGAGCTGCGAGTTGATGGATCGCGGCGATGTGGTCGGCAATCTCCGGATCGGCGAAGTTGCCGTAGCCGATGTCGTGGAACACGCGTGAGCGTCCAGGCGTGCCGCGCGCATCCAGGGTCAGCACGACGAAGCCCAGCTGCGCCAGGCTGGCGCGCGAAACCGGGTTGAAGCCGGCTACCGCCTCGGCAAAGCTGACGGGTGCGTTGATCGTCTGTGGACCGCCATAGAAGGCATCGATCAGCGGATAACGCAACGTGTCGCCACGTCGATAGCCAGGTGGAAAATACAGGGTGCCATAGAGTGCCGTGTGGCCGTCAGCGGACACGGTCTGGATGCGCTCCGGCGCCCGCCATCCGGCCGTATAGACGGCCGTCGTATCCGCTGTCTGCAGCGTCGCGAGCTTGTGGCCGTCGGCGCTGCTGCGCAAAACGCTGACCGGTGCTTGTGCGACTGTGGAGTAGGTATCCACGAAGTAGCGGCCGCTGGGCGAAAACAGTCTGTCCGAATCGGCATCGAGGGGATTCGAGACCATCTCGTCCACCGCGATCGCGTTGAATTCGTGCTCGGCCTGCTCCGGTGTGAGCAGGGTTGCCGCGCCGCCATCCAACGAAACCCGGTAAAGCTGGCGGTAATATGGATCCACGCCTGGCTCGTGTCCCTCGGCGGTGAAATAGACCTGCCGTTGCGTCTCGTCGACATGCACGATGTCGCGCACCAGCCACGCGCCTTCGGTAACGCGGTGCAGCAGGCGGCCATCGTGCAGGTCGTACAGGTAGAGCTGGCCCCAACCATCGCGCTCCGAGAACCAGAGCAACTGCTTGCCGCCGGCGACCAGGCGCACATTGGGTTTGCTGTAAATGAACTGGTTGAGCCAGATCGGCGTCGTGGCGGTTTCGCTGAACACGGTGCGCGAGCTGCCGTCTGCAATATCGATATCGTGAAGCGCGATCTGGCGGCCGTCGTGCGAGGCGGCGATCGCATAGCAATGCCGATGATCGGCCGACCAGCAGGCCGGGTCGCCGAGATATTCGACATAGCTCCATTCGGCTGGCAGCGGCAGGGTCTGTTTCCTGCCGCTGGCGATATCGATCACGAATGCCTCTTGCCGCGGCTCGCCACGATCGCCGAGCAGGGCCAGGCGCAGGTCGTAGCGCTTCGGGCGGAAGCTGCCGTCCTGCGGTACGGATTCCACGAACGGATAGTCGAGCACCGCGCGTTCGTCGATGCGATAGCCGATCAGATGCTCGCCATCCAGCGACCAGGCGATGCCGAACGGCGGGTAGGCGGTGTGCTCACGCTGCAGCGGGATTGCCATCAGCCCGTTGTCCGGCAGCTTGCCGTAGGCGAAGTGCGCTTCACCGTCGCGAGTCAGTGCATGCTCGCGGCCACTGGCGAGATCGCGCAGCCATAGATTGGCGTCGCGGGCGAAAACGGCCTGCTTGCCGTCCGGTGAAGGCAGCAGCGCGGCATCCAGTGTCGGTGGCTGCGCTTCGGAAGTGCAGCGGTAATCCTTCGTGCTGCAGCCTGCGCGATGTTGCGCATCGAGTTGCAGGTGCACGACCAGCGCATCGCCGTCGGCCGCGATCGACCGCACAGACAAGTGGTGCGGATCTACGTGCAGAGCGGGAAACGCCTGTCGCAGCGAGGCGCCGAGTCGCTCCTGATCGAATGCAGGCAATGCCTGCGGCTTTGCGTCGGCTGCGTTGACCAGCAGATAGCGTGGACCATCGGCGTTCCACTGGCGGAACCAGAAGCGATCGCTATCGCCGAGCCAGTGCGGTTCCAGTTGCGCGTTGTGCAGTTGGCCACGCAGGTTGTAGTCGAGCACTTTCTCGGCGCGGGCGTAGTCGGCGGCAGTGACCTGGAGCGGTGCCTCGGCCTGTGCCGCGCAGCAGGTGAGCAGCAGCATGCACGATAGCGCTAGGCCGCTGGTCGAACGGGTGTTTTCCACCATCGGTTGCGCTCATGCGACGACTACCGAGAGCGCATATGAGTCCATCGCCGGGGCATTGTCAAGATGACTGGTGACAGCGATCTTCAGCGCTTTGCTCTGCTCAGGCTTTGCCGTGGAATAGCTCGCGACCGATCAGCATGCGGCGGATTTCATTGGTGCCTGCGCCGATCTCGTACAGCTTAGCGTCGCGTAGCAGACGGCCGGCCGGGAACTCGTTGATGTAGCCGTTGCCGCCGAGCGCCTGGATCGCCTCCAGCGCCACCGTCACCGCACTCTGCGAAGCGTTGAGCAGGCAGGCGGCGGGATCGATGCGCGACTTGATGCCGGCGTCGAACTGCTGCGCGACCATGTAGGCAAAGCCACGTGAGGACTGCAGCGCGGTGTACATGTCGGCGATTTTCGCCTGCATCACGCCGAAGGTGCCGATCGGCGCGTTGAACTGCTTGCGCTCGCGCACGTAGGGCAGGGTCAGATCCAGCGCCGCCTGCATCAGGCCGATCGGGCCGCCGGACAGCACCAGCCGTTCGGTATCGAGGCCGCTCATCAGCACGCGTACGCCCTCGTTGACCTCGCCGATGATGTTCTCGGCGGGAATCTCGCAATTCTCGAACACCAGCTCGCAGGTGTTCGAGCCGCGCATGCCGAGCTTGTCCAGCTTCTGCGCGGTGGAGAAACCCTTCATGCCCTTCTCGACGATGAAGGCGGTCATGCAGCGGCTGCCGGCGACGCGCGGCGCGGTGCGCATGTAGACCAGCAGCACGTCGGAGTCGGGGCCGTTGGTGATCCACATCTTGGTGCCGTTGGCGATCCACACGCCGTCACGCTCTTCGGCCTTGCAGCTCATCGAGCCGACCACGTCGGAGCCGGCACCCGGTTCGCTCATTGCCAGCGCGCCGACATGCTCGCCCGAGCACAGCTTCGGAATGTATTTGCGCCGCTGCGCCTCGTTGCCATTATGGAAGATGTTGTTGAGGCACAGGTTGGAATGCGCGCCGTAGGAGAGGCCGACTGAACCGGATGCGCGCGAGATTTCCTCCATCGCCACCATGTGCGCCAGGAAGCCCATGCCGGTGCCGCCGTACTCGGTCGGTATGGTCATGCCGAGCAGACCCATCTCGCCGAACTTATGCCACAGGTCGGCGGGGAACAGGTTGTCGCGATCGATGCGGTCCGCACGCGGCGCGATTTCCTTTTCGGCAAACGCATGCACGCTTTCGCGCAGCAGGTCGATGTCTTCTCCGAGCGGGAACGGGCGCATCATTTACTCCTTGGTAGTCATCCGCCTGCAGCGTGCCGCAGGCGGATCATGATCCGTGATGGTAACGCAGCGGCGACACGGGCGCTGTAAGAGCGATTGCCGGATGGGGATTGCCGCACAAAAAAAACCGCCGCAGGCGCGGCGGTTTTTATATCAAGAACTAATACGCTTACTGACCGCGCATGCGGCCCTGGAAACGCGGGCTGCCACCCATGTGCGGCAGACGCACCTTGCCGATCGCGTTGATGCGCTCTTCGGCCAAACGGTCGGCGGCCTTGTACGTGGCGACGCCTTCGGACTTGGAGATCTCGAAGATGCGTCCAAGGTTGTAGTAGATCGTGCGCATCATGCGCATCGCGCGCTCGCGGTTGTAGCCGTCGATTTCCAGCGACACGTTCATCACGCCGCCGGCGTTCACCGCGTAGTCCGGCGCATACAGCACGCCGCGACGGGTGAGTTCGTCGCCGATGGCGTCCGTGGCCAGCTGGTTGTTGGCCGCGCCGCAGATGATCTTCGCCTTGATGCGATCGATGGTCTGCTCGTTCACGGTGCCGCCGAGCGCGCAGGGCGAGTAGACATCGGCATCGACGTCGTAGATCTCGTCCAGGCCGACCGCTTCGCAGCCCAGCTCGTCCACGCAGCGCTGCACCGCGTCCTTGTTGATATCGGTGACGAATACTTTCGCGCCCTGTTCGCGCAGCAGCTTGATGAACTCGCTGCCGACGTGGCCGGCGCCCTGCACGGCGAAGCTGTACTTGCCGACGTCCTCGTTGCCATGCTTGAACTGCAGCGCGGCCATCAGGCCCTGCAGCGTGCCGAACGCGGTGAACGGCGACGGGTCGCCCGAACCGCCATGCACCTGGTGCACGCCGGTGACGTATTCGGTTTCGCGGAACACGTATTCCATGTCGTTGACGTCGATGCCGACGTCTTCGGCGGTGATGTAGCGGCCGTTGAGCGAATTGACGAAGCGGCCGAATGCGCGGAACAGCGCCTCGGACTTGTCCTTGCTCGGATCGCCGATGATCACCGCCTTGCCGCCGCCCAGGTTCAGTCCGGCCACGGCGTTCTTGAAGGTCATGCCGCGCGACAGCCGCAGCACATCGTTCACCGCATCCTGCTCGCTCTTGTACGGCCACATGCGCAAGCCGCCCAGCGCGGGGCCGAGCACCGTGTTGTGGATCGCGATGATGGCCTTCAGGCCGGCGTCCTTGTTGTGGCAGAACACGACTTCTTCGTGGCCGGTGTGGGCGATGGTTTCGAAAATCATTGGAACGTTGACTCCAGGGTGGACGGCGCCCGGGGAAGAGCGCCAAAGAGACAGCAGGCTGCTCCCTGCCAACGGCATGTTGCAGCCGGAAACTCGAAGCCCCGGCAGGAACCGGGGCAGCGACAAGGCGCGCAGTTTAATACGCCCGCCGAGGGATCGCTGATGCGTCGCAGCAAGTCGCCCGCGTATGGCACAGTGCGCGCATGCAGAAACGCCCCGCGGCAACGGGGCGTTTCTGCGTAACGATGGAACTCAGCGGCTTAGCCGGCGGCCCACACACCAACGCGCCAGTGCCAGCCATCGGGGTGACGCTCCCAGTGCGGGTGTACATAGTGGTAGCCCGGCCGCGCCCCTTCCCAGTGTCCCGGCACCGCCACATAGCGGCCGCCATCCCAGCGCCAATAACCGCGCGCCCAGATGTAGCCCGGGCGATACGCGGGTTCGACTTCGACGATGCGCTCCGGCGGCGGCTGCGGCGCCACCACTTCCTGCACGTATTCGCGCTGCACCACTGGGCGTTCGACGATCACCGGACGCGGCCGGGGTGCTGGCTCAACGACACAGCCGGCCAGTGCGACAACAGCAATCAGTCCTGCATAACGTAGCAACATGGTTCACTCCCCGCGGTGGATTGGATGGTTTAAGCGGTGATTCTGGACAAGCATCTTCCGGGCAGGCACTTTCCCGCGGCTTTCGATCGACATGGCAAAGTGCGCGCGCGGTGGTTCAGCGACCCCAGTAACCGGGGTGGAAGCGGTAGCCGCGACCGTAGGGTTCCCAACGCGCCGGGCGGTAGATGTAACCGCGCCGTGCCGGTACCCAGTAGCCGCCGACCCAGACGTGGCGTCGTGAATAGCCATCCCAGCGCCAATAGCCAGGCGCCCAGGCATAGCCGACGCGTACCGGCGGCGCGCGTTCGAAGCGCGGCGGCGGCGGGGCCACGTTGTAAATCACCTGGGCCGTGGCAGGCGGGGTGTAACTCAGGCCGGTGAAAGCGGCCAGTCCAAGGCCCGCGAGCAGGGCCAGTTTCCGAGTCGTGCTGTTCATCAGCGTCTCCGTCGTTGCCGCGAGATGCGGTCGTGCGTAAGAAACGACGGCCGCCGCGTGTTGTTGACGTTGCCGCAAAAGCTTGTTCAGCCAGCGGCGGGAATACCGGCTCTCGGATTCAGCATCGCTGAATCTTCCGGCTGCCCATCGCAACGCGGGTAGGGGGCGAGTACGCCTTATTCCTCGCCGATCCAGCGATGTCGTTCGGCCATGGCCAGCGCCAGCCGAGGACCGCGGCGATACATGCGCTCGCGGCGTTCGCGCTCTTCGCGCAACTGCGGCCAGCGTTCCAGATAGGCCGCCAGTACCTGCGGATCGCAGGCATAGCGGGCAAGCGCGTCGGGGTGTGCGGAGCGCAGCGCGATGGCGCCGTTGTAGCCGCCGAAACCTTGCGTTGCGCAGAGCGCGCCGCCATCCGCAGAGCCTTGCACCGGCGCCACCTGCAGAGTGAATGCCTGGTCGGCGAGTTCAAGCTCCGGATCGAGCTGGCGCAGGGTAGGCACGCCCGGCGCGACCTTGCCCAGCACGTATTGCAGGGCCTGCGAAATCGCCTTCAGTCCGGTCTCGCCCATCGTGTGACCATCGCCCAACGCCTTCGAGGTGCCGACCGTTATTGGCGGTAATAGGCCTTTGAAGCCCTGACGTTGCGCCGCGCCGAGCCGACCCGCATTGGCGGTACCCAGATCGGTTTTGGAATTGGTGCGGGTGCCGGTGGCGTGCGCGGCCAGATAACGGAAATCGCCGATGCCATAACCGTGGCCCTGATGGGCCATGTCCAGCGCATGCACGATGGCATTTTCGCCGCCGAAGCCGACACCGGCGAAATGCGCCTTGCCGCCGGCCTCGCCGCTCTGCCCCCAGCCGACGATGATCGAGGTGATGTCGAGAAAGTTGCGCAGCGCGAAATCCAGCGTGGTCACCAGCATGCCTGAACCCGCATGGCCTACCACGGTACCGTTGGCATCGATATCGAACGGCGCCAGGCTGTCGCCGACCGCGCGTTGCTGATCGGGCGCGCGTCCGGCATTGATCGCAGCGAGTTTCTCACCGGTCATCAGCGCGCCACCGCCGAACGCGTCCAGAATGCCGAAGCGCGGTTGCAGCGCCGCGTCCGCCGCGGTCAACAAGGCCAGTTTGGGACGCTGGAAACCAGGGTAATCGAACAACAGCTGTGGCGCGATATCGCAGAACGCGATCAGGCTCGATGCACAAGCACCTACCGCAGTCAGCGGTGTTTGCGGCACCCGCTGGTAACCCGGTTCCCGTGCATGCAGCGAGTCGCGCAGTGCGGGATTTTTCAACGTGCGGCTGAGGCTGTAAGCGGGCGCCAGCATCGTCGAAACCAGCGCCGGGCCATGCGAGCCGAGCGAGGCGGCCAGCCGTACCGCAAAACGATCGCGCGGCGGATTGGCCGGTGCGGGTGCATCGGGTCGCAGCCATTGGCCGAGTGCATCCATGCCGCCGAAGGCGGTGGCCGCGGCGATGCGAAAACCATAGGGATCGACGATCAGCTCCGATAGCGGCTGCGGCAGCCCGGCCAGTGCACCCAGCGCGCCGTAGGCGAACAATTGCGATTGCAGTGACGGCCCGAGCAACGGTTCGTCATCGAACAAGCCGTACATATCTTTCAACGGCGAGTTGCGGATATCGGCGTAGCGGATACCAGCGAGCCGGCGCAGGCCGCCATCTTCCAGGTCGTGCGGCAACGCGGCCGCGATGTCGGTCACCGTCTGGCTAGGCGAAAGCCGCGAGGGATCGATGCGGCGGATACCCAGGTTGGCGCGCAGCGTGCTGCCGTGGCGTGTTTCGATCTCGGCCAAGCTGGCCGGCTCGCCGGCCTGTTCGCCACCGACCCAGCGCATGGTCGGCAACGCTTCGGCCGCGCTTGCCGCGTCGAATTCGATCAAGCCCGCATCGAAGGCCGCCAGCGCGATGAAATGCGCGCTGCCGCTGACTTTGGCCTGATAGGTTTCCGTCGAACCCACCGCCGAGAGGGTGCATGGCGTGCCGATGGTGACCAGAACCTGGTTCGCACTCAGCATCGCGCCTGCTCCGTGCCGCTGGCTGCCGTGCGTGCAAGCGATGCGATACAACGGCTCGCTGATTCAGGGCGAGCGAAAAACAATGCCATGGTCATACTCCAATAACGTTCAGCGCCCACGAACATCCAGATCAACGCAACGGAGTCCATCCAGAGCTGCGGGCAATTGCCAAACTTACCGAGGCTGCGGCCGCTGTGCCAGCGGTTGACGCTTAATCGCGGACAGTGTTTGACCGAGAGTGGCGGCAGAGCCTGCAGGATGCGCACGCGTACGGTCATAGTTTGACCGGATGGCATGACCTATCATGAGCGCTTAGCACGCCTGTTCCGGAGTTGCCATGAGTTCCCCCGCCAAGCACGTCCCCGCCGGCGCCGTACAAGCCGAAACCCATCCGCTGCGCTTCGTCACCGCGGCCAGCCTGTTCGACGGCCATGACGCGGCGATCAACATCATGCGCCGGATCATCCAGAGCCAGGGTGCCGAGGTGATCCATCTGGGCCACAACCGCTCGGTGGAGGACGTGGTGCGCGCCGCGCTGCAGGAGGATGCCGACGCCATCGCGCTGTCGTCCTACCAGGGCGGCCACGTCGAGTACTTCAAGTACATGGTGGACATGCTGAAAGAGCGTGGCGCCGGCCATGTGCGCGTGTTCGGCGGCGGCGGCGGTACCATCACGCCGGAAGAGATCAAGGAACTGCAGGCCTACGGCGTGGAGCGCATCTACCACCCGAACGATGGCATGAAGCTCGGCCTGACCGAGATGATCGAAGACGTAATGCAGCGCGCCGGTCGCGGCGCCACCCAACGTGCTGCGGCCGAACATGTCGGATCAAATCCGGCCGGTGTGCCGACGGTGGATATCGACGACGAGATTTCGATCGGCCACATGTTGTCGGCGATCGAAGAGGGCAAGCTCAGCGAGGCCGAGCTGGAACGCCAACGCAAGCAGTGGAAGCTGGCCGGCAAGCAGACCCCGGTGCTCGGCCTCACCGGCACCGGCGGCGCCGGCAAATCGTCGGTGGTGGACGAGTTGCTGCTGCGTTTTCTGCACGCGTTCCCGCGGATGCGCATCGCCGTGCTGGCGGTCGATCCGACCCGCCGGCGTTCCGGCGGCGCGCTGCTCGGCGACCGCATCCGCATGAATTCGCTGCGCAGCCATCGCGTGTACATGCGCTCGATGGCCACGCGCCGCCAGCACGCCGCCACCAGCATCGTGCTGCACGACTGCATCGATTTCTTGAAGAGCCAGCCCTACGACCTGGTGATCGTCGAGACCGCCGGCATCGGCCAGAGCGATTCGGAGATCGTCGACTTGGTCGACTTCCCGGTCTACGTGATGACCAGCGATTACGGCGCGGCCAGCCAGCTGGAGAAGATTGACATGATCGACTTCGCCGAACTTGTCGTGCTGAACAAGTTCGACAAGCGCGGCGCCGAGGACGCGCTGCGCGACGTGCGCAAGCAGTGGAAGCGCAACCGCACCGCGTTCGCTCTGAAGGACGACGAGGTGCCGGTCTATCCGACCATCGCCAGCCAGTTCAACGATCCGGGTGTGACCTGGATGTTCAGCAACTTGTGCCGGCTGCTGCGCGAGAAGCTGCACCTGCCGGCGGAGAAGTGGACGCCGCAGCTCGATACCACGCTGAAGGAGCCGCGCGCCACTGTGCTGATTCCGGGCAGCCGCGTGCGCTACCTGGCCGAGATCGCCGAGCAGGGCCGCGCGATCAACCAGGGCATCGCGCGCCAGGCCGAGTTCGCTAGCAAGGCGCAGCATTACTACGAGTCGTTGAAAGAACTCGGCGACGACAAGCTGCCGCGCGCGCTCGATCTGTACCAATCTGCCGACCTGCTCGCGCATATCGGTACCGACGCGCCACATGCCGATCGCAGCCTGCTGACCCTTCGCCAGCGCTACAACGAGGCGTTGAAGGAACTCAGCCACGAGGCAATCCAGCAGCTGCGCGAATGGCCGGCGCTGTACCAGTCGGTGACCGCCGAGGTGAACGAATACAAGGTGCGCGACAAGGTGATCCGGGTCGAGAACTACCGCGACTCGCTCAGTCACCAGAAGATTCCCAAGGTGGCACCGCCGAAGTCGAAGGACTGGGGCGAGCTGGTCAGCTTCCTCGGCCGCGAGAATCTGCCGGGCCACTACCCGTACACCGGTGGCGTGTATCCGTACCGCCGCAGTGGCGAAGACCCGACCCGCATGTTCGCCGGCGAGGGCACGCCCGAGCGCACCAACCGCCGCTTCCATTACCTCAGCCAGGGCGGCGCCGCCACGCGCCTGTCCACCGCGTTCGACTCGGTCACCCTGTACGGCGAAGACCCGGCGCCGCGGCCGGACATCTACGGCAAGATCGGCAACTCCGGCGTCAACATCGCCACGTTGGACGACATGAAGAAGCTGTACTCCGGCTTCGACCTCAGCGCGCCGAGCACGTCGGTCTCGATGACGATCAATGGCCCGGCGCCGATGATCCTCGCGATGTTCATGAACACCGCGATCGACCAGAACGTGGAGAAGTACCTACGCGAAGACGACGCCCGCTGGGCCGCCGCCGAAAAGAAGATCACTGCGATCTACAAGGACGTGCGGCGCCCGCAGTATCACGGCGAACTGCCCAAGGGCAACGAAGGGCTGGGTCTGGGCCTGCTTGGTGTCTCTGGTGACGAGCTGGTGGATGCGGAAACCTACGCGCGCATCAAGACGGCAACCTTGCAGGCGGTGCGCGGCACCGTGCAGGCCGACATCCTGAAGGAAGACCAGGCGCAGAACACCTGCATCTTCAGCACCGAATTCGCGCTGCGCATGATGGGCGACATCCAGCAGTACTTCGTCGACCACAAGGTGCGCAACTTCTACTCGGTGTCGATCTCCGGTTATCACATCGCCGAGGCCGGCGCGAATCCGATCAGCCAGCTCGCCTTCACGCTGTCGAACGGCTTCACCATCGTTGAGTACTACCTCGCGCGCGGGATGAACATCGACGACTTCGCGCCGAACCTGTCGTTCTTCTTCTCCAACGGCATGGACCCGGAGTACACCGTGATCGGCCGCGTCGCCCGGCGCATCTGGGCACGTGCGATGCGCGAGCGGTACGGCGCCAGCGCGCGCAGCCAGATGATGAAGTACCACATCCAGACCTCCGGCCGCTCGCTGCACGCGCAGGAAATCCAGTTCAACGATATCCGCACCACGCTGCAGGCGATGTACGCGCTGTTCGACAACTGCAACAGCCTGCACACCAACGCCTACGACGAGGCGATCACCACGCCGACCGAGGAAAGCGTGCGCCGCGCGGTGGCGATCCAGATGATCATCAACAAGGAACTGGGCCTCAACTTCAACGAGAACCCCTGGCAGGGCAGCTACGTGGTCGACGCACTCACCGACCTGGTGGAGGAGGCGGTGTACAAGGAGTTCGAGGCGATCAGCGAGCGCGGCGGCGTGCTCGGCGCGATGGACACCATGTACCAGCGCGGCAAGATCCAGGAAGAGTCGATGTACTACGAACACAAGAAGCACGACGGCAGCCTGCCGCTGATCGGCGTCAACACCTTTCTGCCCAAGGACCACGGCGGTGAGATATCCACCGAGATCGAGCTGATCCGCTCGACCGAAGAAGAGAAGGGCCAGCAGATCGACAACGTGAAGCGCTACGGCGAGGCGCGCAACGCACTAGGCGCGGACAGCCTCAAGACGCTGCAGAACACCGCGCGCGACCGGAAGAATGTATTCGAGCAGCTGGTGGAAGCGGTGAAGTACAACTCGCTGGGGCAGATCTCGCACGCGTTGTATGACGTGGGCGGGGAGTATCGGCGGAATATGTGAGAGTCAGAATTAAATGAGTTTTTGTAACCACGTTTGACATTAACTTTCTCGCAAAAAAAGCGATGTTATCCATTGATAACATCGCTTCTTCGTCAAAGATCAAGTTTTGAGCTCAAAACTCGCCTTGAAGTCCGGCTGATACTGTGTGCGTCGAACCGGATGCTGCAAATCCAACGTGGATGGCTAACGGAATGCTAGTGTCGAAGCGGTGCGCGAGTGCGCCGCCTAACGCTTGCTCGCCTTTATATTCCGTAGTATTGACGTTCCAGCTTGTGCGGCCCGGTGCCGAAGGCATTGAAGCGTCTGTCATCACAAGAGCGATAGCAATGCCGTGACGATTTTGTATATCTTGCTGATGCAGTTGATTGGATACCTGGCTTTGCGAAGCGAAGGTGTTCAGCGGTAGAAATCCGACGGTTGAAATGTCTTGGTTGCCGCCGGGTAGGGTACTCGATCGATA
>Ga0302314_10002208_pt1 | contig 36349 bp, 41 predicted proteins | sample III_Palsa_N2_3_FD_200533 | JGI IMG/M metagenome (GOLD analysis project Ga0302314, IMG submission 200533) | Peat permafrost microbial communities from Stordalen Mire near Abisko, Sweden - III_Palsa_N2_3 | ecosystem: Environmental > Terrestrial > Soil > Palsa > Peat permafrost | place: Sweden...
ACCCCGTATCGCGCGAGCTCCGATACCGCGCGCACGATCTCGCGCTCGGTGTCGTCGAAGTAGCGCGTGCCGGCACGGATCTCACCTTTGATCACGCCGAACTCGACGAGCTCGCCGACCAGCTTCGGCTCCGCTCCCGTTTCATCGACGACGTCCTCGAGCGAGTAGAGGGCGCCCGGATCACGGCTCACCGAGGCTCGCCGCAGCGGGTGCGCGTCGGCGCCGGGGCTGACCTCACGCTCGCTGCGGCCGCCGGCCAGCTCCTGGCGGATGACCCGTAGCGGCAGGAACTCATCGCGCTGAAGGCGCAGGATCGTTCGCAGACGCTGCACATCCTCAGGCGTGTAGAGCCGGTAGCCCCCCTGAGTACGCCGGGGCGTCAGCAGTTTCTGATCCTCGAGATAGCGGATTTTCGAGATCGAGATGTCGGGAAACTCGAGCTCGAGCGCCTTGCATACGGCGCCGATCGTCACTGCCTTCTGCCGCGGGCGGCCATTCTCAGCCGCCATTGGTTCGGGCAGCTCCACAGCCAGTTCATTGCGCTCACCAGTTGCCATCAGTGCCCCAGAAACGCGAGTTTGTATTTGCCGATCTGCAGCTCGTCGCCATCGTTGAGCCGCTGTGAATCGATCCGCCGCCGGTTCACGTAGGTGCCGTTCAGCGAACCACAGTCGTCGAGGTAGTAGTGCTCGCCGCGCTTGACCACGACGGCATGGTCACGCGACACCGTCACGTCGTCGAGGAACACATCACTGTCCGGGCGGCGGCCGACGCTCAAGCGCGGACGCTCGAGCGGGAAGGCCTCACCGGCCCTGCCACCACCGGCGCGGATCACGAGCATCGCGCCACGCGCGACGACCTGCTCGATCGGGACCTCCTCGAACTCGCCGGTCTCGCTGATCCGGTAGGTAGCGGTCGAGTCGCCGCCCGTCTGGCCGTCCGAGACGGCCATGAACGCACCGCAGCGCTGGCAATAGTTCGCGCCATCCGCGTTCGCAAAGCCGCACTCAGGACAGTGCTGCGCCACGTTGGTTCAGTCCGGATTCGACGGCTGGTCGTCGGAGAGCTCGCTGGGCAGCATGTCCGGTGACGGGAAGTTTCCGGTCAGGATGTCGGTGAGCTGCTGTACGTCGGCGCCGCTGATCAGCAGCTCGCCGCTCTCATCCTTGCGGCGCAGGCGGCTGACGAGCTCGGCGCGCAGGATGTCGATCTTGCCGTGGAGAATGCGCCGCCGGTAGGAGACCTCGATCTCCTCGTCCTTCATCTCCTTGATGAGTTCCTTCAGCTCCTGGTCTGTGAGCGAGCCGAGGTCTGGGAAAGTTTCCATGCGACTTAGTTCCTCCGTGCGTGCAGCACCGGCGATTTCGGGTGGGATCCGGGTGCCGAGTATAACCTCGCTGGCCCGAGGGTCAATCTGAGCTTGAGGCTTGGCCCAACTCTTTCAACCCGTTCCGAACGTACAGGCAACTCGCAGTCAGCGCCAGTGCCAGGCCGACGTAGAGCATTGCCAGCGCGAGCCAGTGCACGCCCGCCATCGCGAAGAACGGCGCCCCCATCGTCGGTGCGACGCCGACGCGTCCGAACCAGCTGATCTTGATCTCCAGGCCCCGCCGCAGGCTGTAGCGGCTGAGGACCAGCATCAGCAGCTCGCGCGCGATCACCACTGCGATCGCCCAGCGCGGCAACAGCCGGAAGTCCCAGGCGACGGCCATGCCCGAGATCACCAGCAGGCGATCGATGATCGGATCCAGGAGGGCGCCGAGACGGCTGAACTGTCCCGTCAGGCGTGCGGTGAAGCCGTCCAGGTAATCGGCCCAGGCGATAACGGCAAACAGCAACGCCGCGAGCGCGCTGCGGCCGTTGCTGCTGGAGAACGCGATGATCACGAATACCGGGATCAGCGCCAAGCGCAGGTAGCCGATCAGGTTCGGGATCGTCAGCGGCCGCAGCGGCTGGTCCGAGCGGGTCGCGTCCGGGTTGGGCCCAGAGCGATCGATGCCGAGCAGGCGCTTCTTGGTCAGGCGAGATCGCGCCACAGGTCAGCGATCGCCGAGGCCGCGCCCTCCAGCGGGAGCGTGCGGGAGTCCTGTCCGCGTCGCACCTGAACCTCGATCTCGCCGTTCTGCAGGCTCCGGCGGCCGATCGTGACGCGCAGCGGGCAGCCGAGCAGCTCTGCATCCGCGAACTTCTCACCCGGGCCGGCGTCACGCTCGTCGTAGAGCGTGTCGAGTCCGGCCGCCTGCAGCTCCTCGTAAAGGCTGTCTGACAGAGAGCGTTCGTCGCTACCCTCCTTGCCGAGCGTCACGAGATGGACGTCGAACGGTGAGATCGCTCGTGGCCAGGAGATGCCGTTGTCGTCGGCGAACTGCTCGATCGCGGCGGCGGCGATGCGCGCCGGCCCGATGCCGTAGCAGCCCATCCAGATCGTCTGGCTTGCGCCCGTCTGGTCAAGATAGGTGGCGCCGAGCACGTCGCTGTAGCGAGTGCCGAGCTTGAAGATGTTGCCCACCTCGATCGCAGGCTCGATACGCACGGCGTGCCCAGCAATCGTGTCACCGACGACGGCGTTGCGGATGTCGCCGAGCTCGAAGTTGAAGTCGCGGCCCGGCACGACGCCTCGCAGGTGCAGGTCGGGGCGGTTGGCCCCGACGACATAGCCGCCCGCGTCGACGGCGACGCCCTCGTCGAGCAGGATTCGCGCCTGCACGCCGACGGGGCCGATCGATCCTGGCGGCCCAAGCTGCTTTTCGATCTCATCGGAGTTTGCCTGGCGGAACGGCGATTTCAGCGCGAGCGCGAGCTTGATGTCGTTTACCTTGTGGTCGCCGCGCAGCATCACGAGCACGAACGAGCCGTCTGCCAGCACGACCGGATAGGCCTTCAGCAGGGCACCCTCGGGTAACTGCAGGGCCTGAGCGACCTGAGCGATCGTGCTCATCCCGGGCGTCGGCACCTCTTCAGAGGCAGCCGGCGCCACCGGAAGCTCGACCGGCTGCGCCTGCGCCGAGGCAACCTCGAGGTTCGCGGCGTAGCCGGGCGCGAGCACCACATCGTTCTCACCGGCTGGGCACGGCGCCATGTACTCGTGCGCGCCGAAACCACCCATCGCGCCGACATCGGCCTCGACGCTGTACCACTCGAGCCCACAGCGGTCGAAGATGCGGTCGTACGCTCGCGCGTGCTTCTGGTATGAGTCATCGAGACCCGCACGGTCACGGTCGAAGCTGTAGGAGTCCTTCATTACGAACTCACGCGAGCGCAGCACCGCGGCGCGTGGGCGCGGTTCGTCGCGTTCCTTGGTCTGGAAGTGGTAGAGGATCTTCGGCAGGTCGCGGTACGAACGGATCATCGTCGCGGCGTGCGTCGTGACGACCTCTTCGCTCGTCGGACCCAGCACCATGTCGGCATCCTTGCGGTCCTTGAGCTTGAACAGCTCATCACCGAATCCCTCGTAGCGCCCGGTGCGCTTCCACAGTTCGGCGGGCTGCATGATCGGCATCAGCATCTCCATGCCGCCGATCGCGTCCATCTCCTCGCGGATGATCTGCACGACCCGCTGGTGGGCGCGCCAGCCGGCGGGCAGCCACGACCACAGGCCGGATCCAACCTGCCGGATCAGCCCGGCGCGCACCAGCAACTTGTGGCTCAGCGCCTCGGCATCGGCGGGCGGTTCGCGCTCTGTTGGCAGCAGGTACTCGGAAAGGCGGGGCATCGCGCCAAGCGTACCCGTGGCACGGGCAACATTGCGTTCCGGCGACGCTAGAGGCAGGCGCGGATTGGATAGATGCTCTGATAGAACCGCTCTACAGCAAGAGAACCAATTGCTCTGCTCATAGAGACAACGAAGACAGGAGTGAGCATGGCCTTTTCAGTACCCGACCTGCCCTACGCCTTCGACGCGCTCGAGCCCCATATCGACGCGCTGACGATGGAGATCCATCACGACAAGCACCACGCCGCGTATGTCACGAACGGCAACAAGGCGATCGACGGCACCGAGTGGGCTGACAAGACAGCGGAGGAGATCCTCACCTCGCAGGCCGCCCTCGGTGTTCCCGCGATCCGCAACAACATCGGCGGGCACTTCAACCACACGCTCTTCTGGGAATCGCTGAGCCCCGACGGTGGCGGTGAGCCGAGCGGTGGGCTGGCCGACGCGGTCAACTCCGCGTTCGGTTCGTTCTCGGACTTCCAGGAGAAGGCAAATGCGGCCGGCGTCGGCCGCTTCGGCTCCGGCTGGTGGTGGCTGGTGGGCGATGGAACCGGTGTCGAGCTGATCTCGACTCCGAACCAGGACACGCCGCTGATCGACGGCAAGACGCCGCTTCTGGGCGTCGACGTCTGGGAGCACGCCTACTACCTCAAGTACCAGAACCGCCGTCCGGAGTATCTGGCCGCGATCTGGAACGTGATCAACTGGAACGTCGTGGCTGAGAGGTTCTCAGCGGCCTCGTAGTCCTGCGGGATTCGTTCGCATCGAGGGGCTCCAGGTTCTGGGGCCCCTCTTGCGTTCCTGTCCGAACTTCTGACGTACGCAGCGCAGGATGGACACCGTATGTCAGAAGTTCGCCCGGTCGGGCTCGATCGCAACCTGGATCGGCGGTTCAGGCCTGGTCGGCCGGCCAGGGCAAGACGGTTTCGCAACCGAACTCTTCGGGCGCGACGTCGCGCAGCGTCTCGCAGAACTCCCACCGGTGGCCGGCCAGATCCTCCACCAGGAAATCGCGCTCGCCGTACGGGCGGTCTGTCGGCACGTGGAGCACCCGTCCTCCGCGTCCGGCAATGCGGGCACTGACACGTTCGTGTTCGGCGTTCGCGTCCTCGACCCGGACCCTGACGCTCTGCGTGACCGCACCTGCCGTGGGCGCTACCTCATTGGCGCCCGCCTCGACGACAATCACCGCCCCGTCGCTGCCGATGCTCATCTGCGAGCGGTGGCTCTCCCCTATACGCGTGCGCTCGACGAAGCCGAACACGTCGGTGAGCCACGTGACAGCCGCCGGCACGTCCGGATAGACGAGCATCGGCACAACGCTGACCGGCGGGATAGATCGGTTCGTCTTCATGTCGGACGAAGCTTGACAGGATCGTCATGCTCGGATGTGTGAGCGTCGTGGTGACCGACAACCCGCAGCTGAGCCGCTACGAGGTACGCGTCGACGCTGACCTGGTCGGATTCGCTCAGTACCGCCTGCAGCAAGCACAGGTCGCGATCTTCCACACCGAGGTCGATGCGGCGCACCAGGGACAGGGCATCGGCAGCCAGCTCGCAAAGTACGCACTCGACGACCTACGCGAACGCGGGCTCGAACTTGCGCCGACCTGCCCATTCATCGCCGCATTCGTCCGGCGCTACGCGGACGTGTATCTGGACGTCGTCGCCGAACCGCTGCGCGAGCAGGTGCTGACGGGCAGCTGACGCTGCTCAGGTGCGGGTGAAGCGCCGGCCCGCCACGGGCGAGACAGCCTCGTCCAGCTGCACAGCGGGCTCCTGCTCGGCGGCTGTCTCCTGCTCGGCTGCTGTCTCCTGCTCGGCTGCAGCCTCCTGCTCGGCTGCAGCCTCCTGCTCGGCTACCGCCTCGCGCTCCGCCTCTGCCGCTTCCATCGCGGCCAGGCGTTCGGGCGTCATCGCCGTCTCATCCTCGTTCTCAGCCAGCCATCTCGCGGCCTCAGCCGCGCGGGCGTCGTCGCGCACGAGCGTCTTGCCGGCCGCGTAGTACTTGTCGATCTCCTTGAAGAGCTCATCGACCAGCTCCGATGTCGCCACCTTCTTCAGCGGCTCCCCCTTGGCGTAGATCATGCCCATGTCCTTGGCACCCGTGATGCCGAAGTCGGCGTGGCGCGCCTCGCCGATGCCGTTCACGGCACAGCCGAGGACGGAGACCTGGATCGGATCCTCGTAGGCCTCGAGGCGTTTCTCGACCTCAGCCACCACGGTGTCCATGTCGAACTGCAGGCGGCCGCAGGTCGGGCAGGCGATCAGCTCGGGACCCTTGCGCCGTAGCCGCAGCGCCTTGAGTATTTCGAAGGCGACCTTGACCTCCTCCTCGGCCTGGAAGGTCGAGAGTGAGATGCGGATCGTGTCGCCGATGTCGTCGGCCAGCAGCGTGCCGAGCCCCACTGCCGACTTCAGCGAGCCCGACCACTTGGTCCCGGCCTCGGTGATGCCGAGGTGCAGCGGGTACGGGATCCGCTCGGCCAGCAGACGGTTGGAGGCGATCGTGTTGGGCACGCTGGTCGACTTCATCGAAACCTTGAAGTTGGTGTAGTCGAGCCGCTCCATCAGCTCGACGAACTCGACAGCAGCGGTCACGAGCGCCTCGATCGGGTTGGAATACTCGAGGTCGCGCAGGTGTCCGGGCAGCGATCCCGAGTTGACGCCGATCCGCATCGGCCGGTCGAGCTGCTTGGCCTTGGCGACGACCTCGGCGACCTTCTCCGGCCCGCCGATGTTGCCGGGGTTGATGCGGATGCAGTGCGCGCCGGCGTCAAATGCCTTGAGCGCCAGCGTGTGGTTGAAATGGATGTCCGCGATGATCGGGATCGGCGACTCGCGCACAATCGTCTTGAGCGCCTCGGCGTCCTTCTCGCGCGGCACGGCGCAGCGGACCATGTCGGCGCCGGCCTCGGCGACCCGCTTGATCTGTGCGAGCGTCGCCTCAATGTCGGCGGTCTCGGTCTTGGTCATGGTCTGCACGGCGACCGGCGCGCCGCCGCCGATCGGCACATTGCCGACGTGAATCTGGTTCTTTGACGACATCACGAGCCAGTCTAGAGGCTCATGCCGAGGCTCCGTCTCGGTCAACCGGCTTTCGAAGCGCTGTTCACATCGGGGACACTTCGCGAATGGAGGCAGCTGCCGAGCTGATCGCGCGGGCGCGTCTGATCTGCGGTGAGCAGCACGTGCTCACCAATCCGACCGTGCTGTCGACCTACCGCTCAGACGGGATGCGGCGCAACGGGCCGCTGCCGGCGGCCGCAATCCTGCCCGGCAGCGCCCCCGAGATCGCGAACCTCGTTTCAGCCTGCGCGACCAGTGGAATCCCCTACACCACCCGAGGCGCCGGCACCAGCCAGGACGGCGGCGCGCTGGCAGTCGGCAACGGCGTGCTGCTCGTGCTCAGTCGCCTGCGGCGGATCATCAGCGAGGCCGGCTCCGAGCTGACGGTCGAGGCCGGCGTGCCGCTCGCTGCTCTGCCCCACCTCGGTGCCGGAACCTGGCTCGACACCACAGACGTCCTGGGCACCGTCGGCGGGTATGTCGCCGGCACCACTGGCGTCGGCAACATCTCCGCGTTGCAGCTGGTGCGGCCAGACGGCACCCTCGTGGAGCTCGACGGTCGCTTCCCGGGGTACGACGTCGTCGGAGCCTTTCCGGGCTCCCGCGGCAGCGCGGGGATCGCCGTGACGGTGACGCTGAGAGCGATCCCGCGACCGTGAGCGAAACGGTCGTCCCGCACAGCTTCAGCGACGCCGCCGCCGCGCTCGCGACCGCCGCCGACCAGCGGCGCGCGGTGCGCATCGTCGGGGGCGGCACAAAGCTCGGCTGGGGCGGCGCCACACCGCCACGCGCACTGCACCTGCAGATGGCCCACCTCAGCCGCGTGACGATCCACGAGGATGGCGCGTCGGCGACGATCAACGCGGGCACGCCGCTGGTGCGCGCGCAGGCGACGTTCGCTCGCAGCGGCATGATGCTTGCCGCCGATCCGCAGCTCGGACTCGGGCGTGCTCCGGCGGCGACGATTGGCGGTGTGGTTGCGACCGCCGACTCGGGTCCACTCAGCCATCGCCACGGCCCGCTGCGCAACCAGATCCTGGGAATCACCGTGGCCCTGAGCGACGGCACGATCGTTCGGACCGGGCCGCGCACCGACCATGTTCAGGACGGGCTGGACATCGCCCGGCTGTTCACTGGTTCGTTCGGGACGCTGGGCGCGATCCTCGCCGTCGACGTGCGCCTGCGACCGTTCCCGGGCAATACCGCGAGCACGCTGGGAACAGCCGGCAGCCCTGAGCAGCTCAGCGCAGCCGCCGAGCTGATCGCGCTGCGGCACCCGGAACTCGAGGCGTTCGACTACGCCTGGCGGGGCGGCCGCGGCGGGCTGCTCGCCCAGCTCACCGGCGACCCCGTCACCGGCGACACGGCTGAGGCCAGGGCTAAGCTCGTGGCACAGACGATGCGCAGCTGCGGCCTCGACGAACCCGTCGTACGCACCGACGACGCCGGCCTCTGGGCCCGCCAGCGCGCCGGTCAGCGGTCGGCCGAGCGGGCGCTGCTGCGGGTGCACCATCGCCCCCAGCAGCTCGACAGCGTGCTCTACGCCGCCGATGCGGGCGCGGGCACCGTCGTCGGCCGCGCGGCGCTCGGGATCGCGTATCTGACGCTTGACGTCCCGCAGATCGCACAGGTGCGCGCCGCGCTCCCCGATGAGGCGGCGGCGGTCGCGTTGGACCTTCCGGCCGGCGCACGCGCTGCGGTGCGGGCGTGGAACGTCCCCGAGGGCCCGGAGCTCGAGCTGATGCGCGAGCTGAAAGCCCAATTCGACCCGGCCGGCATTTGCAACCCGGGTGTGTTCGTGGGCAGCATCTAAGCCAGATGACCTGTACCCGCTGCGGCCTCTGCCTCGAGAGCTGCCCGACATACACGCTCTGGGGCTCCGAGCCCGATTCGCCCCGGGGTCGCATCACGCTGATCGAGGACGCACTGGCTCCGGGCGCCGGCGCTACCCCTGAGATGGCCGTGCACATCGACCGCTGTCTGGGTTGTATGGCGTGTATGAGCGTCTGTCCCGAGGATGTCCCCTATCCCGATCTGCTCGCCTCTGCTCGAGCCGCGATCGAACGTGACGTCCCGCGACCCGCGGCTGAACGGTTGCGGCGCCGTACCGCGCTCGCGCTGCTGCCCCGCTCCGGCCGCGTTAGCCGAGTGGGTCGGCCCGAGATCCCGCACCACACGCCGGCACAGGGTGAGGCGCGCGGCCGCGTCGGGCTGCTGCTCGGTTGCACGCAGCGCGCCCAGCACCGCGACCTGCATGAGGCAACACTGATGGTGCTCTCGGCCGAGGGCTATGAGGTGATTGCACCGCGGCTACCGGACTGCTGTGGAGCGCTCGAGCTCTATAGCGGCGCGCGCGACCACGGTCTCCGGCGGGCGCAGGACACGATCGCTGCGTTTGCGGCCGTCGGCGGCGTCGACCACATCATCTCCAGCGTCGGCGGCTGTGGAGCCGCGCTCAAGGACTACGGGCGCCTGCTCGGCACACCGGATGCGCGCGCCTTCAGCTCGCTCGCGCTGGATCTGCACGAGCTGCTGATGAAGAAACCAATGCGCTCACGGCTCGGCCCGCTCGCGCTGCGCGTCGCGTTCCATGACGCCTGCCAGCTCTGCCACGCGCAGGGCGCGGGGCAAGCACCGCGGGCGCTGCTGAGCCGCATCCCGGGGATCGAGCTCCTCGACCTACCACCCGAGGCCGGGGCCTGCTGTGGCGCGCCCGGCATCTACCGCGTTACGGCGCCAGAAGCGGCGGCCGCGCTCGGCCGCCGCCAGGCACAGGCCGTGGTCGGCCTCAAGTCCGAGCTGCTCGTGAGCACGGACCACGCCTGCATCGGACAGCTGCAGCGGCACCTGCGCGAGCTCGCGAGCCCGTTGGCGGTGCATCACCCGATCCAAGTGCTGGCGCGCTCGATCGAGGCCGGCAGAACGCCGGCGCCGGCCGTAACTCAGTGAGCCGTCGATCAGTGAGCGCTGAAGCCGTGTCCGGCGAGCGTCGAGATGTCGTTGCTCAGCCCGATCACCATCAGCAGCAGAACCGCCGCGATGCCTACAAAGCTTGCCCGCTCCATCACACGCAGCGGGATCCGGCGGCCGCGAAGTTTCTCTGCGACGGCCCAGAAGATATGTCCGCCGTCGAGCGGTAGCAGCGGAACGAGGTTGATCAGTCCGAGCGAGAGTGAGATCAACGCGAAGGTCTCGAGTCCGTTCTTCCACCCCGCAGAAACCGCCTGGCTCGCGATCGCGCCGGCACCGACGATGCTGTGGAGCTGCCGCCGGTCGCTGCTGTGGAAGATGTTTGCGATCACTGACACGGTCTTCTGAGTCACGCGCCAGAGACCGGCGGCGCTCTGTTTGGCAGCGCTCACGACTCCAGTGGGCACCGTGGCGTCTGTCCAGGTGACGCCGATCAGCATCTCCTTGTTCGCGGTGCTCCAGTGGGGAGTGATCTTCACCGTTTTGAGCACTCCGTCGCGCCGCAGAACGACCGTGGCGGGCTTTGTCGCAGCGCATCCATTGACGTGCACGCCTCCGGCACAGCTCTCTCGCGAGATCGCGTTGTGGATCGCGAGGGGACCCTTGACGCCGTCAACTGAAACGATTTTGTCGCCGATGCGGATCACAGCGGCGGCCGCTGAGCCCTTGGTGAGGGCGCCGACTGTGCTGGTTGCAATCGGCGAACCCTGGGGGGTGACAAGGACGGTCGGACCGTTCACGAATACGAACCACACCAGCACGAACGCAATCAGCAGGTTCACGGCGGGTCCTGCCGCGATCACGACGATCCGCTTCCATGGCGGCTGGTTGACGTAGGCGCGAGCCTCGATCTCGGGCGTCTCGAAGGCCTCTAGTGGGCTCATCCCGGTGATCTTCACGTAGCCACCGAGCGGGAGCACGCCGATGCCGTACTCGGTCTCGCCGATCTGTTTCTTGACGAACATCGGCCCGAAGAACAGCGAGAAGCGCTCGACACGCATGCCCACGGCCTTTGCCGCCAGGAAGTGTCCCGCTTCGTGCAGCAGGATCAGGAGAGCGAAGCCGAGAAACGCGAGAAAGTAGGACATCCGTGCCTTTAGTCTTGCATCAAGGGATTAGCGCTCGCTCAAGTTAACGGTGAATCAGCTCGCTCGCAACACGACGTGCGTCCAGGTCGGCGTCCATCAGCGAATCGAACGAGTGGACGGCCTGGGCCGGAAGTTGCTCGAGCGTGCGCTCGATCACGTCGGCGATACCCAGAAACGCGAGTTCTCCTGACAGAAACGCGTGCACGGCAACCTCGTTGGCGGCGTTCAGCGTGCACGGCGCCGTCCCGCCCGCGATGCCCGCCTCACGCGCAAGTCGCAGGCAGCTGAAGGTCTCCAGGTCCGGCTCCTCGAATGTCAGCGAACCGAGCGCCGGAAGGTCGAGCGCCGGCAGCGGCACCTCGCTGCGGTCGGGGTAATGCAGCGCATAGGCGATCGGCACGCGCATGTCCGGGTAGCCGAGGTGCGCGAGCGTCGCGCCGTCACAGAGCTGGATCAGGCTGTGGATGATCGATTGCGGGTGCACGACGACACCGATCTGGTCATAGGGCGTGCCGAACAGGTGGTGTGCCTCGATCACCTCGAGGCCCTTGTTCATCAGCGTGGCCGAGTCGATCGTGATCTTGCCGCCCATCGACCAGGTCGGATGCGCGAGCGCCTGTTCCACCGTCACGTCGGCGAGTTCGGCGCTGGTGCGTCCGCGAAAGGGGCCGCCCGAGGCGGTCACGAGCAGGCGGTCAACAGTGCCTGCGCGCTCACCCGCGATCAGCTGATGCAGCGCCGAATGCTCGGAATCGACGGGCAGGATCTGGGCGCCGGTGGCCTCGGCCAGCTGGTTGACGAGCTCGCCACCGACCACGAGCGACTCCTTGTTGGCCAAGGCCAGGTCGATGCCCTCCCCGAGCGTCGCGACGGTGGCGAGCAGACCCGCGGCTCCGACGATTGCGTTCAGCACCATGTCGCACTCGGAATTCGTGACGAGCTCGACCAGCCCATCGGGGCCCGACAGCACCGTGCCGTCGGTCCACGCTTCCGAGGCCCGAGCGGCAGCATCGGCGTCGGCGAGCGCGATCCTCTTGACTCCGAACTGGCTTGCCTGCTGCAGCAGCAGTTGCCAGTCGGTGGCGGCACTCAGCGCGACGAGTTCAAGCTCGCCGCCGCTACGCGCGACCACATCAAGCGCCTGCGTGCCGATCGAGCCGGTCGACCCCAGAATCACCAGACGTCGTGGCATCAGCGCTCCAGTGCCCTCAGTGCGAGATGTGGATCGCGATGTAATAGCCGACGACGACGGTGAAGAGGATTGCGTCGAGCCGATCGAGCGCCCCGCCGTGGGCACCGAACATCGAGCCGGCGTCCTTGATGCCGACGTCGCGCTTGATCAATGATTCGAACAGGTCGCCGGCTGGTGCCAGCAGCGCCACGGAGATCCCCAACAGCAGAGCGGTGCTGTGCGGCAGCCATGGCTGGTAGAGCCCAGCCACCACGATTGCGACGATCGTCGCCAACGCACCACAGCCGAGCCCCTCGATCGTCTTCTTCGGGGAGATCATCGGAGCCAGCGGATGGCGGCCGAAGAGCCGCCCACCCAGGTACGCGGCGGTGTCACCGAGGAACGTTCCGACCATCACGTCGATCAGGATCCCCTTGCCGACATTGGTCCCGCCCGGACCGGTGATCTGGCGCAGGAGCACGGAGCATGCGAACGGCAGCGCGATCCACATGATCCCAAGCAGTGTCGCCGTGATCGTCGCGGCCCCGCCATCACTCTGCCGGCGAGACAGCATCGACAGGAAAACCAGTGGCAGCGACACGAGCGCCGCTCCGACGACGTCTGCGAGCGTTCCGTAGCGGGCCGCGAAGCACATCCCCACAGCCACCACGAAACCCACGACCGGCACCGGGCGCCACTGCTCGAGCATCCGGTAGAGCTCGCTCAGGCAGGCGCAGGCGAGGATCGCCATCAGCAGCATCCACCCGATCCCGCCGATGTCCACGAAGACGACGGCCAGTACCGCCGCCGGCACCCCGACGAGCACACGCCCCATCAGGTCTGAGGGCTTGCGCGTGGCCGGCGGCGCGGGCGCTCGACGCGTCTGCGGCATCAGCGTCCCCCGAAGCGCCGCTGGCGCGAGGTGAACTCAGCGAGGCTCTCGGCGAATGCCTCACGAGTGAAGTCGGGCCACAGCTCATCGCGAAACACGAACTCCGAGTAGGCCGATTGCCAGGTCAGGAAGTTCGAGACGCGCTGCTCGCCGCTTGTGCGGATGATCAGGTCGGGGTCGTGCATGTCGGGGGCATAGAGGTGGCGGCGAAAATCGTCCTCGTCACCGCCCGTAAAGCTACGAGCCGCATCGAGGATCTCTGCGCGTCCACCGTAGTTGAAGGCGACGAACAGCGTGATCCGGTCGTTGTCCGCGGTCTGCTCCTCCGCCCACTGCATCTTTTCGATCAGCCGCGACGAGACCGGTGCCGCACGCCGGCCGATGAATCGCATGCGCACGCCCTCCGCCTTGAGCTCGGGCGTCTCAGCATCGATCCGGCGCGCGAACATCCGCATCAGACCGGATACCTCAGGTTTGGACCTGTTCCAGTTCTCGGTCGAGAACGAGTAGACGGTCAGCTCCTTGACGCCGAAGCCGACGGCATCACGCAACCGCGCCTTGACGACGTCCGCGCCCGCCTCATGTCCACGAATCGACGTCAGGCCGCGCTGCTTGGCCCAGCGGCCGTTGCCATCGGTGATGATCGCGACATAGCGCGGCCCGTCAGCGCCCGGATCTGGCGCACCGCCCTCGCCCACCTCAGACCTCGAGGATCTCTTCTTCCTTGGTCTTCAGCAGGTCGTCGAGCTCGGTGACACGCGTGTCGGTGACCTTCTGAAGCTCGCCCTCGGCGCGGTGCTCGTCATCGGCTCCGATGTCGCCTCCGTCCTTGAGCTCACGCAGATCCTGCATAACGTCGCGACGCACATTGCGGATCGCGACGCGGCCCTCCTCCGCGATGTGGCGGACTACCTTGACCAGCTCCTTGCGCCGCTCCTCGGTCAGCTCCGGCAGGACCAGGCGAATCACGGCGCCGTCATTTGACGGCGTGAGCCCGACGTCGGACTCGAGGATCGCCTTCTCGATCGATTTGATCGAACTCTTGTCGTAGGGCTGAATCGAGATCAGGCGCGCTTCGGGAGCGCTGATCGTGGCCAGCTGCTTGAGCGGCGTCGCGGTGCCGTAGTAGTCGACGCTGACGCGGTCCAGCAGCGCCGGGTTCGCGCGTCCGGTACGCACGGAGCTGAACTCGTGGCGTGTCGAGTCGACGCACTTGTGCATCCGCTCGCGCGCATCCTCGAGAAGGCCCGAAACCAGATCGTCGTCGCTCATGTCTTTACGAGAGTTCCCACGCGTTCACCGGACACTATCCGGTTGATGTTGCTGCCGTCGGCCATGTTGAACACCACGATTGGCAGGTTGTTGTCCATGCACAGCGCGAAGGCCGTGGAGTCCATCACCTGGAGGCCCTGGGTGAGCGCCTGCTTGTGTGTGAGCTCGGGAATGAACGTCGCAGTCGGGTCCTTTGCCGGATCGGCCGTGTACACGCCCTCGATCCCGTTCTTTGCCATCAGCACTATCTCAGCGTGGATCTCGGCGGCGCGCAGGGCGGCGGCGGTATCGGTGGTGAAGAACGGGTTTCCGGTTCCCGATGCGAAGATGACAACGCGCCCCTTCTCGAGGTGGCGGATCGCTCGGCGCCGGATGTATGGCTCGGCCACCTCTGAGATCGTTATCGCCGACTGCACGCGGGTCGGCACGTCACTCTTCTCGAGCGCATCCTGCATGGCGAGCGCGTTCAGCACGGTGGCGAGCATGCCCATGTAGTCACCGGTCGCGCGATCCATGCCGCGGGCGGCGGCGGCGAGGCCGCGGTAGATGTTGCCACCGCCGACCACCACGGCGACCTCCACCCCGCGCCTGTGAACGGACGCGATCTCCTGCGCGACCGCCTGGATGCGGTCCGGATCGGTGCCGTATTCGCGATCTCCCAGCAGGGCCTCACCGGACAACTTGAGCAGCACCCGGCTGTAGGCGGGTGGCGGATCTGAGCTCGGTGTGCTGCTCACGTTTGAGCCCGGATCCCGTTAGCCGATTTGGAAGCGCGCGAAGCGGCGGATAACGACGTTCTCGCCCGTGTCTGCGGCGAGCTTCGCGCGGATCTCCTCAATGGCCGCGCCCTTGTACTTGTCCTCATTGACGTGCTTCTGGCGCAGTAGCACGACACCGTCGAGCCACTTGTTGACCGAGCCCTCAACGATCTTCTCGCGCACGTTCTCGGGCTTGTCGGCGGCCTTCTCGGTGGCGACGCGAACCTCAGTCTCGCGGTCCTCGGCGGGCACGTCGGCGTCGGAGACCGCCAGCGGCGCGGCTGCGGCGATGTGCAGCGCCAGATCCCTTGCGAAACCGACGAACGCGTCGTTCTTGGCGACGAAGTCGGTCTCGCAGTCAACCTCCACGAGCACGCCGATCTTGCCGTTCGAGTGCACGTAGGTCTGGACGGTTCCCTCGGTGGCGTCGTTGCCGGCGCGCTTGGCGGCCTGCGCCTCGCCACGGGCGCGCAGCAGCTCGACAGCACGGTCGAAGTCGCCATCGGCCTCGGCCAGGGCGTTCTTGCAGGCCATCATCCCCGCGCCAGTACGGTCGCGCAGGGCCTTTACGTCAGACGCTGTGATAGCGCTCATTGGTTCTAGTTCTCCTGAGTCTTTGTATCCGCGGCATCAGCAGTTGGTGCGTCTGCGTCAGCAGCCGGAGTCTCCACCGAGACGCTCGGCGCCTCAGCGGCGGCAGCAGGCGCCGCCTCTGCGGCGGCAGCAGGCGCGGCCTGGGCGGGGGCCTCAGGCTGAGCTGGGGTGGCGGGCGGTTCCTGAGTCTCGATCGCGGGCTCGACGGACGCACCAGCGGCAGCGGCCTGCTCGACAGCTTCCTGTGTCTCCGCGGCCTGCGCCGACGGCGTCGACTCCTGCCGTGCGGCAGCGGCTCCCTCGACGGCCGCAGCGGTCTCGGCAGCGTTAGCCGCAGCTTCGGCTTCGGCGCGTGCCTGTGCCTCAGCCTCAGCCCGTGCTTTGGCCTCAGCCTCGGCGCGTGCCTGCTCCTCGGCCTCGCGACGGGCCTTGTCCTCGGCCTCGCGACGGGCGCGCTCCTCGGCCTCCTTGCGCTCACGCTCGAGGCGTGCAGCCTCCTCCTGAGCGCGGAAGGCACCGTGTGCCTCCGCCACGACGTCACCGATCGCGCGGGTTACGGCGGCGCATGAACGGATCGCGTCGTCGTTGCCCGGGATCACGAAGTCGATTCCCTCGGGGTCGCAGTTGGTGTCGACCAGTCCGATGATCGGGATCCGCAGGCGCTGGGCCTCCTTCACCGCAATCGCCTCGGTCTTGAGGTCGATCACGAACACCGCGTCGGGCTGACGCTGCATGTTCTTGACGCCGCCGAGGTTGGCGCGCAGCTTCACGAGGTCGGCCTGCGCCGCCATGCGTTCGCGCGTCGGCAGCAGCTGCAGCTGGCCCTCGGTCTCGTAGCGCTCGAGGTCGTGCAGACGCTTGATCCGGCTGGAGATGGTCTGGAAATTGGTCAGCAGGCCACCGAGCCAACGATGATTCACGTACGGCATGTTGGCGGCCTCAGCCGTCTCCTTGATGGCGTCGCGCGCCTGCTTCTTGGTACCGACGAACATCACGGTCCCACCGCGGCGGGCGATGTCTGCAGCGAAGTTCTGCGCCTGCTGCAGCAGCTCATCGGTCTGGAGCAGATCGATGATGTAGATGCCGTCGCGCTCACCGAAGATGAAACGACGCATCTTCGGGTTCCAGCGGCGGGTCTGGTGGCCGAAGTGGACGCCGGCCTCCAGCAGCTCTTTGATGCCTACCTGAGCCACTTGTAACTCCCTTGTTGAAATGTGAGAAAGCAACCGCCGGCCGTTTTTGGTCGCGACTCCGGATTTGTTCCGGAGCAGGGCGCGACCCGGCCCCTGCGGAGGGTCGGATACAGAACGACCAACAGTGTAGGACGTCAGCGTTGGCCTGCGCGGGCAAGTTCGAGCGCAGTGGCGAGGTCCTCGGGCAGCGGCGAGCTGACTTCGATCTGCTCCCCGGTGACCGGATGTGGGAACGCCAGCCGTTCGGCGTGCAGGAACTGCCGCTCCAAGCCGAAGCGTGATGGACCGCCGTAGGCATGGTCGCCCAGCACCGGGTGCCCGATCGCCTGCATGTGCACACGGATCTGGTGCGTCCGCCCCGTCTCGAGCGTGACCCGCAGCAATGACTCGTGCCGCAGCGCCTCGAGCAGCTCGAAGTGCGTTCGCGCCTCACGCGGTGAGTCGGTGTCGATCGAATGCAGCACCCGGTCACGCCGGTCACGGCCGATCGGCGCGTCGATTGTGCCCGAGTGCGCCGGGGGGATCCCGTCGACCAGGGCCAGGTACTGGCGGCTCAGCTCGCGTGCCTGCAGCAGCTCCTTCAGCCGGCGGTGGACAGCGTCGCTCTTGGCGACGACGAGCAGCCCCGACGTATCGCGGTCCAACCGGTGGACGATGCCCGCCCGGTAGGGGTCCTCCCCACCCGCTGCACGGTCGGCCAGCGCCTGTGCGAGCGTGCCGCTCTCATGCCCCCTGGCCGGGTGCACGACAACTCCGGCCGGCTTGTCGACGACGATCAGCGCGTCGTCCTCGAACAAGATGTTCAACGCGTCGGTTCTCGCCTGGCGGGCGGGATCGAGTTCCGGCAGCGGAAGGATCTCCTCCTCCTTGACGACCACCCGCTCGCCGGTGCTCACAGCATGGCGTTTCTGCACCGAACGTCCATCGACCTCGACGAGCCCGGCGGTGATCAGCCGTGCAGCGCGCGCCCGCGAGCCGAGGTGGTCGGCGAGGAACTGGTCGAGGCGCAGACCCGCGTCCTCGGAGCCGACACTCCCCTGCCACTCGATCTCAGCCACGCTCGATCACCACCACGAGGATGATCACGCCAAATGTGATGCAGGTGTCGGCGATGTTGAAAGCAGGCCAGTGGGGCAGCTTGATGAAGTCGATCACCGAGCCGCGCGCGACGCGGTCGATCAGGTTGCCGATCGCGCCGCCGACGAACAGCCCGGTCGGCAACCACAGCAGCCGGCGCCCGGGCCGCATCAGCAGAAAGGCGATCAGCGCAATCAGCACGAAGCCGGTGACGACGTAGACGAGCGCACCGGTCCCAGCGAGGAAGCTGAAGGCGACGCCGGTGTTGCGCTCGTAGACGAGCTTCAGGCCCGGGATCACGTGGCGGACCTGGCCCGGTCGTATCCACGTCCCGAGCGTGTGCTTGGTGAGCTGGTCCAGAGCGATCACCACGGCGCACACGAGCGCAGCCCGTAGGGCCACACGACGGCGCACCGGCTCAGCCACGGATCAGGCTGACCACGATCGAGCTGAGCACCCCGAGCACGATGATCCCGATGATCGGGCTGAAGTCCATCATGCCCATGCCGGGAATAAGGCGCCGGAAGATCCGCAGATAGGGGTCACACACCTGACGCAGGAAGCCGAGGACCACGTCCAGCCCGCGCGAATAACCCGGCCGCAGCCCGAACGCGAACATCAGGTTCGCGAGGATGTAGATCAGGATCATCGCGATGTAGACGCCGAACAGATCGGAGACGTAGTTGGCGATGTCCACGCGAACGCTCGCGGCGAGCAGCATGATCAACGACCCCCTGGTGGGTTGACGACAGCCTCGATCGCGTCCTGAAAGGCGGCGCGCACGCCGGCCGCCTCGAGCGCCTCGAGCCCACGTGCGGTCGACCCGCCCGGCGAGGTGACCTCGCGGCGCACTGCCAGGGTGTCGTAGCCCTTGGCCTCGATCAGCGCGGCACTGCCACTCATCGTCGCCGATACGAGCTCCGAGGCCAATTGAGCGTCAAGGCCCTTGCGCACGGCGGCATCAACCTGCGCCTCGGCCAGCAGTGCCCAGTAGGCCGGCCCGACGCCGGAGACCGCGGTCGCGGCGGCGAGCAGGCGCTCGGGCACGACGACGACCTTGCCAAGCCGGCCGAACAGCTCGAGCACCTGCGCCTCCACACCGGCGTCGGGCGGGAACATGCGATTGTCCGGCTGCGCGTAGATGACGACGCCCTGGCGGAGCTCCACCGGGGTGTTGGGCATCAGCGCAAACACCGGGGCGGGCTTGAAGCGGCCCTCGAGCGCTCTGGTGTCGATCCCGCCGAGGACGCTCGCGACGGCCTTTGCGACTCCGCCGATCTCGTCGCCAACAGCCTCGAGCTGGTAGGGCTTGTGGCAGAGCACGACGAGGTCCGCCCGTTCGGCGAGCTCGCGGTTGCTCGCTACACGCTCACCTCCCAGCTCGTCGACGAGCGCCTGCGCGCTGCCGGAGCCGCTATCGGTGCACAGCACCGGTTCACCCCAGCCGCGCGCCATCGCGCGAGCCATGTTTCCGGAGCCGATGAGTCCGATCTGCATCGGAAGGAGCGTACCGTCGGTCGTGCAGGCCCGCTGGCCAGCACGACGGTGCAGGCCGGGTGACAGCGGGAGCCCGTGCCATGGAATCGGACCCGCCCACCCCCAACGGCACGAACATCAAGCTAACTCTGGTTGAAGAAGCCCTTCTCGATCAACCGTGCGCGCTCCTCGGCTGAGACCTCGACGTTCTGCGGAGTCAGCAGGAAGACCTTGTCGGCGATCCGCTGCATGCCGCCGTCGAGCGCGTAGGTGAGCCCGCTGGCGAAGTCGATCAGGCGCTTGGACAGGTCGGAGTCGGCACCCTGCAGGTTCAGGATCACCGGGATGGCGTCCTTGAACTTGTCGGCCACGTCCTGGGCGTCGTTGAAGTTCTTGGGGGCGACGAAGTGCACGCGCACGTCACCGTTGCCGGCGCGCGGGCGGGTTGCGACCGGTCGCAGCACGGTGGTGCGGCGATCGTCGCCCTCGTCGCCGAAGATGTCGTCGAATTCGTCGCGGCGCCGGCGTGGACGCTCGAGGCGGCGAACCGTGGGCCGATCCCGGTACGTGTCCTGCATCTGGACCTCCGGTTCCGAGTAGGGCTCGAATTCCTCGTCGTACGCCTCATCCTCGGCGAGGCCGAAGTAAACGAGGGTTCGATGCCATGTGTCGCGAAATGCCATATCGGAGGGGGGTTCGGGTTTCCGTCTGATTTCCCTGCTACGGGCTGAAGCGATTATGCCGCTCTGCGGCCATAAAGGAACGACCCCAGGCGGATGATCGTCGCGCCCTCCTCGGCCGCGACACCGTAATCCTGGCTGGTGCCCATCGAAAGCTCCCGCAGCCCGTGGGCTTCGGCGAGCTCGCGCAGCGCGGCGAAGTGGCGCCGGTTCTGTTCCGGTTTCGGTGCCAGCGGCGGCATCGTCATCAGCCCGACGACGGTCACCGGGCAGCGCTCGATGAACCCCGGCAGCGCATCCGGCGTGATCCCGGCCTTGTCGGCCTCGCCGGCGATGTTGACCTCGATCAGGATGCGGGTCTCGCGGCCCCCGTGCTTGCCGAGCTGCTCGAGTGCCGAGTCGCTGGCGACCGAGTGGATGTAGCGCACATGCGGCAGCACCATCGCAACCTTGCGGCTCTGCAGCGCGCCGATGAAGTCCCAGGTGAAGCCGGGGTGCGCCTCGGCCTTCGTCAGCAGCTCCTGCGCGCGGTTCTCGCCGACCAGCGTGATGCCGCCCTGCGCAAGGGCGCTCAGTTCCTGCTCGGGGAGGTACTTGACGGCAGCGAGGATCTGCACGTCGCCCGGCTTGCGCCCAGCAGCGTCGAGGCGCTCGTGCACCGTCTCGAGGTTGGCGCGGACGTCCTCGGCCCTGAGATCGTGAATCAGCTCAACCATGCGATCGCCGCCTGGCGTCCGGTCTCGGGGCCCTCGCGCCGGTAGGAGAAGGTGAGCTGCGGGTCGCCACAGATCGTGCAGATCTCGGTGTCGTGGATGCGGGCAACGCCCGCCTCCATCAGCTGCACACGCGCGATCGCGTTGAGGTCGAGATTCGCACCGCTGCGGAAGTCCTGGCAGTGCGCGTTGAAGCGGCGATGCAGGTCGTCGCCGACCTCGTAGCAGCACACGCCGGCCCCGGGGCCAATCGCAGCGGTCATCACTCCGCCACTCACTTCGCGCAGCGCGGCAACGGCCTTGGCGATCAAGCCGGCATCGAGACCGCGCCAACCGGCGTGCACTGCCGCAACAGCGGTGCTCGACGCGATCACGATCGGCAGGCAGTCCGCGGTGATCACCGCGGGCGCCACACCGCGCACGGATGTGACGATCGCGTCGGCTTCCCCTGGTGCGGGCGTGGCTTCGCCCGAGACCGTGGTCACGCTATTGCCGTGCACCTGCTTGGGGCGGACGACTTGGATTCCCAGGCGCTCGCCGATCTGCTCCTGCGTCTCGCGCACGTCTCCCCAAGAGCGGGTTGTGAACAGCGCGTGGGCGCCGGATAGGTCGATCGCGATCTGGCCATCCTGTTCGGTGAACGGGTCGCGCAGCTCCATGTCTCGAGGCTACTCGGCTGCCCTCAGGGCCACCCTCAGCTGTGACTCGCGGTCGGGCGCGTCGCCGTCGTACAACGCGTTTTTGGCTGCCTGCAGCGCCTGTCCGATTTTGGGGCCTTCGGGGACGCCGTTGTCGATTAGGTCTTGGCCCGATATGTCAAGGGTGAGGTGGCGGAGGTGCTGCAGCCACGTCAGGGATTGCGACGGTGCGCCCTGGCTGAACGCGAGGGCTACCGTCTCAATCCCTGACGTCCCTACAGTCCTGGCAATCTCCGATCTTGTCTCCGCTCTGGCCAGCCGCTGTGCCATGTGCGAGGCCCACGCCGCCTCTGCGACCGCGTCACGGTCAGTGGCGGTGAAGCCCAGGCGGTCGAGCTCGCCGACGAGCTGCTCGCTTTGGCCGAGAACGCAGGCGAGGACGAGTAGGTCGGCGCGGCCGTCGGCAGGCAGCGCTTCAAGTGCTGTGCGCGCGAGCGGCGCTTCGATCGTCCATGGCAGGCCGAGTTCGGCGACGGCCTCGAATGCGGCGACAGGGTCCGGTTCGTTGGCGAGCAGCCGTAGCTCGTTGCCGATGCGGGTGCCGCTGATCGTGTCGAGCGCGTTGTTGGCGATCGCGGTGCTCGCGAGCTCGCGCGTGTGCGGCGCGGTCTCGAAGCCGAGCCGGGCGGCGTAGCGGGCGAGCCTGAACAGGCGCGTCGGGTCATCGAGGAAGCTGCGGTCGTGGAGGACCGCGAGCTGCCCTTTCTCGAGGTCATCTAGCGCCGCATCGGCCGCCAGCAGCTCTCCCGCACGCGAACCGGTGAGGCCGAGCGCCAGCGCGTTGACCGTGAAGTCACGCCGTGTCAGGTCGGCGTCGATGCGTGCGGCCTCCACCTCCGGCAGCGCGCCGGGGTGTGGGTAGCGCTCGCTGCGTGCGCGAGCGAGGTCATAGCGGTGACCATCCCGTTCCACCCGCAGCGTGCCGAACCTCGATTCGGTGCCGTCTGCCTCGCCGATCGCGGTGGCCAGCTTGAGCGCGTCGCCATCCACCGTCAGATCGACGTCCACAAAGTCCCGACCCAGGATCAGGTCGCGAACAGTCCCTCCAACCAGGTACACGTCGGACTGCAGTTCCCGCGCCTCGTCGACGATCGCGGCGATCGGCGGCCGCGCCATGGCCCGCTCAAAAAGCTCGTCTGCTGGACCGATTTGCACATGGCCATCTTCGCTTATGGGTACCCTGCTTGCCCAATGCGCTTTCCCAGGTCAAATCGCCGGACGTGGCTGCTCGCCGGCGTCCTCGTCGTAGTCGCGGTTGTCGTCGCCGTCTACGCCATCCACGAGCTCGGCAAGCCGAGCAACACCGTCAACCCCAACGTGGCGTTCAAGACGGGTTCAACCACGACGACCACCCCCACAAAGGGCAAGGTAAACAACTTCCTGCTGCCTTTCTACGGCGGCGGTGCCACCCGCACCCGTGACTTTGCTTCGGACGCTGCTCTGAACGATCCGTCGTCGCTGAAACTGGCGTGGAAGTTCGGCGGCAATGCGTTGCTCGAGTTCCCGGCGACGATCAGCGGCGGCAGCCTCTATTTCGTCGATGATGGCGCCACCGTCAAGCGCGTCAACATCAGCACCGGCAAGCGGATCTGGGAACGGCATCTGGGCACCTGCACTGGCTGCGGTCTCTCGGCCTCCTCGCCGGCACTCGACCCGAAGCTGAAGATGCTGTTCGTCTCGGCCCTGTCGCTGAAGGGCAGCTCGACCGGCGCCGTCGGCGGTGCGTTCGCAGCGCTCTCGATGGGCCACAAGGGCAAGATTCTTTGGGAGGTCCCGGTGCCGAGCGGCACGGAGTCCTCTCCCGTGGTCGTCGGCGACTCGGTCTACTTCGGTGACCAGGCTGGCACCGAGTACTCGCTCAACGTCAAGACCGGCAAGCAGAACTGGGCGTTCCCGACGGGCGGAGCGGTCAAGGCCGGCGCCGACTACTACGACGGCAACCTCTACTTCGGCAACTACGCCGGCCAGTTCTATGCCGTCAACGCCAAGACCGGCAAGCAGGTCTGGGAACAGTCACCGGGCGGGGAGTTCTATTCCACGCCGGCGGCGGCCTACGGCCGCATCTACGTGGGCAACAACAGCGGTGCCGCGTACTCGTTCTCGGCGACCAACGGCACCGTGGCGTGGAGCCAGACACTCGGCGGCTATGTCTACTCGGGACCGGCCGTTGCGACGATCGCGGGCCTCGGCCCTACGGTGTTCATCGGTTCCTACGACGGTGACCTCTACGCGCTGAACGCGCAGGACGGCAGCGTCAGGTGGACCGCTCCCGTTCCGTGCTCGACGAAGGCGGGGATCTCCGGATCGGCCGTCGTCGTCAACAACACGGTCTACGCGTCCAGCGTGTACTGCAAAGGCAGCTACGCCTACAACGCCCGCACCGGGGCGAAGGTCTGGAGCTACCCGGATGGTTCCTACACGCCCGTGATCGCGAACCAGCACGACCTGTTCGTGATGGGCAAATACGTCCTCTACAAGTTCTCCAAGACCGGTAAGTAGGCATCACGTCCGCCGTGCCTCGGCGCGGCGGACGTTGGACGCCGCTGGCAGTCCGGCGGGTCAATCAGCTTTGACCCGCTGAACGCCTGGCTACCCTGCCTCCGCAATGCGCTTCCCCCGATCAACGAGCACGCGGCTGCTGCTGGCTTCTGTCTGCGTCGTCGTCGCAGCCGTCGCAGCTGCATACGCGATCGCGGCTGGTGGCACGCCCGCGGAGAAGGCTGCGGTTCTCCCGCCTGTCACCACCACGGCCACAACGCCGCCGGCAACGACGACGACGCCGACCACAACGACGCCCGTCAAGCGACGGGTGGACAACTTCACGGTGGCGTTCTACGGCAACAGACGGACCCGCACGCGCGACTTCAAGGCGATCGCTTCGCTGCACCCGCCGTTCAAGCTCGCCTGGGCGTTCGGCGGCAACGCGCTGCTCGAGTTCCCGGCGACGATCTGGGGCAACAATCTCTATCTGATCGACGACGGCGCCACCGTCAAGCGCGTCAACATCGCGACCGGCAAGCAGATCTGGCTGAGGCACGTCGGCCTGCTCTCGGCATCGACGCCGTCGCTTGACGTCAAGCGCAAGGAGCTGTTCGTCTCGGTCCTGTCGCTGACCTGCGGCACCATCGGATGTGTCAACGGCGAGCTCGCCGCGGTCTCGATGCTCAGCGGCAAGATCCTCTGGACGTTCCCGGTCTCCAGCGGCACCGAGTCCTCGCCGATGATCGTCGGCAACTCGGTCTACTTCGGCGATCAGGCCGGTACCTTCTACTCGCTCAACATCAGCACCGGCCACGAGAACTGGTCGTTCTCGACCGGCGGCTCGATCAAGGGCGGCGCCGACTATTACGACGGCAACCTCTACTTCGGCAACTACGCCGGCCAGTTCTACGCGGTCGACGCGCGGACGGGCCACGAGGCCTGGGGCGACAGTCCCGGTGGTCAGTTCTACTCGACACCCGCGGTGGGCTACGGGCACGTCTACGTCGGCAACAAGGACGGCGATGCCTATGCGTTCGATCTGCGCAGCGGCGCCCTCGCCTGGAGTGTTGGTACCGGCGACGACATCTACGGCGGGCCGGCCGTGGCCGACATCAACGGCCTCGGTCCGACCGTCTACATCGGTTCCTACAACGCACACCTCTACGCGCTCAACGCGCTGACCGGTGGGGTCCGCTGGACTGCGGCTGTCGGTAGCGCGATCTCAGGCTCGGCCACCGTCGTCAACAACACCGTCTACGTCTCGCAGGTCTACGGCAAGGGCAGCTACGGCTTCAACGCCCGCACCGGCGAACAGGTCTTCTACTACCCCGACGGCTCCTACACGACCGCTGTGGCCGACCGGAACGCCCTCTTCCTGATGGGCAAGTACGTGATGTACAAGTTCGTGCCGAAGCACGTGAAGCTGCCGAAGCTGAAGAAGAAATAGCCCGGAGAGCGCGTCGCTTTCGGCGTCAAGCTCGGGGAGAAACCGGTCAGAAATGGCGGAAAACGTCCCGAGCTTCAGTCGATCGCCTCAGTCGAGCGCGGCGGCGTCGACGCCGAACTGCTCGAGCAGCGCGGCCTGGCCGGCCGGCGTCGTCAGAATCGCGCGGCCATTGCCGCGCGTGAGCCAGTCACGCTCCAGCAGCATCTGCATCAGCCCGGCTCCGAGTGCGCCCCCGAGGTGCGGACGCTGCTCGCTCCAGTCGACGCAGTAGCGGATCAACGGCCTGCGGCCGTGCGGGTCAACCGCGACTCCCAACCGCACCAGGTGCTCGGCTCCGGACTCCGTCAGATGGAAGGCGTGAGCACGGCCGGGCCCGAGGATCGGTTCGGTGGCGTCTGAGCTGCTGCGCTCCGCCACCAGATCACCGCTTTCGAGCAGTGCATCGGTGAGAGCGACTCCGAGCCGTCCCGCGAGGTGGTCGTAGCAGCTGCGCGCGCGCCGCAGCGCATGCGCGCGGGTGGCTTGCCGCAACGAGCGCACGGGCTTGGGCGGCGCCAGGCGCGCCAGGCTCTCGAGCGTCTCGGCCACCTCAGCGCTCGCGAGCCGGTAGTAGCGGTTGCGTCCCGACGGCTCGACCGTGATCAGGCCGGCGTCCGTCAACCGGCCAAGATGCCCCGAGATCGTCGAGCGCGCAACGCCCGCCTCCTGCGCGAGCGTGCTTGCGGCGAGCGCGCGCCCGTCGATCAGGGCCATCAACACGGCCGCACGGGCCGGCTCGCCGATCAGGCCCGCGATATGGGCGACATTGACGTCTGCGGCCGCTTCTGTGGACATGCTCAGAGCCTAGAGCGGCAACGGTTCGGTCTGGGCCGAACCACGCTCCGATTCACTGGCGGTCGGGCTTATGCATCGCGCCGACGACCAGTTCGACGCGCTCGAACCCGAGCCCCTCATAGATGCCGATCGCATGGTAATCAGGGTTGGCGGCGATCACGAAGTGATCGATCTGATGCTTCGAGCAGGCGTGACGCGCAGCCTCGAAGACGAGCCGGCGGGCAATCCCGCGTCGGCGGAACTCCTCCGCGATCTCGACCGCCTGATAGCGGGCGCGAGTCTCGGTGACGACGATCCCCAACGAGCCCGCCAGGTCACCGTCAAGCAGCGCCACGTACCAGCTTCCGCGGCCGCTGCTGAAGACATCGCGCAGCTCTCGCTGACGGGCGCGGAGGAAGTTCAGGTGGTAATCGGAGCCCTGAAACTCGTCAGCGGCGCCAGCCATCTGAAGAGCGATCACCGCGTCCCAGAGCTGCTCGTCAGCTGTTGGGTCAAGCGCCCTGACTGCGACCTCGCTGTGGGCGGCGGGATGCTCCACAAGCCGTGCGGGCTTGGCCACCAGGCCCGAGGTCCACTCGAGCTCGTAACCGCGGGCCACGAACTCGTGCTCGGCCGCTCCCGGCTCACCGTCGACGCGGTCCCACGCGAACGTCCGGTGGGTCACCTCCGGGCGCTCTGAGAACTCCTTCGCGAACAGTGTTTCCCAGCGCACGCCGTCACCCACGACGGGCGCGTCGTCGAAGATCAGGAAGTTTCCCCACCAGAAAGTCGGGTTGCTCGGCGACTGCACCAGCCAGTAGCCATCGCGCCTATCCACGGTGTGATCGGGCGCCAGAACGTCGATGTCGGTGGCCCAAACGAGGCTGTTGATCGGAGCGGCCATACCGAGACGGATGCCCCGATCGCCTGGCGGGACGGGGGCGAACATGATAACGTAATGTGTCTATGCGTTGTAGAAGTGGTAGTCACTGCCAGGAGCCGGTCCTCAAGGGCCGTCGCTTCTGTTCCACCCACGCGGCCGAACTTGACCGCATGCGTGAAGAGCTCAAGGATGCTGCTGCTGCCCGTATTGGACGGGGTCGGCCAAAGCGGTCATCCACGTGCTGCCGTCCGGGCTGCTACGAGCCCCGCGTTCCCCCTGCCGCGTATTGCGATGCATGCGCTGCAGCCGGTTACGTTGAAGAAGCCGCGTAGCGGCTCTTCTAGAACTGCCTAGGAGGCCCTGGCTCAGACAGAGGTGCTTCGGCACCCGACTGCGTCAGGGCCTCCTAAGTTCTTTCCACGCACCATCGGCAGGGTCATCCCCACTGACCGGGTGATCCACCTCACGGTCGGCGGAACCAGCCAGCGAACGCGGTGTACCTCCCGTTACGTTGCACAAAGACATCTGAGGAGACTCGGATGACCCGTCGATCAGCAGCACCCCGGCCTGTGACGCATCGACACCCAAGGCAGGTCGTGGCCGCCGCTCGGAGCTCAGGAGCATGGTTATGACTGCGCGATCTCAGGCCCACGTTGGGCCGTTCAAGACGTTCTGGATCTACCTGTCCGGCCAGTCGATGGATCTCGCCGCCGAGAACGACGAGGTGAACCTCTACTCCCGCTACGGGGCACTGACGTTCGCGAGTGCGACGCTGGCCACGGCAATCGGCTTCTGCTTCGTCTTCTTCGCGATCACACCGCCTGGCGCCCACGGCTCCCAGCTGCCAAGGCTGCTCGCCGCGACGGGAGCCGGACTGCTGATCGGGCGCGCGATTCTCGCGATGGATCAGTTCATCGTCGTCTACGTCCCGGCCAAAAACGGCATCTGGCACAAGGTGGCCAACTTCTCGGCACGCGGACTCGCGACGACGGCACTGGTCTTCGTGGGCTCCTGGACACTGACGCCATTGCTGGCGAACGGGCTGGTCAACTCGTACCTTCAGCAGCACCGCCACCTCGTCCCGACCAGGGCCGAGCAGCTCGCGGTCAGCGCCGCGCAGGTCCGGTTGGACAACCAGAGCCATGTCATCCGCAGCGATCAGGTGGCGCTCACCAGCGCCCAGACCGAGCTGTCGGCAGAAGAGCAGGGCCACGGTCCGTCGCACATCGCCGGCTGCGGCCGGGCGTGTCGTGCCGACACGGTCGCGCTGCAGCAGGCCCAAAAGCAACTCGACACCGACCGCGCGCAGCGCGGGCCCTTGGCGCGGGCACTCGCCACGGCGAAGCAGGCCGAGGTTCGCGATCTCGCCGCTCAGCAGGCGAAGCCGATCGACGCCGACGTCTTCTCCAGGCACGCCGCGCTCTCTGCGATCGAACGCACGAACTCGAGCGTCGCGTGGCTGGACTGGTTGGTCACGTTCCTGATCGCCGCGATTGACCTCGGTCCAGTGTTGATGAAGTCGTTCTCGGACCGGTCGGCGACAGACGAGGCGGTGCTCGCAACTCGACAGCGCAAACAGGATGTGCGTGAGATTGAGCGCGACTTTCACAGAGACGCCGCCGTGTCCGGTTCGCAGCAGGCGGCACCAGCAGCAGCTGAATACGCGCGAATTGCCTTCGACGCCGAGGCGCGATACGAGTCGGAGACACGCGTCGAGCGGGCCGCCGCCAAGCGCGTGCCGCGTACACGCGCTGCTCGTCGCCCCGCCTACGGCGATGCCCTCGAATAGTGGCTAGGAGCTTGGGCGATTCCGAACCGGAATGCCGGCCTGCGCCAGGTAGTCCTTCACTTCGGACACGGTGTGCTGCCCGTAGTGGAAGATCGATGCGCAGAGAACGGCGTCCGCGCCCGCTCTGAGCGCCTGCGCCAGGTGCTCGAGCGTGCCGGCGCCACCCGAGGCGATCACGGGCACGCCGACCGCGTCAGCGACCGCAGCCGTCAGCTCCAGGTCATAACCGGCCGTGGTGCCGTCGCGATCGATGCTGTTCAGCAGGATCTCCCCCGCTCCGCGGGCAACCACTTCGCGCGCCCACTCGATCGCATCGCGACCGGTGGCTGTGCGTCCCCCGGCCAGGTAGGGCTCCCATGACTTGCCGTCTGGCCTGCGCTTCGCGTCAAGCGATACCACCACACACTGCGCTCCGAACTGAGCAGCGAGCTCGTCGATCAGTTCGGGCCTATCAAGTGGCGCCGAGCTCAGCGAGACCTTGTCAGCACCGGCGTCAAGGACCGCCTGGGCATCAGCGACAGAGCGAATGCCACCGCCGATCGTGAACGGAATGAAGACGTCGTCGGCTGTCCGCCGCGCAAGATCAACGACCGTCCCGCGCTTGTCAGAGGTGGCGGTGATGTCGAGGAACACGAGCTCGTCGGCGCCATCGGCGTCGTAACGACTAGCCAGCTCGATCGGATCGCCCGCGTCTCGGAGGTCCACAAAGGCGGTGCCTTTGACGACCCGCCCAGCATCCACGTCAAGGCACGGGATCACACGCTTGTAGTGCATAGGTCCCCCACGGCCCCTTAGCCGACGCGGTCCAGCAGTGCCTGAGCCTCGCCGACGTCAAAGCGGCGCTCGTAGATCGCCTTGCCGACGATGACCCCACTCAGCTTCGGCTCACGCAGCTCGGCGAGTGCCCCGAGGTCGGCGAGCTGGCCGATGCCACCGGAGTAGACGAAGCTCTCCTGCACTCCGCGTGCAAAGGCTTTCGCTCCGGCCACGTCCGGTCCGTTCAGCATGCCGTCGCGATCGATGTTCGAATACACGAACTGCCGGACCCCACGACCTTGCAGGTCGAGCAGCGCCTGCTCGACGGTCAGATCCGTCTGCTCGGTCCACCCCGCGGCCGCGACCCGACCATCGCGCGCATCGACTGAGACGACGACCTGCTCGGCATAGGCGGCCACCGCGGCGTCGACGAATTCCGGATCGCGGAACGCGGCGGTGCCGAGAATCACACGCGCTGCTCCCGCCTCGGCGACGGCGCGAACCGAAGAGAGTGAACGCAGCCCGCCGCCGACCTGTACGGGCACGCCGAGCGTGGTCGCGATGCGCTCGACGTGGGCCACGTTCGCAGGCGTGCCGGTGCGCGCGCCATCGAGGTCGACGACATGCAGCGCGCGGGCGCCGGCGTCGACCCAGCGCCGTGCGGCCTCGAGCGGGTCAGAGTCGTAGTCGGTGCGCCGGCCGAAGTCGCCCTGAAGCAACCGGACGGCCTTGCCATCGATGATGTCGATCGCCGGCAGCAGGATCATGCGTACACCTGCGGCGCGTGTGGTACCTGGACGAGCCGCACGAACGACGCGAGCAGGGCGAGCCCGTCGCGCGATGACTTCTCGGGATGGAATTGAGTGCCGTAGACCGAGCCTCGCGCGACGATCGTGGCGAAGCGCTCGCCGTATCCGGTCGTACCGACGATGTCCTCAGCATCGGTCGGGTGCACGGCGTAGGAGTGCACGTGGTAGAACGGCGCGCCTGCGACCGGCAGGTCGGCGGTGAGCGCGCAGGTGCGTTCCAGGCGCACCTCATTCCAGCCGATGTGCGGCACCCGTCGACCGCCGGCGTCGAGCACACGGACCTCGCCGCCGATCAGCCCGAGCCCCGTGGTCAGCTCAGCAAGCTCGGTCGATGAGTCAAACAGCAGCTGCATGCCCAGGCAGATGCCCAGTAGCGGCGTGCCGGCGGCAACGCGCTCGCGGAGTAACGAATCGAGGCCGTGCTCACGCAGGTTGTGCATGCCGCGCGGGAATGCGCCGACGCCCGGAAGGACGAGCGCATCGGCCTCGCGCAGCTCGGTGAACTCGCGAGTTATGCGGGCAGTGGCGCCGACGTGTTCGAGCGCCTTCTCGACCGAGCGCCGGTTGCCCATGTCGTAGTCGACGATCGCGATGCGCGGACGCGCTTCGCTCATGTGAGCGTGCCCTTCGTGCTGGGCACGCCGACCTCTGTCGGGTCGAGCGACGCCGCGGCACGCAGGGCTCGGGCAAAGGCCTTGAAGACCGCCTCAATCACATGGTGAACGTTTGTTCCCGCCTCGACCGTGGCGTGCAGGGTGAGCTTCGCGTTGGCGGCCACGGCACGCAGGAACTCTTCCGTCAGCTCATGGTCGTAATTGCCGATCGCGCCCGGCGGCAGTTCGGCCTCGAAGACCAGCAGCCCACGGCCGGAGATGTCGATCGCGCAGCTTGCGCGCGCCTCATCCATAGGCACGGTCGCGTTGCCGTAACGTGCGATCCCGGCGCGATCACCGAGCGCACGGTCGAGTGCCTGGCCGATGCAGATGCCGACGTCCTCAACGGTGTGATGTGCCCCCGTCTGCAGGTCGCCTGAGGCCTGCACATCGAGGTCGAGGCGACCGTGGCGGGCAAGCAGGTCGAGCATGTGGTCGAGGAAACCCACACCCGTATCACGGGCTCCTGCGCCGCTGCCGTCGAGGGTCAGCACGACGCCGACCTGGGTCTCACCGGTCTTGCGGTCGATTGTGGCGGTGCGGCTCATTGCCCCTGATTGTCGCGAATCCGGATCTCCATCGACCGCGCGTGAAATTCGAAGCCCTCCTCGCGCGCGATCGGGGCCGCTGCCCGCGCCAGTTCACTCGGGTCATCGATGCGCACCTCGGTGAACATCCGGCGGAAGTGCTGGGGTCCGAGTGCGGAGGCGAAGCGCGCCGCACCGCTGGTCGGCAACGTGTGGTTGGAGCCGGCGATGTAGTCACCGAAGGCGGTGCCAGTGCCGACGAAGACGGCGCCCGAGCGGGTGATGCGCGGGGCCAATTGCTCGGCCAGCGGGCCGAGCAACTCGAGGTGCTCGGGAGCAAAGGACTCAGCGAGCTCGAGCGCGTACTCGTGCGTGGGCACAAGCACGAGGCGGCAGATGGCCTCGGTGTCGGGTAGATCACGGGCCAGGCGCTGGGCGAGCGCGTCGAGCAGCGCGGCGTCCGGGGAGACGCAGACCACCGCGGCACCGGCGCCGTGCTCGGCCTGCGCGATCAGATCGAGTGCGAGTGGCTCGAGCGGCGTGTCGCCGTCGGCGATCGCCAACAGGTCGCTTGGTCCCGCGAACGAGTCAATGCCGATGCGCCCTGACAGCTGGCGCTTGGCCTCCTGCACGTAGAGGTTGCCCGGACCGACGATCACGTCGACCGCGCCCACCGTCTCGGTGCCGTAGGCGAACGCGGCGATCGCCTGTGCGCCGCCCATGCGATAGACCTCATCGGCACCGGCAAGCACACAGGCACCGAGAATCGCCTGGTGGATCCTGCCGTCGGGCCCGGGCGGCGAGCAGACGGCGACGTATTCGACACCCGCTGCGCGGGCCGTCGCAACACCCATGACGACCGTGCTCGGGTACGGCGCCCGGCCACCCGGCACGTATACCGCGGCGCGCTTGACCGGCACCTCGCGCACGCGAACGCTGTGGGCGCCGAAGTCAACGGTGACGTCCTCGTGAACGGCGGCACGGGCCACGCGGCCGACGTTAGAAAGCGCGAGCTCGATCCCGGCCGTGACCGCAGGATCGAGCCCAGCGTGGGCGGCTGCGAGCTCGTCCTCGGCCACGCGGATCGCCAGCGGCGTGGTTCCGCGGGTGTCGTGAAGCTGCGTGTAGCGCAGCACCGCCCCGTCACCGGCGGCGCGCACGTCGGCGACGATCACGGCCACGGCCGATGCGACCGAGCCGCCGTCGGGAACGAGGCTGCGAAGTTCGGCTGCGACCTGCGAGGCCTCGCCGTTCGCCGTGATTATTTCTGCGTGCATCTAGCTAGCGATCCTAGACACCAACGCGTCGATTGCTTGCGCCTTGAGTTTGTCGGCGACCGGATTCGCGATCAGCCGGGCCGTGCAGACCGCGATGTTCTCGCGCACGACCAGGTTGTTCTCACGCAGGGTGGTGCCGGTTGCTGTGAGGTCGACGATCGCGTCGGCCAGCCCCGTCAGCGGCGCCAGCTCGACCGAGCCCTTGACCTCGACGATCTCCGCCTGACGGCCGGTCGAGAGGAAGTGCTGCGTCGCGATGCGGGGGTACTTGGTTGCGATCCGCACGATGCCCAGCCGGCGCAGCGCGTCGGCGCCGGGATCCTCCCCGGCCTCGGAGGCGACGACCATTTCGCAGCGGCCGTAGCCGAGGTCCGCGAGCTCGTAGAGCGCACGCTCGGACTGCTCCATCAGCACGTCCTTGCCGGTGATCCCGAGGTCGGCTGCACCGGCCTCCACGTAGGTGGGAACGTCCGAGGGGCGCATCGTGATGATCCCCAGCTCGGCGAACAACAGCTTGCGGTCGTTCTCGCGTACCGGGCGCGTGTCTATACCCAGACGATCGAGCAGGTCGAGCGTGTCCTTGAAGAGCGCGCCGCGGGGCACGGCGAGGCGCAGACCGGATGCGGCCAGCGACTCAGACACGGTTGCGCTCCTCGGCGCGCAGGGCGATGTGCACGCGCTCGACATCCAGCGCGAAGCCAACGGCGGGCAGCGGGCGGCCGAAGTCCCCGAGCAGATCGTCGTACCTTCCCCCACTCCCGAGCGGCACACCGTAGGCGGGGTCGTATACCTGGAAGATCGCACCCGTGTAGTAGCCGAGGTTGTGCATCAGCCCGAAGTCGAAGATCACGCGCTGCGCGGTGCGCGGCTCGAGCAGGCCAAGCAGTGTGCGCATGCCGGCCCCCGCCTGCTGGAGTGGCCCGTCCAGCCCCTCGAGCACCTCGACGCCGCCGCGGATGCGCGGTACGCGCAACAGCAGCTCGGCGTCGGAGTCGCTCAGCGGAAGACGCGCAAGCTCGCGCTCGACTCCGACGAAGTCGCCGGTCGTCAGCTCGGCCAGGATCAGCTCGCGGGACTCGGCGTTGACGCCAAGCGACTCGAGCAGCGACGGGTAGAGCATCACATCGCCGACTCCGACGCGGAAGTTCTCGAGGCCGGCGGCGTCGAGCGCGTCGCAGAGCACCGTCAGCGCCTCGACGGTTCCCTCCGGGCCGGGAGCTCCGATCAGCTCGACGCCCGCCTGCAGCAGCTCGCGTGACTGCCCGCGCTGCGGGCGCACGCCGTGGTAGGCGTGAGCGAAATAGCAGAACCGCAGCGGCGTCGGCGCCGCCGGGTAGCGGCTTCCCACCATCCGCGCGATCGGCACGGTCATGTCCGAGCGCAGCACGAGCACGTTGCCGTGCTCGTCGAAGAGCCGGTAGGGCGAGCTGACGCGCGTGCCCTCGCGAGCGAAGGTGCGCTCGTATTCGAGCGCCGGCGTGTAGACCTCGCCGTAGCCCGCGCGTTCGAAAACGGCGCGCACGCGCTCCATCAGCGCGCGCAGTTCGCTCATCTCATCGGGCAGCACGTCTCGCGTGCCGCTGGGAGTCCGGTCGACCATGGCTGTTCAGTCTGTCGAAAAGGCGCTGCCGCTGGTCTCTCGGGCCCTAAGTCCGCGCGCTTGTGTCCTCGACGCGCGTGATCCGCGCACCGAGTGCACGCAGACGCTCGTCGATGCGCTCGTAACCGCGGTCGATGTGACGGACGTTCCCGATCTCAGTCGTGCCCTCGGCGCACAGCGCTGCGATCAGCATCGCCATGCCTGCTCGAATGTCGGGCGAGTCCACGCGCTGCGCGCGCAGCTTCCGGGGCCCGACGATGATCGCCCGGTGTGGGTCGCAGATCGTGATTGCGGCGCCCATCAGTTGCAGCTTGTCGGTGAAGATCAGGCGGCTCTCGAACATCCACTCGTGGACGATCACGGAGCCCTCGGCCTGCGTGGCCAGCGCCACCGCCACGCTTGTGAGGTCGGCCGGGAACGCCGGCCAGGGGCCGTCCTGGATCTTCGGCGTGAAGCCGCCGGCGTCGGTCTTGATCGTGAGCTGCTGGTTCCCGGGAACGATCACGTCGTTGCCGTCCAGGTGGCTGCGCAGGCCCAGGCGCTCGAACACCAGACGGATCATTCGCAGATCCTGGGGAACGGTGTCCTTGACGACCAGCTCGCCGCCGGTGACACCCGCGAGCGCCATGAACGACCCCGCCTCGATGTGATCGGGCGCGATCGTGTGGGTGCAGCCCTGAAGCTGGTCACGGCCATGAACGGTCAACACGTTGGACCCGATCCCTTCGATCTCTGCACCCATCGCCACGAGCATCCGTGCCAGATCCTGAACGTGCGGCTCCGAGGCGGCGTTGCGGATGATCGTCGTCCCCGGGGTCAGCGCGGAGGCGAGCAACGCGTTCTCGGTCGCCATCACCGACGGCTCATCCATCAGGAAGTCGCACGGCTTGAGGCCTCCCGCCGGCGCCTTGAGCTCGATCAGCGAGTCCACCTCGACCGTGGCTCCGAGCGCTCGCATCGCGTCGAAGTGCGGGTCGAGGCGTCGTCGTCCGATGATGTCGCCGCCCGGTGGCGGCATCTCTGCGCGGCCGAAACGGGCGAGCAGCGGTCCCGCAAGCAGGAAGGAGGCGCGAATCTGCTCGCCCAGTTCACGGTCGACGCTCGTGTGGTCGACGCCCGCGGCATTGATGTTGACGTCGCCGTCGTTGGTCCAGGTGACGGATGCGCCCAGCGATGCGAGCAGCGCGAGCATCGCGTCGACATCGCTGATGCGCGGCACGTTGCGCAACGTCACATCCTGGTCTGTGAGCAGGGTTGCGGCGAGGATCGGCAGGGCGCCGTTCTTGTTCCCGGCGGGCACAACCGTGCCCGAGAGCGGCACGCCGCCTTCGATGACGAACTTCTCCATAGCTCTCAGTAAGGTAACGGCATGGCCACCGGTACCTCGCGCAGCGACGCATGGGAGCTCGTCTGTGAGTGGACTCAGAGCGACTCGCTACGCCGCCACATGCTGGCCGTGGAGGCCGCGATGCGCGCCTATGCACCGCGTTTTGACGGCGATGTGGAGCTCTGGGGCCTGACCGGCCTGCTGCACGATCTCGACTACGAGCGTTACCCCGACCTCGACACCGGCCACCCGCGCTTCGGGATGGAGGAGCTGCGCCGGCGCGGCTACCCGGAGGAGCTTGTTCGCGCCGTGGGGTCGCATGCCGACTTCATGGAGATCTCCCGTGATTCGCCGATGGAGAGAGCCCTGTTCGCGGTTGACGAGCTCTCAGGTTTCATCCTCGCCGTCGCCTATGTGCGACCCGAGGGGCTCGTCGGCATGACGCCGAAGTCGGTCAAGAAGAAGATGAAGCAGCCAAGTTTCGCCGCGGCCGTCGGTCGCGACGAAATGCTCGAGGGCGCCGAGGCGCTGGGCGTCGACTTCGACGAGCATGTGACCACGGTGATCGCCGCGCTGGCCGAGTCAGCCGGCGAGCTGCTCCCCGCCGCCTGAGCAGTCGCTGTC
>Ga0302314_10002209_pt1 | contig 36339 bp, 36 predicted proteins | sample III_Palsa_N2_3_FD_200533 | JGI IMG/M metagenome (GOLD analysis project Ga0302314, IMG submission 200533) | Peat permafrost microbial communities from Stordalen Mire near Abisko, Sweden - III_Palsa_N2_3 | ecosystem: Environmental > Terrestrial > Soil > Palsa > Peat permafrost | place: Sweden...
CTGCTGCTGCAGACGCCCCGCCTGGAGACCAGCTTCGGCGGCGCCGAGACCAATGTGGCCGTGGGCCTGGCGCGCCTGGGCGATGACGCGAGGATGGTCACGGTGCTGCCCGACAACGCCATTGGCCGCGCCGCGCTGGCGGAGCTGCGCCGCTGGGGCGTGGATGTCGGCGGCGTGCGCCTCGCGCCTGGCCGGATGGGTCTCTACTTCCTCGCCCCCGGCGCGGTGCTGCGTCCGGCCGAAGTGCTCTATGACCGCGCCGGCAGCGCGTTTGCCGACGCCGCGCCCGACCTGATCGACTGGACCACCGAACTCGACGGCGCCGCCTGGCTGCACCTCTCCGGCATTACCCCAGCCGTCAGCGCCAACGCCGCGGCGGCGGCCCTGACGGGCGTCAAGACCGCAAGATCGCTCGGCGTCTCGGTTGCCTTCGACGGCAACTTCCGCTCCAAGGTCTGGGCCGACCGCGTCGCCGAGGCGCCGGCGATCCTGCGCGACATCCTCGGCCACGCCGACCTCGCCTTCATCGACCACCGCGACATCGGCCTGATCCTGGGCGAAAGCTTCGATGATCCAGAGGCCGCCACGCGCGCAGCCTTCGACGCCTTCCCGCATCTCGCCCGCATCGCGTCGACGACCCGGACCATCCTTGGCCCCGAGGAGCACGACGTCCGCGCCCGCCTGTTCACCCGCGCGGGCCAGCGCCAGACCGAGATCGTGCGTCTGAAAGGCATTGTCGACAGGGTAGGCTCCGGCGACGCCTTCAGCGCCGGCGTCCTGCACGGGCTGATGGCGGCCCTGAGCGACGCCGACGCCCTGGATTACGGCCTCGCCTGTTGCGTCTTGAAGCATGGCATCGTCGGCGACTTTCCGCTGATCACGCCTGAAGATGTGGTCGGCTTTTCGGCGATTCACGGCGACTTGAGGCGGTGATCGTCGCCGCCGCTCGTGACCCTAACGCTGCCTTCTGACGAATGTCGTCTGGATCACGCCAAAGGCAAAGAACCAGACCAGGGCCGCGAACCGCAGGGGATTGGCCAGCGCCGGGAAATAGGCGCTGCAGACCAGCAGGCCGACGAAGCCGACAACGCCCACCAGGATTATGAGCAGGATGGTCGGCCAGGGACTACTTACCGGTGGCGTTTTCCGAATATCGGAACGCATCGCCGCGCTCCGCCCCCGGGCTTGAAAGACGTCAACGAAATCGGACGTTTTTGAACCGCCAAGTTTCGGCGCCATGAAAAACTCCTGACCAATGGGCGAGCCCTCCGCCGGGTACGGCGGTTGGTGTCGCGTTGCCCAGATTGGCGCCGATCGGCCTAAAGCTTCGATGCCCATCCTGGTCGCGCGGCATAAAGGCGCCATAACGGGCGGGCCTGAGCCCATGAGGCATGCCGCGGTCTTGCAATGATCATTCAAGGAAATGGCGCGAATGACGGGACTTGAACCCGCGACCTCCGGCGTGACAGGCCGGCGCTCTAACCAACTGAGCTACATCCGCGTATCGGCGCGGGCCAAATCGGGTCCGACGCGAGGGGCGTGACATAGGTCGGGCCGGCGCCCGATGTCAACTCACGAGCAGGCCTGAATTGAAGGCTTTCAAAGCCGCCGCGGCGTTTGAACCCAGGCAAGGCTTGGTCTACAACGCCCCGACTCTCGCCCGCACTCAAAAAGGCCGTCATGAACGCCTTCCTGCTTCAGTACCTGCCGCTGGTGATCTTCCTCGCCGTCGGCGCCGCGCTCGGCCTGCTGTTCTTCGCACTGCCGCTGGTCTGGTCGCCACAGCATCCGGACCCGGAAAAGAATTCCGCCTATGAGTGCGGCTTCAACGCCTTCGACGACGCCCGCATGAAGTTCGACGTGCGCTTCTATCTGGTCTCGATCCTGTTCATCATCTTCGACCTGGAAGTGGCCTTCCTGTTTCCCTGGGCGGTGGCGCTGATGAAGATGCCGCATGCGACCCAGGTGTTCGCCTTCTGGTCGATGATGTGCTTCCTGGGCGTGCTCACCGTGGGCTTCATCTACGAATGGAAAAAGGGAGCCCTGGAATGGGAGTAATCGTTCCGGCCGGCTCCGCCGCGCGGTCCAGCGTCGAGGGCTATGACGCCAAGCTGCACGACCCCTTCTTTGACGGCGTCACACAGCAGCTGGCGGACAAGGGTTTCGTCACCGCCGCCACCGACGACCTGATCACCTGGGCCCGCACCGGCTCGCTGATGATGATGACCTTCGGCCTGGCTTGCTGCGCCGTCGAAATGATGCAGGCCTTCGGTCCGCGCTTCGATCTGGAACGGTATGGTTTCGCGCCCCGTGGCTCGCCGCGGCAGTCAGACGTGATGATCGTCGCCGGCACCTTGACCAACAAGATGGCGCCTGCCTTGCGCAAGGTCTACGACCAGATGCCGGAGCCCCGCTACGTCATCTCCATGGGCTCCTGCGCCAATGGCGGCGGCTACTATTACTTCAGCTATTCGGTCGTTCGCGGCTGCGATCGCGTGGTTCCCGTGGACGTCTATGTGCCCGGCTGTCCGCCGACCGCCGAGGCCCTGGTGTACGGCGTCATGCAGCTGCAGAAGAAAATCCGCCGGACGGGGACCATCGAGCGATGAGCTTCGCCGTCTCCGATGAGGCCCTGGCGGAGCTGGGCGAAGCGATCATGGCCGCCGCCGGTCCGCTGGCGACCAGCTTCTATGTCGCCCACGGCGAGCTGAACCTGCATGCCCCCGGCGCGACCATTCTCGAACTCCTGACCAAGTTGCGGGATGACCCGGCCCTGCATTTCGAACAGCTGGTCGATCTGTGCGGCTGCGACTATCCCGACCGGCCCAAGCGGTTCGAGGTGGTCTACCATCTGTTGTCGCTGACGCAGAACCGGCGCATCCGCATCAAGGTCCAGGCGGGCGATGGCGAGGCGGTGCCGACGATCACCAGCCTTTTTCCGGCGGCGGACTGGTTCGAGCGCGAAGCGTTCGACATGTTCGGCGTGCCGTTCTCAGACCATCCCGATCTGCGCCGCCTGCTCACTGACTACGGTTTCCAGGGCTATCCGCTCCGCAAGGATTTCCCGATGACCGGCTATGTCGAGGTTCGCTACGACGACGAGCTGAAGCGGGTGGTCTACGAGCCGGTGAAGATCGTCGAGTTTCGCAATTTCGATTTCCTGTCGCCCTGGGAAGGGGCGCAAGGGACCTACGTGCTGCCGGGCGACGAGAAGAAGGGGGCGTAGGGGATGCTGCAAACACCGTTTCGCTCCGCGATCTCCTTCTTCCTGCTGACCTTTTCCACCGCCTTCCTGATGACCGTGGGCATGCGCATGACCGGCTGGTTTACCCGCGCGCCGCAGATCACCATCCAGGAGAACATGGTGCTGGGCCTGTGCATCATGCTGGCGGTCACCGCGCTGGCGCTCGGCGCCTTTCTGCACCGACTGGAACTGGTTGAGTTGCGCAGCGCCTTGCTGGGCGCCGCTTCCGTCCTGATGGCGTTGCCGCTGTCGGAGGCGGCGATCAACCAGACCTGGAGCCTGGGGACGACCATCGTCACCGCCCTGGGCTTCATTTGTCTCGGCCTCGGCTTCTTGGTGTCCGTTGGCCTGAACAACCACGGCGCCGTCACCGTCGCCGCGACCAAGTCTTAGGGTTCCCATGGCCGACGACGCCCACCCCATTCCCGAGCCCTCGCAGTCCGCCCTCGGCGACGACCGCAAGTTCACCATCAACTTCGGCCCGCAGCATCCGGCCGCGCACGGCGTGCTGCGCCTGATCCTGGAGTTGGATGGGGAAGTGGTCGAGCGGGTCGACCCGCACATCGGCCTGCTTCATCGCGGAACCGAGAAGCTGATGGAGGCCCGCACCTACCTCCAGAACATCCCCTACTTCGACCGGCTCGACTACGTTTGCCCGATGAACCAGGAGCACGCCTTCTGCCTGGCCATCGAGAGGCTGACCAAGATCGAGGTTCCGGTCCGCGCCTCGCTGATCCGGGTGCTCTACTGCGAGATCGGCCGCATCCTGAACCACCTGATGAACGTCCCGACCCAGGCCCTGGACGTCGGCGCCCTGACGCCGCCGTTCTGGGGCTTCGAGTGGCGTGAAACGCTAATGACCTTCTATGAGCGGGCCTGCGGCGCGCGGCTGCACTCCAACTACTTCCGTCCGGGCGGCGTGCACCAGGACCTGCCGCCGGCGCTGATCGAGGACATCGATCGCTGGTGCGACGCCTATCCGGCCAAGCTGGATGACTTCGAAAAGCTGGTCACCGGCAGCCGGATCTTCAAACAGCGCAACGTCAACATCGGCGTCGTGACCCGCGAGGAGGCCATCGAGCGGAGCTTTTCCGGCGTCATGTTGCGCGGGTCGGGCATCGCCTGGGACCTGCGCCGCAACCAGCCTTACGAATGCTACGACGAACTGGAGTTCGACATCCCGCTGGGCGTGAACGGCGACTGCTACGACCGCTATCTTTGCCGCATCGAGGAGATGCGGCAATCGACCAAGATCATGAAGCAGTGCATTGAACGGCTTAGGAAAACGCCGGGTCCTGTGATGACGCTGGACAACAAGTACGCGCCGCCGCGCCGCGCCGAGATGAAGCGGTCGATGGAGGCGATGATCCATCACTTCAAGCTCTATACCGAGGGTTTCCACACGCCCGTAGGCGAAGTCTACGCCGCCGTCGAAGCGCCCAAGGGCGAGTTCGGCGTCTATCTGGTGTCTGATGGCACCAACAAACCCTATCGCTGCAAGATCCGCGCGCCGGGCTTCCCGCATTTGGCCGCGATGGACTGGCTGAACCGCGGCCACCTCCTGGCCGACGTCGCCGCCGTGCTGGGCTCGCTGGATATCGTGTTCGGTGAGATCGATCGGTGAGCGGCGGACTGCACCGCTTTTGGCTGAAGTACCCGCTGGATGAGGTGCGGATGACCCCTCTTGCGTTGGGCGTTGGCGTCACTGCACTCGATCAGGTCGATGCGCTGAAGCTTGCCAAAGACGCGTGCTTCCCAGATCGCGAGATGCCGTCTCCCACCGAAGTCGTTGTTGATGTCGATGTTCGGAATCTGGATCAAGGTCACGTGGTCAAGAACATGTATCCGCCAAACGCGCGTGGTGTTTGGTTCCCAAAAACAGGCCCTTACAGCTAATGTCCGTCCGCCGTCTCGCCAAGGAACAACCGGCCGCCTTCGCCTTCACCAAGGCGACCATGGACAAGGCCAAGTGGTGGATCGCCAAATATCCGGCGGGCCGCCAGCAGTCCGCCGTGATCCCGATCCTGTGGCTGATCCAGAAGCAGGAGGGCTGGGTGTCCGAACCCGCCATCCGCGCCCTGGCCGAGCTGCTCGGCATGCCGGTGATCCGGGTGCTGGAAGTGGTCACCTTCTACACCATGTTCCAGCTGGAGCCGGTGGGCACGACCGCGCTGATCCAGGTCTGCGGCACCACGCCCTGCATGCTGCGCGGCGCCGGCGACCTGCTCAAGGTCTGCCACGACAAGATCGGCCCAAAGAGCCATCGCTCCGCCGACGGCAAGTTTAGCTGGGAAGAGGTCGAGTGCCTGGGCGCCTGCGCCAACGCGCCGATGGCCCAGATCAACGACTACTATTACGAAGACCTGACGGCGGAAACGCTGACCCAGATCATCGACGACTTCGCCGCCGGAAAAGCGCCTAAGCCCGGCTCCTACGCCGGCCGCCACACCTCCGAGCCGGCCGGCGGCGCCAAGACGCTGCTTGATCCGAAGCTCTATGACGGCTCGGCTGGCAAGCCGATCAAGAAACTGCCCAACGCGCCCGAGCCGCCGCCCAAGGCGTCCAAGGCCAAAGCGCCCGCGTGATGACGGACGCTGAAGAGCTAGAGGCCTACCGCGATCTGATGAGGGCCGCCGGCGCGCCGTGGCAGCAGCGTGGCGTAAAGGTCTTTTTCCTCGGTATGGGCGCGCTTCTCGCCGCCTACCTGCTGCCGATGATCGCGCCGAGCTATGTCTTTCCGGCCGGCGCCCTGGGCCTGTCGATCATCCTGTTCGGGGTCAGCTGGGGGATGCTGATCAAGGCCGCCGTCGCCCGCCGCCGCTGGGTCAAGGCTCACCCCCAGGTCCTGTCGCACGCCCCGTGAGCGAGCCGTCGCCCGCCGCGCCGCCGGGAGGCCCCCCGCTCGTCGATGTCGCCAGGCAAAGGCGTCGGCTGTTGGTCATGGTGGCGGTCGACGGGGTCTGTCTGCTGGTCGCAATGGGCGCGTTGGTCGGGGATATGGGCTTTCACGTCCGCTGGATGATGTGGGTGTTCCTGGCGGCGCTCCTGGCCGGATTTGCCGCTCAGGGGTGGTTGATCATGGGCCTGACTCCAAAATCCTGACCCTTCATTTTGCCTCTTGCAGACCAGCGATCGCAGGCGTGGAGTGGGGCAGGGGAAACGAAAGGGGCGCGTGATGATCACATTCCATATCAATGGCCGTGAAGTGACGGTCAAGTCGGCCGGCGACAGTCCGCTGCTCTGGGTCATTCGTGACGAGCTCGGCCTGACCGGCACGAAATTCGGCTGCGGGATCGCCCAGTGCGGGGCCTGCACCGTGCATGTGGATGGCCACGCCACCCGATCCTGCGTGACGCCCGTCAGCCTTATGCAGGGACGATCGGTGACCACGATCGAAGGGTTGGACCCTCACGGCGCCCATCCGCTGCAGAAGGCCTGGGTCGACGCCCAGGTCCCGCAGTGCGGCTACTGCCAGTCCGGCCAGATCATGCAGGCTGCGTCGCTGCTGATGTCAAACCCCCATCCCACCGACGCCGACATCGATGCCGGCATGAATGGCAACCTGTGCCGCTGCATGGCCTACGTCCGGATCAAGAAGGCGATCAAGCTCGCCGCCGGCGAAACCGCGGGGGTGCGGGCATGAACACGCTGGTTAAACCGCCAACGCCGCTGAACGCGGATTTCTCGCGCCGCGGCTTCATGATCGTGGCCACGGCCGCCGGCGTCACCATGGGCTTTACAGCCGCCGCCGGCGCCGTCGGCGTGTCCGCCGGCTTCGAGCCGACCATCTGGTACGACGTGGGCCGCGACGGCCAGATCACCGTCAACGTCATCCGCGCGGAGATGGGCCAGCACGTGGGCACGGCCATCGCCCGCATCGTCGCCGACGAACTGGAGGCGGACTGGTCGAAGGTCAGGATCGTGACCGTCGACTCTGACGCCAAATGGGGCCTGATGGTCACCGGCGGCAGCTGGTCGGTATGGCAGAGCTATCCGATCTACAGCCAAGCCGGCGCCGCCGGCCGCATCGCCCTGATCGAGGCGGGCGCCAAGCTGCTGGGTGTCAGCCCTGACCAGTGCATCGCCCGGAACGGCGCGGTCATCGCAGGCCACGTGTCGATCAGCTACGGCGACATCGTCGCGCGCGGTCAGCTCAACCGCACCTTCACCCAGGCCGAACTGGACAAGATGCCGATCAAGCCCGCCACCGAGCGACGGATGATCGGCAAGCCGACCGATGCGCGGGACATCCCGGAAAAGACCAATGGCGAGGGCCGCTATGGCCTGGACGCCTCTGTTCCGGGGATGGTCTACGCCCGGCCGAAGATCCCGCCGACGCGCAACGATTCCCGCGTCGTGTCGGTGGACGACAGCGCCGCCAAGGCCGTCCCTGGCTACATCGGCAGCCTGACCCTGGATGATCCCTCCGGGACCGTACCAGGCTGGGTGGTCGTCCTCGCCGACAGTTTCGTCGCCGCGAACCACGCGACCGACCTGGTCAAGGTGACGTGGAAGACCGGTCCCTCGGCCGAAGTGTCGGAAGCCGACCTGCAGGCGCGGGCCAGCGCGCTGATCGCCGATCCCAAGGCGGGCGCGCTCGTGGTCGAGGATCCGGGAGTAGATGGCGCCTTCGCTGCCGCCAAATCGACGCTCGAGCGGACCTACACCACCGCAAGCGCACTGCATTTCCAGATGGAGCCGCTCAACTGCCTGGCGTTCGAAAAGGACGGCCTGTTCGAGATTCACGCGGGCAACCAATGGCAGTCGCTGGTGCTGCCGTGGCTGGCCAAGGCGCTGGGGCGCCCGGAGAACACCATCGTCCTGCGCTCCTATCTGCTCGGCGGCGGCTTCGGCCGGCGGCTGAACGGCGACTACATGATCCCGGCCGCCCTGGCCTCCAAGGCGATCGGCAAGCCGGTGAAGCTGGTGTTCACCCGCCCGGACGACGTGCGTTTTGACTCGTTCCGCTCGCCCTCGGTGCAGAAGTTGCGAATGGCGTTCGGCGAAGGCGGCCGGGTCACCGGCATGGAGCACAACGCCTGCGCCGGCTGGCCCACCGAGGTGATGGCGCCCTTCTTCATGCCCAAGGGCGACAATGGGGTCTCCTACGACCCCTTCGCCATCAATGGCGCAAACCATTGGTATTCCGTCGGCGCCCAGCGCGTGCGGGCGATCTCCAACGAACTGGCCAACAGCGCCTTCAGGCCCGGCTGGCTCAGGTCCGTCGGACCCGGTTGGACCAATTTCGCCGTGGAAAGCTTCATGGACGAGGCCGCCCACAGTCAGGGCGTGGACGCGCTAGCGTTCCGGCTCAAGCTCCTCGATGGCGCCGGCCGCAATGCCGGCGGACCGCCCAGCGCGGTCGGCGGCGCGCACCGCCAGACGGCAGTGCTGAGACGGCTCGGCGAGAAGGTCGGCTGGGGCGAGGCCTTGCCGAAGGACACCGGCCTCGGGATGGCGACCTCCTTCGGCCAGGAACGAGACATGCCGACCTGGACCGCCTGCGCCGCCCGAGTGCGCGTCGATCGGGCCACCGGCAAGGTGAAGGTGGAGAAGCTCACCTTGGTCGTCGACGCGGGCACCATCGTGCATCCCGACGGCGCCCTGGCCCAGGTTCAGGGCTCCTCGCTCTGGGGCATGAGCCTGGCGCTGTTCGAGGGCGCCGACTTCGTCAACGGCCAGATCGCCCAGACCAATCTGGATCGCTACACGCCGCTGCGGATGGCCGACGTGCCGGACCTGGACATCGAATTCGTCGCAAGCACCGAGCCGCCGGTGGGCCTCGGCGAGCCGGCGACAACCGTGGTCGGACCGGCCATCGCCAACGCCATCTTCAATGCCGTCGGCGCGCGCGTGCGCCACTTGCCGATCCGCGCCGGCGATGTCCGATCAGCCCTTACGAGTCAGGCCTAGGCGCTCTTTCGACGTCCTGAGACGCCCTCTGGGTTGCGCCGATACGCGCACCGGGTATCGAACCTGAGCTGGAGCCCAATTCCGGGTTGGTTTCCCGCAAAGCAAGCGGTATGTCCGGTCCCGAATCCGTGCCCGCGCGCTCTGCGCGATGGGGCGCGTCGGACGTTGCGCTGTAGGAGATCAGGCTTGGTCGGCATCCTGGAAGACAAGGATCGGATCTTCACCAATCTCTACGGCTTTCAGGATTGGCGTCTGCCCGAGGCCAAGAAGCGCGGGGCCTGGAACGCCACCCCCGACATCCTGACCTGCGGCAAGGACTGGATCATCGATCAGATGAAGGCCTCCGGCCTGCGCGGCCGCGGCGGCGCGGGCTTCGGCACGGGCCTGAAGTGGTCCTTCATGCCCAAGGTCCTGAACCCGGACCGCCCGCACTACCTGGTCGTCAACGCCGACGAATCCGAGCCCGGCACCTGCAAGGACCGGGAGATCATGCGGCACGATCCGCACCTGTTCATCGAAGGTTGCCTGATCGCGTCCTTCTCGATGCAGGCGCACGTCTGCTACATCTACATCCGCGGCGAATACGTCCGCGAGCGCGAGATCATGGAAGCCGCCGTGGCCGAGGCCTACGCGGCCAAGCTGATCGGCAAGAACAACATCCACGGCTGGGACTTCGACGTCTTCATCCACCATGGCGCCGGCGCCTACATCTGCGGCGAGGAAACCGCCCTCTTGGAAAGCCTGGAAGGCAAGAAGGGCCAGCCGCGCCTGAAGCCGCCGTTTCCGGCCGGCGCGGGCGTCTACGGCTGCCCGACCACGGTCAACAATGTCGAGAGCATCGCCGTCGCCGGCACGATCCTGCGGCGCGGGGCGGGGTGGTTCGCCTCCTTCGGCCGGCCCAACAACACCGGCACCAAGCTGATGTGCATCTCCGGCCACGTGGAGCGGCCGTGCAATGTCGAAGAAGCCATGTCGATCCCGCTCAAGCAGCTGCTTGAGGATCACTGCGGCGGCGTGCGCGGCGGCTGGGGCAATCTGAAGGCGGTGATCCCTGGCGGCTCGTCGGTGCGGATGATCCCGGCCGAGGAGGCTGAGACGGCGCTGATGGATTTCGACAGCCTGTCGGCGCTGAAGTCGGGTCTCGGCACGGCGGCGGTGATCGTGATGGACCAGTCCACCGACCTGGTCCGCGCCATCGCCCGCATCGCCTACTTCTACAAGCACGAGAGCTGCGGCCAGTGCACCCCCTGTCGCGAAGGCACCGGCTGGATGTGGCGGGTGATGGAGCGAATGGCCAACGGCCAGGCCGAGCCCAGTGAGATCGACACCCTGCTGGACGTCGCCTCCCAGGTCGAAGGCCACACCATCTGCGCCCTGGGCGATGCCGCGGCCTGGCCCATCCAGGGCCTGTTCCGCCACTTCCGCCCCGAGATCGAAGCCCGCATCGCCAGCTACCGCACCGGCCGCCCGCACGTTCAGGGCGCGACCCTGGTCGCGGCGGAGTAGGGGACCCTTCGACACAATGACCGGCCTGCTCGCCGACACGGACCGCATCTTCACCAACCTCTACGGCCTGCGGGATCGCGGCCTGGAGGCGGCGAGGGCGCGCGGGGCCTGGAACGGCGTCGGGCTTATGGTGGACGCCGGTCCCCAGTGGATCATCGAACAGATCAAGGCCTCGGGCCTGCGTGGGCGCGGCGGCGGCGGGTTCGGCGTCGGGACCAAGTGGTCGCTGATGCCGCAGCCCAGCGACAAGCCGCACTATCTGATCATCAACGCCGATGAATCCGAGCCGGGCGCCTGCAAGGACCGGCTGTTCATCGGCAACGACCCGCACCTGCTGATCGAAGGCGCCTTCCTGGCCAGTTACGCCATCGGCGCCCATGTGGCCTATGTCTACATCCGCGGCGAAGTAGTCCGCGAACGCGAGTTGCTGGAAACCGCCATCCGCGAGGCCCGCGAGGCGCGGCTGATCGGGCCGGACAATCTGTTTGGCTGGGATTTCGAGCTGCATGTGAGCCACGGCGCCGGCGCCTACATCTGCGGCGACGAGATGGCGCTGCTGGAAAGCCTGGAGGGCCGCAAGGGCCAGCCCCGGCTGAAGCCGCCTTATCCGGCCGTGTCCGGGCTCTACGGCTGCCCTACCACCATCAACAACGCCGAGAGCATCGCCGTTGTCGGGACCATCCTGCGGCGCGGGGCGGAGTGGTTCACCAGCTTCGGCCGCCCGAACAACGCCGGGACCAAGTTGATGGCCGCCTCCGGCCACGTGAACGAGCCCGGCGTCGTGGAAGAAGCCATGTCCATCCCCATGCGCCAGCTGATCGAGGATCACTTCGGCGGCGTGCGCGGAGGCTGGGGTAATCTGAAGGCGGTGATCCCCGGCGGCGCCTCCACCGCGATGATCCCGGCCGAGCAGGCCGAGTTCGTGCTGATGGACTACGACGCCCTGCGCGAGCTGAAGTCGCTGATGGGCACGGCGACCATGATCGTCATGGACAAGGACACCGACCTGGTCCGCGCGGTCGCCCGGATCAGCCAGTTCTTCAAGCACGAGAGCTGTGGCCAATGCACCCCCTGCCGCGAGGGCACCGGTTGGATGTGGCGGGTGATGGAGCGGATGGCCGAAGGCGACGCCGAGCCCGCCGACATCGACCTCTTGCTTGATGTGGCGTCCGGCGTAGAAGGCCACACCATCTGCGGCCTCGGCGACGCGGCGGCCTGGCCCATCCAGGGGCTGTTCCGTCATTTCCGGCATGAGGTCGAAGACAGAATCACGGCCTATCGCGCTCGCCGCCCGCACGTCGCGGGCGCTGCGTTGATGGCGGCGGAGTAAGGCGATGGCCGAGGAGCCGGAAAACCAGACGCTTCGATACCTGTGCAGGATCAACCAGAAGGTCGATCGGATTGTGGAAGACGTGCATGACCTAAAGGTTCGCATGACCGGACTCGAAGAACGCTTGGCGGGCGTGAACCGAAGGTTGGATCGGGTTGGCGACCGCCTCGACAAGGTCGAGACGCGTTTGGATTTGGTCGAAAATACCTTCGGCGGAGTAGCGCGGTGAAGGTTCCGTCTTGGGTCAGGCTTTTTCGAAACCTTTATGCGATGGCCGCGATCGGTGGGGGACTATTGCTGGTTGGCGCGCCTTTCGCGACGCTGACCAACCTCGTTCCGAATAATGGAAACCTGCCGGCGTTTATGGCCGAAATGGCCGCCTGGACATTGATTGGGACGCTCACGTGGCGTGGGCTTGCGACGATGCGCAAGTGGGGCGTCATTCTTGCCTGCCTGGTTCCGACAGCCCAGTTGGCAATCATTTACTTGTCTGAGGGAACACCGGACCAAGTGTCGTCGATGAATGCATTTCTTGCCCTCGGGACGACGCTCTTTACGGCAGCCTCGCTCGTCCCCTACTGGGGGAGAATGATTTGGAACCCGCTTCCATTCAATGATTTCGGGGAGCGTCCTCAAGATGCCTAAAGCCAAGGTCAATGGCGTCGAGGTCGAGTTCGAGCCTGGGATGACCGTCCTGCAGGTGGCGGAGTTGGCCGGGGAGGAGATCCCGCGCTTCTGCTACCACGAGCGGCTGTCCATCGCCGGCAACTGCCGCATGTGCCTGGTGGAGGTGAAGCCCGGCCCGCCCAAGCCGCAGGCCTCCTGCGCCCTGCCGGCCGCCGACAACCAGGAGATCTTCACCAACACCCCCATGGTCAAGAAGGCCCGTGAAGGGGTGATGGAATTTTTGCTGATCAACCACCCGTTGGATTGCCCGATCTGCGACCAGGGCGGCGAGTGCGATCTGCAGGACCAGTCGATGGGCTTCGGCCGCGACGACAGCCGCTATGGCGAGAACAAGCGCGCGGTCGAAGAGAAGTTCATGGGGCCGTTGATCAAGACGGTCATGACGCGCTGCATCCAGTGCACCCGCTGCGTCCGCTTCATCACCGAGGTGGCCGGCCAGTCGGAGATCGGCCTGATCAGTCGCGGCGAGGACGTGGAGATCACCACCTATCTCGAGCAGGCGGTGACCAGCGAGCTGTCCGGCAACGTCATCGACCTCTGCCCGGTCGGCGCCCTGACCTCGAAACCCTACGCCTTCCATGGCCGGCCCTGGGAGCTGACCAAGACCGAGACCGTCGACGTCATGGACGCCCTGGGCTCGGCGATCCGCGTGGACGCCCGCGCCAACGAGGTGATGCGCGTGCTGCCGCGCACCAATGACGCGATCAATGAGGAATGGATCTCGGACAAGACGCGGTACGCCTGCGACGGCCTGATGCGCCAGCGGCTCGACCGCCCCTATGTGCGCCTGAAGGGCAAGCTCCTGCCCGCGACCTGGGCGGAAGCCTTCGGCGCCATCGCCGCGAAGGTCAAGTCGGTCCAGCCCGAGCGGATCGGCGTCATCGCCGGCGACCTGCAGGACGCGGAATCGATGAAGGCGGCCCTCGACCTGTTCGGCGGCCTTGGCGCGACCAGCCTGGATTGTCGCCAGGACGGCGCGGTGATCGGCGATGGCCCGCGTGAAAGCTGGCTGTTCAACTCCACCATCGCCGGCCTGGACGAATGCGACGCGCTGTTGCTGGTCGGGTGCAATCCGCGCCTGGAAGCGCCGGTGCTCAATGCCCGCATCCGCAAGGGCTGGGTTGGCCGGGATATGAAGGTCGCCGTGATCGGCGAACAGGCCGACCTGACCTACAGCTACGACTACCTCGGCGCGGGCGCCTCATCCCTGGCCCAGTTCGCCAAGGCGCGCTCCGGGTTCGCCAAGGCCTTCAAGGAGGCCAAGAAGCCGATGGTCATCGTCGGCGCCGGCGCCCTGGCGCGCGACGACGGCGCGGCGGTGCTGGCCCTGGCGGCCGGCCTCGGCGGGACGTTCAACGTGCTGCATTCGGCCGCGAGCCGGGTCGGCGGCCTGGACATGGGCTTCATCCCCAAGGCCGGCGGCCTGGACGCCAAGGCCATGGTCGCCAAGGGCGCGCTGGATGTCCTCGTGTTGCTCGGCGCCGACGAGGTCGACCTGTCGGCCACTGACGCGTTCGTGGTCTACATCGGCACGCACGGCGACGCGGGAGCTCATCGCGCTGACGTCATCCTGCCGGGCGCCGCCTACACCGAGAAGAACGGCCTCTACGTCAACACCGAAGGCCGGGTGCAGATGGGCCAGCGCGCCGTGTTCCCGAAAGGCGAAGCCCGCGAAGACTGGGCGATCCTGCGCGCCCTGTCGGGCTATCTTGGCGCAACGCTGCCCTATGACACCCTCGACCAACTGCGCGACAAATTGTTCACCGACCACCCCACCTTCGGCCAGATCGACCACGCGCCGGGCTCGATCCCGACCACGCTGGACGGCTCGAAGATTGGGGCCAAGGGCGAGGTGTCCGACACGCCCTTCGTCAGCCCGATCAAGGACTTCTACCTCACCAACCCCATCGCTCGCGCGAGCGTGACCATGGCCGAATGCTCGGCCAGCGTCGCCGCCGCCCGCGGCAAACTGATCGCGGCGGAGTAGGGCATGGATGCGCTCATCTGGTTTGGCCTGACCCTCGGTCAGATCCTCATCGTCACCGTCGCGGTCCTGCTGTCGGTGGCCTTCCTGATCCTGTTCGAGCGGAAGGTTTTCGCCGGGGTGCAGATGCGCAAGGGCCCCAATGTGGTGGGGCCGTTCGGTATGTTTCAGTCCTTCGCGGACCTTGGCAAGTTCCTGATCAAGGAACTGGTGATCCCCGACGGCGCCGACAAGTTCCTGTTCGTGCTCGCGCCGCTGATCATGGTCACCCTGGCCTTCGGGGCGTGGGCGGCGATTCCGCTGTCCTCGGGCTGGCAGGTCTCCAACATCAATGTCGGCGTGCTCTACCTGTTCGCCGTATCGTCCCTGGGCGTCTACGGCGTGATCGTCGGCGGCTGGGCGTCCAATTCCAAATATCCCTTCATGGCCGCGCTTCGGTCCGCCGCCCAGATGGTCAGCTACGAAGTCTCGATCGGCTTTGTGATCATCACCGTGGTCCTGCTGGCGGGGTCCCTGAATCTGCAGGGAATCGTCGCCAGCCAGGCCGGCTGGTTCTGGCATTGGAACATGTTCGGCGGCGGGGGCCTGTCGCACCTGTGGCTGGCGCTGATCATGATCCCGATGATGATGGTCTTCTTCGTCTCGTCCCTGGCCGAGACCAACCGCCCGCCGTTCGACCTCGCCGAAGCCGAATCCGAACTCGTGGCCGGCTATCAGGTGGAATACTCCTCGACCCTCTATCTGCTGATCTATCTGTCCGAGATGTCCAACATCATCATGTTGAGCGCGCTGATCTCGGTGTTCTTCTGCGGCGGCTGGGAGTCGCCCTTCCCCGTGCACCTAACCCCGGGCTGGGCCAGCGCGGTCGGGCTGTTCTGGTTTTTGGTGAAGACCTTCTTCTGGTTCTTCATGTTCGTCATGGCGCGGGCGATCGTGCCTCGCTATCGCTACGACCAGCTGATGCGCTTGGGCTGGAAGGTGTTTCTGCCGACCTCCCTGGTGGCGGTGGTCGCCGTCGCCGCCTTCCGTGTCTTCGGTCCGGCCTAAAGGAGCAGTTGATGACCTTCGCCGCCCGAATGAATCAAGCCGTCAAGGGCGCGGCGCTTATGGACTTCGCCGGCGCCTTCGGCCTAGCCCTCAAGCACCTCATGGGCCCCAAGATGACGGTGCAGTATCCGCACGAGCGCAATCCGCAGTCGCCCCGTTTCCGCGGCGAACACGCCCTGCGCCGCTATCCCAACGGCGAGGAACGCTGCATCGCCTGCAAGCTGTGCGAGGCGATCTGTCCGGCCCAGGCCATCGTCATCGAGGCGGAGCCTAGAGCCGACGGCTCGCGGCGGACGACCCGCTACGACATCGACATGGTCAAATGCATCTATTGCGGCCTGTGCCAGGAGGCCTGCCCGGTGGACGCCATCGTCGAGGGCCCGAACAGCGAATACACCGTGGAGACCCGCGAGGAGCTCTACTACGACAAGCAGCGGCTGCTGGATAACGGCGACCGTTGGGAGCGGGAAATCGCGAAGAATCTGGAACTGGACGCGCCCTATCGCTAAGAGGGGCGCGACCGTGGAATCGGGCTGCGCGCGGGGCTTTTCGCGCCGGCTCTTGGGACTTGGATTGTAGGGGAGCGTAAGGGCTCATGGCCTTGGCGGCGATCGCCTTTTACCTGTTGTCGGCGGCGACGCTGATCTCGGCCTTCCTGGTCGTGGTCGGGCGCAATCCGGTCCATTCGGTGCTGTTCCTGATCGTGACCTTCTTCTCCGCGGCGGGGCTGTTCGTGCTGCTGGGGGCGGAGTTTTTGGCCATGCTGTTGATCGTGGTCTACGTCGGCGCGGTCGCGGTGCTGTTCCTGTTCGTGGTGATGATGCTGGACGTGGATTTCGCCGCGCTGCGGGCCGGATTCGCCAGCAACCTGCCCATCGGCCTTGGCATCGCCGCGCTGCTGGCCGGCGAGATGGTGTTCGTTTCCGTTGCCGTCGTGAACAACGGCGCCAGCAAAGCCACGCCGATGGCCGCGCCGGGCGGCGTCACCAACGCCGAGGCGATCGGCCGGCTGCTCTATACCGACTATGTCTACTACTTCCAGGCGGCGGGCCTGGTGCTGCTGGTGGCGATGATCGGGGCCATCGTGCTCACCCTTCGCCACCGCGCCTACGTCAAGCGCCAGTCCATCGCCGACCAGGTGGCGCGCACGCCCGCGAGCGGCATGCGGGTGGTTCAGATCAAGAGCGGCGAGGGCCTGAAATGATGGCGATCGGCCTGTCCGACTATCTGGTCGTCTCGGCGCTGCTGTTCACCATCGGCGTGTTCGGCATCTTCGTGAACCGCAAGAACATCATCGTCATCCTGATGTCGATCGAGCTGATCCTGCTGGCCGTGAACATCAATCTGGTGGCCTTCTCCGTCTTCCTGCACCAGGTCGTGGGGCAGATCTTCGCCATGTTCGTGCTGACCGTCGCCGCCGCCGAGGCCGCAGTCCTGCTCGCCATTCTGGTCACCTTCTTCCGCAATCGCGGCAATATCGCCGTGGACCACGCCAACGTGATGAAGGGCTAGGTAGAGTGACCCCGGACCTTATCGTCGAGACGATCGTTCTCGCGCCGCTTCTGGGCGCGATCATCGCGGGCCTCACCGGCCGCCGGATCGGCGACATCGCCTCGCAAGCGGTCACGACGGGCCTGCTGCTGCTGTCCTGCGCGCTGGCCTGGTACGTCTTCGGCCAGGTGGCGTCGGGCGGCTGGGACAAGCCCTTCATCGCCCATATCGCGTCCTTCATTCAGGTCGGCAAGTTCCAGTCGGACTGGTCGGTGCGGATCGACACCCTGTCGGCGGTGATGCTGATCGTGGTGACCACGGTCTCCTCGCTCGTCCACATCTATAGCTGGGGCTATATGGCGGACGACGACTCCAAGCCGCGCTTCTTCGCCTATCTGTCGCTGTTCACCTTCGCCATGCTGGCGCTGGTCACCGCCGCCGACTTCATGCAGCTGTTCTTCGGCTGGGAAGGCGTGGGCCTGGCCTCCTATCTGCTTATCGGCTTCTGGTACAAGAAGCCCACCGCCTCGGCCGCGGCGATCAAGGCCTTCGTGGTCAACCGGATCGGCGACTTCGGCTTCGCCCTCGGCATCATCACCACCTTCTGGATGTTCGGCTCGATCCGCTTCGCCGAGGTCTTCCCGCAGGTCGCCGCCCACGCGCACCAGGCCTGGAGCTTCGCCGGCCAGCAGTGGGTGGGGATCGAACTCGCCTGCGTGCTGCTGTTCATCGGCGCCATGGGCAAGTCGGCGCAGTTCTTCCTGCACACATGGTTGCCCGACGCCATGGAGGGCCCGACTCCGGTCTCGGCCCTGATCCACGCGGCGACCATGGTCACCGCCGGCGTCTACATGGTCTGCCTGCTGTCGCCGATGTTCGAATACGCCCCGATCGCCAAAGGCATCGTTACGCTGATCGGCGCGATTACCGCCCTCTTCGCGGCGACGGTCGGCCTGGCCCAGAACGACATCAAGCGGGTGATCGCCTATTCGACCTGTTCGCAGCTTGGCTACATGTTCATCGCCGCCGGTGTCGGCGCCTATCAGGGCGCCATGTTCCACCTGTTCACCCACGCCTTCTTCAAGGCGCTGCTGTTCCTGAGCGCCGGCTCGGTGATCATGGGCATGCACCACGAGCAGGACATGCGGAAGATGGGCGGCTTGTGGAAGCTGATGCCGCTGACCTATGCGGCCATGCTGGTCGGCACCCTGGCGATCACGGGCGTCGGCCTTCCGCACATCGATATCGGTTTTGCCGGCTTCTATTCCAAGGATTCGATCATCAACGCCGCCTATGCGGCGGTCGGGACCAACCCCTTCGCGGGCTTCGCCTTCATCATCAGCATTCTCGCCGCGGGCCTGACCAGCTTCTATTCCTGGCGGCTGATCTTCATGACCTTCCACGGTACGCCGAAGTGGGCGCATGCCGACCATGGACATGCGGATCATGGCGATGATCATGCCCACACGAGCAACGCCCCCCTAAGTGACGCCGGGGCCGAAACCCATTCAGAGCCGCTACCGGATGATCATGGTCATGGCGACCACGATCACAAGCCGCACGAGAGCCCCTGGGTGGTGCTGGTCCCGCTGTTCGTGCTCAGCGTCGGCGCCATCTTCGCCGGCGCCCTGTTCGCCGAAAAGTTCATCGGCGCGGATCGTCTGGAGTTCTGGCGCGCCGCCATCTTCACCGCCCCGTCCAACCATGTGCTGGGCGCCAAGGAAGGGCCGGAGTGGGAACTGTGGGCGCCGCTCACCGTCACCGCCATCGGCTTCGTCTTCGCCTTCTACGTCTACATATTGAACGAGGGTATGGGGGCGCGGATCGCCGCGGCGCGCGGCCCGCTATGGCTGCTGTTCTACAACAAGTGGTACTTCGACGAGATCTACGACGCGACCTTCGTGCGCGGCGCCAAGGCCCTGGGCGACCTGTTCTGGAAGCGCGGCGACCAGCAGATCATCGACGGCCTGGGCCCCAATGGCGTAGCCGCCCTGTCGGTCTGGTTCGGCAAGCGCGTAGGCCGCTGGCAGACCGGTTATGTCTATCACTACGCGTTCGTGATGCTGCTCGGCGTGGCTGGGTTGCTCAGCTTCGCCCTCTACGCCTGGGCGAAGTGAGGGGAGGGCCGCCATGACCAACATCCTCAGCCTCACCATCTTCTCGCCGCTGATCGGCGTCGCGGCGATCCTGCTTCTGCGCCTGTTCGGCAAGCCCGAGGCCCAGGCCCGCACGGACGAAGCCGCGCGCTGGATCGCCCTGATCACCACCCTGGCGACGCTGGCCCTGTCGGTGCTGCTGGTGGTCCGGTTCGACCCGAACCAGGCCGGCTTCCAGTTCCTGGAAGACCACCAGTGGTTTGGCGGCATTCGCTACCGCATGGGCGTGGACGGCATCTCGGTGCTGTTCGTGCTGCTGACGGCCTTCCTGCTGCCGCTCTGCATCATCGCCAGCTGGCGCTCGATCACCAATCGGGTGCTGGAATATCTGATCGCCTTCCTGATCCTGGAAGCCCTGGTGATCGGCGTTTTCTGCGCGCTCGACCTGATCGTCTTCTACCTGTTCTTCGAAGGCCAGCTGATCCCGATGTTCCTGATCATCGGCGTCTGGGGCGGGGCCAACCGGGTCTACGCGGCCTATAAGTTCTTCCTCTACACCCTGCTCGGTTCGGTGCTGATGCTGGCGGCGATCCTGGCCATGGCCGGCATCGCCCACACCACCTCCATCCCCGACCTGCTGGCCTACCACTTCGATCCGAAGGTGCAGATTTGGCTGTTCCTGGCCTTTTTCGCCTCCTTCGCGGTGAAGATGCCCATGTGGCCGGTCCACACCTGGCTGCCCGACGCGCACGTGGAGGCGCCGACGGCGGGCTCGGTGATCCTGGCGGGCATCCTGCTCAAGATGGGTGGGTACGGCTTCCTGCGCTTCTCGATCCCGATGTTCCCGTCGGCCAGCCACTACTTCACGCCGATGGTGTTCACCCTGTCGGTGATCGCGGTGGTCTACACCTCGCTGGTCGCCTTCCGGCAGACCGACATCAAGAAGCTGATCGCCTATTCATCGGTCGCCCACATGGGTTTCGTGACCATGGGCATCTTCTCCGGCAACGCCCAGGGCGAGCAGGGCGCCATCTTCCAGATGCTGAGCCACGGGGTCATCTCCGGCGCGCTCTTCCTCTGCGTCGGCGTGGTCTATGACCGCATGCACACCCGCGAGATCGCCTTCTACGGCGGCCTCACCGAGCGGATGCCCTGGTACGCGGCCGTCTTCATGCTCTTCACCATGGGTAATGTGGGCCTGCCGGGCACCTCCGGCTTCGTCGGCGAGATCCTGACCATGACCGGCGCCTACCAGGCCTCGACCTGGACCGCGATCGTCGCCGCCACCGGCGTGATCCTGTCGGCCACCTATGCCCTGACCCTCTATCGGCGGGTCATGTTCGGGACCATCGTCAATCCCAAGCTGGCGGCCATCACCGATCTGGACTGGCGAGAGGTGGTGATCTTCTCGCCGCTGATCGTCGGCACCCTGATCCTCGGCCTGCAGCCCGGCCTGGTGTTCAACATCACAGCAGCATCCGTGGACAAGCTGGTCGCGGCCTATCAGGCAGTGAGCCACTGATGACCTACAACATCCTCTCCATCGCCCAGCCTGAGTGCTTCCTCGCCGTGGCCGCGCTTGTCCTGCTGCTCGTCGGCGCTCTCGGCGCCCCGAAGTCGGCCGGCCTGGTGTCCTGGCTCGCCGGCCTTGCCCTGATCATCGCCGCCTATCTGGCGGCCACCGGACCGCAAGGCGCCATCTTCGGCGGCGGCTTCGTCGCCGACCAGGTCTCCGCCTACGCCAAGGTCGCCATCTATCTGATCGGCGCGGTGGGCGTGTTCCTTGGCCTCGGCTGGCTCGACCGGCTGAAGGCGCGGCAGTTCGAATATCCGATCCTGATCCTGCTCGCCGCCGTCGGCATGGGCATGATGGTCTCCGCCGGCGATCTGATCTCGCTCTACGTCGGCGTCGAGCTGCAATCGCTGGCCCTCTACGTCCTCGCCGCCTTCCGCCGCGACGACGCCAAGGCCTCCGAAGCGGGGCTGAAGTACGCCGTCCTGGGCGCGCTCTCGTCCGGCGTCCTGCTCTATGGCGCCTCGCTGGTGTACGGCTTCACCGGCTCGGTGCGGTTCGACGTGATCGCCGCTTCGGTACACGCCCACTCCAACACTGGCGTCCTGTTCGGCCTGGTGTTCCTGATGTGCGGCCTGGCCTTCAAGGTCTCCGGCGCGCCGTTCCATATGTGGACGCCGGACGTCTACGAAGGCGCGCCCACTCCGGTGGTCGGCTTCTTCGCCGCCGGCCCCAAGTTCGCGGCCATGGTCCTGTTCGCCCGCATGCTCGGCAACGCCTTTCCGACCGCCTCGGGCCAGTGGCAGCAGATCCTGTGGGCCGTCGCGGTGATCTCCATGCTCTGGGGCGCCTTCGCAGGCCTGCGCCAGACCAACCTGAAGCGGCTGTGGGCCTATTCCTCCATCGCCAACGTCGGCTACGCCCTGGTCGGCCTGTCCGCCGGGACCAAGGAAGGCTTCCAGGCCATGCTGGTGTTCATGGTCCTCTACATGATCGACGTCACCGGCTTCTTCGCCTGCCTGACCGCCCTGTCGCGGCAGGGGCGGCCGATGGAGACCATGGACGACATGGCGGGCCTGATGCGCGAGCGCCCGGGTCTGGCCCTGTGCATGACCGCCTTCGCCGTCTCGGCCATCGGCTTTCCGCCCTTCTCCGGCTTCTGGGCCAAGGTCTATGTGTTCCGCGCGGCGATTGACGCCGGGCAGAGCTGGGTCGCCGTGGTCGGCCTGGTGTCCAGCGTTGTGGCCGCCTTCTACTATCTACGCCTGATCAAGGTGATGTGGTTCGACGCCCCCACCGGCGGCGCGGTGGACAAGCCCCCCGCCGACGCCAAGGGCGTGGCCTATGCGGCGGCGCTGTTCTCCATGCCGGTCGTGCTCGGCGCCCTGGTCTTCATCGACCCGCTGGCCAAGGCCGCCGCGTCCGCCTTCGCCCTGGGCGGATAGACTCGCGTCTTTGCAGGGGCGAGACCTTTGAACACGGTCCCCATTCTCGCGTTCGACGAGATCGACTCCACCAACGCCGAGGCGAGGCGCATGGCCGACGCCTGGGAGCCCGGCCCGCTCTGGATCACCGCGGCGCGCCAGTCCGCCGGGAGGGGGCGGCGAGGACGCAACTGGAGCACCGAGACCGGAAACCTCGCGGCAACCCTGCTCCAGACCACCGATCTGCCCCCGGTCGAGGCGGCTCAAATCTCCTTCATCGCCGCGCTGGCGGTTTGCGACCTCGCGCGCCGTTACGTCGCCGCGTCCCGCGTTTCGCTGAAGTGGCCCAACGACCTGATGATCGATGGCAAGAAGGCCGCCGGCATCCTGGTGGAGTCCGGCCAGCGCCCTGACGAGCGGCTGTGGCTGGCGGTCGGCATCGGCGTCAACCTGGCCCATTCGCCGGACCTGCCGGATCGCCCGACCATCTCCTTCGCCGAAGCCGGCGCCACGCCGCCGCAGCCCCGCGAGGCCCTGGACCATCTGGCGCAAGCCTTCGCCGGCTGGATGGGCATCTGGCGACAGCAGGGCTTCACCGCCATCGCCGAAGCCTGGACCGTCCGCGCCCACGGCCTCGGCCAGCCTTGCGTGGCCCGGCCGGGCTCCGAGGTGCTGCACGGTATCGCGGAGGGCCTCGACATCGACGGCGCCCTGCGTTTGCGGCTAGAGGACGGCGGTATTCGCCGGATCACCGCCGGCGATGTCTTCTTCGAGGGAGTCTAGGCGATGCTGCTGGCCATCGAGCAGGGCAATACCAACACCCTCTACGCCGTCCACGACGGCGACGACTGGATCGCCCAGTGGCGCACGGCCACCGACTCCATGCGCACCGCCGACGAATACGCCGTCTGGCTGCACCAGTTGCTGGAGATGCAGGGGCTGAAGCTGTCGGACCTCACCGCCTGCATCATCTCCAGCGTGGTGCCGCAGTCGATCTTCCACCTGCGCAACCTAAGCCGCCGCTACCTGAAGGTCGAGCCGCTGGTGATCGGCGAGAATGTCGAACTCGGCATCGAGGTCCGGATCGACAAACCATCCGAGGCCGGCGCCGACCGTTTGGTCAACGCCATCGGCGCCCACATCAAATACCCTGGCGCGCTGCTGATCGTGGACTCAGGCACGGCCACCAACTTCGACGTAGTCGCCGCCGACGGCGCCTTCGAGGGCGGCGCCATCGCGCCAGGCATCAACCTTTCCATGCAGGCGCTGCACAGCGCCGCCGCTCGCCTGCCGCGTGTGGCGATCAAAAAGCCCGACAAGGTGATCGGCACCGACACCGTCGGCGCCATGCAGTCGGGGGTGTTCTGGGGTTATGTCGGCCTGATCGAGGGCCTGATTGACCGCACCCTGGCCGAGTACGGCAGGCCCATGACCGTGATCGCCACCGGCGGCGTCGCCTCCCTGTTTGAAGGCGCCATGCCGAAGATAGATGTGTTCGATCACGACCTAACGATACGTGGCCTCTTGGAAGTCTGGCGCCGCAATGCCATGTCCGGCGCTGCATGACCCCACATCCCAACGACGAACTCGTTTTCCTGCCGCTCGGCGGCTCGAACGAGATTGGCATGAACCTCAACTGCTACGGCTACGGCCCGCCCGATAGTCGCAAGTGGATCATCGTCGACGTGGGCGTGACCTTCGGCGATGTCTCGACCCCCGGCGTCGAGATCATCCTGCCCGACCCGACCTTCATGGAGGAGCATGCCGACGACATCCTCGGCATCATCCTGACCCACGCGCACGAGGACCACATCGGCGCCATGGGCTGGCTCTGGCCCAGGCTGAAAGCGCCGATCTACTGCACCCCGTTCACCGCCTTTTTGCTGCGCGAGAAGATGCGCGAGCGGGGCTGCCTGGACGATGCGGACATCACCGTGGTGCCGTTGGGCGGGACCATCACCCTCGGCCCGTTCGTGTCGACGATGATCACCCTGACCCACTCGATCCCCGAGCCCAACGGCCTGGCGATCAAGACGCCGCTGGGGACCATCCTGCACACTGGCGACTGGAAGATAGACGCAGACCCGCTGCTGGGGGCGCCCACGGATTCCGACTACATCCGCGGTCTCGGCGACGAGGGCGTGCTGGCCATGGTCTGCGACTCCACCAACGTCTTCGTCGACGGCCGCGCCGGCTCCGAGGCCGATGTGCGCGTGCAGATGAACGCCCTGATCGGCTCACTGAAGGGCAAGATCGCGGTCGCGTGCTTCGCCTCCAACGTGGCGCGGATGAGCACGGTGATCCGCGCCGCCCAGGACAATGGCCGCACCGTCTGCCTGGTTGGCCGCTCGATGATCCGGATGGCCGCGGCGGCGGACTCGGTCGGCTTGTTCGAGGGGATCAAGCCTTTCGTGAATGACGCGGAAGCCGGCCGCTATGCCAAGGACGACATCCTCTACCTCTGCACCGGCAGCCAGGGCGAGGCGAGGGCGGCGTTGTCGCGGATCGCCGACGGGACCCATCCGCACGTGAAGCTCGGCCTCGGCGACCACTGCATCTTCTCTTCGCGGATCATCCCCGGCAACGAGCTAGGCATCCGCAATCTGCAGGACAAGCTGTCGGATCGCGGCGTGCGGCTCTACACCGAGCGCGACCATCCCGGTATCCACGTCTCCGGCCACCCGTGCCGGGACGAGCTGAAGGAAATGTACGCCTGGGCGCGGCCGACCATCGCCGTGCCGACCCACGGCGAGCGCCGCCACCTGGTCGAGCACGCCGCTTTTGCCCGTGACCAACAGGTTTCGCAAACGGTCGCCCCGCGCAATGGCGACATGGTCCGCCTGGCCCCCGGCCGCGCGGAGATCATCGATGAGGTTCCCTCCGGCCGCCTCTACGTCGACGGCGGCATGGTCACGCCCGAGAACGGCGAGGCCCTCCGTGAACGCAAGCACGCCTCCCACAGTGGCGTCCTGACCGTCGCCGTGGCCATCGACGGCCGCGGCCGCCTGATCTCCGGCCCGCAGGTGCGCGGCATCGGCCTGCCCGGCGAGACGGACTATCCGCTGGAAGAAGCCCTCGACGATCTCGCCGGCGCCGCCGAGGAAGCGATCAAGCGCCTCAGCGGTGAGGAGCGCGACGACGACGACGCGGTGGAAACCGCCATCGGCCGGGCCCTCAAACGCGCCTCTCAACGAATCTGGGACCGCCGACCGATCGTGGAGACCACCGTCTTACGCGTGTGAGTTTCTTACTTGGCTGGAATGGTCGCAACACAGGCGCGTGGTTCGAGACGCGACGAAGACGTCGCTCCTCACCATGACTAAGAAATCTGCAGCCCAAAATTCTTCGTCATCCTGAGGAGCCCCTCTTGGGGCGTCTCGAAGGACGCACGCGGTTGCTGCGGCGCGCCCAACTCTGTCTCGCCCTACCTCACCACAAAACCAACCCGGACCGCCCCAGCATGCTGGAAGTGCAGCACGGCGGGAACCTGGTCGCCGGTCCTGAACGGTCGCTTCACCCCTTCAAACATCAGGTGATCTCCATTCGGGTCCAGACTCACCGACGCGCCCGCCGCGATCTCCAGCCCGCCGGTCACCGGCCGCATTCGCATGATCCCGCCCGTCATCGACATCTGGTGCAGGCTGACCGCGCCCGCGGCGGGGCTATCGGCGCTAAGGAGGCGGTCAGCGTCGCGGCCGTGATTGGTGACTGTGAGATAGCCCACCGCGGTCGGCGCGCCGGGCGGCGTGGGGCGACTCCAGGCCTGTGTGACGGCTATGCCGCTCGGAGCCTCGGCGACGGCCGGCGAGGCAAGGGCGATCAGGCCGCTCAAAACAAGGGCGGCGCTGGTTGAAAACTTCATAGGGATAAGCCTCGGCATCAGTCAAAAATTATAGGTGGCTGAGAAGCGTGCGGAGATCGGCTCCAGCGGATGAACCTGCAGGCCCGTCGCCGGCGCGGATGTTGGCGTCAGTTGTGACTCATAATCGAACGCCGCCGAATAGGCCTTGGTGTTGAACAGGTTGAAGATGCTGGTCTGCAGCTTCAGCCTTGAATTGACCTTGTATCCGGCGTCCAGGTTGACCTCACTGTAGCCCTTGTCCTGAGGATATTCCGAGCCGTCAACAACGGGATACGCCCCAAGCGCCCGCCACTGCAGGCTGCCGTACCACGGACCCAGGTTGTCGATCAGGACGCCGGCCGATCCGATGAAGCTCGGCGCGTTGGCGATAAAATCGCCGCCCAGCCCGTAAACGTTCGCCAGCGTATCCAGCGAGCCCTGGTAACGGGCCTTGGTGAACGACAGGTCGGTGTTCAACTCCATCCAGGGCAGCGGCCGGTATTGGCCGGAGACCTCCACGCCCTGGCGGCGGCTAGGCGCCGTCGGCTGGTCCTGGCCCTGGTCCTCGTCGAAAGCCAGCTCGGAGCTGAAGTCCTCCTGGAACAGGGCGATCTGCAGCGAGAGCTTGGGAATGATGTCCGTGCGTAGCCCGACCTCCTCACCGGTCGTCGGCGCCAGCAGCGGCGTCGGCCCGGCGGTGGGCGTCAGGCCTTCCAGACCCACCGTGCCGAACACGCCGCGCACGTCGTTGGAGTGAAAATCCCGTCCGGCGCTGACATAGAACTCCGACTGCATCCACGGACCGAAGATGATGCTGCCCTTGGGTTGGGGCAGGGTCTGGGTCGTCGATCCGGTGAAGCCCGGCGACAGGGTCAGGCTATGATCCCAGGCGTAGAAATCCTCCTCGCGAAACCCGATCACGGTCCGCAGCCAATCGGTCCAGTGGATGGTGTTCTGGACATAGGCGCCCAGGTCGTTCAGGTGGACCCGATCAGCGTTGCAGGACCCGCCCACCGCCGCATAGGCCTGGCCATTGCCGCCGTCGTTCAGCGCTCCGGCCGGCGTGTTGGCCGGCGGCGGCAGCAGCCCGGCGGGCAGGACCCCGCTCGGCACCGCCGGCACCTCGCAATAGTCGAGCGCTATGGACCCATCCAGGGTGTGCCGCCGGTCGACGTAGATGTTGTCATAGCGCTCCTGCAGCCCGATCACGGTTTCGGTCTGGAACCCGAACACGGTCTTGCTCAGGGTGAACGCCGCCTGGCCGCCAAACACGTCCCGCGTTTCGTCCTGCTGCTCCTGGTCGCCGTTCACCGGGTCCAGCAGATAGTGGGTGAAGTTGTTGTTCAGCGACATGGTCGAGTGGATGTCATAGACGTCCGAGGTGAACGCCCAACCGTCGCCGGTCGCGCCGTAGTGGCCCGACACGCTCCAGCGTGAAGAGGTCCCATGGTCGGTGGGGTCGAGGACGCCGTAGCGACCGATCAGGCCTTGATCGATAGCGTAGACCGACTGGTCGGTCTCCAGCTTGCCCGCGCTCTGGTAGTACATGGCGGTGAGGCTGTAGCCGTTGGCGTCGTCGCCATGGCTGATCCGCGCGGCGGCGTCGACCTTGTTGAAATTGCTGGGCGGATCCCACGGCCCATCCACGTGACCCACATCAAGCGCGCCCCAGACGCGGTCGTCGGCGTCGAAGTGATGTGTCCCGCCGATGAAGACCTCGTCGTCCCCCAGGGTGCCGGCGCTGACCGAGACCTGGTTGGGCAGATCATCGGTCAGATGGACGTGGGCCGAGCCCACCGCGCTGAAATCGCCGTTCTCGGCGTAATAGGGACCCTTGGTGTAGTCCAGGCCGCCGACGATCTGCGGCATCAGGAAGTTCTGGTCGGAATAACCCTGGCCGTGGGCGTTGGTGCTCCGGTTCACTGGCATGCCGTCGACGAAGCTGGAAAAGTCGGTGCCGTGGTCCAGATCGAACCCCCGCATCTGGTACTGATTGGCTTTGCTCTCGCCGGAGTGCACCGTCACCACCAAGCCCGGAATGCTCTCGTAGAGCTGGCCGATCCGGTAGATGGGGCGCAAATCCAGCGCCTCCTTGGTGACCGAGCCCTGGCTGGCCGTGGTCGCCTTGCCGAGCATATCGACCCGCGAGGCGGTGATGATGACTTCGGAAACCTGGGTGGATTGGGCCGGTTTGGCGGGCTGCGGCGGGGTCGGCGCCGTCTGGCCAAAGGCCGCGCCGGCGGAGGTCGCAAGAGCAAGCGCGGCGGCGCTCGCGAAGAGACAGGTGTGCATGATCATGAGTCCCGGGACGGCGCGCGGGCGCTCGCGTCCCCATGAGGCTGAAATGGGTGAACGCCTTCGGGCGCGCAAAAGCGCACCGGCAGGCGAGGCTTCAGCTCAGGTCTGGGGGGCCGCGGGACGGCGGCGGCGGGGCGGCGAGGCCGCGTCCGGGACTTTGCGGGACGGCGCGGGCGATCGCCGGCGCGTGTTGGATAACCGACACTTTGGGAAGCGTGGCCGCCAGCGGCGGCGACATCGCCAGGCCATGGCCCGCGAACACGCAGGCGTTATCGTGATTGGATGTCGGTGCGCCAGGCTGGTCATGGCTGGTGAGCGGCCCGTGGCCGGTGCAGATAACCAGCCCCGGCGATTGACCGGGCGCGACCATGTAGCCGGCCGGGATCAGCGCCTGCACCCAGACGGCCAACAGCGCCAGGACAAGAAGTCCCGGTCGCCGAGTCAGTCGCCCATGGCCCAAGCCGCCCATGGATGCGCGTCTACTGCGGTCGCGGGGGTTTGTCGATAAGCTGAGAGAAACCTAGAGCACGACGGGTTCAGTTGGAATCTAATTGTCCGAGTAAATTACCGCTCATCCCGGCGAATGCCGGGACCCAGATGACAAATTGCCGGCGCCGGTTGGTTATCCATGAAGAGGCGCCCCAACGACCGAGCCATATGATCTGGGTCCCGGCATTCGCCGGGATGAGCGGATTTTGGTTCGATCTGAACGCGACAAGCTCTACGCCGCCCTTGCGTCGGTCTCCGCCATGCGCTGGATCGCCACATAGTCGGTCTTGCCGGTGCCCAGCACGGGGATCTCCGGCACGCGGACGATCTTGCGCGGCACGGACACCTCAGGCGCGCCCACCGTCTGGGCGTGCGCCACCAGGGGCGCGACGGCGGCGTCCAGGCGGTCAGTGACCAGCACCAGTCGCTCGCCCTTGCGCGCGTCGGGCAGGGAGATCACCGCGTGGCGCGCATCCGGCCAGACGCCGGCGGCCAGGGACTCGGCCGCATTCAGCGACACCATCTCGCCGCCGATCTTGGCGAATCGCTTCACCCGGCCCTGGATCTTCATCCAGCCGTCGGCGTCGATGGACACCACATCGCCGGTGTCGTGCCAGCCGTCCGGCGGCGCATCCAGGCCGCCGTCCTCGCGCAGATAGCCGGCCATGACATTGGGCCCGCGAACGAACAGCCGGCCGCCCCCGGGGATACCGGGCACCGGCTCGATCCGCGTCTCCATCGCCGGCAACAGCGCGCCGACGGTCCCATGCTTGTTGGCGCCGGGCTTGTTGACCGCGATCACCGGCGCGGCCTCGGTGGCGCCGAAGCCTTCCAGCAGCGGCACGCCGCCAAAGCGGTCCCGCACCAGGTCATGGGTCTCGTCCCGCACCCGCTCTGCGCCGCAGACGACGAACTTCAGGCCCGAAAGCTCGCCCGGTTCGGCGGAGCGCGCGTACTGGTTCACAAAGGTGTCGGTGGCCAGAAGGATCGAGGCGCCCGTGTCCTTCACCAGCGGCGGGATCTGCTTCACATGCAGCGGCGAGGGGTACTGGAACGCCTTCATGCCCGTGAGGATCGGCAGCAGCACCCCGCCGGTCAGGCCGAAGCAGTGGAAGGTCGGAAGGGGATTGAACATCACCCAGTTCGGATCGAGGTCGATGTGGGCGGCGATCTGCTCGACATTGGCCACCAGATTGGCCTGGGTCAGCATCACCCCCCGCGGCGCGCCGAAACTGCCGGAGGTGAACAGGATCACGCCCGGATCGTCCGGCTGGGCCGCCACGCGGAACTGCCGGGGCAGGGCGCCCGCTAGGGCGGCAAAAGCCTTGTCGGCCACGTTCACCTTGGCGCGGACATCTTCGAGATAGACGATCTTGCAATCGGCCTGCAGCGCGTCGACCAGGTCCTCCAGCTTGCCTTGGTCGATGAACCGATGGGCCGTGAGGATGGTCTTCACCCTGGCGGTCTTGCAGGCCGACTTCAGGTTCCGAATCCCCGCCGTGAAGTTCAGCATGGTCGGCACGCGCCCGAAGGCGTGCAGGGCGAAGAAGGTCACCACCACCCCGGCGCTGGACGGCAGCAGCACGCCCACGTGTTCGCCGCGCTCGGTGAAGCCGGCGATCTTCCGCCCCAGGGCGAAGGCCGCGCGGATCAGGTCGGTGTAGCTGAGCGGATTGCGTTCCTGGTCCTCCAGGATCAGCTTCTTGGGCCCAAACGTATCCCGGGCGTCGATCAGAGCATCGAACACGGCGCGGTGTCCGGCTCGCGCATCATAAGCGCGCGGCATCTATCAGGGCCTCCCTGGTCGTCTTCTCGTCTACGCAAAGGCTAGCGTTGCGGATCGTCATTGGAAAGGGTGGTCAGCGGATGCGGGATCGGCGCGCCCTTGGGGACGAAGCCTTCGACGAAGGCGATCTCTCGCGCGGTCGGGTCTTTTCCCACCGATTCAAGCACGCAGTGGGGCAGGGCGCGGCAAATCGGCGCGAGGTCGGCGTCCGCCGCGCCATGGACACTCAGGATCAGCACCGGCGTTTCGACCCGGCGCCAGCCGGCCGCCTTCGCCTGCGCGACCAGATCGTCGAACGCGGCCAGCCACCCCAGGCTTGGGTCTCCCATGCGCAGGTCGGGGTTGGCCGCCTGCCAGGCCAGTCGTCGCCCCTCGTCGGTCGAGACATCGGGCGCCCCCGCGCCATGCGACCAGCCGAATCCCCCCGGCGCGCGGATGAACCCCAGATGCAGGCGCGCGGCCCAGTCGCTCACTCTCGGATCAAGGCTTGTCGAGGATCGGAGGACGGGTCGCACCAGGATCACGCCGCTGATCCCTGCCGGATCGCGCTGCAACGCCCGCAACGCCACCGGCGCGGCGGTCCCCTCGGCGATCAGCACCAGCGGCAATCTGGCCGACGGCCGGATGCTCCGCAGAACCAGACCCTGCACGGCGGCGATATCGGGATCGAAGGAGTCGACATGGCCGAGGTCACGCTGCCCAACGCCGCGCCCCGAACCGCCCTGGCCAGCGCCGTCCAACGCCCAGCTTACATAGTATTGGCCAACGAAAGCCTTGAGCTGGCGATAATGGGTCTCGGCGAAATCGCCGTATCCCGGCAGCACCAGCACCTGGGCGCGGGGCATGGTCGCCGCGGCGGCCACGCCATAGCGCTGCGCCGGCGCATTGGCCGACGGCTGGATCAGCCCCCACGCCCAGCCGGTCGGCGGCCAATCGGCCTGGCTGATGGCCGGCGGCGGCCGGCTGTCGACGAACGGCGCGGTCGCATCACTGGCCCCACAGGCCGCGAGCAACAGCGCACATGCTAGAAGGACGCCCCGACGACCCATGCCGCCAATGTCCCCGCTGCGTCGCCTCGCGGCAAGGCCTGGCGCGCGAAAGGCGATTCAGGTCGCCGCGTTGACCTTGCGCCACATGGCGTACAGCGTCGGGCCGCCGGGTGGGATGATCTCGCCGGTCACCTCGAAGCCGAAACTCGAATAGATCGGGATGTTCTTTTCCTTGCTGGATTCCAGGTAGCAGGGCATGCCCGCCGCATCGGCGATGGCCAGGTGCCGGCGCATCGCCACGCCGCCGAACCCCATCCCCTGTTTGGCGGGATCGGTTCCGATCACCTGGAGGTACCAGTGCGGCTCTCGCGGATGACGCTTTTCGATGTAGTCCATCGCCCTCATCGCATGGATCGCGCCGCCGGCGCCGAACAGGCTGAGGAACTCAACGCCGTTGGTGATGTACTGATAAAACGGCAGCTCCCAATGATGCGGCGGGCGCCATATCGCGCCTGACTCGTATCCTTCCGCGACATCGCAGCCGCCGAGCGGCAGGGCCATCTTCAGCAGCAGCTTGAACAGGCGCGGCAGCTTGGCTGCGCGGGTGGCCTCGTCGCGAAGCAGGAAGCACATCATCGGGTCGTCCGCGAAGGCGCGCCCTAGCATCTGGCACATCGGATCAGCGTCCGCCCAGGTCGCCGCCCGCGCCACGGCCCCCGCCTCGCGGGCCGTCTTCTTGGTTTTGGCCTTGGTCGCCATCGGATGCCTTCCTCGCCACGGACCTGTTATGCGCCCGGCTCGGCGCCACGCGCGCTGACCCCAGAGGTCGCCCGAGTCCGTTCGGGCGTCTGGCTAACGGCGGCCATTGTTGCTAGAAGCCGCGCCCATGATCAACCGCGCCGGCCAATCCTGCTCGAACAATTACGGTCCCACCAGGGGTCGTGAAGGTTCGCGCGCGCTCGCCTAGCCGTTCGATCTTCTCACCGACCCCGCCGAGATGGCCGGGGTCGAACGCACCTCCGCCGACGGCTTCAGCCCCAACGGAGATGCTCATGACCACCCCGCCCCAATCCTGGTTTCCCCTTCGCACCGAGCGATTGCTGCTGCGCGATTTTCAGCTCGATGACTTCGAGGCGGTCCACGCCTATGGCTCCGACCCGGAGGTCGCACGCTACATGGAATGGGGCCCGAACACCCCGGACGACACCCGCGCCTTCCTGACGCGCGCCCTGGCAAGCCAGGCCATCTGGCCCAGACTGGATTTCGGCTTGGCCATCGAAAGCCGGTCGTTGGGCATGGTGATCGGCTCGATCCGGCTGCATCTGCGCGACGGCCGAACCGGACCGCCGAGATCGGCTACTGCCTGCGCCGCGACCACTGGCGCCAGGGCGTCGCATATGAAGCGTCACGCGCCCTGCTGGAGGTCGCCTTCAAGACCCTTGGCCTGCACCGCGTGATCGCGACCTGCGACGTGCGCAATACCGGCTCCTTCGCGGTGATGGAGAAGCTCGGCCTGCGCCGCGAGGGCGTGCTGCGCCAGGACCGCGAAATCAAGGGCGCCTGGCGCGACACCTTCCTCTATGCGGCGCTGGAGGAGGCGTGGGCCTGACCGGGCGCCTGAAACGGGGAACACATATTTTGTGCTCGGAGCAGTCGGTTGGACTGCGGGGCTGCTCGGAATAGGTGGGCGTCCTCCATTTCCCCCTACGGCTTGTTCGCCGCCGGCATTGTGAAGACGTTGTTCGCGCGGTTCTTGTCGGGGGTCACGTGGTCCGGGTCCAGGGTCACCATCGCGATCGGTCCATATCCGGGCAGGCTGATGGTCGACACCGCGTGCAGAATCCAGGTCTCGGCCGGCAGGTTAAGCCGCTTCGTGGTCCCGTCGACGTAGCGAACCTCCAGCACCGTGGGCATCACCATCTTGTCGAGGTTGGCGATGGTGACCTTGGCGCCCTTGGCGGGGTCGTTGTCGACGTAGGCGACGGACTGCACCGCCATGTCCAGGGTCCAGTTGTTGAGGAACCAGCCGCGCCAGTACCAGGACAGGTCCTCGCCGCCCTCGCTCTCCATCGCGCGGAAGAAGTCCGACGGCTTGGGGTGTTTGAACGCCCAGTCGTTGATGTATTTGCGGAAGGCGGGGTCGAACCGCTCGGGGCCGAGGATCTGTTCGCGCAGCATGCGCAGGCCCAAGGCGGCTTTGAAGTAGGTCACCGGGTGACGGTACTTCTCGGAGATGGTGTCGGCTCTGGAGACGATCGGCGGCGCATCGGGATCGTTCAGCACGCTCTGGATTTCGTCGGTGGGATTGCCGCCGCCAGGGGCGTATTCGCCGTCCCGCTTGGGTCCGAACACGCCGCCCTCGAAGTCGTCGGACTCATAGGTGTCGATGAAGGTGTTGAAGCCCTCGTCCATCCAGGCGTCGCGCCGCTCGTCGGAGCCGACCATCATCGGAAACCAGCTGTGGCCGATCTCGTGGGCGGTGATCCAGAACAGTTCCTTGCCCTTGTCGGTGAAGCCGTCGAAGGCCATGCCGGGATATTCCATCCCGTCGGTGCCGCCGCCGATGCTCCAGGCGGTGGGGTAGGGGTAGGCGTGCCAGCGCTGGGAGAAGTGCTCGACCGAGTCCTTCAGATATTCCGTGGAGCGTCCCCAGGCGCCGTCACCCTGCGCCTCGACGGGATAGACCGACTCCGCCAGCGCGGTCTTGCCGCCGGGCAGGTTGATCCGCGCGGCGTCCCAGATGAAGGCGCGCGAGGCGCTGAAGGCCACGTCGCGGGTGTTGGTCATCCGGTAATGCCAGGTCAGCGTCCCGCCCTGTTTTGGCCGGGTCGCCGCATCCGCCACCTCGGCGGGCGCGCGGATGAACACGGACTTGTCGCTGGCGCGGGCCTCATCCAGCCGCTTGCGCTGTTCGGCGGTGAGCACTTCGGCGGGATTGAGCAGCACCCCGCCGCCAGCCACGATCATGTCCGACGGCACGGTGACCGAATAGTCGATGTCGCCGTATTCCAGATAGAATTCCTGACCGAGATAGGGCGCGGTGTCCCAGCCGCGGATGTCGTCATAGACGTCCATGCGCGGGAACCACTGGGCCATGTCGAAGATGTCGCCGTTCTTGGTGGCGACCCAGGAGGTGCGGCCGCCGAACATGCCGGGGATGGTGTAGTGATAGCTGATCCTCAGCTTCACCTGTCCGCCGTGGGGCAGGGGCGCGGGCAGCGCCACGCGCATGCGGGTGTCCGAGACGACCGGCGTCACGGCGACGTCGCCGATTTTCACCGAGTCCAGGATGTAGCCGTCGGTGAACTTCCCGCGCGGAAACCCGCCGACGTAGGTGGCGCGCGAGCCGTCCTTGTAGATGTTCTGGTCGAGCTGCACCCACAGGCCGTCGAGGGTGTCCGGGCTGTTGTTGGTGTAGGTGATCACCTCGCTGGCGGTCAGCGTCTTGGCGTCAGGGTCGATGGTCGCGTGGATCTCATAGTCTGCCCGGTTCTGCCAATAGTCCGGCCCCGGCGCGCCATTGCCGGAACGATAGCTGTTGATCGGGCCGGGCAGGGTGAGCGGCGCGAAGGTCTCACGCGGATTGTAGCCGGGCTTCTCCTGCGCGCTGGCGGCCTGGGGCGCCGCCAGGGCCATGCCGACCGCAAGCGCCAATGACAAATTCCGCGCGATGACAGCCATGTCCGCCCTCCCAATCCCGGCTGTCGTCATAGTCGATCGGAGGACGGACCGTAAGCGGTCGGCGATGTCTTTCGGGGTTCTGCGGGAGGGCGCCTGCGTAATAGTCGCATATAGCTCAGGGCGATGCGGCGAGCCTACTTGCAATTAATTCTCAAACGCGACAAATAGAGGTCAACGCCCTGCAAACCGGGGCGATGTATCGAGTCGCCATGTCCGCGTCCAAGTCCTCAAGCCTACTGAGCCATGCCCGTAAGGGCGACCGGGGCGTTGTGTGCCACGTTCACGCGACCGGCGCTCATGGCCACGATCTCGAGCGCCGCCTGCTGGAAATGGGCTTTGTCGAGGGCGCCAACGTCGAGGTGCTGCACGAGGGCCTGATCGGCCGCGACCCCATCGCCGTGCGGGTGGACGACATGCGGGTGGCGCTGCGGCGGCGCGAGGCGGGCTTCATTTCGATCGAGCCGCAAGCGGCCTGACGGTCATGACCGACGCCGTGATCCCGCCGGCCCGTATCGCGCTGGTGGGCAATCCCAACTGCGGCAAGACCGCCCTGTTCAACGCCCTCACCGGCAGTCGCCAGAAGGTGGCCAACTACGCCGGCGTCACCGTCGAGCGGAAGGAAGGCTCATTCGTCACGCCCGAGGGCCGTCGCATCTCGGTGTTGGACCTGCCGGGCACCTACAGCCTGCGCGCCCGCAGCCCCGACGAGGAAGTCACCCGCGACGTGGTGTTCGGTCGCCGCTCGGGCGAGGCCATACCGGACGTGCTGGTCTGCGTCGCCGACGCCACCAACCTGCGCCTGGTGCTGCGCCTGATCCTGGAGCTGAAACAGGTCGGCCGGCCCATGGTGCTGGCGCTGAACATGTACGACATCGCCCAGCGCCAGGGCATCGCCATCGACCTGGACGGCCTGTCCAAGGCCCTGGGCATTCCCATCGTGACGACGGTCGCCACGCGGCGCCGGGGCATCGAAGAGCTGGTGCGCGAGGTCGATCGCCTGGCGGTCGGCGCCCTTGGCGC
>Ga0302314_10002210_pt1 | contig 36329 bp, 38 predicted proteins | sample III_Palsa_N2_3_FD_200533 | JGI IMG/M metagenome (GOLD analysis project Ga0302314, IMG submission 200533) | Peat permafrost microbial communities from Stordalen Mire near Abisko, Sweden - III_Palsa_N2_3 | ecosystem: Environmental > Terrestrial > Soil > Palsa > Peat permafrost | place: Sweden...
GTGCGCTGGAAGGAGCCGTCCTTGTTGAGGACGACACCCTTTTCCACCAGGGCGGCCCAGGGGAGGAAATCGGCGAGGCTCTGCGAGCGGCGGCGGTATTCGGCGAGGTTCATCATCGGACGGCCCTCACGCGGTCATGTGCTGGGGGTAGCGCAGGTGGCGCCGGGTGACGTCGACGAAGGCCGGATCGCGCTTGGCGGCCCAGACCGCCGCCAGGTGGCCGACCAGCCAAAGGACACCGCCGGCGATCCACAGGCGAAGGCCGAGCCCGACGGCGGCGGCGAGGGTGCCGGTGAGGATGGCTACCCCCCGGGGCGCGCCGGCGAGCAGGATCGGCTCGGCCAGGGAGCGATGGACCGGGGCGTAGAAGCCGGGGATGGCGTCCTCGGCGGTCATCAGATGAGCGCCCCGCCGCCGAACTGGAAGAACGACAGGAAGAAGCTCGAGGCGGCGAAGGCGATGGAGAGGCCGAAGACGATCTGGATCAGCCGCCGAAAGCCGCCGCTGGTCTCGCCGAAGGCCAGCGAGAGGCCGGTGATGATGATCACGATCACCGACACCACCTTGGCCACCGGCCCCTGGATGGACTGTAGGATCTGATTGAGCGGCTGCTCCCAAGGCATGTTGGAGCCTGCGGCATAAGCCGGCGCGGCGAGGATCGCGCAAACGAGGAGCGCGGAGGCGGCGGCGAGGCGGCGGCGCGCGCGAAGGATCGGCATCTAGATGTCTCCAGCTGGGGTGAGGAGGTAGTCGCCGTCGGGACCCAGGCCCTCGACGGTCGCGAGTTCGGCGAGCCTCCGGCCGGCGCCTCGGCCGGCGAGGACGGCGATGAGATCGATGGTCTCGGCGATGAGGGCGCGGGGGACGGTGACGACCGCCTCCTGGATGAGCTGCTCAAGGCGACGCAGGGCGCCGATGGCCGAGCCCGCGTGCAGGGTGCCGACCCCGCCCGGGTGTCCAGTGCCCCAGGCCTTAAGGAGGTCGAGGGCCTCTGGCCCGCGCACCTCGCCGATGGGGATCCGGTCGGGGCGCAGGCGCAGAGAGGAGCGAACGAGGTCGGTGAGTGAGGCCGCGCCATCCTTGGTGCGCAGGGCGACCAGATTGGGCGCGGCGCATTGAAGCTCGCGCGTGTCCTCGATCAGCACCACCCGGTCGCCGGTCTTGGCGACCTCGGCCAGCAGGGCGTTGACGAGGGTGGTCTTGCCAGTGGAGGTGCCGCCGGCGACGAGGATGTTCTTCCGTTCCCGGACCGCCGTGCGCAGGAAACGCGCCTCGGTCGGCGACATGATGTGGGCGTCGACGTAGTCGGTGAGGGTGAAGACGGCGACGGCCGGCCGGCGAATGGCGAAACAGGGCGCGGCGACCACCGGCGGCAGGAGACCTTCGAACCGCTCGCCGGTGACCGGCAGCTCGGCCGAGACGCGGGGGTTGCCAGGATGGACTTCGGCTCCGACGTGATGGGCGACAAGACGCAGGATGCGCTCGGCGTCGGCCGGCAGGACCTGGCAGCCGGTGTCCTCCAGGCCGCCTGACAGGCGGTCGACCCACAGCCGGCCGTCCGGGTTGAGCATAACTTCGACGATCGAGGGGTCTTCCAGGTAGGCGCCGATCGCGGGCCCCAGGGCCGTGCGCAGCATGCGCGCGCCGCGGGCGAAGGCCTCGGATCGGGATGAGAGGGTGGACAAGGAAGAACCTCGGCGAGTCGCCCAGTCAGGGCGGGTGGATCAGCGAGGTTGAGTAGAAAGAGCCCAATCGGTGAGGACGCAACAAGCCCGATGGGGGCGTAGCGCCCTGGCGTGGAACGACGTTCAGTCGGCGGAATCCACCCCCGGCGCCCGGTCCTCTCCCGCCGCCGGATTGGGACCGATGGCGGCCATATCGGCGAGGACTTCGTCGGCCAGCAGGCGACCACGCGCCAAGCGTCGGCCGAGCGCCTCCATGAAGCCCTGGTAGCGTTCCTTGCCCTTGGCCTGGGCCGCGGACTGGGAGGTATCCGGCAGGGGCGGGGTGCTTGTCAGCCAGAAGCGGACGAAGAGCGCCAGGGCCTCGCTGGAGATGGTCACATGCCGCTCGAGCCGCTCGATCTGGCGGGTCATGCGGTCGAGCCGCCGCGCCAGGGCGCCCTCGAGCCGGTCGGCGCCGTCGGGCGAGAGATGCGAGGCGAGCGCCGCCTCGACCACCAGGGCCTGAGGGACGCGTTTGCGGTGGGCATAGTCAGCGAGCCGGCCGGCCAGGTCTGGCGGCAAGCGGAAGGTGTGCCTGGTGCGCACGGCCCTACAGGCCCATGTCGTCGGCCGGATCGAGCGCAGCCTGGCGGACGATCGAACGGGCTTGCCGCTGGAGGATGCGCGCCCGCAGGGCCTCATCGTCCGGCTCATCCTCGGCCAGCTCGAACTCATGCGCAGCGATCTGGGGTTCAGGGACGATCTCCTCGTGTTTGGGAAGCTCGGGCTCGCGGCGGATTCCCGCGTTGTCGGGATCCTTCCCTCCTCCCGGCAGCGGCGGCGCGGCGATTGAGCCGGTCCAATCGTTTCCGCGCGCCGGCCGAGCCGCGTCCCACGCTGGGATACCATTCTCCTTCGCGGCGGCGTCGGGCGGCGGCAGGATCCGCTGGAGAAGGCGGCGATCCTGATAGTACCGCGCCTTCCGGGCCCGGATCGGCGGACTGCCGGAGACCAGGACCAGCTCATCGGCGGGCGGCAGCTGCATCACCTCGCCGGGGGTGAGAAGCGGCCGCGATGTCTCCTGTCGGGAGACCATCAGATGCCCGAGCCAGGGACTGAGGCGGTGGCCGGCGTAATTGCGCATGGCGCGGATCTCGGTGGCGGTCCCCAGGGCGTCGGAAACGCGCTTAGCAGTGCGCTCATCGTTGGTGGCGAAGCTCACCCGCACATGGCAGTTGTCGAGGATGGCGTTGTTCGCTCCGTAGGCCTTCTCGATCTGGTTGAGGCTTTGGGCGATCAGGAAAGCCTTGAGGCCATAGCCGGCCATGAAGGCCAGCGCCGACTCGAAGAAGTCCAGCCGGCCGAGGGCCGGGAACTCGTCGAGCATGAGGAGCAGGCGGTGGCGTTTCCCGGAGGATCCCAATTCCTCGGTGAGCCGGCGGCCGACCTGATTGAGGATGAGGCGGATGAGCGGCTTGGTGCGACTGATGTCCGACGGCGGCACCACCAGATACAGGCTTGCCGGCCGCTCGCCCTCGACAAGGTCGGCGATGCGCCAGTCGCACCGGCGGGTCACCTCGGCCACCACCGGGTCGCGGTAGAGACCCAAGAACGACATGGCGGTGGAAAGGACGCCACTCCTCTCATTCTCGCTCTTGTTGAGGAGCTCGCGCGCGGCGCTGGCGACGACGGGATGGACGCCGACCTCCCTCAGGTGCGGCGTGGTCATCATCACCCGCAGCGTGGTCTCGATCGGGCGCTTCGGATCGGAGAGGAAGTTCGCGACTCCGGCCAGGGTCTTGTCCGGTTCGGCGTAGAGGATGTGCAGGATCGCGCCCACCAGCAGGGCGTGGCTGGTTTTCTCCCAGTGGTTGCGGCGCTCGAGGGCGCCTTCTGGGTCGACCAGGATGTCGGCGATGTTCTGGACGTCGCGCACCTCCCACTCGCCGCGGCGCACTTCGAGCAGAGGGTTGTAAGCCGCGCTGCACGCATCGGTGGGGTCGAACAGCAGCACGCGGCCGAATCTCGCCCGCCAGCCAGCTGTCAGGGTCCAGTTCTCGCCTTTGATGTCGTGAACCAGGACCGACCCGGGCCAGGTCAGAAGTGTCGGGACGACGAGGCCGACCCCCTTCCCGCTCCTGGTTGGCGCGAAGCAGAGCAGGTGCTCGGGCCCGTCATGGCGGAGATAGTCGCCGCGCCAGCGCCCCAAAACAACGCCGTCGTCTCCCAGAAGTCCCGCCTGACGGACCTCGCGTGTCGCCGCCCAGCGGGCCGATCCGTAGGTCGTGGCCCGCTTGACCTCCCGCGCCCTCCAGACGGACATGGCGATCGCCGCCGCAGCCGCCGCGATCCCGCCGGAAGCCGCGATATATCCGCCCTCGACGAAGATGGCGTGCGCGTAGGCGTCGTAGGCGAACCACCACCAGAAAAAGGCCGGCGGCTCGTAGACGGGCCAGCCGAGGATTGCGATCCAGGGATGTCCGAGCTCCGGCTGGAACCCGAGTTTCCAAGCCGTCCACTCGGTCGCGGTCCACGTGAAAACGAGGACGAGGCCGCCGACGAGGAGAACTTGGCCCCAAAGGATCTTGGTCGCGTTCATCGTGACGGTGGATCGGGGAGAACTTGACCACCGACGGCAAGTCCTGAGTGACGCAACTCGCGCGTGCGCGAGCTACGGCGTGCAAATCGGCCTATTCCGGTCGCAGAGCGGGGTCGAGCACTTCTAAGATCTGCGCGTAAATGCGGCCAAGTTTGGCGACCGTGGCGGCATCGTAGACCCTATAATCGCCTTCGTGCTGATCCTCCTCCTCGAAGCTCTCGTGCCAAGGCGAGGTCGCGCGCACGATCACACGCTCATCCATGTCGGAGAACTGATCGGCGGTGATGTCGACGATATAGCCGTCGACCCTCAGCCAAGCGTGGGAAGTCCAGTCCCGGTTGAGTTCGCCACGCTCGCCCAGCACGTAGGTGACTTCGCCGGCGCCGTGGTCCTTCAGGAAACGACCAAGGAGGGGCGACGCGTCGCCACAGCTCCCGGTCGGGAAGCTCTCGAACCTGATCCCGAGTCCGGGGCGATCGGCTCGCTCGATTGCATCGCGAAAGGCCGTCGCCAAGGCCCGCAGCTGGTCAGGAGGCAGCATCGGCCCTCGCGCCTGACTTCTGGGCGCTGATGTAGTCGTTGACCCTGGCGTAGACAGTGAGCATGTGGGCAGCGTCGCGGTTGCCGACTTTGTCGTCCACGAACTGAGTGAACGCCACCAATACCCCAGCGAGCGCCAAGCAGCCAATGTTGATGGTGTCGGCTAGGACCTCGGTAGACTGCGGCCCAAGGGTGAAGTCCCACAGATCCCCGCCCCTCCGGTCGAAGAATCGCTCGAGCGAGCTATAGGACGGGTGTGAGGCGTCGGCCGACAGCTTCCGGTACATCAGGTAGGAGTCGGCGTAGGCGGAGCCCTTCGCCACCTCGTCGAGGGCGAGCTGTCGGACTTTCCCCCATAGCTGATCGGCCGTGCTCGCCGTGGTCCTAACCGCCTTCTTGGCCTTTGGGTCGAGGTGCTGCATCCGATCGTCCGATTGGGCGATGAACTTCGCCAGCGCCTTCAGGGTGTGCTTGTGGTCGGACTCGAAGGCCGCCATCAGCTTCGGCGCATCCTCGACCAAGGCGGCGAGGCAAAACGAATTCTCGAAGCAGCTCCTGAGCACCATGCGGCCCTCGGTCGCCATGCCCCGCTCGCAAAGCACGATCGCGCCTTGAAAACTCTGAAGCGTGCGAAAGAGCAACACGGTGGCCAGCACCACCGGATCGCGGTGATCGTCGGGCGCGGCCTCCATCGCGCGCATGGCGATGGTCTGACCGACCCTACTGAACTCCTCCGCCATGTCGAAGTAGCCCTTGGCCAGATCGCGATACATCTCGGGGAAGTCGGCGGCCGCGGGCGAGAGGAAGCCTCGCTCAGCCACAGAGTGGCGTAACTCGTCTTCTGTCATTTGCCGCGCATCCTTCGCGTGAGACTTCGCCGAGGCCGCCTTGCATGCCGCGCGGCCGCGGCGGTTCTACCAGGACGCCAGGCAGCCGACATTCCCAAAGGCAGAGATGAGTCAAACTCTACGGCGCTGCCGGATTAGAATGGCCGACCTGCGAACGCGTCATATTCCCAATCCCCTCTTCCGCCCGAAACTCCATTCGATGCCGCCGCCCGGCGACATGACGCCGGAGACGTGACGACCCAGCTGTTGCTCCAAAGACGGCCGCCATGGAACGAGCTGGAAACCCATACCGTCGTCGATCATGGCGAAGCGGCCAGACGATAGATTGACCCGCTGGCGATAGACGCCGGCAACCGTTTCACCAACGCCGGATGGCCGACGAGCCAGTCCAGTTTCGCTCGCAAGCCTTGATGCGGCCTCGTCCAGGTCCCGCCGCCGCAGGGTGTCGAGGAGATCGCGTGCGAAAAGCACGCGCTGGCCTTGCCGACGCGCCAAGCCATGGTCGACCAGATGGTCGACGCGCGCCTCCATGGCTCCGCGCACCTCGCCGCCAAACCCACCGCCGCTGAGCGCCGGGTCTTTGGCGAGCAACCGCCGGTCGAGCCAGGTCGCTCCGGGCGCAGATTTCTGCGCCTCGATCGCCAGGTCCGATCGCGTGGCGAGCGACAAGCGCGCTCGACCGTTGGCGTCCTCATAGGTACGGACCTCGACGATAGCGCCCGGCGCCGCGTCGCCGGTCAGTTCGAGATCGGAGAATTGGAGGTGATGAGTGCGCCCGTCGACGCCCTCGACGATGGCGTAGGCCGACCCTTTCAGCTCATCGTGCAGGCCGCGGGCGACGAGCCGGCCAACGACCGGATCCTCGACTGTTTCGCCGTGCAGGGCGAAGCCGGCGACGTCCGGTTCGCGGCCGGCGCCGGTGACGGCGCGGTGCATGGTCTTGATGATGTCTCCGCGCGTTCCGAGCTCTCGCAAAGTCGGCTCGAGGCCCGGCTTGAGCGTCCAGGAGGCGGGCCCTTCCGGTTCGGCCAGGCCCAGGCGTTCGAGCTTGCCGGCGCGCCCCAGCAGCAAGCGGCGCAGCTCTGGGTCCTCGGCGGTCGACCCGGGCCTCAGGTCGACCATCCCGGCGCCCTCATCCGAGAGGTCACGCAGCGCCCGATCGAGGCTCGTCCAGCGCTCGGCCTCCACCTCCCGCTCGAGGGTCGAGCTGATCTCGCGCTCGCTGCGAGGCCCTAGTTCCAGGGTGATGCGCTCTGCCGCGCGGTCGCGAAGGCCCCGGCTGATATAGTCGCGGCTAATCACGAGGTCCTTACCGTTGTCGGCCCGGCCGCGGACCAATAGGTGGACGTGGGCGTTGTCGGTGTTCCAGTGGTCAATCGCCACCCAGTCGAGCCTGGTCCCGAGATCGCGTTCGATGTCGGTCATCAGTTCGCGCGTGAACGCCTTGAGGTCGGACAGCTCGGCGCCGTCCTCCGGCGAAACGATGAACCGGAAGTGGTGGCGGTCGTCCCCGCAGCGCTCAGTGAAGGCGCGATCGTCGGCGTCATTCGACGTCGCGTCGAACATGCGCCCGTCCTGGCCGTCCCTCGTGACGCCCTCCCGTTTCAGATAGGCGAGGTGCTTGGCCATCGGCGCAGCGCGGAACCGCGCGCCGAAGTGCCGCGCCACGCGAGCCTTGATCACCACTCGCCGGGCGTTCGAACGCAGATGGATCCCGACAGCGGCTCGCCGGCCGCGACCGAAGGTCGAGCGTGCGCCGCCCTTTCCGCAGCCGAAGCTGTTTCCGACATGCCCCGCCTTCTTCGCGGCCCGCATCGCCTCGGCGACGAAGCCCTTGGAGCGTCCCGCACCGCGATTTCCGTGGCGGATACGCCCCGGACGAACACGCAGGTCGTCGTCGTTGGCACTCACAGCTGTCCGTCCGCGCGGAGATCCGAGCGACGTCGCTCGGGACATTGATATCCTTGGGTTTTTGCGCCCAGGCGACAGCAAGCTGTGCTTTGGAGACGCCGCAATTCCTCAACCCAACCAACCACATAGGACGGCCCGATGGCCGGCCTTTTACCTTGCCGTCCGTGGTAAGGTCGCCCCAGTTCCCCCGCGCCCCAGTCCAAACCCCGCCCAACGCCCGCCAGACCCCGATGGGGGCCAAGGCAGATCATTGCCGTGGCTCCAGGCTCGACAGTGGCGCGAACAGGCTTTCCGATCGGGGCGCGGGCGTCGGCTTAACGGTTGAGGTCGCATCGGATGAAGCCCGCATTGACGGCTCGCCGGTCGACTGGGCTGCGCCCGCCGATGTGCGGGTTGCGAGCGTCGGAAACAGCGAGGCGTCGGTCCAGTCGCGCGCAATCGTCGTAACGATCGTGCCGACCGACGACGCGCCGCCGCTCAGCAAGGGCGCCAGAGCGGCGACATAGGCCCGCGTCTCGGCCGGCAGTGGGTGGCCCGTCGCGAGGTGGTCCTCATAGCGGGCGGGGCCGGCGTTGTAGGCGGCCAGGAACCCAGGCGCGCCGTAGCGATCGTGCAGTTCGCGCAGGTATCCGGCGCCGGCGGTGATGTTGTCGCGAGGATCGAAAGGGTCGTCGCCAAGGCCGTAGCGCAGGCTCAGATCCGACCAGGTCCCGGGCATCAGTTGCATCAGCCCCATGGCGCCCTTAGGCGACGTCGCGCGGACCTGGCCGCGACTCTCGAACCGCATCACCGCCCGGATCCAGGCTTCCGGAATGCCAAACCGCCGCGCAGCCTCGGTTACGAAGGCCGCGAAGCGATCGGTCGCGGGCGCGCTTGGCGGCGGCGTGGCGACCGGCTGACCACCTGCGGCGGCGGCTGAGATCAGCAGCGCGATGGTGATCCCAGTGCAGAGCCATGGTCGCCGGCGGCGGCGCGTGGGCGCCGGCGACCGACGGACCAAGTACCCGCGCAATGCCGGGAAGGAGAAGAGTCCGCCCTGAGTGGGCAGTGCGGAGGCGGACGCGGGGAGAGGGTCAGCCGGCGCGCTCATGGCGCGGCCCTCGTCCAGATCGGATCGGCCCGACCGACGATCGCGGCGTCGGGCAGCGCCCCGAAATACCGGCCATCCAGCGAATCCACCGAGCGCCGGTTCATGAGGAACACCTCGCCCGCGGCGACGACGCGGCAGCCCCGCCAAACGGGGAGCGCCCTTCCCTTCCGGTCGCGGTCCTGCGCCTCGCCGACCGCCACGCCATCGACGGCGATCGCGCGGGCGGTCCGGCAGACTTGGTGGCCTGGAAGGGCGAGCACATGCTTCAGCAGAGGCACGCCCTTGGGGAGATAACCGCGTCCGGCCAGGAAGGCGGCGAGCGGCTCCGGCGGGGTAACCACCAACAGTTCGCTGACGTGAAGCGCGCCGGCCGGATGCACCGCGTAGAGGCCGACGGGGACGCTGGCGCTCGCGTTCCAGATCCACTTCGGCGCCGGACGAATGAGCGACGCGAGCCCGGCGCTCAGCGTCGCGACGAGGGTCGTCATGATCCAGCGGTCGCGCCTCATGGCTCGTCCCTTCGCCGCAGCAGCCAGGCGCGATGGCGCTCGCGCGTGTACGGGCGCGGCGTCTCCCCCGTCGCCAGGCGGTTGTGGACGTGGCGCCAGTGATCGAAGGCGGCGTCGGCCGGATCGACGCCCAGTTGCTCGATGACGTCGATCGCCTCCAGCACGCGCTGGACCTTGGGCCAGCCGTGGGCGCGCAGCAGGATCTCGCCGCCGGGCGTCACGAACGGCACGACGGTGAACGCTTGGCCGGGACGGGCGGCGCGCAGGATGTCGATGCGCGAGACCGCGGTGCCGTAGTCATTGGCCCGCCAGCGGACCAGGGCGAAGACCTCGCCGGCCGCGAATGAAAGAACCCGGCGGCGGCGATCGAGAACGCGCTCGGCGGCGGGCCGGCCGAAGCGGATCCAGCGCTCGATCCGGCCTTCGAACCACAGAAGTTCGACCTGAGTGAGCATGGCGGAGCGCCGATCAACGGAAGCCGCGCGGCGTCGCCGGAGCGATGGCCGCATGGCGCTTGGCGGGCAACACCGTCCCCTGTCCCGGATCGCTGGTTGAGGTCTTGGCGCCGCGCGCGGCCCACGCCTGCAGATCTTCGAGCGCATAGACGACGCGGCCGCCAATCTTCCGATAGGCCGGACCGGTGCCGTAGGTGCGGTGTTTCTCCAGGGTGCGGCCGGAGAGGCTGAGGAATCGCGCCGCCTCGGGCGTACGCAGATAGCGCGGCGGAAAGCCGGCGAGCGGATCGGGCATGGGAGGGTCTCCAGATGAGGATCGCGCGCCTCGCCTTAGGCCTGCGCGCTTGCCGGACACCCTGGGGCGGCCCAGCCCCCGGGGTGGATGGCGAAGATCGTCCCCGCGAAAATCGCCACCCCTCCAGGGACCGCTATTTCAGCGGCGACTTCATGGGCGGCGACAGAGCAGCGCCAGATAGCCGCCGCGCATCAGGCGCGTGGCGGCGCGGCAGAGACGAATGGCGACGTCCCGCGCCGGCGCCGTCCGCCAGGCCGAGGAGTCGGTCACGTCCTCGCCCAGGATATGCTGGGCGATGTCGCGGTAACTCGCGGCCGCGCCGCGGCCGTCGAGCGCGCGCAGCATGCGCTTGAACCGCAGACGGCGATGCGCCGGCAGCCGAACGGCGGCACGGGCGCCGGACTTCAGACTCGCGTGAAGTCGCGCGGCGGCGGCCAAGCGGACGGCGAAATCCTCGTCCAACGCCAGGACGGCCGCCATGGGTGCGGCGGGATCGGCGCCCGCCGGGAGGAAGAGCTGTGGGCCTAAAGCAAGGCGCAGGTGGAGCCCATCCTCCGCCAACCGCCGCTCCGCGATCAGACCGATCAAGCGGAGTGAGTTTGGACTATCCGCCGGCGCCGGCGACAGCCGGACGACGACCGCCGGGGCGATCTCGGGGCGCCAGAAGACCGGCGTCTGCGCCGCCGCGAGCGCGGGGTCCGCCGGAAAACCGCAGGCCCCAGTGGGGCGCAAGCCCGCCTCCCGGGCCGGGCGGGTCGCGGCCGTCCGCGCCCCGATGGGCGGCCTCGTAGTTGGAACGATAGAGGGGATTGCGCCTCAGGAACTCCCAGGCGTAGCCCGATGTGTCGAGCTTATCGATCGGGTCGTAGTCGGCGTCCCGGCGCCAGTCACGCGGCGACATTACAAACAAAACTCCGCCCACCGGCGGGCGGACGAACGGGCCGCCCCGCGTGAATCGCGACGGCCTGAAGACGCCGGTAAATCTGGCGCCGATCAACCCCGGCTACGGGCAGGGCCCCATGCGCTCGGCGCATGGCTGGTCGATCAGAGACCGCGCTTCAGCAGATCGAGATAACCTTGATCGGTCATCCAGCGCGCGCGGGCGAGGTGCGTCTCATGGCGGCGCAGGGCCCGGTCGCGTTCGGCCACTGGATCGATTTCCAGCAGCAGACGCGCGGCTTCTTCCCAGGCCGCGCCTTCCGCGTCGGCGTCCAGTAGACGCAGATAGAGCTTCAGATGCGCCTTGTCATAGTCGGTGACCATGGGCGCAGTTGGGGCTTCATCAGCGACCAGGAACGTCACCCGGCGAGCCTCCTCGTCGGGGGATTAGGATACGCTTGAGAGGCCCCGGAGTCATCCGACCGAGACGCAGACAGCCGGCGCCCGCGACGAGAAAAGCGATCAATCGCGCCGGAAGAACTCGGCCGGGTCGACCGCCAGAACCCCGGCCAGCTTCTCCAGGATATCGACCGTGGCGGCGTGCTCTTCGCGCTCAAGCATGCCGACGTAGTTGCGGTTGATGTCGGCACGGTCGGCCAGATCCTCCTGCGACACGCCTCGCTCGTGTCGGAGACGTCTCAGATTCTTGGCAACAACCTCGCGCAGACTCATGCGCCGAGGGGGCCGGGAGCATCGGCCCGCCGCCACCTAATATACTAGGTATTAGCGTGGACGACGCAACTCTGCGTGAGGTCGCGGAAATGGTGCGGGTGCTGCCCGCGAGCGTGGAACCTTGGCGGCGCCTCAATTTAGACTCTCGGCACGCCAGTGCGTGTTAGTCATCACCGGAAGGCAGCGTTTGACATGCGCCAATAGCCGACGTCGGCGCGCCTTCTGAAAGCAGACTCCGATCGCCCCGGCCCCGGCTCGCTCAGCGGGTCGGCGTCGGACCTTCGTGGCCTGCGGCGCATTTATCTGACGCGCTTTACCGACACGCTTTCGTCCATGCCTTCTACGTGAAGCTCGACGCCGTTCCGTCCGTCGATCACCCAAGCAGTCGGCCGGTAGGCGTAATGGTAGGCGTATCGATATTCGTTCTGCCGATAGACGTGGCCGTTCCCGAACTTGAAGAGCGTGTCGCGGTTTTTGAAGCCGCGGAAGTCAGAGACAATCGCGCCCTCTTCGATGCAACTACCGGCTGGTCGTGATGTCATAATAGTAATAATTCCATTCGTCTTAGTTTCGATGGTGGACAAGCTTGGTGAGCCTGCTGAACAGCCCTTCTTGTTTCCGGCTGCCGGCGTTGGCACTGCTACGGCCACTCAATGGACTGTTCTCGTAGAAGGTGCCTCGCCCTGACCCAACACGCGCACCTCCTTCGGTTGCCTATCGTTCCCTCCGGATGGCGCCGCGACCGTTCAGGCCCGGATCTGTCGCTAGTAGCTGATCTCGCGGTTCACATTCGCCCAGACCATCGCGAGGCTGATCCTCTGCAGGAATGAAAACCAGGGGCGCGGACCCAAGAAGTAGGTGCGGCCTCCGGCTTCCCAGAAGGCGGCCGCTTTCCCGGCAAGCCCCGCGCGATGTGCAAGGCGCTCAAGATCGGCGAGGATCGAGTTCTGATCCAAGCTGGGTTTGAAACCGAACGAACTACTCAGCGGGAACAGGAGCATCTCCTGTCCCTGCTCACGCAGATGCGCAACCTTGATGGAGGGCATCTCCAATCCTTTCGACATTGGGTTGATGGTTGCGGCCGTGACGGAGGGCCCGGCCGCCTCAGAGCTTTCTGAACTTGTCGGGACCGGGTCCCACATTGCGAACGCGCGCGACGTGGACTTGCGCGTCCGGATACCGAGTCTTCACCTGATCAATGACTTCGCGCTGTGTCGGCGCCGTGACGACCGCCCGTTGACCGTGGTCGTGCTTGGCACCGAACCCGCCCGCGTCACGAGGTTCGACGAAAATCTTTTCTTTGGACACTGCACCTACTCCGAGATTGACCCGCGGGACCAACCCCCGCCTTTACAGGATGGCACTCGAGGGTGTCAGAACCTGTCGGGGTGAGCCGCCTTCGCCGACGTCCACGTCTGGAGGAGTATCGTCGAGGGCGTCGCCGTAGTGCTTGAGCAGGCACAGGGTGTTAACCAGGGCCATCTCGTCAAGCGTACGGCACGGCGCCTCCAGAAGCCGCGGGCTGGCCAGGACAAACGCGGCGACCTGGGCTCGAGAAACGGCCACGTTGATTCGGTTCAGAGAGAACAGGAAACCGAGGTCGCGCGGCATCTCCTCGCCGCTCGATGTGGTCATGGAAACGATACAGACCGCCGCCTCCTGGCCCTGGAAGCGGTCGACGGTGCCGACTCGCACCTCTGGCGGCAGCGCCTGGCGAAGAGCGTTGACCTGAGCGTTGTAGGGAGCGACGACCAGAATGTCGGTCAGGCGGATCCGCCGCGCCGGTCCATCGGCGGGCGTGAAATCGGCGCGCTGCAGGCGCCGGACAAGGTCGTCCACGGCTTCGACTTCCTCCGGGCACACCTGGGAGCGACCGGCGTGGTCGACCGGTTGGAGCCGAGCGCCGGTCAAATTGCGTCCCTCTGGGCCGCGCAGATCTTGGGCGAGGGTGACCGGATCGCTCGATAGCCTGCCCTCGTAGATAGCCGCCGAGATGAAGTCGCAGACGCGAGGGTGCATTCGCCGGCTTCGGGGCATGAACACACCCCGGTCTGGCGCCACCACCCGTGCGTCACCCAGTAGGTATTCGAGGCACGACAGCCCGCTCTGGCCGGGATGCACGCCTTGCAAGGGTTGAGGCAGTTGCATTGGGTCGCCCGCCAGGACCACGTTGCGGGCCGCGCGGCCCATCGCCACCAGGTTGGCCAGCGAGACCTGCCCAGCCTCGTCAACGAACAGGTGGCTGAACGGGTAGTCGTCGTAGCGAGCGAAATGCCAGGCTGTAGCGCCGACGACGTCGGCGACGGCGATTTCGGGCGCGTGGTTGTCTTCGACCATTACGATGCCGGCCTGCGCAGCCACCTCCTCTTCGTCCTCACCGGCCTTCTGCACGATGGAGCAGGGCACGCGGCGCAGGCGAGCCTGCTCGGCGACGGCGCACAGCAAGTTAGCGATCGCCTTGTGGCTGTTGGAGCTGACCGCCACACGGCGCCTCTGTCGCACCAGCTCGACGATGGCGCAGGCGCTAACATAGGTCTTGCCGGCCCCGGGCGGCCCTTGGATCGGCAGAACCGTATCCGCCATGGCCAGGACCGCCGCGCTCACTTCATCGGCGAGCTTCGCAGACGTATCGACGATGCGCGCGCGCGGCCCACTCAGGAACTCTGGCGCTCGGCGAAGCAGCAGATGCTCGACCGCCTGGAGATTGCGGTCGCCCGCCAGCAGGCCTACGCCCACGGCTTCGATCGCCGTGCGCAGCACCGTCTTGCGGAATGGCATCGGCGGGATCAAGTCGAGCCTGTCCGGGAGCGCGCCCTTGGCATGGCTGCGGCGGAGTACGACCGTGCGTGCCTCGCGATCGAGCGCCCTCAGCTCCACGTCGTCGGGCTTTGCAGCCGGCCGTACGCAAGGTCTCTTGCCGGCTCTCAGCTTGGTCTCTTGCGGCGGGAACCGATAGGTCCGCTCGGAGGATTTGGAGGTGACTTGCACCGGTGGCGCGATGGCCTCCAGGCCAGCCAGGCATTCGAGGTCGTCGGCCAGCGTCTCGCCATCGCCGGACAGACGGTCAAAGATCGCCCACCAAGCCGGCTTGTCTTCGCGAGCGTGAAAGTCGTGCAGGTCGGCCAATAGATCGACCGGCGCTTGGCCCCAATCCGGGACCAAGGGCACTAGGCGCGCGCGCAGCGCGGCCGCCTCCGCCTCCTCGCCCGCGACGTTCGAAAGAGCGCCTGCGGCGGGAATTTCGCCGAAGGTCGGCCAGGGCTGGTCAGCCGGGCGCACGACACGGACAAGCCAGTCACGCAATTCCTGAGTCGAGCGGCAGTCGGTCTCGTTGTAGGCGCGGATTTCCGCCAGCAGATTCGGGTCCTCTGCGGCGCGCCAGCGCTCGTACATCACCACGCTGGCTCCGGCTGTCGCCACCTCGCCCTGGCGCTTCTCCATGTAGAACGCTTCGAGATCCTTGATCGAATAGCCGGGCTCTGATGCGATCAGTCCGCCGGACACGACCCGGTAAAGGTCGACGAAGCGCCGTTCGCGCTGAAGCTGGTCGAGCGCCGCTTCGCCGACCCGATGTAGCGCCGTGAGCCGGCGCAGCGCGGCCATTTCGTAGTTGGCGTAGTGGTAGACGTGGGCGTCCGGCCGGCGGCTCAGCCGTTCGACCAGGAACTCGAGCAAACCGGCCGTCGCGCGGCCCTCGGCCGCTCGGTCGTGAGCCCAGAAGTCGCGGAATCGCCAGACCCCATCCTCATGGAGCCAGATGCCGTGCAAATACTCCAGGCCGCCGGGGAAGTAAGGGTCACCCTCGATGTCGTAGAAGATGTCGCCTTCGTCGGGCTTCGGCAGCAGGTGCAGCCCCCGCCCTGGCTCGGCCGCCCGCAGGGCAAAGGTCGGCGGACCGCCGGCGCGGCGCGCGCTCTGCAGCCGCGCCTGGATCTGCAGGCGCTCGCGGACGTCGGGATCTAGCTGAGGGATGTGGCCGCTGAATTCGGCCAGCTCCGACATTCGCCGGACGCCGGCCGCTTCAACTTTGCCGCGCTGGCTGCGGGCCATCCCCGCCACGAGGGCGAGGCTGTCCTCCGCCTGCCACCAGGCCTCGCAGTGTGAGCGCCAGGGGCAGAGGCCGCAGGCGGCGACCGGCTCGGGCCGCGTCGCCGGCGGGTCGGCGACGAACGCCTGGAACGCCGAACGGGCGTGCCGCGCGTACGCGGACACCCGCCCCAGATCGACGGTCTCGCGCCGGCCGTCGCCGAGTTCCAGGTGGGCGACCGCCGGCGCCCTCCCCTGCAGGCTCTCGAGCAAATCCGAGTAGAGCGACAACTGAAGCACATGCTTGGGGTCGGGTTTGCGTTTGAGCTTGGTGTCGACAACCTCGTAGCTGAAGTCGCCGAGCGCCGAGGGCGCCTCGACCCGCTCCAGGAAGTCGGAATAGCCGCCCCAAGCCCCCTCCAGGAACGCGCCCTGGTAGATTACGTCCGTGCCGGAGCGCAGCGCTGCCTCGGTCGCTACTACTGCTTTCTCCAGGCTGACACGATCCTTGTCGATCTCGACGATGCGCCGTCCCTCGGCCCGCAGCCGTTCCAGAAAGGCGCGCTCGTGCGCGTCGCCCTGCGCCTGCAGCAGCGCCGCCTCCTCATCATCGGCGTCCGATGCTAGATCGCCCACCTCGAGACGACGCAGATCCAGGGCGGTCGCGTGCGGGCAGCCCTTGAACCGCATCAAGTCGGACGCCGAGAACCGGTAGGCGCCGTCGATCTTGCGCATGGGAGATCCTCCGACAACCTATTATGTCACAGACCGGTGACAAAGACTGACACCGTCGGGGGATCGGATGTCCTTCTCCAAAGCCCAGGACCTGCTGAGGCTTGCGTTCATGGCGTCGGGCGCGCGCGGCGTGACCCTGGTGGAGATCGCAGACGCGTTCGGGTGCTCGCATCGCACGGCCCAGCGCATGACCGAGGCGCTCAGCGCCTCCTTCCCGGCGGTCGAACAAAGGATCGATGACGAGGACCGCCGCGCCCGCTGGATAATACCGGCGCGGTCCGTAGCCGCGCTGGCGACGCCCTCAGCGGAAGAGTTGGCGGCCCTTTCGGCGGCGATCCAGGCCCTTGATCGTGAGGGGCTCGCGACCGAGGCGGACGCCGCGCGGCTGTTGGCCTCCAAGGTGCGGGCCATGATCCCCAAGTCCGCCGCACTGCGATTGGCCAGCGACGAAGAGGCGCTGCTGGAAGCGCTGGGCTACGCGGTACGGCCCGGGCCCCGCTCGGCTGCCAACCCGGATGTGGACCGGGCGATCTCCGAGGCGCTGAAAGGGCCGTTTCTGGTGCGCGTCATCTACCGCTCGCGGCGGGAGACGAAAACCGCTGAGCGTGTGTTGGCGCCGCATGGCCTGCTACTCGGCGTTCGACGATACTTAGTGGCCCGGCCGCCCGAGGGTGGCGAGATGCACCACTACCGGGTCGAGGACATCGAAAAGATCGAGGTTCTCACCGAGAGCTTCGCTTTCGACGAAGGCTTCGATATCGCAGCCCATGCCGACCGGGCGTTCGGTTCATTCGTGAACGACGCCGAGTTCGGCGAGGTGGTTTGGCGGTTCACGGCCCGAGCTGCTCCGCATGCCCGCCGATTCCTGTTTCACCCGACGCAGGAGGTGGAGGTCGAGAGGGATGGCTCGCTCCTGGTACGCTTCCGAGCATCGGGCCTTCTTGAGATGTGCTGGCATCTCTATGCCTGGGGTGATCAGGTCGAGGTGCTCCAGCCAGCGGCGCTGCGCGAGATGGTCCATAGTTATCGCCGGTCTGACTTCCAGGCGCTGCCCTGAGAGTTGAATAGCAGAACGTTGTGATCTCAGTGGCTGCGGCGTTTCGGGCGTTGTGGCCTCGCCGGTGCGACAGAGGCAGCCTGCCTAGCGTCTAAGCCAGATCCGGTCACGACGCGGACGGAAACTGCACTCCCGCAAAACAGACCATCCGAGGATCAGCTAGGAATCAAGTTCACCCGTTGCCTGTGGGCGGAGGATCTCCCCCGACCAGTTGAAAAAACAGGCCGCAAGGAGCCCGCGCCTGGCGCGGGCGGGAAGCGCCGGCGAACGGCCCGCCGGCGGCCTTAAGGCCGCCCGAATGGGCGCACCCGTAGGAGCGACGGCACGTCGCGGGACCGAGTGCGCCCGGCGGGACGTTCTCAATATGGGGACGCCGCCGGCCCCTGGGCGACAAAGCCCCGCCCGGCGAACCGGGCGGGGCGTCGAGGTGTCGGATCAATCGCCGTTGGACTTACGCGCGCGAGACCAGATGAGGGTGTGGCCCTCGCCGTCCTCGTCTTCGAAGAGGTTGGCGTAGATGGGAGCGTTGAAGCTCGGGTCATCCAGTTTGACCGAGAGGTAGTCCCGGCCTTCGTTAGAGCGCTTCGCCCAGGCGGCCCCGATTTCGGCGCGGCCGACGTAGACCCGATGGGTGGGGGCGTTGTCGTTGGCCCGGCTGGTCTCGGGGGCGATGCGGACGCCCTTGGTCTGAACACTGAGGGTGACGATTTCGCCCTGTAACTCAGAGCCGGACTTCTTGAAGGTTCCGATGTTGGCCATGATGTGTCTCCTTGAGGTTTCGAGGTGCGCGACCACCGCGGCCTCGACGGCGATCTCAAAGGCCGAGGGCGATCGACGACGCACCGCTCTTGGCGGCCGGAGCGCAGCGGAGGATGGCGGCGGGACTTTCTTGCCTCGCGAGGAATGAGCTTCAGCTCAGGGGAAGAAAGTCGACCCGACGCCGTTGCGGCTTAGGCGATCGAGGCGCAGCCGTCCTTCGGCCAGATCAAGCCGACGGGAGGCCACGGCGCTCGCGCGCGCCGCTTACTCCAGGAGATGTCTTGGCGCATCTCGGAGACCTGACACAAGCAGCGCGGCTTTCTAGGCGAAGGAATGGGGAGCCCCAGCGCACAGAAAGGCGGAAGACACGATCCGAGGCGCCTGACCCCAGCAACACCCCCGCCGAGCGATCGTGCTGCTGCAAGCTCAGGCGCGAGCGGCGACTCCGACGATGCGGGTACCCTGGGCCAGTCGGTCAAGCCGACTGGTCCGACTGCGCACCGTACAGACAGTGACCCACACGAAGACGGCGCGCGGGCTCAGCTGACTCTCTGTCCTGCCGTCAGAGAATGATGCGTCGGACCTTGCGCGCCTCCACGCCCGTTGGCCGCCAGGGGGTTCAGAGACGCCAGACGCGCCCAGGCCGAACCGGCGACAAGAAGCGCGCCGACAACGGCGATGGTCTGGCGCCATCCTTCCGAGGGGATGGCTATGCGCGCCAGGCCAAGGGTCGCCTCATAGCCGGCGATCGCCGCGGGCGCAGTATAGAGGAGACCGATCGCGGCGCGGACGAGTGGACGTCTAGCCTTGGCAAAGGCGACCTGGGCAACCGCGAAGGTCGCGATTCCTGCGAAGACGGCGACGATGATCGCACCGACGACGCCTGCGCCGCTGTGATAGGCGGCCAGTCCCGCCGTGAGCCCCGCGAAGAACGGCAGCGCGTAGACTGCCAGCGTGAAGAGGAGCCAGCACAGGAAGCCGATGCCGGCGACGGTGAGGACGATGCCGAGAATGATCATGGTGGACTCCGTGACAGCAAGTCGAACGGTTCGCGCCTTCCACCACCACCATGGCGCGATCTGAGATTATCCGATCCCGACCGTGCTGTGAATCCAGAGTCGCGCCAGCCCGGCCGCTGCGAGCCGTTGAACCTCGGCGCGTCGGCGACGGCGCTCATGCGCCGCCCCCGAACTTCCAGACCGGGATGCCGAGTTTCCTGGCCTTGTCGGCGAGGTTGTCTTGGATGCCGGTGCCGGGGAAGACAATGACCCCGATCGGCAGCACGTCGAGCATCTGGTCGTTGCGCTTGAAGGGCGCTGCCTTGGCGTGCCGGGCCCAGTCGGGTTTGAAGGCGATCTGCGGAACCTTGTGGTGATCGGCCCAGCAAGCGGCGATGCGCTCGGCGCCCTTGGGAGATCCGCCGTGGAGGAGCACCATATCGGCGTGTTTGGTGTGGACCCTGTCGAGCCGGTCCCAGATCAAGCGATGGTCGTTGAAATCGAGACCGCCCGTGAAAGCGATCTTCGACCCGGCCGGCGCCATCACCTCGGTCTCGGCGCGGCGCCTGGCGGCGATGTAGTCGCGACTGTCGATCACGGCGGAGGTCAAGGCGCGATGGTTGACCATCGAGCCTGAACGCGGACGCCAGGCTGAACGGATGTGTCGCTCGAACTGGTCGGCGGCCTGGTCGCGCATGATCTCCAGGGCGTTCCGCCGCTCGATCAAGGTCAGACCTTGGGCGATGAGACGCTCAAGTTCGACCGAGCGGATCTCGGAGCCGTCCTGGTCCCGCTGACTGCGGCGTTGTGCTTGCTCGTTGTCGTCCAGTTCGCGTTCGACCCGGCCGACGGAGCGGTGGAAGAGGTTGGCGGTCGACCAGAGCAGATCCTCGAGGTCGGGCTCGAGGCGGGTGTCGGTCAAGGCTGAGGCGAAAGCGTCGAAGATGTCGGCGACGGCGCCGACGACGACCTGGGGCTCAGGCAGCGGTCTCGGGTCGGGTTCATCCTGGTAGGGTCGCCAGCCGAAGAGCTGGAGTTCGGAAAGGACATGATCAGTCGCGGAGCCAGCGTGCGGGGGCTCGTATCCGGAGTGGTCGTGTTCGATCGTCATGGGCGGCTTCCTTCGAAAGGATCGGCCGCGACCCTCGCGGCCTTCATGGCGACGAAAGGCGGCGGGCGGCCTGGGCTGGCACCGCGCAGCATCGCGGAGCGGCCGAAGCGAAGCGGAGGATGGCGGGCGCCGGCTATTTTGCCTGGCGATGTAAAGGCGCGTCAGCGCCGACGGAAAATAGCCGGCGCCCGCCATTGCTGGGCCGGACTGCTTGCCGCACCGGTCGCCCTCTCAAGAAGGCCGTGGGCGCGGTCCTCTCCGACGAGGCGGCAGATGTCGTCGGACGAAGCTCGACGGTGGCCAATCCGCCGCCAGCTTCCTGAGGTGGAGTTCGTCCTCGGGCTCGGTTGGCGCTCCATGGCGACACCGGATCGCCCGTCAGCCTCTCCGCACCTTGACTCTGCCGCCTGGCCCGGATGAGAACAATACAAGAACATTTGAGGTTCTCGCCATGCTCACCAAACCCATCGACAAAGCCTTGGAGGCCCTGACGGCGTGTCGCCAGCATGTGCCGTATCTGCCTGATCTCTACCGGCCGGAAAGCCCGGAACGGGCTGCCCTCGATGGGGTGTTGAGGGCGGTCGGTGAGGCGAACGAGGTCCTGATCGGGCAACCGAAGCTGCGCGGCTCCCCACGAGGTTCCCAAGGGACCTAGAGACGTGAGCGTCGAAGGATCCCCGAGAGGCTGGACCGTGCTCAACGGCGTGCTCGCGCCTGGCAATCGGGCAGCGGACTTTGCGGCCCGCGAACAGACGGTCAAAGGCATCTGCCGCGCCAAGGGATGCAGCCGCCGCGTGGAGCTAGACCCCAAGTCGCTCTGCGGTCAGGGTCTTGGCCTGCTGAGCATGAAGGCGGTCGAGAAGCTGTGGATGTGCCAACGGCTGGATGGCTGCGGCCTCGACTTTCACGCCGAGACACCCCTGATCCCACTGCGGCTTGGCCAGTTCGTCGGTCGGCCCAATGTGCGCCTCCGGGTGCGATGTCGGGCGGGCAGCTGCAAATTCTTCCGCATCTGGCGTGTGGAGGAGATGATCGCCGGGCTTGTGAAGCGCGGCCAGGGTGGGGACCGTACCGAGGTGGAGGCGCTGGGCGGCATGATGTCGAGCGCCTGCCCGATGTGCAAAAAGGTCAACTGGACGGCCGAGATCCTGTGGATCGACACCGGAACCACGGGCTGGAAGTCAATGGGCGAGCGATCTTTCGACAGGCTGGAGGCGGGTTAGTGTGCAACGAGTTCGCCCAGGAACGGGCCTGGCGAGAGTACTGCGAGATGATGACGCGCGAGGCGCTTGGTATCTTCTCAGACGAACCTCCCGAGCTGCCATTCGGTTCGGTGCGACCGTCGGAGCGGGCGGCGATCATCAGCGCGGCGCCAAGCGGCTCCAGGCTGGCCCTGCTGCCTTGGGGATGGCCGCCTTATGCCGGAAAAGGCCTGGTCATCAATCTTCGCTCCGAGAAGCGGAAGGACCCGCCTCGCGCACGGGGGATCGCCCCCATGGAGCGCTTCTACGAATACCGGGGAACCAAGCCGCCGAAATCCAAGTTCGCGTTCGCGCCGGCCATCAACGAGCCGTTGGGATTCGCGGTAGCTGTGCGAGACGGCAAGTTCGCGCTGCTGACCACGGAACCGAACAGCGACGTTGCGGAAATCCACGACCGCATGCCGGTGACGCTCAAACTGGCCGACTGGCGACGCTGACTGACTTCCGAGACCTGGCCCACCGATCTGATGGTCCCGGCGGACGCGGGCACATTGCGGGCGGCCCAGGTGCGCTGAGCTAGGGTGTGAACGCATAACCTGGGGACGTCCGCTTCCGGACGCGACGCCAACGACCGATCTCGACCCCCATGTGACGCTGGGAACCTCGGCTTCGGGGAGCCGACGTCTCCGACGGGCGTGACCTGAATGAGCCCTCCGCCTGCGCGGGCTCAACCAAGATCAACGCTTGTCGCGCAGCCTGCTGAGAAGGGTGGTCACGGTGGTCAAAGGGTCGTTCATCACGGCGAAAAGCCGCCGAACCCGCACGACGTCGCCATCCCACTGGACGGTCTCAAACTCCACGCGGTGAGGCGATCGGGGGTCCCGTCTCATCAAAACCGGGCCGCTCCAGTTGAAGCTGACGCGCAGCGGCCAGAGCACCTTCAGTTCGCTCGCGTTTTCGGCGGACCAGACGTTCGCGCCGGTCAGGCTGTCTTTCATTCTCCGGGTAGGCCGACCGGCGGTCCTTTCGACCTTCGCAACGGGAACCCATCCATTGCGCCGCCAACCGGGCGAGCTGCTCCGCTCCCGGACGTCTGCTTCCTTCATTCTGAACTCAGTGTCGGCGGGCCACCGCCAGCCAGGCCGGTCCGTGCAGGGATGTTTGGGCCAAGTCCCGCCGAGATCATCGAAGAACACGCGCCCGCCATTCTCTGACTGGTAGTAGAAGACTGGATCCTTACACACAGGGCAGCGGGCGTTTGGGTTAACGAACGAGCGCCAGGTCTGTCGGGCCGTAGAACGTGAAAGGCCCTCTCGGGCCGGTGTCGCGGCGTGGCCATAGTTTACGCCGCCCCAGCCGCAAGTGCAGCCGCGTGGGTGGTTCCAGGCGTTGCACCCCACGATCAGCCCTCAGCCGCACCACAATTCGGTATGACGGAGCGCCGGCTTGAGACAAGGCTTGTCGTTGCCGCCGAGGTTGGGCGTCGGGATTGGCTGCCCCGGCTTCCATAGCCCGAGCTGTTTTTCGATGTTGGGCATCTCAGAGTCGATCACCGCCAGCGGATTGCCGTCGTTGTAGATTGTAGCGCTGCGGTACCTGAGCACCTGGCGATAGCCTCCCGCCGGTGTGAGGCTTTTGACTACGATCCAATAGCCGTATGGCAGGTGCTCCTGCGGCTCGGCAGTGATCACGCTTCCCCGAACCGGTCCCTCGGTGATGAAGCGAATCTCCTGATTGTTGTTGTGGCCGGTGCTTTGCGCGTAGACGCGCCGGAACGCGTCCCGGCCTGCGTCGTAGGCCACCAACTGCGTCGCGACGATCTGATCTCCGTCTCCGGAATTCAGACTGCCGGTGACGATCAGCAGGAATGGCGCAGCCTTCGGTCCTCGGGGATAGACTACTTTTGCGGTCAGCAGATAGTGCGGCTCCCACGCAATGGCATAGTCGGGCGTGGGCGCTCGCAGCGGCGGAGTGACAGGGCCAGACACGCATGGCCCAGCCGGGCCTTTGCGCAGGCAAAGGGTGAGCGCGCCGGGCGCGTCGTTTTCGCCGTAGTCTTTGGTTGGCGGCCCTTCGGTCACGACCAATCGCCAAGCCGAACGCGTGTGGAACGCCTTCGCCAGATCGAGCTGGGCGCCCTGAGGAGCAGGGCGGTACGCTGGAGTTCCGGCGGGCCCCTGCGCCATCGCGGCCGGGCCGGTCAGCCCCGCTGCCAGCGTCGCGACGAGACCGATCGGGTTACGCATGGCCACCCCTCCAGTGCACATCCTGGGGCCGCATAATGGTAGCAGAAGTCGCGTTTGTAGGTACACGATTTAGGCCCCGTTGCTGACCCGGCTGTCGTGTCGGCCGGAAAGCTCGGGTCAGTCCGGGGTGGCCAGATCCATGAATTGAGCGACATCCGCTGGCGCAATCTGGGCGCGGAGTGCTGGCCTCAGCACGTCGATGCGGCACTCCCTGAGATCTTCGTTGAAATCGCCGAGTTGTGGCGAGAGGACGATCGCCTCAATCCCAGCTTTCAGCGCCCTGTCGCCCAAAACGGCCGCGGCGTGTTCGCCTGCCGGATCGTTGTCGCGGGCGATATAGAGCCGGCGCAGCCTCTCCGGAAGCCGCAACGCCACGAGGTGCGCCGCCGACAGGGCGGCCGCCATTGGCAGGTTCGGCATGACACATCTTAGGGAAAGGACGGTCTCGATTCCTTCGCCGGCCGCCATGACGTCCCGCGCCACGCCAAAGCGAACCGCATGGCCCAGGAGTTGACCCATCGACCGCCGGGGCGTGTCGATGGGAGCCTTGTAGCAGCCTGACGGGTGGAGCCAGGTGCGATGGGCTCCGGTGATGCGCCCCTCGAGATCGGTGACAGCGGCGATCATCGCCGGCCAAGCCTCGGTCGGCGACGAGGCGTCAGGGCGATAATAGCAACGCGGGTGAAAGCGGAGGCTCGCGACGTCGTCTAGGTGGGCAATCCCGCGCTGGTTCAGGTAGGTCTCGGCGATCGTACCGGCGATGGGCCGGGACATGGCGACGAGGCGCCGCGCCGAGATTGCGGAGGACTGTGAAGCTAATGCCGGCCGCCGCAGCGGGTCGACGTCTGGAGGCACCTCAGGCATGACGAGAAAGCGCCGCGCCTCCGCAACGACCTCACGGAAGTCGGTCAATTCGCAGCTCGTGCGGATGACGTCGAGCAGATCGCCATGCTCACCGGTGGCGGCATCGGTCCATTTGCCGGCGGCGCCGGGACCGTATTCGGCGCCCTTCAGGCGGACGAAGAGGCTACGCCCCGGCGTGTTGCGGACATCGCCCACCAGCCAGTAGCGGCCTTCGCGGCGGCCGTTGGAGAGATAGCGCCGGCAGACACCCTCGGCCTCGCGCGCGAGGCTTCGAGCCAGGTCGAAAGCAGAGATGGACATGAGCCTGCCCTTCAGAACGAAAGGGACCCGCCGCTTGGCGGCGGATCCCTCCGTGCACGGACTCCCTGAGGAGCTTTGGCCTATTCCGCGGCGATAGCGATGACGTCCGCCGGCCGATCGGAAGTCTCATCCCCGGCGGCCGATTGGTCGATGGCCGGTTCGCGCGCGGCGAGCGCCGATTCCGCGATCACCGCTTCAACCGGCTCATCCGCCTCGCCTCCGACAGGCGGAGTCAGGGGCTTGCCCGGCGTGCGCAGGGGCTCGGGCAGCCAGCCAGACCCGGCGAGCAGGTCTTCCGCCTTCTCCGCCATCTCCGGCTTCTTCAGGTGGTCGATGATCTGAGCCGAGGCCTCTCCCCTCGCCTCCCGCACCGCCTCCAGAATGCGGCCCTTGGTCACCCGGCCGAGGTAACTTCCGACGGTCGGCGTCCAGCCGGCCGTAGCCAGGTCGAGCAAGAGGATCTCGGCCAACCGGTCGGCGTGGGCGAGCTCCCTGGGCCGGGGGTTCCACGACTCGCGGACGGCGTTCACCGTCAGGGAGACGCAATGGGCGAAGAGGGCTTCGCGGCTGTCGGTCTCGAACGCCGCCAGGACATCCCAGAGTTCTCCGGAGTCCTCCGGCATCTGTACCGCCCAGGCGCGATGGCGCTCGTCCACCCGGCCCGCCAGCGCCGTGTCGGCGAGCCCCGGCGCCTGGGCGCCGAACCGGACGCTCTTGGGCTCGATCTCCAGGCAGGAGTCGGAGCCGTAGCGGTAGAAGAGCTTGAGGCACAGAGCGTGCAACACGGCGAGGTAGGCCACCGCGGGATCGGCGCCGAGCGCCTCGCGCAACGCCAGGGTGCGATAGGCGGTGAGTTCGATCGTCAGCTTGTCCGGAAGTGGGCGGATGCCCTCGTCCTCCTCCGCCGGCTCGACCTGACCGGGTGCAGACGCGGCGGACGAGGCATCCGTACGCTCGCGATCACCTACTGGTTCGGCCGGCTCGGGCTCGGAGACGGGCGCCTCGTCCTCGGGCCGGACATAACCGCGCTCGACCCGCAGACCGCCCGACCCGTCGATGCTGACGAAGGCGCCGGCGCGGGCGATGTCGTCCGGATCGAACACGGCCGCCCGCTCATCCAGGGCCGCGAGCGCGGTCTCGATCTCGCTCAGGCGCCGATCAACGTCCTCGGGAAGCTCGTCGGAGTCCGCGTGGGCCGCTTCCAAGTCGGCGGCTTCGGCCTTCAGGGCGGTGATCGCCGCGGTCTCCACCGCGGTGAGCGGCGGCTGCTCGCCGGCGATCAGGCGTAGACCGTAGGTATGGCCGTACGGGAAGTCCGTGGCCGCCTCGACCCACTTCCAGCCTTCGGCCCGCACCGCCTCGGCGTCCCGTTCGAGCTTCTCGGCGACCAGGCGTTCCAGGAGCCCTACGTCTTGGAGCCAGCCGCCGTCATCGGACTGAAAGAGGTCCCGGAGGATCTCGCCGCCGGCCTCGACGTAGGCTTCGCCGACATATTGCGCCCGCTTGTCATGGGCGCGGACAGATCCCTCGGTCAGCAGGCGGCGGATCTGATACGGCTCCTTATTGTAGGAACGCTGGACCCCCTCCCACACCTGCTCTTGGCGTTCATGGTCGTGGCTTACGGAGAAGGCCATCAGCTGGTCCAGCGACATGCCGTCCTCGGCGTAGACGTCGAGGAGCCGGGGTGAGACCGAGGTCAGGCGAAGACGCTGCTTCACCACGGCGACGCTGACGAAAAAAGCGACGGCGATCTCCTCCTCGCTCTGGCCCTTCTCGCGCAGAGCCAGGAAGGCCCGGAACTGATCGAGGGGATGGAGCGGCGCGCGCTGGATGTTCTCCGCGAGGCTATCCTCTTCAGCCAGACCATCGGTGCGCACTACGCAGGGGACGGGCGCGGTGCGGGCCAGGCGCTTCTGTTTCACCAGCAGCTCGAGCGCCCGGTAACGGCGGCCGCCGGCCGGGATCTCGAACATGCCGGTCTCCGCGCCGTCAGCATCCCGTACTGGGCGCACGGTGATGCTCTGCAGGAGGGTGCGCCGCGCGATGTCGGCGGCCAGTTCCTCGATCGAGACGCCGGCCTTCACGCGCCGGACGTTCGCCTGGGAGAGGACCAGCTGGCTGAAGGGGATGTCGCGCGAGGCGCTGAGGGTGATCTTCTGAACCGTCTTAGTCATGTCGGCAGCTCCGTGACGGGCGGCCAAGAGACTCTCTCTCAGCCTCCAACCCGTCACGAAACGACCGCCCTCCTCTTCCTCTCACCGCCTCGAAGGCGCTCGGAGGGTGGAGAGGGACGCGGAGCCGGCGCCGCCAGCCCGCACACCCACGTCAGTTGACGCTCGCCAGCAGCCTGGCGGCGCGGCCCTCGAGCTCCAGCCGCGCGTCCTGGTGAGGCTTGGCGCGGGCCAGCGCCGTGATCCCCTGAACGAAGTCGAAGACGCTCTCGGGCGGCCGGCCTTCCTCATCCAACACGGTGGCGATGATCTTCTCGGTCTCGCCCTTGGAGAACCCCCGCTTGCGCAGGAAGGTCGTGCGGTCCTCGTCGCCATGGGCGACGATGCGCTCGCGCGCCGCCCTGATCCCGGCCATGAACGGCGCCGGTGAGGAATGGGCGAAGCTCTCCAGCGCGGGCGTCGCCTCGCGGGCGAAGCGGTCGGCGGCGAACTTGCTGTGGCGGATGGCGATCTCCTCGAAGCCCTCAGCGCCCCAAATATTGCGGTTCATGCACACCGCCCGCAGGTAGAAGGACGCCATGCCCAGGGTCTTGGAGCCCACCTCGCTGTTCCAGCAGTAGAACCCCCGGAAGAAGAGATCCGGATCGCCGTTGGCCAAGCGGCCGGCCTCAATGGGATGCGCATCATCGACCAGGAAGAGGAAGACGTCGCGATCGGAGGCGTAGAGCGTGGTCGTCTCCTTGGTCACCGCCGCGAAGGGATCGTGGACCATGGTCGACCAGTCGAGCACGCCCGGGATCTTCCAGCGGGTGTCGCCGACGCCATCGCCGGCGATCTTCATCACCGCACTGACCAACTCGTGGTCCCAGATGCGGCCGTAGTCGGGGCCGGTGACGGCGCGCAGTTCGACCCGGCCGTCATCCGCTTCCAGCGTCTTCACCAACTCCGCCCGGTGCGACAGCAAGCCGTGCTGCAGGTTGATCCCCGCCAGGGGCGCGGGTAGCCCGCGCAGATAGGCGGCGGGCGCGCCGACGAGGCCGCACATCTGGCCGAACGACCAGTGGGTCGGCGCGACCGGTTCCTCGCGATCCGGCAGGATGAGGGCCAGCCGCTCAGAGTCGTCGCGACTTGCTTCGACACGCAGGGCGCGCGTCTCCACCGTGCGCGCGGTAGCGCGATCCGCCCGCGCGCGGACCGCGTCGTGGAGCGCGGTCAGGGACAGATAACGCTCGTCCTCGGGACGGGAGAACCACTCGGACGACACCCGGCCGATCCGCTGGCCGCGCGAGATGTCGACCTTGTAGCCACTTGAGATCGGCCGGTCGAAGGCAGGGTGCGCGCCGGCACCGTCATGGATGATGTTGCTCTGGACCATGGGGAAGGACTCCGCGACGGGCCAGCCGAGAGCCTCTCTCTCAACCTCCAGACCCGTCACGGCGACAGCCGCCGGACTCTTCCTCTCGATCTTGGCGGCCACCGAAGGCGCGCCCAGGACGGCGCTCCGACCGGAGCCGCGAAGCGCCCGCCGGTGGGTATTGGGCTGATGATGCGCGCTGCTTCGGATGACGCCAGACCTTTGCAAAAGCGTCGCAGGCGATCGCTAACTCAGGCCACGATGCGTCGGCCGAACCAGTCAATTTATTGAGTCAAAGTGCAGCCATGGAGGAAGACGATCGTGTCCGCACGGTTAAGGTCCTGCTGTTCGACCATCTCAGCAATCACTCACAACGCCAGGTCCGAGACACCTGGGCAATCCACATGCTCGCCAAGGAGATAGTCGAGAAGCTAGATCATCGGGATGGCATATGGAGAAAATGGAATGAGCCCCGCGAGGCCCTGGTCAAATCGGCCACCCATTGCTGGATCCCGATCGATGATCTCCGCGAATACCTCAATGGGATGCCAGGCCCTGCTCTGACCAGGATGGACGTCGCTCAGCGCCTCAGGGCGTTCCAGGAGGAACCATATGGGGAGCGTCTCAACGAGGAGCTGAAAGCCGGTTGCCTGGTGATCTTCGAGAGGGAGAAGGCCGAAGGAACTGAACTGCCGGCTGTCATCGGGGCAATCCAGGAATGGGCCGAGCAGGAGGAGGTGCGCCAGTGGCACGAGCGTGAGGCCGCCCGACAGAGGCAAATAGAGGAGGAACGCGTCGCCTTGGAACAGAGGCTCCTATCCGGCGCCGACTGCAAATGGACCCCTCTCAACAAATCGGTCGAGGTCTACTGCCGAATGAACGGTCGCACCTACCGGCTCTCGCGCACCGGGAACACGACGCTGGAGCTTCACCGCATCAAGTCGCTCGCCGATCAGCAGGGCCTGTTGATCGGGACCTATCGGACCCGGGCCGATGCGACCAAGGTCATCGCCGAGGCGGCCTATTTGCCTGAGCCGCGCCTGTGACGGGCACAGCCACGCTGGTTTGAGGGGGGCACATGGCTGTTCTTTCGAGACAGGCGCTCTACGACCGGATCTGGGCCGACCCCGTCCGGACGGTCGCGCACGAGCTGGGTATCTCGGATGTGGGCCTGAAGAAAATCTGCCGAAAAGCCGATATCCCGGTTCCGGTGCGGGGCTATTGGGCAAGGCTGCGAGCCGGTCAGGCGGTGAAGCCTTCCAGGTTGCCGCTCCGGGGCCCCGCGATGCCGGACACGGTGCACATCAGCGAACACGCGCGGTTTGGCTTTGCCCGCCGCGATCCCGAGGCGGAATTGGCTGAGCCTCTTCCGGCGGAACCGCTGTTCGAGGAGATGATCGACGAGGTGAGGGGCCGCGTCGCGGCACAGGTAGGCAAGGTGCGGAATGAGCGGGATTTGAAGGCTTCCCATTTGCTGATCCGCAAACTGCTGGCCGATGACGAAAAACGCCGGCTAAAGCCCGGCGACGCGCCCTGGCGGATAACGGCGGGGGAGCAGCTTTTCGCGTCCGCATTCGAGCGGCGTCGCCTGAGGGTCCTAAGCAGCATCTTCACGGCCTTGCAGAAATTCGGCGCCCAGCCCTGGGTCAGTGACTCCGAGGCGCGCAAGATCGGCGCTGTGGTGGGGGTGGAGCGCGTGAGCTTCCTTCTCGACCACCCCTCGGCCAAGCCCAATTGCAACGGCGAGTGGCAAACCCGGCCCGGCTGGGCCGATGAGCTGAGGCTGACCATCGATGGGCATGGCGCGCAGAGCTGGAGCGACACCGAGGAGCAAGGCCTCGAGACGCACCTGACCCATATTGTCGTGCAACTAATCGTCGCGGGCGAGATCCGATACCGTGCCTCGGTGCGTAGTTCCTATGAATGGGCGTTACGCCGGCGCCAGGAGTTGGGGGAGGAGCTGGCCCGCCGCCGTGCAGAAGCGGCGCGCAAGGCGCGAGAGGCGCGGATCACGGCGGAGAAGGCCCGTCGTGCGCAGCTTCTGGTCATGGCGGCCGACCTTCGCGCCGCGGATGACATCCGCGCACTTGTGGCGCGCGTCGTGGCGCAGAGGGCGGCGGATGATGAAACGGCGTCGCGCTGGGGCACTTGGGCGCTGGATGTGGCGGATCGGCTCGATCCCTCGGGGCAGCTTGTGGCCGACCTGCGGGCATGGGTTGACGAGACCGAGCCGATTGCTGATGAAATCGTCGCATAACATGTTGAAATATAATGATAACTTCGGATAATGCACATTAGCGGTCCAGAGCATTCATTAATTCGGAGAACGTCGAGGTCGCGGGCTTTCGCAGTGGACGACCAGAGGCAATGTGGCGAACCCACCGCCTTGCGCTAGGCGCTCGTCACCTGAAGGGCCGAAACCCGTCCGGGGTTCAGTCGCAGCGCAGCGGAGATAGAGCGCGGTCCCGCAGGGAAGCGCCCATCTCACAGTTTGCCCTCCCGCTCTAGCAAGGCCAGCGGCCTAGATTGATAATGCCCCGATGGACCGCCCAACGATTTTCATCTCGTCGACGATCTTCGACTTCCGCGATTTGCGGAGTGGTCTGAAAGATTACCTCGAATCCCGCGGGTGCGCGGTCAATGCCTCGGAATTCAACGACTTCGACAAACCGGTGGACAAGCACTCCTACGAGGCCTGCCTGAACGCGATCGAGCGGTCGGATTTCTTCGTTCTCTTCATCGGCAGCCGGATCGGCGGCTGGTTCGACGAGACGGCGAAGGTGAGCATCACCCGGCAGGAATACCGGCACGCCTATGCCTTGGCGAAGGCCGGGAAGTTGAAACTGGTCACGTTCGTTCGCGACGACGTGTGGACCCACCGCCAGAGCACGAAAGAACTGAAGCGGGTGCTGAAGGCTGAAGCGGCCCTTTCAGACGAGCAGCGGGCCAGGGTCGCCAACCATCCCACGATGTTCGCCACGGACGCCGAGACCATCATATCGTTCATTGATGAGGTTTCCAGGAACCAGGAGACCGCAGCGGCCGCGCGCGGCGCCGGCCCGCTGCCCGTCGCCAACTGGGTCCACACGTTCAAAGGTTTCTCGGACATCAGGCAGGCGATCGACCTCCTGATCTTGAATGGACAATCCGTCGACATCGCCGCCCGCAAGAAGGCGTTGCAGGTCCAGATCCTAGCAATGCTCAGGCAGCTCGTTCCGTCGATCTCCGGCAAGCCGTTGTTTCCGGATAGAACAATCGCCCGCATCGCGACCGAACTTAATCTAAAGGCCAAGGATATTGTCCGTCCGGTCCGTGTCAAAGGGAAGCTATGGGGCCAGTTTGTCATGCTGGCGATGATCGCTTCGAAGCCTCGGCCGGAGATCGACCACCTCCGCCTGATTCTCACCTCCGACCTACTGTTGAAATACGACCCCAAGCTGACGAGATTTGAGGAAACACCCGAGTACGACCTGCTCGCCGATATTGCGGTGCAGGCCTCGAATCTTGGCCGGTCCGACGGGGCCAGCACCTCGGACTTGCTCAAGTACGGTCAGAAGGTCAATCAAGCCGAGGACCGCGAAGTGCCCGGTCACATTCTCGGCGCTCACCTCCACCGGATGTTCCGACTCGCGGACCTGGTCGGGTCGGCGCGAGCCCTCGCCTTGGCGCTTGACGGTCGACCCTATGAAACGGCCCCACGAATGCCGCGCACCCCCTTTCTTGACCAGGAGCAGGGCGTTGCAGAAGAGGCGATCAGCCTGGATCAGATTCGCGAATGGATCGGCCTGGACCCAGTCCCGGAAGCGACCGTGCGTTGATCGACCGCCCGGCCGCGCTCTTCGCCGCGTGGCCGTTGGCGCCTGGCGCCAGGCAGCGCGCATGACGGGTCGCGGACAGTCTGGCCTGGGTGTAGCTAGATCGCATGTTGTCCTACTTCGATCGAAATCTAAACGCGGTCGCCCAAACGATGGGGCGCCACCACCCGTGGACCGTGACCCTGGTCACGGAGGGCGGCCGCTACGTCGACTTTAAGGCTTCGCCCGAGCTCATTCGTGAGACGCTGGAGGACCTGCCCCGGGTGGCGGGCACGGTCGCCGAAAGCGCCATCATTGACTTTCTCACATGGGCGAATGGCCCGAGCTCCATCTTCGAAACCAATGATTTCGGGGTGCGGCCGCTCAAATCAAACGAGTCCGGGGTCAACCCTAAGCCGCTGGAACAACAGTGTCGGGTGGGCGTGCTGTTCAGAGATTTGGCGCGGAACACCGGGTCCGGCGACCTCATTCCAACCGCTGGCCAACTCGAGGCCGCGATTAAGCGAACCGACCCGGATTTTGACCAGGCGTGTTGGGGGTGGTGTCTTTGGCCCCACCTGTTCACTGCCTTGGGCCCAGAGAGCCCCGATTCAGAAGGCCACGTCATCCAGTACAATCTGTGGGCCTGGGGCGATGATCCCGACGAGGTGCATTCCAACATCGTCCGAGGCTTCACCAACCTGAGAGCGGCGCTCCAACAGGTCGACGCATGATGGTGAGCGGCGCCTGGCGAGCGGCGCTGCAGGGTCGAGCGACGAGCCTCTGGCTCTGCCGAACGCCCGGAAAGGTCTGACTGGGTGGCCAACCGAGACGAATTCCCAACCGCCGTTCGAAACGCGCTCGCGCTGCGGGCGGCATACCGTTGCTCGATCTGCGATCGGCCGACGATCGGCCCGAGCGACGAGTCGCCGATGGCCGTCTCCAATATGGGCACCGCCGCGCACATCTGCGCGGCCGCGCCGGGCGGACGGCGCTACGATCCGACCATGATGCCGGAGGCACGCGCCGGCGTCGGTAATGGCATTTGGCTGTGCGCCAACCACGGCCGCCTGGTGGACACCGACGACGTCACCTACACGGTCGGCGAGTTGCACGAGTTCAAGCTCCATCACGAACGCCGGCGCCAGCTCGCCCTCAGCGCCCAACCTGCGACGGCGCCGGAGAGCCCTCACCTCTTGGCGATCGGACCCGGGATCGTCTGTGTCGGCGACGTCGACCAGGTCCAGGGCCTGCGATGGCGGCTCAGGATCGACCACTTCGTCATCGGCGCCTTCGCCGACCTCATCAGCCTCGCCGGCGCCCTGCCCTCGATCCCCGCCTATGATCGCTATGTCGTGGTCAACAGCCTCGGCGAGGGCCGATCGCTGACCGGCGCCCTCACCGTCGAGCGCCGCGGCGCCCAGGTCCTCGTCACCAGCGACGTGGCGCCCGCCTTTCCCCGGACCCGCGCCGCCGAGCTTCCAACGGACCTGGCGCTGTCCGCAAAACACGACCTATTCGTCGAAGGCGGGGACTTCGCCACCGTCAGCGGCTTGGCCGCGCTGCCGCAGAAGCTGCTGACCAACCTATCGCTACGGCGAGGCGAGAGCCCCTTCCACACCACCTATGGCTCCCGGCTCGCCGAATATTGGACCAACTACGTTGGATCGCCCTGGCTGGGCGAGCTGATGAAGCTGGACGTGATCCGCCTAGCCAGCATCCCCTACGCCGACCCTGTTCTCGGCCAAGCCTGCACGCCGCTGCAGTGTGTGGACCGGGTGAACAGCGTGGAGGTGATCGGCGATCTGGCCGATCGGCGCCTTCCGGTCAGGCTGGACCTGCAGATCGCCGGCCTCGGAGCCTGGTCGCGCGACCTTGCAGTGCATGTGGCATAGGCCAAACTTACGCTGGGCTGCGGTCTTGGCGATTGTATCTCGTTTGGTTCACGCGTGAGAATGCCGCTATGAGCCACATCCTCCTGACCGGCGCGGGTTTCAGCTACAATTGGGGCGGCTGGCTCGCCAGCGAGGCCTTTGAATTCCTCCTCGGCGCACCGGAGCTGGACGATCACGGCCGTGACCTCCTCTGGGCGCACAAGGACACGGGCGGCTTCGAAAAAGCGCTGAGCGTCCTGCAAACGGGCAATCCCAACGCCGCAGAAAATTCCCCGCTTCGCCGGATGGAAGCTGCGATCCGCTCCATGTTCGACGCCATGAACCGAGGGTTCTTCAGGACCGGTTTTGAGCTGGAGTTCATGCGACCGCCAGAGACCGGCGCCAGCAACGTCGGCGAGTTCCTCGCGCGCTTCGACGCGATTTTCACCCTCAATCAGGACTTGCTGTTGGAGATCGGCTACTGCCAGCGCATGGGGCCGGTCCCGCAGGCCCTCAATCCGCGTTGGACCGGCCTCGAACTTCCCGGGATGCAGACGAGGGTCCAACCCACGCCGCTGTCGGTGGCCGGCGCTTGGGTAGGATCGCGCTGCCCGACCCCCGGCGTTCAGTCCGTCGCGCCGGCGAACGCCAACATCCAGCCGATCTACAAGCTGCACGGCTCCAGCAATTGGGTGGACGAGACGGGCAACCACCTGTTGGTCATGGGCGGCGACAAGCCGGGTTCGATCAAGGGGTCCACGCTCCTGTCGCTCTACATGCGGGAGTTCGAACGCCGGCTGCGGGAGCCGGACGCGCGCCTGATGATAATCGGCTACGGCTTCCGGGACGATCACATCAACGCCGCCCTGCGAACGGCCGCCGAAGCCGCGAGCCTCAAGGCGTTCATCATCGATCCGGCCGGCGCCGACGCACCCGATCTGTTCCGGGACCGAACGGCGCGCATCAAGCCGGCTGGACCGGAACACCCCATCCAGCGCGCCTTGATCGGCGCCTCGCGCCGGCCCCTCAGCCGCACCTTCGGGGGCGACACCATCGAGCGGGACAAGGTGCTGCGCTTCTTCGGCCCCCTGCCCTCGCCGCCGGCTCCGGACTACGCCGACTACCGCCGCGACCGCTTCGCCGAGCGGTAGCGACCGACCTAGGCCAGTCGGCTCAATGGCCGACGATCGTCGAGAGGCGCCCCTGGAGCGCAGCGGTCAGCGCCGCTCGGCCTTCGCCGTTGTCCAGATAGCGGATGTAACGCAGGTGCCGGAGGTCGAAGGGAATGTCCTGGTCGGCCTGGGTGATCAAGATCACCTCGCGCCCCAGGGTATGGGCGATCCCCGCCTCGTAGAAGACGTTTGGATTTCGACCTGTGCAGTCGCAGACGATCACACGCGAGCGATCAATCAACGAGACGACGTCCTGGATGATGGCGGGGTTTTCCCAGATGTCGTCCGCTCGACGCGCCCGCAGGCCTGCGGCGGCGACCGCCTCCTGGATGCTCTCATAGACCGGGGTGAAACCAGCGTCGAACGGCATCATGACCGAGACCAGAGCGGGTTCAATCTGCTCATGCTCTTCGATCCGAAAGACTGTCGGACGCTGGCGACGCGGGCGCACGTTGCGGAGCAGGAAGCGGTAAAGGTCGACGTCTTTGACCGCCCAGTGATTACGCGAGAACTCAAAGTCCTCGGGCATGTCCACCGCCAAGCGATTGGCGTAGACGATCTTGTTCTGAAGCGGAGGAACGTCCGGGTCGAGGGTATACTCGAACACGACCTCCTTCCCGACGACCCGGGCGTGGTTGATGCTGCCAACCCGGCAAACCTCGTCCCCCGTGCCCTCGGGCATGAAGAGGCAAGGGAGCCGGGTGAGGCGATCGAAGTCGGGCTGCCCGCCTGCGCTGAAATGGTCGGCGAGACTTGCTTCCGTGTATTCAAACACCCGGCTTAGGAGCATCGAGGCTTGGCCTTGGTCCCACTCGAACCAACGCATGATCACATTGAACATCGGTCGCCTCCGCCGATCTGAGACGCTGGCGCCCGTCCGCTAGGCACCAGGGGCGGGTGCCAACCGTCGCTAACGCCCACTGTTACGATAGCGTAGCGGTCGTCGAGGTCGCTCACCGAGGCCGGCTTCCCAGATGCTGAATCGCCGCCTGGGCGACTCGCTCGTCGCAAGTGCGGCATCGCCGCGGCGCCGATGACCATTCAGGTACCAATAGCCTCGGGAAGCTGTTGTGCGATTGCCTCGTCCTCGGCCATCAGCGCCATCAGCTCCTGGCCCTGGAAATCAGTCCAGGAGAGCGTCACA
>Ga0302314_10002213_pt1 | contig 36298 bp, 30 predicted proteins | sample III_Palsa_N2_3_FD_200533 | JGI IMG/M metagenome (GOLD analysis project Ga0302314, IMG submission 200533) | Peat permafrost microbial communities from Stordalen Mire near Abisko, Sweden - III_Palsa_N2_3 | ecosystem: Environmental > Terrestrial > Soil > Palsa > Peat permafrost | place: Sweden...
TTCCACTCTTTTGGTTGGGGGGGGCCGGGGGGGGGCCCCCGCCGGGGGGGGGCCCCGGCCCCCCCCGCCGGCTTCGGTGTACGGAGGATCAGGTCAGTCTAGGGTCCGGCCTTCCAGCGCACGGGCTCAGGTCAACGGCTGGTTCGGCGCCAGCAGGTGGGAGAGGTCCTTGGCGATGTTGTTCCCGAGGTTCTGGATGTTCTGGTCTGTGCTGGGTGAGTAGGTCACGGACAGTGCGATCGACAGGTCCTTGGACGGCAGGTAGGCCATGATCGCGGCGTAGCCGGAGAAGGACGGGTTCTGCACGATCCAGCCGTTCACCACCAGTACGGACGTCCCGTAGTGGACCGCCTTGGTCTGCGGCAGACAGACGCCCGGCGGGCACTTCTTCGTCGGTGTGCCCAGCCCGATCGTGCCGGGATCGAGCAGGGTCTTGTAGCTCTTCCGGCTGATGGTCTGCCCGGAGCCGATGCCGGCGCCCGCGCGGGCGAGGTCGCAGATGTTCATGTTGATGACCGCGCCCGGGGCCGTCGTCCAGGAGGGGTTCCAGAACGTCGACTCCTCGTACTTGCCCCGCTCGGAGGTGAAGGCGTGCAGGACCGGCGGCGGCATGGCGGGGGTGTAGCTGTTCGACGTGGCGTGCAGGCCTAGGGGGCGATAGATGCGCTGCTCCAGCAGGTGGTCGAGCCGGGTGTGCGTGATCCGCTCCAATGCCTCGCCCAGCAGCAGGAAGTTGGCGTGGGAGTAACTGAAGTTCGTGCCGGGCTTGTAGAGCAGGTCGTGCAGGTCGGCGTAGGAGAGGATCTCCCGGGGCGTCCAGTGCTTGAACGGGTGCGCCTCCAGTTCCTTCCCGAAGGCGGGGGCGGTGACATAGTCGTGGAAGCCGGAGGTGGTGTCGGCGAGCATCCGCAGTGTGATCTCGTTCGCGTGGGGCACCTGGGGAAGCCAGCGTGAGAGGCGGTCGTCCAGGTGGACCCGCTTCTCGTCGACCAGTTGGAGCAGGATCGTGCCCATGAACGCGATGGCCACCGAGCCGGTACGGAAGCGCATGTCGGGGCGGGCCGGCACATCGGTCATCGAGGGTCCGACCGCGCCCGTCCACACGTCGCGGCCGTGTTCGGTCACCCGGCCCACGACCGCCCGGAGCTTCAGGTCCCGCTGGTCCCGCTTGATGACGTCGAGGACGGCGCGGGCCTGGCCGCCTGTCGGATTGGGAGAGGCGACACATTCCTGCCCGCGGCGCGTGGCGCCGTCAGCGGAAGCCGCGGTGCCCGCGAGCAGCGGGGCGGAGGAGAGGAGCAGGGCACTGGCGCACAGCAGGGCAGTTCGTTTACGGGTCATGATTCACCATGTCCGCAGCACGGGTGGGATTCGGTGCAAGACACCTCCGCATCCACTCCGACGGCGGACAATGGCGGGGCCTGCTCCGGGCACTGCCTGTCCGTGTTGCGGCGTCCTGGCTACCTGGCTGGTCCCACCCCCTCGCGGCTCAGCGTCCGGCCGGTTCGAGCGCGCCGGGCTCCGCCAGGCAGTCGCGTACGCCCTGGTCCAGCAGCTGCTCGTCGGCGGCGGTCAGCCGCACGGGCGGGGCGTCCGGGGGCGGCTGCCCCTCCTCCGTGTAGCAGGGCGCCCAGCGGCGGCCGTCGAGCAGCCGCAGCAGCGGAATGTGCCGGACCTCCAGCGCCAGCAGTGCCAGCAGTGTGCCGGTTACGGCGAGCAGCAGCAGTCCCTCACCGGCCGCCGCACCGATGGCGGCAGCCGCGAAGATGGTGGCGGCGGTGGTGATGCCGCGCACGACGTCCCCGTCTCCGCCCGCCTGGCTCTGCCGGAAGGTCAGGCCGCCGCCGATGAAGCCGACGCCGGTGATCACGCCGGTCAGCACATTGGGCGCGCCGTTCTGCGACAGCGCCGCCACTACCGCGGCACCCACTCCGATCAGCGAGAACGTCCGGTCCCCCGCCGCGGCCCCGCGCAGCGCGCGCTCGAAGCCCAGGGTGTAGGTCAGTGCGAACGCGGCGAGCAGGTGTTCGGCCATCGGCAGTTCGTGGATCATGCCCCTATTGAACCCTCTGCCGGGTTCACGGCGGTGGGCAGGTCCGGCCGGTTGCCCGACCGTGCGGGTGATCGCGACCGGTGAGCCGTTTGGCGCACAGCCCATCCGGACTGGGCCCGGCATGGTGGTCCGGAGCTGCAAAGCGCCTGTTCATGCGCTGTGAGTAGCCACTGGGCACTACGGGTTCGCAATGGCGACTAGTGCTAGAAATGGTGGTATGGACAGGTTGGGTCGGTTTTCGGCACGACGCCGCTTGCCCTGGCCTGTATCCCGCCGCCCACCGGCGGACCGGCGCCGACGTGGTCGGCGCCGAGGGGATCGGCCAGGTCATCCGGACTCCGGTGACGGCCGCGAAGCCGGAAACCGCGGCTCGGCACCGCACCGCACCGACGGCCGGTCCTGGAAGGCAGACCTGGCCTCGCTCTTCAGCTTGCGGAGCGTCGCAGGCCAGGCGTTCGTCTGGCAGCTGACGGTCCTGGTCCTGCTCGCAGCACTCGCGATCGTGGCACTGGTACTCAAGACCACTGACGACGCCCAGAACGACGCCCGCCACCGGTCACTCGCAGTAGCGGAGAGCTTCGCGCATTCCCCGGGCATCGTGCAGGCTCTGGAATCGCCCAACCCCACCTCGATACTCCAGCCGCTCGCACAGGCAGCCCAGAGGGGAGCCGGCGTTGATTTCATCGACGTGCTCAGCACCAGCGGAATCCGCTACACCGACCCCGTACCGGGTCTGATCGGCCGGCCGGCCGAGGGCGACGTCGGACGGGCAGCGGCTGGGCAGTCCTTCACGGAGATCTTCAAGGGCCAGCCGCAGAACGCGGTCCGTGCCCTGGTCCCGGTCACCGACGCGCATGGCACGGTGGTCGGAATCGTCTCCGCGGGCGTTCAGACCACGGATGTCAGCACCACGGTGAACCGCCAGTTGCCGGTCCTCTTCGGTGCCGCAGCGGGCTCGCTGGTCCTCGCGGCAAGCGGAGCGGTGGTGGTGAACCGGCGGCTGCGACGCCAGACCCACGGCCTGGGACCCGTCGAGATGACCCGGATGTACGAGCACCACGACGCTGTCCTGCACTCGGTCCGTGAAGGCGTGCTGATCCTGGACGCGGAGCAGCGGCTGCTGCTGGCCAACGACGAGGCCCGGCGGCTGCTCGGCCTGCGCGCGACCGCGGAGGGGCTGCCGCTGAGCGAGTTGGGCCTGGCTCCGGAAATGGCCGCACTGCTGGCGTCCGGGCGTACCGTCACCGACGAGGTGCACCCGGCCGGGGACCGCCTGCTGGCCGTCAATCTGCGGCCCGCGGCCGACGACGGCCGTCCCGCCGGGCTCGTGGCGACCCTGCGGGACGCCACCGAGCTGCGGGCCCTGGCCGGCCGGGCCGAGGAGGCCCACGGACGCCTGCTGCTGCTGAACGAGGCCAGCACGCATATCGGCAGCACCCTGGACATTGTGCGTACGGCGCAGGAACTGACCGAGGTGGCGGTCCCCCGGTTCGCCGACTTCGTCAGCGTCGACCTGCTGGAGACGCTGCTGAACGGGGACGAGCCGTCCCCGGGACCGATCACCGGCGCCGTCCTGCGGCGCGTGGCGCACCGGTCGGTTCTGGAGGGCACGCCGGAGGCCCTCACCCCGGTGGGCGAGGTCGACTACTGCACCGAGAACTCGCCGCAGGCCCGCTGCCTGGCGAGCGGGCGGTCCGAACTGCACCAGGGGGCGGACCCGGAAATCAGCGCGTGGATGGCAGAGGACCCCGCGCGTTTCGCCAAGAGCCGCGAATACGGGTTCCACTCCTGGATCGAGGTTCCGGTGGTTGCCCGCGGTACGACCATGGGCGTGGTGGCCTTCGTCCGGTCCCGGCAGCCCGAGCCGTTCGCGGCCGATGATCTGACCCTGGCCGAGGAGCTGGTCGCCCGTGCGGCGGTCTGCCTGGACAACGCCCGGCGCTTCGCCCACGAGCGCACGGCGGCTCTCACGTTGCAGCACAGCCTGCTGCCGCGGCGGCTGCCCGAGCAGTCCGCGGTGCAGGCGGCGTTCCGGTACCTTCCCGCCGATCCCCGGCTGGGCGTGGGTGGCGACTGGTTCGACGTGATTCCGCTGTCCGGCGCCCGGGTGGCGCTCGTCGTCGGCGACGTGGTCGGGCACGGCCTCCATGCCTCCGCGACCATGGGCCGCCTGCGCTCCGCTGTACAGACCCTCGCCGATGTCGACCTGGCTCCGGACGAGCTGCTCACACAGCTCGACGACCTCGTCATCCGGCTGGCCGCCGAGTCCGAGACGGACGCTGACTTCGCCGAAGCGGGAGACGTCGGTGCCACCTGCCTGTATGCGATCTATGACCCGGAGTCGGGCCGCTGCTGCCTCGCCAGCGCCGGACACCCGCCACCCGTGGTGGTTCGTCCGGACGGCACGGTGGCCGTGCTGGAGCTGCCCGCCGGACCCCCGCTCGGCGTGGGCGGGCTTCCCTTCGAGGCGGTCGAGACGGTGCTGCCGGTGGGGAGCCTGCTCGCCCTCTACACCGATGGCCTGCTCGATTCCCGGTATCGGGGGATGGACGCGGGGCTCGAAGCGCTGCAGCAGGCGCTGGCAGTGCCAGACCTCCCACTGGACACCCTCTGCGACCAGGTCGTAGGAACCCTGCTTCCGGACCGCCCCGCGGACGACGCCGCCCTGCTGCTGGCCCGTGTCCGGCGCCTCGACGCCGGGCAGGTCGCGACCTGGGACGTGCCCGACGATTTTGCAGCGGTGGCCGGGATCCGTGCGAGCGCCGTCCGCCAACTGTCGGAATGGGGCTTGGAGGCGGCCGCCTTTGTCACCGAACTGGTGGTCAGCGAGTTCGTCACCAACGCCATCCGGTACGGCGGCGCTCCCATCCGGCTGCGGCTCATCCGCGACCGCACGCTGATCTGCGAGGTGACCGACGGCAGCAGTACGGCACCCCATCTGCGCCGAGCCCGCGTCTTCGACGAAGGCGGCCGGGGCCTGCTGCTCGTCGCGCAGCTCACACAGCGCTGGGGTACGCGGCAGACAGCAAGCGGCAAGACCATCTGGTGCGAGCAGACGCTCCCCGAGGGCGCCTGAGGACGCCGGGGGTGTCACACAGCGGGGTCCTGCAAGATCTTCGCCCGTCTGGGCCCTCGGCCGTGCGCTGACCTGCGCGGACGAGGTTGCCGCAGGGGCGGGGGCGGCCTCCGGGCCCACGGACTCGCCGTACGACGGGTGGGGTTGCACCCTGGAGGGAGGGCCCGCGGAGGTCGTGGGCGTATGTGCATGCGAGCGGCGAGGACTGGGTGGTCTCTTGGCTGTGCACCAAAGCAAGTCGAACTCCGCTGGAGCAGCCCGCCGAGGTGCAGCAGGCGCGGTGGCCGCGCGGCTGGGCGGTCATCGGCTGCCTCGCCTGGCGACCGCGCTGATCGACGGCGACGGGCGGATCCTGCACTGGAGCAAGGACGCCGAAGCGCTGCTCGGCTACTCCGCGGATGAGGCGGTCGGCAAGCTCGCGGCCCGGGTGGTGCCCGCCGATGATCGACGGACTCCTGGCTTGGGCCTGAGCCTGGGCCTGGCTGACCGGATCACCTCGGGCCGGCGTTGGTCGGGGGTCTGTTCCGTGCGGCACCGGGACGGCCACCGGGTCGACCTGGAGTTCCGCACCTATCCGATCGTCGGACCCGACGGGCGGCTGCTCGTCCTGGCCACCGCGTCCGACGTGCGGGCGCTGAGCCAGGTCGAGGCGGATCTCGCCATTCTGGACGGCTACTTCACCCAGTCGCCGATCGGCTTGGCCGTCTACAACACCGACCTGCGCTTTGTCCGGATCAATCCCGCGCTGGCCCAGATGAACGGCCTCTCGCCGCAGCAGCACCTCGGCAGACGGCTCGCCGATGTCCTGCCGCGGATCAACGGCGCCGAGATCGAGGAGGTGATGCGGCACGTGCTGGCCACCGGTGAACCGGTTGTCGACGCCCGGTCGCACGGCCGCACCCCCGGCGATCCCGAGCACGACAGGGCCTGGTCCGCGTCGTACTTCCGGATGGAGTCGCCCTCGGGCCAGATCCTCGGCGTCGCCTCCTCGATCATCGACGTCACCGAGCGGTTCAACGCCGAGGCCCAGGCGGCACGGGCGCGGGAGCGCCTGGTCCTTCTCTCGGAGGCCACCGCAAGGATCGGTACCACGCTGGACCTGCACCAGACCAGCCGCGAGCTGGCGGGGGAGATCGTGCCGCATCTCGCCGACCTGTGCGCGGTGCTGGTCCGGGACGGGCTGGTCGCGGGCACCGGCCCCGGCACCGGCGAGCCCGAGGGCGCGGTGCTGGTGCGGCGTCTGGCGCTCACGGCCACACACCCCCGGTACCCCCTCGACGACCTGTCGGAGGAAGGCGTGTACCGCCTGCCGCCGGGCTCGCCCTACACCGAAGCGATGGTGACCGGCCGCACACTGACCGTGCCCGGCCGGAACCTGCCGCCGCTGGCGGACACCCCGTCCGGCGACGCACGCTCCTACCTCCAGCACGAGACCCAGCCGGTACGGATATCACCGCTGATCGCCCGCGGCACGGTCCTGGGCGTGGCCGCCTACGCCAGGCACAACAGCCGGGAACCGTTCGACGCCCAGGACCTCGCCTTCGGTGACGAGCTGGTCACCCGGGCGGCGGTCTCCCTCGACAACGCCCGCCTTTACCTGCGCGAGCACGAGGCCTTGCAGCAGGCCAACGCCGCCCGGGAACAGCTCGCACTGCTCAACGAGGCAAGCGCCCGCATCGGGACCACGCTCGATCTCCAGCGCACCGCTGAGGAACTCGTCGAGGTGGTCCTTCCACGCTTCGCCGACTTCGTCACCGTCGACCTGCTGGACCCCGTGCTGCGCGGGGAGGAGCCGTTCAAGCTGCGTGACGGCCAGGACGTCGTGCTGCGCGCGGTCGCTGTCGGGGAAGCGTACGGTTCCGGGCTGACCGCCACTGCCTACGCGGTGGGAGAGACATCCGCGTTCGACTCCTCTCGGGTCTACGCCAGGAGTCTCCGCACCCGGCGCTCCATCCTGGTTCCCGAGGTGAACGAGGTGTCCCTGGCCGAGATCGCCAGCTCTCCGGACCGGGTGGCGCCCGGCCTCGCCGCAGGCATCCACTCCTTCCTGATGGTTCCCCTCCTCGCCCGGGGCGCGGTGCTCGGCGGGGCGGAGTTCTTCCGGACCCGCAATCCCGAGCCGTTCACGCCCGCCGATGTGGCGCTCGCCGAGGAACTGGTGGGCCTCGCGGCAGTGGGCATCGACAACGCCCGCCTCTACCGCAGGGAGCACGAGACCGCGCTCATCCTGCAGCGCAGCCTGCTGCCCCAGCTGACCCGCCCCACCCCAGGTGTGGAGATCGCCCACCGCTATCTGCCCAGCAGCGTGACAAGCGAGGTCGGCGGAGACTGGTTCGACGTGGTGCCGCTGTCCGGCGACCGCCTCGCGCTCATCGTCGGCGACGTGATGGGCCACGGCATCCGGGCCGCAGCCACCATGGGCCAACTCCGCACGGTGGCGCGTACGCTGGCCACCTTGGAGATGACCTCCGACCAGGTCCTGACCCGGCTCGACGAGACGGCCTCCGACATCGGTGAGGGCCAGTTCGCCACCTGCGTCTACGCGGTCTACGACCCGGCCGACCGAAGCTGCACCATCACCTCCGCGGGGCATCTGCCCCCGGTGCTGGTGACTCCCCACAACACCCCCCGACTGGTCGAGCTGCCACCGGGGATCCCACTGGGGATCGGCGGTGCGGAGTACCAGAGCGTGACGATCGCCGTTCCGCAGGACAGCACCCTGGTCCTCTACACCGACGGCCTGATCGAGCGGCGCGGCCAGGACATCGACCAGGGCCTGGCTCTGCTGTGCCGAACCCTCGCCACCCCCGGCCGGAACCTTGAGGAGACCTGCGACGCCGTGCTCGCCGCACTGGAGACCGAGGAAGCCGAGGACGACATCGCCGTGATCATGGCCCATGTCCTCCCTGTCCGGCGTGAAGACCCGATTCCCAGGCATTGACCTGCGGCGTTTCCCACGCAGCGGGAGTGGCTCGGGGTGTGGTCAAAGGCTGCGCGGGGCGGCTACTGGAAGTGGGCAACGAAGCGACGTTGCCAGGGTGTCTCCACGGCGTGAGACGTGCAGTGCTCCCGGACGTAGGCGACTGCCTGGCGGCTGGGCACCCCGTCCAGTACGGCGAGGCAGGCCGGCGCTGTGCCGGTTCGTCCACGTCCGCCTGGCCGTCCACTCGTCCGAACCGTCCGCTTTGACCGTGCCCCGGGCGTGGACGGGCGGGCGCCTTGCACGGAAACGGCTTCGCCGGGCCGGGGCGCCGGAGGATACTGGTCCGATGCCCTCGAAGGGAGCCCACATGGCCGCCGGCCCCGAACCGCACCAGCGCAGAAAGGCGCCACCGGCAACGGCTCGGGACCTGCTCCGAGCCGCTGCGAACCTGCTGCCCGAGGGCGCCGCCGCCGATGGGGGCATCACCGCGCCGGGGGTACTCGCGCAGTTCGACGCCTGCGTCCCGGATTACCTCCTGGACTGCCTGGTCGAACTCGGCCACGCCAACCGGGTGTCCTCCGGCTACTGGCTGTTGCTCCGCCGGGCCGCCTGGCTGCTGCCGGACGTCCACGCGGGCGCCTACCACCGCCGCCATGCCCTCCCCCGGCCCGGCAGCGTCCGCCGGCCACCCGGCACCGGCACCGGCACCGACGCCCACTCGCTGCTGCTCGCCCGGCGCCGCAGCGAAGGCGCCTGAGCGCGTACCGAGACCGGCTCGGCGGCACCCCGCGCGAGTAACGGCACGCAGCCCGATCAGCATGGACGGTGGAGCGGGTCCGGAGCCGAGGCCGCCGTCGGCCGGACCACGGCCGTCACCGACGGCGGGCCGGGTACCGGTCCCGTCGGCTCACTCGTGGCGGAAGCGCTCCCTCCCGGCCACGAACGTCCTCCGCACATGTGCCTTCAGCAGCGCATCCGCTGATTCCGTGAACGGATCGCAGCACTGGTGGTTCGGGATCGACCGCCGGGTCGGATACAGGACGCGGCGTCGTCCCGGGGGCGTAGCGCGGAAACGCGGTGCCCATGGCCCGCGAATGCTCCGTCATGGCGGTTGGCACCGGCGCGAACTCGGCACCGGTCGGCCTCGATGAGCGGCCGCACCCGGATGACGAATCCTCGACGGCCGGTGACCCGCAGCATTCCTGACGGTGCGTCATGCATGGACGGAAGATTTCAGGCAGAAGCATACAAGTGGTACTTCGGCCTGGCCCGACCTGCGCGAGCGTGCTGTAATCCCGGGACCGGTCTGTGTCCTCGGCAGTCCGGTCACGGGGTGCACAGTCATTGTCTGTGGTTCCTGGCCCAGGGCGAGGAACCGTAAGGAAACCCTGATGCATCCCCACGAACACACGCCGCAGCCGAACCACAGCGCTCAGACCGCCCGCACCCCCAGGCCCGCTCCCGCGAGGGGCGCCGCTCCCGCGCCGGGACTGTCCGAGCACTCGCTCCTTGCCCTGCAGCGCAGTGCGGGCAACGCCGCGGTCGTGCAGATGCTCCGTCAGGCCGGCCACCCCTGGGCCCAGGACCAGCACCAGCACGGTGCCGGCTGCGGCCACCAGCAGCCGGTCCAGCGCTCCGCCGTCCATGACGTACTGCGCGGCGGCGGCCAGCCCCTGGACAGCGCCACCCGCACCGACATGGAGTCACGCCTCGGCGCGGACTTCTCCGACGTCCGCATCCACAACGACAGCGCCGCCAAGGCCTCCGCCGCCGAAGTCGGCGCCCGCGCCTACACCTCCGGCAGCCACGTCGTCATCGGCGACGGCGGCAGCGACAAGCACACCCTCGCGCACGAGCTCACCCACGTCATCCAGCAACGCCAGGGCCCCGTCGCCGGCACCGACAACGGCACCGGCCTCCAGGTCTCGGACCCGTCGGACCGCTTCGAGCGGGCAGCGGAAGCCAACGCGACCCGCGTCATGTCCGGCCCCGCCCCGAGCGCGGAGCACGCACCCGGCGTCGAGGGCGGTCGGCTTCAGCGGGCGGTGGCGGGACCGGTGGTGGCCGCCCCGGGAATGGACACGGCCGTGGTGCAACGGACCGCGGAGCAGGACCTGGTGGACGATCCGAAGGCGTTTCTCGGGGGCACCGCGCTCTCCCTGGACGGGGCACTGGGGATGAAGACGCGTGCGCCGGAGCTGGAAATGGACCACCTCCATTTCGTGAACCTCCTGAAGAACTGGAATCAGCACTGGTTCCTGCTGATCCCGGACCCTCGGCGGGACAGGCAGGGCAGAGGGGCCTACCTGCTCACCCCAGCCGTGGAGAAGTACGCCGAAGCATACGGGGGCACCCCGGAATTCCCTGCGGGGCTTGCAGGCAACCCAAAGCTTCCGGGACGCCTGCCCGATGAAAGCTACCTGCATTCCTCCTACGTTCCCTACTTCCGCGGCGGCACGACGGACCCCGACAACTCGGTTGGCCACAAGGACATCGACGTCAACCCGCGGGAAGGTGTCCACGGTGCCAACTTCGTTTTCACGGCCGTGATGAACGGATGCGCCTTCGCTCTCACCGGTGGGGTCGAGGATGGAAAGTTCACCGCCTGGCACTACCAGTCACCCAGCAGCAACAACGCACAGGCGAAGGACTTCCGGCGAGACCGGCAGCTTCTGGACTGGTTCGGCCCCGAGGAGTACGAGAGCCGCGATCAGCCCGGTCTCTACGAGGCGACGAACGTGCTGTGGAAGGGGTCGGAGGGTTGGGAGGTCCTCAGTCAGGAGTTGAGCGTGGACAGCGCCGACATGGACAAGGCGGAGATCGCCAAGTTCAGGTCACGCCCGCTGAACCTCGCCCCTGGGAACGAGGCCGCCCGCACGGCCGGCCTCATCCGGATCTATGAGGAACTTGCCGAGTCCCACTTCAAGAAAATCAAGCGGAGCTACGAAGGCGTCATCAAGATGCAGCCCCCGCCGCCGGCCCCGGTGAAGCAGGAGCTCGACAAAATGCTCATGATAGCGAGCACGGAGCTCGGTGCGGCCAAGCTGGCCAGGAATCGCGATGATCTGCGCGGGATCGTCCAAGCGCTCAGGCAGCGTGCGAGGGACGTGGTCACCGCGCGGATGGGTCTCAACCAGCACCTCAAGGGGAAGGAAGCCCTGGAGGACAAGGTGAACTTCTTCTTCCAGGAGTTCAAGAACGCCGCCTGGCTGGGGCAGTTGAAGGAAGAGCTCGGAGAGTAGCCCACCACCGGCCGAGCAGTTCCCCCGCCGCCCGGCAGCACTGGGCGAGTTGGCGCACGAGGTCGAACGGTACCCGGGCTCTTCGCCATGACCCGTTCTCTGCGCACGCCATCGGGCAGGAGAGGGCCCGGCTCACCGGTGTCGGCGAAACCGCGGCGCGCCACGGGGCTGACCCACGTCGAGATCAGCTCACCACTGGCGTCTTCCTCGGCCGGGACTCCGCCGGCCACCCCGAGCGGACGACTGACGCGGCCTGCCGTGTCTGTGATCGGCTGCGCCGCGCTGTGGGGAGGCCTATGTCAGTGGTCGCCTTTAGGCTTCGTTTGACGATGGAGTCCGAGTGAGGGACGTGAGTGTCATGTCGCGTGTTCGAGTGCACAACTTCAGCGTGTCGCTGGACGGGTTCGCCACCGGGGAGGGACAGGGGCTGGAGGCCCCGTTCGGGCATGCCGGGACTCGGCTGGTCGAGTGGTTCTTTCAGACCCGCGCCTTCAAGGAGATGCTCGGCCAGGCCGGTGGCGGCAGCGGTGCCGACGACGCCATCGCCTCGACCTGGCAGGCCGGAATCGGGGCGGAGATCATGGGCCGCAACAAGTTCGGGCCACAGCGGGGCCCGTGGACCGACGAGGAGTGGAAGGGCTGGTGGGGGGACAATCCTCCGTTCCACACCCCGGTGTTCGTGCTGACGCACCACCCGCGCCCGTCCCTGGAGATGGAGGGCGGCACGGTCTTCCACTTCGTCGATGCCTCGCCGCAGGAGGTGCTGCGGCAGGCCCGCGAGGCCGCGGGCGGCCTGGATGTGCGGATCGGCGGGGGCCCGACCACGGTCAGGCAGTTCCTCGCGGAGGACCTGGTCGACCACCTCCACGTCGCCCTCGTCCCGATCGTCCTGGGCCGTGGTGAGCGGCTGTGGGACGGGCTGGAGGGGCTGGAGCAGCGGTTCCAGGTCGAGTCGGTGACGACACCCAGCGGCACCACCCATCTGACCTTCACTCGGCCGTAGCTCCGCCGCCCCGCCGTAGCGACAGACCGCGGTCACTCCGAGCCGTGTGGAACGGCGGTGCGGGTTCCGTGGACGCTACATCCTTCACCGGACGCCGCCGTCCCAGTACCTCGCGGCGGCGGCTGCCGATGGCGCGCTCGCCGTGGCCGATCATGCGCGCACCGTATCCGCGCACACCGGAGCTTCTCGCAGGCCGGGTCAGTCGCCCGGGTGGGAGGCTGCCCAGCCGTGTTCGAGCAGCTCGAAGGCCTCGTCGGCGGCTCGGCGCGGTTCGGGGTGCCGCAGGATGAGGCTGCGGGCCTCAAGGGCGAAACGGGCCAGGGCGGCGCAGCTGACGTCGTCCTCGGGGGCGCCGACAGCCTCGGCGATGGCCCTCGTCAGGGCCGCTTCGTGGCGCGTCCACATGTGGTGGGCATAGTTGCGCAGCGCAGGGGTCTCCTGCACCATGCGCGTGAAGTCGGCGAACCGCGGGTCCGCGGCATGGACGGCGAACTGGGTCTGCTTCACCAGGATGTGCTCGCGCAGTGCCTGCGGGACCGACTGGCCCGCGGTTCGGTCTCGCACGGCGGCGACGAGTGCTGCCTCCAGGTCGTCGTCCTGGTCGAAGACCAGGGCTTCCTTGCCGGAGAAGTGCTTGAACAGAGTGGTCACCGAGACGTCGGCGGCGTCGGCGACGTCCTTGACACCGACCTGGTCGTAGCCGCGTTCGAGGAAGAGCTCAAATGCGGCGTCGGCCAGGGACTGGCGGGTCTGGGCCTTCTTGCGCTCGCGGCGCCCGGTCGGTTCGGTCACTCACCCACCGTACCGCAAGGTGCATTCACTGCGAAAGTTTAGTCATTGCACTTATTTGGCGAGTGTGCTTTCTTGGTGATGCCGGGCCTCCCGGCGGCCCACCCACCTCCCGAGGGGCACACCCATGAACTCTGCCCGTGATCTGAACTCTGCCCGTGATCCCCGCATCGCGATTGTCGGCGCCGGCCTCGGTGGCCTCACCTGCGCCCGAGTCCTGCAGCGACACGGCCGCTCCGTCACCGTCTTCGAACGCGAGGCATCCGCCGACGCCCGCCCGCAGGGCGGCAGCCTCGACCTGCACGCCGACACCGGCCAGGCCGCCCTGCGTTCGGCGGGGCTCCTCGACCAATTCCACGCCCTCTCCCGCCCCGAAGGAGATGAGTGGCGCGTGCTCGACTTCGCCACCGCCGCCCCGCTGACGCAGCAGGGGCCTGCTGCCGCCGGTGGCCGGCCGGAGATCGACCGGGGCCACCTGCGCGGCCTGCTCCTGGACTCGATCACCGAGGGCACGGTGCGGTGGGACCGCGCCGTCAGCGGGGTCGCCCCACAGGCGGACGGCACCTGTCGGCTGCTCTTCGGTGACGGCACCGCCGAGGACTTCGACCTGGTGGTCGGTGCCGACGGCGCCTGGTCGCGCGTCCGCCCGGCCCTGTCGCACGCCGTACCCAGGTACACCGGTGTCACCTTCGTCGAGACCGGATTCGACCACTGCGACACCCGCCATCGCGACCTCGCGCGGCTGGTCGGCAACGGGTCGATGCTGGTGAAGGGCGTCGGCAGGACCCTGGTCGCCCAGCGCAACAGCAACGGCCACATCCGCGCCTACATCGCGCTCCGCGCGCCCCAGGACTGGCACCTGACCGCCGGCATCGACCTCGGCGACCAGCGGGCCGTGCGGACACACCTGCTGAAGGTGTTCGACGGCTGGGACGAGAGCCTGCGCTACATCCTGCGCAACAGCGACAACGGGTTCATCAACCGGTCCCTGTTCGTCCTGCCCGCCTCGCACACCTGGGAGCACCTTCCCGGCGTCACACTGCTCGGCGATGCCGCGCACCTGCTGCCCCCGGTCGGGCTGGGCGCCAATCTCGCCATGCTCGACGGCTCCGACCTCGCCCACGCCCTCGTTTCCGAACCCAGCGTCGACGACGCCGTCCGCGCCTACGAGAGCACCATGCTGCCGCGCTCGATCGAGGCCGCGACGGGCAGCGCGCAGGGACTCGACCACCTCGTTCCCGCGAAGGCCTCCTGAACCGACTCCACCGCGCCCACGTCGATCACGTACACCCTCCTCAGCGGTCGCAACCGCATGCGGCGTCCTCAGAGGGGCCGTCCGGGTTGATCACATGATGCCGAGGGTGGTCAGTGGCCTGGAGACGTCTCGACCGTACTTGCGCAGGACGCCGCGAAGCTGCGGATGAATCCCCAGCCCCGCCCCCGGTCGAGGATCCCACAAGAGGCCGAGAGAGCGAGACCGTATCAAGAACGGTAGCAGGCACGGCCCCGGGCTACGGACGCTGCGTGGAGGGCCCGTAGCGGGACATGAGGCGGCTCAGGGCGGAGGATTCGCCTGCGAGCTGCACCTTGGCAGCGGCCAGAGCGGACGCGTTCCGCGCCAGGGCGGCCTGTTGGTAGTCCGAGACGACAGCGAACTCCACGTTCAGGAGGTTGACCCGCAGCTTGCAGCTGACATCGCGTTCGGCGGTCCGGATCTCCAGAGGGTTCGCCGTGGCGGCGGCACTCCAGCGCTGGTCGCCGGCGGCGGTGAACGGGGTGCTGTAGTGGTAGCCGTAGGACAGCATGCACGCCGACCACTTCTTGAACGAGGCCAGCACGCGAGGGTCGGACTGGGCGCTCTGGAAGGCGTTCGACTGGATGTCGCCGACCACCGTCCCCGGGCCGCTGCCTCCGGTGGCCTGCGTACTGGTGCCGAATCCGGCCTGGGCCAGCTGCGTCTGCACCTCGGCCAGGCATCCGCCGTTCGGGACCGCACGGTGGTCGTAGGTCGTGACCGTCCCGGTGAGCACGTCCGCCCCGACCGGGGGCAGCTTGGTGGGCGCGGCCATGCCCTCGGTCCAGGTGGGCAGGTGGTAGCCGTAGCTGCGGACGGCTGCGGAGTCGGAGACCCCGTACCAGCGGGAGTCGAACTCCTCGGTGATGTCGACGTTCCGGGTGATCAGTTGCCCGGAGAGCGTCGGCAGGTAGTCGATGCCGTAGCCGCGCATGCACTGCTGGGTCAGCCGCGCGTTCACGTACTGCTCCTGGGCGAGCTGCAGGGGCGTCAGTTCGTACGCGGCGACAGGCAGCGGTGTCGCCAGGACACCGCTGAGAACCCGGGCGGGGGCGGGGACCGGCGCGGCGGCGGCCTGAGCCGAGGGCGAGGCCTGCGCCGCCGGTGACCCCCCGGTGCCACCGGCGGCGCATCCGGTGACAAGCGCCGCACCGATGATTCCCACCGCTGCCCTGACTGCCAGACCCTTGCTTTGGTTCACGACGCTCGTCTCCATTCGTACGACTGTTTCTTCGCTCGCTGGCTCTTCACGCGGTCGGGCGGGCCGACGGAGCCGCACCGATCACTGTCGGAGGGCTCCGTCGGCGTACTCATGGGCGTGACAGCTGCGTCAGGAGCAGGTGTCGAGCTCGATCGACGCCTCGTTGTTGATCAGGGCCGAGTTGAGGTTGCCGGCCATGGATGGAGCCACGTAGTTCCAGTTGCCCGTGTAGCCCGGGGACACGAACGTGGTGGCGTAGCAGACGGAGGAGCCGTTCGACAGGGACTCGGCGTTGTTGCGGACGGCCAGACCGAAACCGGTGTCCGAGTTGCCGGGGACGGCGATGTTGAACGTGCCGGTGATGGTCGGGGTGCCCATGCTCTGCGACCCCCAGCCCGCCCCGCCGGTGCCCGCGCCCTGCAGGTACCACAGGCAGTAGAGGTCCCCGCTGCCGTGCAGGCAGTAGCCCGACGTCCACGAGCTGATGTTGGTACCGGTGGAGGCGCTCGCGGGGCCTGCGGCCAGCATGGCGCCGGCGCCGGCCAGCGTCACAGCGGCGGCAACGGCCGCTGCGCGCCCGAGGATTCGCTTCATTGATGTCCCTTTCGTCATGCGGTTGACCTGCCGGCACTGCGTTCGACGGCAGGTGACCCACAGGCTTGTGGGTGGTACAGGTGGTACAGATGGTGCGGTTCGTGGGTTGCCCTGGCTGGTGGGACCAGGCTGGGCTGAACCGCAGAGCGATCCTGATAGCCGCGACCGCAACGGGCTTACGTCGGCTGGCAGGTGGTGGATTGTTCGCTTGGGTCCATGCAATCGGGTGACACACGTGCCGTCGAATGATTCGATCAGGTTGGAAGGTTGCTGGTGCACGCCCGTCCCATCCGGGTGGGGGCGGTTCGATCGGGGAGTGGCGTGCTGCGGATCGATATGCATGGTGCGGTCCTGGCGGACACGAGGTTCGCGGTCTCGCCGCTGACTAACACGGTTGATGCCCTGTGGCTCCTGCGCGGGGATGCGCGGCCCGGTGGTGGAGGTTGGCGGGCTCTGGTCCAGGAGACGGTCAGCGACCGCAGACTGACTCTGCTGGGCTCCTTGTTCAGCGGCTCCTGGGACTACATACCGGACTTCATCACTCCGCAGCCCCACGCCCCTGAGGCCGCGTTCCACGAGGAGCTGCACGCGGTCGCCGCTGTCGACGGCGAGCGTCTGTGCTGGGAGATCGAGGCCATGACGCTGGGGATCGCCCAGGAGGGTCTGGCGGGCCGCTCCGCGCCGACGATCGTGCGCGACGTGCTGGAGCAGGGCGAGCGCGCATTGGCGGAGCGGATGGCGGCGGAGCTCGACCAGGTGTGGCGGTCGGCAGTCGCGCCGCACTGGGCAGCCCTGCGCGCCCGTCTTGAGGCCGACATCGACCACCGGGCCCGGACCATCGCCCGGCACGGGATGTCCGGAATGCTGACCGGCCTGCATCCCCGAGTCGTGTGGAACGGTGATCACCTGAACCTGCTGACCCGCTTCCAGGGCCGCATACCGGCCAGCACCAGCCTGGTCCTGACTCCATCGGTGTTTGCCACCGATCTGCACATGATCGTCAACTCGATGCCGGCGCCCGCGCGCCGCCAGCCGATGCTTGCCTACCCGGCCCTGCCCGGCCCGGACTCCGCACCCGCGGCCGCCCCCACGGGTCACGCCCTACTCGGCGTGACCCGGGCCCGCCTCCTGGCAGACCTGCAGACCGCTTGCACCACCGCCGAATTGGGTGAGCGGCACTTCCTCGCTGCCAGTACCGTCTCCTACCACCTCGGCATCCTTCACAGATCCGGTCTGGTTACTCGAACCCGCAAGGGTCACCGTGTCCTGTACGAGCAGACACCCCGCGCTGTCGACCTGTTCGGGGCCGTTTTGGGTGCAGAAGCCGCGGCTGTATCGAGGTGACCGTCCGCGCCCTCGCTCACGTGCTGGACCGCGACGGCAGCCGCACCTGAACGCGGGCAATGCCGGATCAGCGGCTCTGCAGCGCCAGCACGTCTTCCCGGGTGGCGGCTGTCGGGATGTGCACCTGTACCGCTCGGAAAGCCATCGCTGCAGCTGAGCGCTGGTGCCCGCAGTTGCCGGCAACGGCTGGGATGCTGACGTGGTGATCATGTCGCTGCTGTACCGCGCCACCCGTACCGCGCTGTCCGTACCGGGGGTCCCGCTGCGTCCCGACACCGCCAAGGACGCCGAAGTCCTGGTGCTGCGACACGAGAACACAGTGCTGCGCCGCCGGCTCAGAGCACCGGTCCGCTACAGACCCGCAGACCGGTTCTGGTTCTCCGCCCTGTCCTCGCTGATCCCTCACCACCGCTGGGCGAACATCTTCCCCGCCACCCCGTTACCCTCCTGGCCCGGCACCGCAGACTGCTCCCGAAGAAGTGGGAGTACTCCGCGCGCCGCCGCCCCACCGGAAGGCCACCGACAGCCACCTCGCTCAAACGGCTGGTGCTACGCCCCGCGAACGAGACTCCGCAGCGGGGCCACCGCCGGATCCTCCCCCAGCCTTCGGCCGGGAGGCGCCCCCAGGCGAACTCGCCCAGCCAGGCCATCCGTGATCCGTTACGGCGACATTCATGTCACATGGTCTAGTTCTCGGCCGACTGCTGCTTCGCTCGCCATTCCGCCCCCGCGAATGGGGACTGCGGCGACGTCGACAGTTCGGTGTGGTAGCTCCTGAAGTCCTCCCACGTGGCCGGCGCCAGGGTGAAGTCCATGCTGTGGAAGGTCGTCTGCTCCGGGTCGGTGAAGAACCGCCAGGCGTGCGGGCCGATCTCCGGCAGTGGCCGCAGTTCGAAGCGGAAGGGGCCCTGGATGTGGACGCCCTCCCGAAGCGGGATGGGCTCGTGGTGCGAGTTGGCCAGGCCGACGTCGACCGACCAGCGTTCGCCGTCGATCACGACGGTGAGGGCCATGTGCGTGCCGTACTCGTCGGCGGTCGCCTTGGCGGTCGCGACGGAGCCGTTCACCTGGCCGCGATGCATGGTGACGTCGTACCCGAGGACGGTCAGCAGCTCGCAGAAGGCGTTGTTCAGGTTGAAGCAGTAGCCGCCCCGGCCGACCAGGATACGGGCTATGGACTCGGCCGGGTCGATGCCCTGCGGGCGTCCGAGCTGGATGTCGAAGTTCTCGAAGGCGATGAGCTCGACGTGTGCGCGGTGAAGCCTGCGCAGAGTGTCGAGCGACGGAGCCCCGAGGGACTGCGGGTCGTCGATACCGAGCTTGGCCAGGTAGGGCGCGGTCCAGGCAGGATGATCATTCGTCTTCGAGGTCATGGCCCCGAACACTAGTGCAGCACCGCGTAAATCCGCTCAGGGATTTACGCGGCACTGCACCAGCTTGACTCTGTCGGCGATCTTGGTGTTCGTAGTCAGCTGCCGCGGGTGCGCCAGGACTGCGACCGGTGGATGCCTTGCTGATCCAGGTAGGTCTGGAAGACGGTCGGTCGTCTCGGGGAGGAGGGTTCCTCGGCTGCCGGCCGGCTGCTGAGGCGTTCGATGTTCGCTGCGATGGCCGTGAGTACGTGCTACAGGTGGGCTTTCGGCTGACCGCGGCAGCGGCAGCGGCGCATGCCGTGGCCGTGGGCGAACTCGTTGACGGTGCCCTCCACGTTGGATCGGACCGCGTAACGTGTCTTCCATTCGGGTGTCTGCTGCTCGGCTCGGATGCGGATCTGCAGGTCGCGGAGTTCTCGTGGAGGAAAGCCCACGTTCCTGGCGGGGGCCTTGGTGTACCGGGGTCGGTCCGGGCACGGCTGGCACTGGCTCTGGGTGAACCGCGCCACGATCAGGGGCGCGGCGGTGGGCGAGGAGGTCGGGTAAGGGCCGTGCCAGCCCTGGCTGGTCTGGCCTTGTGGGCAGGTGACTTGGCGGCGGTCGAAGTCGATGGGGAAGTCGTCCCGGTCGAAGCCCTCTCATCGGCGGTGCTGGCTGGTGGGGTTGCCTGGAAGCGGCCCGCTGATGGTGACGTGGTGTTCGCGGGCGGCTCGTTCCAGGTGGATCAGGGAGGTGTAGCCGCCGTCGACCAGGTGCTCGGCGGGCAGCAGTCCACGACGCGCGAGGCGGGTGTGGATGCCAGGCAGGGCCTGGGCATCTTTCGTGGCGGCCGAGGTGGTGGCCACGTCCGTGATCACGTTGACGCTGCCCGTCGAGCATGTCTCGGTGAGATGGGCGGTGAACCCCGCCATCCACAGGTATTGACCATTGCCCGGACGGGGCCTGCGGAGAGAGGTGCGATGCACCCTGCGGCGCTACTAGGATCATGACGTCGGCCACCCCACTTGGATTGGGGTGGCCGACGCTTTGACCTGTCTGGCCTGTAGTCAAGTCACCTGCCGGACAGTGCTGTTCGGATGATGGCTAGACGTCAGAGCCGGTGAGCCATGTCTGGCCGTCCACGTTGCAGTTGATGCGCTGCCAGTGTCCGTCGTCGATCGGAACGCCCTTGGCGACGACGGAGACCTCGATGTCGTCGCCGTCGTTCATGTAGCTGCCGGTCTGACTCGTGGCGTAGTTGTGCCAGGTTCCGCACCAGCTCTCGGTGACCTGGTAGCCGATTCCCCGGTTCTGGTCGCAGTCCAGGTAGTCTTCCCAGACCTCGCCGCCGGTGTAGTAGAAGGCCGTCGAGACCGTGTTGCCCCAGAGGGCGCAGGAGATCGCGCTGCAGAGGTTGGCACTGGCCGTGGTGTAGTACGTCGTCTCCGGCCGAGCCGTGGAGGCGTGCATTCCGGCCGACTGCTGGACCACCCGAGCGGTTCCGACTGTCAGCGTCTCGATGTTCTCGCAGGTCTTCCCGATCTTGATATCAGGGTGCTGCTGGTGAATCGAGGCACACTCGGAGGCTGCCGCAGGAACCGTGAACCTGTAGGTCTGCGGGGTTGCGCCAGGCGTCACCTTGTTGGTGGCCCATGAGGTGGACGTGCTGCCCGTCACCTCGTGGACGAACGAGCTGGTCACCTTGTTCGAACTGCCCGACGCCTTCACGGTGGTAGTGGTCGGCTGGGCGGCACTGGCGGGGCTGGCGGTTGCGGCGAAGAACGCTCCAACCAGCAGGGATGGGGCGATGACTGCAGCCATTAATCCCTTAATTCGTTTCAAGATCACTCCCCGTGATACATGAATGGCACGGGGAACCAGACCATCAGAATGACCTTGAAGTGGAGCCCCCCGTGTCCCGGCCATATCGGCCAGGCAGTCAGATCATGCACACATCAGGATGGAGTTCGCAGTCGGAGTGATCTGACTTTGCCTTAACTTTGCAAATAGTCGCCCCGGCCAAGAAGCTGTGGCATAAAAGCCATCAAACATGGACATTATCTGTAGCTTGACGTGCTCAGCGCCAGGGGCGTAGCGTCCTGGGGTAACGATATTCGATATGCCGTAGGGGGATGCTCATGGTGATCGACAAAGCTCGCAACCCCGTCGAGCCGATGGCGACCACGTCCAGGGTGGCCTTGGGTGGCGCACTCGCAGTGATCGTCGTCGGTGTCGTGGGAGCCATATTCGGGGGCAACGATGTCTTCGGCTTCGGAGGAGGCCAAGCCGCGTGCCTTGACGTCCCAGCGGCAGTGACGCACTTCAATGGGGATGGTGGGACGCTACTCGGGCTCCGCCCCGGGACTACCACATTCGCTGATTCCTTCAATGTCTGCCTCTCGCATCCGAACACGGGCGAACGTCTACTTCTAAGCCTCACTCAGATTCCTGGCTACCTTCTGTTCGTCGCCATAGCTGCGCTTGTGGTGCAATTGACCCGCACCGCTTCGCGAAGTGGCGTCTACAGCACGTCCATCGCACGGCGGATCCGGGTCATTGCCTGGACTCTCGTCGTCGGAGAAATCATCTCCACGGGCATCGAGGCAGGCGCGAGTCGGGCCCTCTTTGATGCAATGTCCAGCTATCACAACGGATTCCAAGCCCTGCTGGACTTCTGGAACTTCCCCCTGATCGTCATCTTCGTGACCCTTGGCCTCCTGACCTTTGCCCGTATCGTTTCGCTCGGCGTGCGGATGCGAGAAGAGAATGAGGGGACTATCTAATGGCCGCCGCAGAGGCCGAGGCACACGCCATCGCAGTCCATCTCGACAAGCTGCTCACTGAGCGAGGCATGACCCTCACTGAGCTCTCAGAACTTGTCGGAGTAACGAACGTGAACCTCTCCATCCTGAAAAACGGACACGCCAGGGCGATCAGATTCACCACGCTGACAAGGATCTGCGAAGTTCTGGACTGTCAGCCCGGAGACCTTCTCACGTTCAACAGTTGAACTGTCGGAACTTGCGGCTCCCTTCAGACAGCCGGGTTCCGCTCACAAGCTGCCCCAGCCATCTGCTCTCCCCGTGACGGATGACTGGGGCTCTTCTGTGCAACGACGGCGTCGGAGTCAGTAAAAAGTCATTGGAGTGCGGAATACCGTCCTGCAGCCTTTCCCGGGCGCGCCCGATTCTGGGGTTTGCATCGAATCGCATGGTTCCCGCATCAGGCTCATGCTCTTCGGCGAACACTTGATTGTAGATCTGTTCGATATCGTCTGATGAGAATCGCCACAGCATCGAGGCCGCAGCGCACCGGATTGCGGAGTTCTGCGGCCGTCCAGGCTGGGTCGTCGTCCTGGAAACCTCCGGCTCGCGGAGCACCGTGTCCACCGACACCGAGCGGTGGTACCGGCGAGCGCAGCGGCGCCGGGTGCCGCCTCGTATCGGGTGCGCTCGCCTGGAGACCCCGCGGCCGGGGTTCGCCATGGAGGAGACCCAGCACGGTGACCGGTCTGCCGGGTGGTGGTCAGGGAACGGGGGTAAGGAGATCGGCGGCGACCAGCGGCGCCTGCAGGCGCAGGGCGGCGGCGGTGCACAGCGCGTCGGGGGCGGGCCACGATGCGTTCGGCGGCCTCGACCTTGATCCTTATCTCGTTGGCGGACGGCAGGGCCCGCTGATAGAGCCGGTCTCGGGCCGTGCGGGCCGGGCGAGCAGATCACACAGGCGTGGCAGCCTCAGCCAGTCCTCACGCGGCGACTCCTCGTCGGCATCCCTGGTACCGCCGGTCTCGACGCGCCAGGCATGGTCGCACGTGTCGTCCATGAGCGCGCTGATCTCATCCTCTCACCGGGCGATGACGGCTTCGAGACACAGCAACTGCTTGTTGGAGTCACGGGACGCGTTCGCGTCCATCGGCGAGCCGTCCACCGCGACCGCCGACAGATCGACCAGCCCCCGCCTACCGCACAGGGCCAGTACCTGCACGAACAGCTGGGTCAGCGCACCGCGGTGACGCTGGACGAACCGCGCGACGGTGGAATGATCCACTGCGCGGTTCGCGGTGATGATCCGGCAGCCCAGATCGTCCCAGCAGGCCCGCTCGATGCCGCGCGAGGAGCGTATGCCCTTGCTGTAGCAGTAGAAGATCAGCGCCACCAAGGCGACCGGCGGGTAGGGGTTTCCCTGGCCGTGCTTCTTCGCACCGAAGAACGTGGACAAGGCCCTTGGCTGTCAGTGCGGCGTGCCAAAGCAGGGCCTTCTGCACGGAATACACCGGCAGTGCGGAGACGGCCGTCCAGGAGGAAGAGTTGATCACCACGGACATCGACCGTCGGTGGGCCGGCCTGGGCTGGTAGGCAGAGATCGGGCGGCGATGGTGATCCCCGATGCGCGTGTCCGGCAGTATGCGCACCGGAGTTGCCATTGCCGCGCTGTCAGCTGACCGAGCGGATCGCCGAGGCGATTGTGCCTGTGACCGCGTTGGGGTGCGAGATCAGCGTCAGGTGCGATCCGCCGGGAAAGACAGTGATGTGCGAGTGGGCGCGCTTGGCCATGGCCAGTTCGGAGCTTGCGGTGATGATCTGGTCGTTGGAGCTGATGAAGTACCAGGACGGGATCGTCTTCCAGGCGGCGGTCCGGGACGGGGTGTTGAACGCCGCCGTGGAGGCGCCGCGCTGGGACGCCCACAGCTCCTCCGCCTCGGCGACCGGCAGGTCGCTGGCGAAGTAGTGGACGAAGATGTCCTCGTTCAGGTAGAGGTCGGTGTCGCCGGCCGGCGCGTTGGGGTAGGGAACCTCGGTGAACAGCTGGGATGTGGTGTCCTTGTTCAGGATCGAGGTCGAGCCGCTGAGCGAGCCGTTCGTCTCGCCCGGGGCCGGAGCCGAGGCGTCCACGTACACCAACGCCTTCACGTTCGGGATGCCGGTGGCGGCATTCGTGATGACGGCGCCGCCGTAGGAGTGACCGACCAGCACGATCGGGCCGGACATTGTCCTGAGGAAGTCATGGACGGTCTCGGCGTCGGTGGTCAGATCCTCCACCGGGTTGCCGATCGCCCGGACCTTGTACCCGGCAGCGGCAAGGACCCGCACCTCGCCGCTCCAACTGGAGGTGTCCGCCCAGGCACCGTCCACCAGGACGACGGTGGGGCGCTTACCGGCCGGGACCCTGTCCAGTTGTTGGATGAGGGAGGTGGTCGAGGGGTCGGTGGAGGACACCGCCTTCGCCAGGGGTGCGGAAGCGGAGGCGGTTCCGCCCGCGGAGACGACAGTGGGGACCACGGCGGCGGCCACCGCTGTGGCGGCCATCGCCCAGCGGGCGCAGTTCCTGGAGGTGGGTGAAAGGTGACGCATAGACCGTTCCTTCCGCAGAGCCATTGACACGGCGGACTCTACTGGCCGCCCAGGAGCTGTTTGGGGTTTGGATCTCTCTGCGGTGTGGCGCGTTCTGATGTGACGGACGCTGCGTGGTTGCTGATCGGGCCTCTTCTGCCGGTGGCGGCTGCGGGGCCGTTGCCTCGGCGGGTACGGGATCAGTTCACGGGGTGATCTGACGCTTTCGTACCGGGTCGGGTCGGCGTGATGTTGCCCTGCCGAGAACCCCATCCGCGCAGGCCACCCGGCCTGCGGCCGCTGCCGACCTGCACGGCGTGCTGATCGACTGTGCTGCTGCGACTCGCCCACCTGGCCGTGACCAACACCTTCGCCGTACTGCGACTACTGCCCACGAGAGACCGCGAGAAGGCCGACGCGCTCCTGGCGACCGACTCATCGAGACCGTCACCTTGACCGGACAGCGCCCAACGAGAACCACTTGCGCCACGCCCTGCACGAGTTCGAGACCCATCACAACGAGCGCCGACCGCACCAGGCCATGGACCAGGCCGCTCCGCTACGGGCAGTCCCCGAACCGACCACCGATCCGGACCGAATCAGCCACCGGAACATACGCCGGCACAACCGCCTCGGCGGCGTGATCCACGAGTACCAACATCCGTCACCGCGCCAGGGCCGCGCTGAGGAACTCGCGGATCTCCGCCTGGGCGGCGAGGGCCTGCGGTTCCAAACCGGGCAGGGCGAGGAACGCGTGCCTCGCGCCCGGGTATTCGGAGAGCTGTACGGACGTCCCGGCCGCGCGCAGCCGCTCGGCGTATCGGCGGCCGTGGTCGGCGACCGGGTCCCGGGTGGGCACCACCACGAGCGCCGGGGCCAGTCCGCTCAAGTCGTCCGCGTACAACGGCGAGAGCGCGTTGGCGTCGCCTCCCGGCGCGACGGCGAACCGCTGGACAAGCCGCAGTTGCGGCAGGGCCAGGGTCGGGCCGTCCGCGTCCCCGGCCATCGAGGGGTAGGCGAACATCGTCCCGGTCACGTCGACCGCAGGGTTGACCAGTACCTGCGCCTTGAGTTCCAGGCCGGCCTCCCTGGCCCGGATGGCCGTCAGGGCGGTGATCAGCGCGCCGCAGCTCTCGCCGAAGACGGCTGTGCGCGCCGCGTCGACGCCCCACTGCGCGGCGTGTCGCAGCACGTGCCCGAGTACGTCCCAGCCGTCGTCGGCGGCGTCCGCGAGCGGGCTGCCGGGGGCGAGGAGGCGGTGCTCGACCGAGACCACGAGCGCGGGCAGGCGGGCGGCGAGGTGGCTGCTGGTCCAGTCGCACTGCGCCGCCGTGCCCACGTAGCCGCCGCCGTGGACGTGGACCACGAGCGGCAGCTCGGTCCGGGGGACGGCCTCGTCATCCCCGGCCGGGGCCGGGCGATACACCCGGACCGGCAGGTCGCGGCCGGGCAGCGCGATCGTCTGCCAGCGGATCGTGGCGCCGGGGTCCGGCTCCCCGAGCAGCGCCCACGCAGCGCTCGACGCGCGGAAGCGGTTCTCCGCCTCGCGGTAGGCGATCAGCTCCTCGATCGTGATCGCCGAGAAGTCCGGCTCCGGCGGCCGGGCGGCGGTCGTGGCCTCGCTCATGTCTCCTTCTTCCCCCCGGACGGATACCGGGTGCGTTTTTGCAATCGGCAGATGTCCTCATGATGCACGCAGTGCGTGCATCAGCAAGTGCATACGTTAGCCTGAGCCCGGACGAAAGACGAGAGGGCGAGATGACTGGCCGCAGGCGATGGTCGACCGAGGAGATCCTGGACACGGCGGTAGTGCTGCTGCGCACGAGCGACGCCGAGTCGTTCAGCGTGCGCAAACTCGCCGTCGCGCTCGGTACCGACTCCTCCAGCCTCTACCGGCACTTCCGCAACAAGACCGAACTGCTGCGCGCACTCGCCGGCCGTGTCCTGCTGGCCGCCATGGACGGCTACCGCCCCGAGGGCGACTGGAAGCAGCGCATCACCGCCCTGGCCCTGCGCCTGCGCGAGGCCTTCGGCGAGCAACCCCAACTCGCGGCGATCTGGGGACGCTACGGGTCGGGTGGCGCCGGATCCCGACTCGTCATGGAGGAGGTGCTGCAGGCCCTGCGCACCTCCGGCCTACCCGACCAGGAGGTCCCGACGCGCTACCACCGCATCGCGCTCCTCCTCGCCGCACTGATCTCCTCCGAGGCCGGCATCAGCACCGTCACCCCCGAGCAGTACGAGCAGGGCATGGAGCAGTTCCGCGTCGCCGTACTCGGCGCCGACCCCGAACGCTTCCCCGCGCTGGCCCACTTCGCCCGCGACATCCGCCCCCTCGGCGCGGACCGGCGCGCCGCGTTCGAGGAGCTCCTCACCGCCCAACTCGCCCACATCGAGGCCCGGATCCCCTGACGCCCCGCCGCGCTCGGTGCAAGCGAATCCGCGAGCCTGACTGGTGGAGCGCACATTCGCGTCGCCGATGCGCTCACGCCGCCCGGCCAGGCGCTTCGCCTTCGACCGCTACGTGCCCTCCGGCAAGTGCTCGTTCAGCTGCTCGGCTGCCCAGTCCGCCCATTGTTCGGTGGCCTGGGAGCCGCGGATCCCGAACTCCAGGGCCAGCCACTGGCAGACCTGGACCGGGTCGCCGATCCACTGCGCCTCGTCGCGGACACGCTCCAGGTGGTCGTGGCGGTCCTGGTTGTGGCGGGCGAAGTTCTTGAGGTAGGCGGCGCCGTCCTCGCGGGAGAGGGTCCACAGGAAGAAGACGCGCAGGAGCGCGGCGCTGCGGTAGGTGACGTCGATGCTGGGGTTGGTCAGCCACTGCTTCAGTTCGGCGCGCCCGGCGTCGGTGATGCTGTACTCGCGGCGGTTGCGGGCGCCGGTGCCGGTGACCTCGATCAGCCCCGCCTCGCTGAGCCTGGCGAGCTCGCCGTAGACCTGGCTGTGCTGTGCGGGCCAGACGAAGGCGAGCGAGGACTCGAATTTCTTGAGCAGGTCGTATCCGCTGCTGGGGGTCTCCGCCAGCAGGCCCAACACAGCGTGACGCAGGCTCATGAGCCAACCCTACCGGAACCGACAGGCAACCTCTGGACAGTCCTAGCCCGATAGGTCAATATTTGACCGTCCTAGTTCGGACTATGAGCTTGAGGGAGATCGCTCCGATGAACTATGTCCGCGGCTTCGCGCCCTGGATCTGCTACGCGGCGCTCAGCGCCTTCGACTGGCGCCTGGGGGTGTGCGCGGCCGCCGTTGTCGCCCTGGTCCTGCTCGCCGGCCAGCTGCGCCGGCGCAGCGCCGACCTGTTGTCCACCGCCACCTGCGGCTTCTTCACGGTGATGGCCGTGATCGCCCTGGCCGACCCGAAGTCGGGCCTGTACCACTGGATCTGCGCGCTGGCCAACGGAACCCTGGCGGTGGTGGCGCTCACCTCGCTGGCTGTCCGCAGGCCCTTCACGCTGACCATCGCGCGCACCCAGGTCCCGCAGGAGTACTGGAACTCCCCGCGCTTCATCCGCGTCAACATGGTCCTCACCAGCGCGTGGGCTGCCGCCTTCACCGGCTCGGCGATCGTGTGCGCCCTCATCGTGGCCTACGCCCACTCCGCGACGGTGCCGCTGGTCACCGTGCAGGTGCTCGCCTTCGTGGTCCCGTTCGTGTTCTCGGGCAAGTACGTCGAACGCGCCCAGGCCGCAGCGGAACAGCGGTCTCTGGCCCCGGCGTCGTAACCGGTGTCGCCGGGTGGCATCCGTCGGCGAAGGGGTGACATCGCATGTACGCTGAGCGGGATTCAGCCCTCCTCGAAGAACGGACCGGCTCCGTGGACATCGTCTTCGCTGGTCAGGTGATCGAATGGCGTGGGCCTTCCCCGTTCTACTTCGTGCCGGTGCCCGAAGAGCAGTGCGCCGACGTGCGTGAGGTGGCGTCGATGGCCACGTACGGTTGGGGTGTTGTTCCCGTTGAGGCCCGGATCGGTGAGATCGCCTTTACAACATCGCTCTTCCCGAAGGACGGCGGCTATCTCCTGCCGATCAAGAGTTCCGTGCGCAAGCCGCAGGGACTCTCGGCCGGGGACGAGGTCACTGTGGCGATGACCGTCCGTCTGTGACGCCGGGCCCCGGCACTGGCCGGTCACCGGCCTGGAGCGCACCCGCAGCCGCGCGACCGCCGACCTGACCCGCCTTCAGGGCCCTGCTCCGGAGGCCCGAACAGGAACTGGTGGCGGCGTCTCGGAGGGTGGCGCGGCATACTCAGGCCCGGTCGGAACGCGACAGGACACCGGGGCCTTCCCCCTGCCCCCAGCCGGGCGGTCGGGCGGTACGGGCCTGCGAAGGGCGGGTGACCGGCGGTCAACTGGTCCTCGTAGGCTCGCGGCATGACTGTGAACATCCGCGCGCGACGGCGCGACGTGCTGGTGGTCGGAGCGTACTTCGCGGATCTGGTCTTCCATGGCCTGCCGCAGCGGCTGCGGACCGGCGGCGAGGTCTTCGCCGAGGGTCTCGGCCTGGCGCCCGGCGGGGCCTACACCCTGGCCATGGCGGTGCACCGGCTCGGACAGGACGTGGTGTGGGCGACGGACTTCGGCGCGGATCCGTTCAGCGCACAGGTGCTGTCCGCAGCCCGCCGCGAGGGCCTTGACGAGGCGGCCTTCCGGCACCACCCGACCCCGCAACGCAGCCTCACCGTCGCGCTGTCCGGCGACGGCGGCCGGACCATGATCAGCTTTCAGGACCCGGCACCTCCGCAGCCGTTGTCACGACTGCTGCACGAACACCGCCCCCGGGTGCTGATGCTGCCGCAACTGCGGTACGGGGACGACATGCTGGCCGCGTTGCAGGTCGCCCGCCGACTCGGGTCCATGGTCGTCATGGACTGCCAGGACGTCCCCGCCGACCTCGGTACCCCGGGGGTGCGCGAGGCCCTGGCCCTGGTTGACGTCTTCCTGCCCAACGAGGCCGAGGCACTGCACCTCACCGGTGCGGCCACGCTCGACGAAGCGCTCAGGGTGTTGGCCGAAGTGACCGGAACCGTGGTGGTCAAGCGCGGCGCGCAGGGCGCCACCGCCGTGCGGCACGGGGAGCGTCATGACGTCCCCGCGCCGGTGGTAGAGGCCTTCGACACCACCGGGGCGGGCGACTGCTTCAACGCGGGTTTCGTCCACGGCCTGCTGGCCGGAAGGGAGTTGGCCGACTGCCTCGCAGCCGCAGTGGCCTGTGGTGCCGCCGCGACCGCCGGCCCGGGTTCCACCACCGCCCCGACGCATACCGAGTTGCACGCCCGCCTTGGGCACGCTCTCCCCGCTCCCCGTGCTGACCGGCCGTCATCCCCGTCCGCGGAGGGCCGTGTATGAGGTGCACACTTCAATGAATCCGGCGATCATGTTAGCGTCCACAGGATGCTGAGGATTCTGGTCACCGATCTCGACGGCACGCTGCTGGGCGGTGACCGGGCCGACCGGCGCCGGTTACGTACCGCGCTGGGCCGGCATCCGGAGGTGGTGGTGGTCTTCGCCACCGGCCGGGGGCTGTCCTCAGTCGGGGAGATCCTTCGCGATCCCCTGGTCCCCAGGCCCCGCTGGATCATCGCCGACGTCGGCGCGACCATCGCCGACGGCGGGAACCTCACCACCCTGGAACCCCTGCAGGAACAGCTGCGTACCGGCTGGCCCGGCCCCGAGCGCGTCCGTGCGGCCCTCAGCCGCTTCCCCGCGCTGAGGTACCAGGACGGCGTCGCCCAGGACGGCAGGTGCTCGTACCACTTGGACCCGGACGGCCTCACCCCCGATCTCACCGAGGCCGTACAGGACCTCGGGTGCGGCTGGACCTACTCGGCCGACCGCTACTTCGACGTGCTGCCGCCCTCGGCGTCCAAGGGCAATGCGCTGCGAGCCCTGGCCGCGACGTTCGACTGGCCGGTGGACTCGGTCCTGGTCGCCGGCGATTCGCTCAACGACCTGTCGCTCTTCGGCGTGGCCGGCCACGGCGTGATCGTCGCCGGGGCCGAGCCCGCCCTGCTGGCAGCGGTCCCCGAAGACCCGCGGATACACCGCCCGCCGCGCCCGGGCGCGGGCGGCATCCTGGCAGCCCTGGAGGCACTCGGCTGGGTATCCGCCGACCCGGGCATCGATGCCGACCCGGGCTCCGATCGCGCCGGGCACTGCCACCAGCTCGTGGTCGGCTACCACCGCCCGCCGGTCCACTGGACGTCCACCGGCTGGCAGGCCCCGACCAGCCCGAACGGCATCCTGCCCACCCTCAGCGCCCTGTTCGCCGACGGCCTGCCGGGCGTCTGGGTGGCGGCCGCGGTCAGTGACGCGGACACGGTCCACCCCGGCGGCCCGCCGCTCTCCCTGTTACCGCTCAGCAGCAGCCAATGGTCCGGCTACTTCCACCGGGCCTGCAAAGAGACCCTGTGGCCGGTCCTGGTCTGCGAACCGGACCGGATGCGCTTCGAGGCCGCCGACTGGGCCGACTACCGCACAGTGAACCAGCGGTTCGCCGAGCACATCGCCGCGCAGGCGGCACCCGGTGCGACGGTCTGGTTGCACGACTACAACCTGTGGCTGGTCCCCGGCCGGCTCCGCCGGACCCGCCCCGATCTGCGCGTCGGGCTGTTCCACCACACCCCCTTCCCACCACCGCACGTCTTCGCCGCGCTGCCGACCGCCGCCGAACTGCGCACCTCACTGGCCACCCTGGACTGGGCCGGGTTCCACACCGCCGCCTTCGCTGAAAACTTCCGGCAGACCATGGCCGGCCAGCCCACGATGCCACGCCTCGGCGTCCACCCTCTCGGCATCGACCGCCCCGCCATCGACATGCTCGCCCGACGCCACCCGGCCCAGCATGAAAACCCCCAGGGACCGCTGGTGCTGTCAGTCGAACGTCTCGACTACTCCAAAGCCCCCGTGCAGAAGGTCGAGGCCTTCGCCCGGCTCCTGAGCCAACGCCCCGACCTGCGAGGGAAGGTGGTCTTCCGGCTGGTCTGCCCGCCCCCCGAGCCCGGCATCACGGCCTACGACAGCACCCGCCGACTCCTGGAACGCCGCATCGTCCAGGTCAACGACGCCTGGCAGAGCGGAGACTGGCAACCGATCGACTACCTCCCGCGCAACCTGCCCCCGGCAGAGGTGGTCGCCCAGTACCTGGCGGCCGACGTCCTGTGGGTGACCTCCCTTCAGGACGGAATGAACCTGACCGCCAAGGAGTTCATCGCCGCCCACACCGCCGTCGCCCCCGACCGGACCCGCCGCCCGGGCGTCCTGGTGCTGTCCCACTACACCGGTGCCGCCACCGAATTCGGCAATGCCGCTCTGCTCACCGACCCCCGCTCACCCGAAGACCTCACATCCACCCTCGCGCGAGCCCTGGCGCTCACGGACGCCGAACGCCGTACCCGCCTCGCCCAGCTCTCCACCCTCCTCGGCCACGACCACCCCACCGACTGGGCGGCCCGGATCATCCACGCGATCTCAGCCCCGGCGGCAGCTTCGGCCGCACTGCTGCACTGACCCGGTTCCGCAGGCCGCGGCGCTCGGTGCCCGGCTGTGGCCCGGCGGCGGCGCAGAGACCTGCGCCCGCTGTCGCAGCCGTCCTGCCGCTGCCGCCGTGCCGGGGCCGGGCGGCCGCGCCGCGGCCGGGGACACGTATGTGAGCACGACCGGGCTCAGGCCCCCGGGCCCAAGGGCCGGTGACGCCCCGTCCGCAATGCCCTGCCGTCACCGATGAGCACACCATCGGTGACGGGTCCAGCAGGCCGAGTAGCCTCGCCTCATGGTGGATCAGGAGCGGTACGCCCGGTACCGGGAAGAGTCGAAGGTGCTGGCAGCGATCGGGGCGCATGTCGACGCCCAGGTCGGCCGTGTCACGGTGCGACTGCCCAGGGCTGTGGCCGAGGCCGCGGTGGCCGCTTGGGAGCGTGACGATCCGGACGGTGACGTCGGTGAGGAGACCCATGAGCAGTACGCACTGCGGGGCAGCGCTGGTGATCTGGCACTGATCGGCCTTGCGATATCGGAGCGCGGCCGCCGGGAAGGCGAGGAGGTCGTCGTCGACCTGCATGTCCACTCCGCGGGGGCAGCCTGGCTCCAGGCTGCTGAGCTGGGACTGGCCGGCCAGCCCTGAGATCCGGCAGGGCGGCCGCCGGGAAGGTGAGCGACACCCCGGCACGCGGCAAACTGCCCCGGCTGCGCAGGGATCGCAGCCACAACGCGGCCGGCCGCCCCCGGTGGGGGCGGCCGGCGTCGGGGATCAGACCTGCGGTCCGGCCGGGTCAACCGGCGCGGCGGGCAGCTTGACCAGCTTGCTCTGGCCCGACGGCGCGGACGGCGAGGCCGACGGCGTGACGACCTCGGTCGGGTGCAGCAGCTCCTCCTCGGCGGTCCAGGTCCAGACCTCCAGCAGGGCGTTGGGCACCAGCTTGACCAGGTGCGACGGGGCGTAGAAGTGGTAGCCGTAGTCCAGCCGGGCGTTGTTGTGGGCGTCCACGGTGGCCTCGGAGGTGGCGGTGGGGGCCTGGGCCACCAGCCCGGTGTGGCTGGGCGTGTTGTTCGGGCCGAGGTAGGTCACCACGATGTCGCCGGGCTGTGCCTCGCCGGGCTGGTCACCGACGTCCTCGCCGATGCCGCTGTCCATCAGGTAGGCGTAGAGGTTGTTGTACTGCGGCAGATCCGAGATCAGCAGCAGGTCGTAGACCTTGCCGTTGGGCGCGGTGTAGTTGAAGTAGTCGTTCTGCGGCGCGTCGGGGCTCAGGCCGGGGATCAGACCGGCGGCGGCCAGCGCCCGGGCCACGAACTCCGCGCACTGGTAGTTGGGCTGGGAGCTGCCGTCGGTCACCGGCGTGCTGTCGTTCCAGGCCGTCCAGCTCCAGTGGGTGTTCGCGAACTGGACCTCCAGCGCGCGAACGGCGGCATCCGTGTCGACCGGTCCGGGCTGGTCCGCCACGGTGGCGAAGGTGCCGGCCTTGGTCGGTTGGGCTGCGAACGCGGGCGCGGAGAGCGCCGGCGCGGCGGCGCAGACGAGTCCGGCAACGATCACGGTGGAGGCGAGACGCCTCCGAAGGCCATACGTCACTGTGCTGTTCCTTGCCTTTGCATCCTGATACCGCGGCGAGGGGGCCGCTGCCGTCAGGAGGTACTCATAGTGGAATGGCGTGAGCGCTCGTTGCGGCGGTGCCCGCCCTCCGCTCCGCGATGGACGCCGACGTGGGCGGGACCAGCCGTTCTACTCTCACGCCCCCTGAGTCGATCATGGCAGAAGGCCGGGCACCAGGCAGTTGTTCCGGCAGGAATGGCACCCGGCGCACTTCTGCCGGAAGGCACGCGCCGGGCCGACGCGTCAGGCTGACGTCAGCGTTCGAAGACGCCGGTCAGTCGGCCGCGGCCGAGGACGGGTGCGGTGACGGCGGGCAGGAGGGTGCGGGGCCGTGCCCGGTCCGGGGACACCGCGCCGGGATCGCCGCCCAGGGGGCTTTCCAGGGCGAACAGCTGAAAGACGTAGTGGTGCGGCCCGTGGCCCTTGACGGGTGCGGGACCGTGGTAGCCGCGTCCGATGGTGGACCGCAGCACCCGCACCCCGGGGCCGGGCTGCTTCGCGGCCAGGGCTCCGGGCTCCAGCTGTCCCGTTCCCGGTTCGATCAGGGCGAGGCAGTGCACGGCGGGTTTGCCTATCGGGACGTCGATGTCCTCGACGACCAGGAGGAGCTGTGCGGTGCCGGCTGGGAGCGGGTTCCAGGTCAGGTGGGGGGACCGGTCCTCGCCGCCGATGGGCTTCGCGCAGTGCTCCAGCGGCATGGAGCCGCCGTCGCCGAACTGTCGGCTGGTCAGGGTCAGCAGCTCGGGGCCCTGGAGGTTGGGCAGGTTCCAGGCCAGGTGGGTCTCGCCTGCCCTGCGGTTGTTCAGCAGTCGTCCGAGGAGGGTCATCGCGCGGCCTCGACCTTCTCGATGACCTCGGCCGTGGTGGTGGTCTCGCCGGTCTTGGGGAAGATCCGCTCAATGCTGTTGCGGTGGGCCTCGGCGTCCGGGTCGGTCATGGCGTCGGTGGCCAGGACGACGTGGTAGCCGTGGTCGAAGGCCGCGCGGGCGGTCGACTCCACGCCCGAGCTGGTCGAGATGCCGGTCAGCACGACCTGGGTGACGCCCAGGTCCCGCAGCAGGGTGTCCAGCCCGGTGTCGTGGAAGGCGTTGCGCCGCCGCTTGGTGACCAGGTGGTCGGTCGGCTGCACGTCGAGCTCATCGACGAGCTCGGCCCAGCCGGGCGGAAAAGCGGTGCCGCCGCCGGGCCGGGCGTTGTCGGTACGGCCTGCGGGCCGTCCGGTCACGTTGACCAGGACCACCGGCATGCCGCTCTTGCGGAATGCCGCCGCCAGCCGCGCCGACTGCCGGACGACCTCGGCGAAGGGATGGTCCGGGTCCGCCGGGACGATGCCCTTCTGCAGGTCGATGACGACCAGTGCCGCATTCGGATCAATGGATGTCAGTGTCATGTGGAACTCTTTCCGGTGGTGGTGTCCTTGCCGCCGCTCCCGCCGCGTCCGGGCGTGAGCGCGGGGGGCACCGCTGTGGCCGACATGGTGCCGTTGGCGTCCGCCCCTGCCGCTTCGGCCGGGCGGGCGGGGTTGGCACCGCGCAGCAGGGAGGCGATCGCGGCGAGCAGGGCGAGGGTCGCGCCGAAGGCGAACACGATGACCAGGCCCGAGTGGAACGGGCCGGAGATCAGGTGCGGGAAGAACTCGCGTCCGGTCAGGGCCTGTTGCTGCGCCGCCGTCAGGTGGGCCAGGACGCCGCTGGGTTGGAGGAGGTGCTGGATCGGGTTGATGCCCAGTTGGGCGGCGAACAGGGACGAGACCGGGGGCAGGCCGCCGACCTGGGTGGCGACATGGGTCGGCACGCCTTGCTGGTGCAGGCCGCTGGTGAGGGTGCGCGGAAGGCTGCCGGCCAGTCCGGCGATCATCAGGGAGAAGAACACGCCGATGGAGACGGCGGTGCCCGAGTTCTGGAAGGTGGCCCGCATGCCGGAGGCGACGCCGCGCAGGTCGCCCGGCACGCTGCCCATGATGGAGGAGGAGTTGGGAGAGGCGAACATGCCGCTGGCTATGCCGTTGAGCGCGATCAGCACCGCGAACAGCCAGTAGCTGAAGTCGACCGGCAGGAGCATCAGGCCCACGAAGCTGGCGCCGAACAGCAGCGCGCCGCCGGTGGCCAGGCCCCGGGAGCCGATCCGGTCGGACAGGTACCCCGACACGGGGCCGGCGGCGAGGAACCCGGCGGTCAGCGGCAGCATGAAGATACCGGCCCACAGTGGTGTGCTGCTGTAGTCGTAGCCGTGCAGCGGCAGCCAGATGCCCTGCAGCCAGATGATCAGCACGAACTGCATGCCACCGCGGCCGATCGAGATGGCCAGGCCCGCCAGGTTGCCGAAGGTGAAGGCCCGCCGGCGAAAGAGACTCAGTTGGACCATCGGCGCGGAGACCCGGCGCTCGATGGCGACGAACGCCGCCAGCAGCAGCAGTCCCCCGGCGATCAGCCCGTCGACCAGCGGGTTGGTCCAGCCCATGGTGTGTCCGCCGTAGGGCTGCAGGCCGAAGGTGACCGCGATCAGGACCGCGCTCAGCCCTGTCGCGAAGGTGATGTTGCCCCACCAGTCGATCCGGCCGCCGCCGCTCCGGCCGCTCTCGCGCAGGGTGCGGTAGGCCCAGACCGTGAAGAAGACGCCGACGGGCACGTTCACCCAGAACACCGCCCGCCAGTCCCAGGCCGCGAGCAGGCCACCGGCGACCAGGCCGATGAACATCCCGCCCAGCCCGGCCACCTGGTTGATGCCCAGGGCGAAGCCGCGCTGTTCCTTGGGGAAGGCGTCGGTCAGGATCGCGGCCGAGTTCGCGGTGAGCATCGAGCCGCCAACCGCCTGCACCACCCTCCAGCCGATCAGCCACATCGCTCCGTGGCCGCCGTCGAAGGGGTCGAAGGAGAGCAGGATCGAGGCGAAGGTGAACACCGCGAAGCCGGCGTTGTAGATCCGGACCCGGCCGAACATGTCGCCGAGCCGGCCCACGGTGACCACCAGGACGGCCTGAACCAGCCGGTACCCCATGATCATCCACA
>Ga0302314_10002215_pt1 | contig 36279 bp, 35 predicted proteins | sample III_Palsa_N2_3_FD_200533 | JGI IMG/M metagenome (GOLD analysis project Ga0302314, IMG submission 200533) | Peat permafrost microbial communities from Stordalen Mire near Abisko, Sweden - III_Palsa_N2_3 | ecosystem: Environmental > Terrestrial > Soil > Palsa > Peat permafrost | place: Sweden...
ATTCGAAAACCCTCTGCGACGATCCCTGCTGGCCGGTCGCCGCGAAAGTGACGACTAGCGGGATGCCGATTTCGCGAGAGTGGTCGACGACAACTTGGCGGTATGGGAGTTCCAGCGTGAGCTCAACGATTTCAGCACGCCCCGCCAGCGCTTTGAACGATCGGGCGCCTTCCAAAAAATCGAAATCGAACCGGGTCTCCTCGTGTTGATCACCGAGGCTGGCCGCCAGTAGCCCGTAGGACGAGGGATGCCCGTGACGATTGCCTTGCCACTCGACGGCTAGTTGGGCCGCAGGGGCCTCCGATTGTTCTAGTGCCCGTTCGCCTGCCGCATAGAGCCTGAGCGTCCCACGCCAGCCAGGCGAACCCACATACGTTTTTGCCAAGACGAACTCCCCGATCTGCCCTTGCCAGACTGCACACTGTTCTGAACTTTACAAATATCGACTATCGCAGTCATCCGTGGTCGGGGGTTTGGATTATTTTCTCGGCATGGGGAGCGTGACAGCATACGAGACGAACGCGGGCAAGCGATACCGGGTGATCTATCGCAAGCCCGACCACATCCAGACTCAGAAGCGCGGCTTCAAGACCAAACGTGATGCCGAGTTGTTCCTGGCGAAGGTCGAGATCGACAAGAGCCGCGGAGCGTACGTCGACCCAGCCAAGTCGCGAGTGCTGCTGGGGGAGTGGCTGGACGCCTGGATGGCAAGCCGATCCGACTGGCGTGAGACCTCGCGTGAGCGTGCCCGCGGGATAGTGGCGCGTCACATCAAGCCAGACCTAGGCGGGTATCCACTCGCATCGCTGAGCCATCAGCTCGTCCAGAACTGGGCCGGGGCGCTCTCAAAGACGCAGGGGCCCGCAAGCGTGCACAAGATCGTCAACGTGCTATCTGGAGCCCTACAGATGGCCGTCAAAGATGGACGACTGCCAGCGAACCCTGCGCACGGCCTGAACCTTCCCAAAGTCTCGAAGACGTCCAAGCGGTATCTCACACACTCCGAGGTACGTGACCTTGCTGACGCGGTCGATGCGCTCGGCCGAGGCATCTATCGAGGGAAGTCGAACGGCTACGGCCTGCTCGTCCTCGTGCTCGCATATTGCGGTCTGCGCTGGGGCGAGGCGTCTGGGCTACGCGTCAAAGACATCGACTTCAAACGCGGCCGGCTCGAGATCCAGCACACCATCGTGGAGATCGACGGCCTTCAGATCGACTCCGAACCAAAAGACTACGAGGCCCGATCCATCCCCGTGCCGGCCACGATCCTCGCGGAACTTAAGACGCGTGTCGAAGGCAAAGAAGCTGGCTCGCCAGTCTTCGCGGCAGCCCGGGGCGGATGGCTACGGGGACGAGTGTTCCGTCGAGGTTGGCTCGATGAAGCTGCGGAGACGATCGGCCAGTCTGGACTGACCCCGCACGAGCTGCGGCACACCGCCGCGAGTCTCGCGATCAGCGCTGGCGCAAACGTCAAAGCCGTTCAGCGGATGCTCGGCCACGCATCCGCGGCCGTCACGCTCGACGTCTACTCTGACCTTTTCGACACGGACCTTGACGCTGTCTCAGCGGCCCTCGATCTTGTCCTCGCTACGACGAGCCCGCGGAATTCGCACAGTCGCGATTAGGCTGAATTTTCTCGGCACCATTCAGGTCGAGTTCGCGAGCAAAAGTTGATTGCGGGTGGATGATGGCGCGGTCGCCGCTGGTTCAGTTGGACGCATGGCTTGAGCTCCACGAACCCGCCCTGGCGGCAAAAGGTATCGCGGTTTCGACGAGCAAATCGCCCTCGGATCGGAGCCCCGCGAGCACGGTCGTTGATTTTGAACGGGATGACCGATCTGCGCGCGTCGTTGTCTGGTCAGACGGCCAAGCGCAACTGAATTCGGGAAATCATGCTCTCCGCGTCGTCGTAATAGACGAATATCGAGCCGACATCGACGATCCAGGCCTATCCGAAACTTTGAAGCGCGTGCTTAGCGTCTTCGACTGAGAAGTAGAAACCGCGACAGCCCGGTTGGGTCACGACGATGCGTTTCGGAGGCGCTTGGCTCAACAGAAGCCGCTGGAGTTGTTGCCAAAACGTTGCCACGCCGCTGCATCACGCCGTTGAACAAGCTCGGGGACCTGGCTCTGATCAGGACTTTTCCAGAGTGCCCCCACGCAGATTCGAACTGCGGCCCCTGCCTCCGGAGGGCAGTGCTCTATCCCCTGAGCTATGGGGGCCCAGCGCCTAGCTAGATTAGCAGCATGGCTGAGAAGGCTTCGCTGCGCACCCGCCTGCGGCAACTGCCGCGGGTGAAGGCCGAGTTCCCGTACTTCGATACCGACACCGCGCCCGACGAGCCGATCGCGCTGCTGCTCGAATGGCTCGAGGCCGCCATCGAGGGCGGAGTGCTGCAGCCCGACGCCATGACGCTCGCTACTGCGACGGTCGACGGGCACCCATCCGCGCGCACCCTGCTGCTCAAGGATGTGGATGCGACATCCGTGTGGTTCGCCAGCCTGAGTTCCGGCCCGAAGGGCCTCGAGCTCACCGAGAATCCCGAGGCGGCACTCGTGTTCTTCTGGCGCGAGCAGGGCCGACAGGTGCGGCTCGTCGGCACGGTCGAGGAGGGTCCGCGCAGCGTGAGTCAGCAGGATTTTCTGCAGCGCCAGCCCAACGCCCGCGCACGCGCGATCGCCGGCCGGCAGAGCGAACCGGTCGAGGATTTCGACAAGCACCTGAAACTGGGCGAGAAAAAACTGCAGGCCGACCCCGACTTCGTGCCCATCGACTGGGTCGCCTACCAGCTCACTCCCTGGAGCGTCGAGTTCTGGCAGGCCGAGCGGGCCCGCGACCAGGTGCGGCTGCGCTACCTACGTGAGGCAGGCGGCTGGGTCAAGGACCTGCTGTGGCCGTGAGCTTCTGACATCATCGGATCATGCTGCGCTCCGTCAACGTCCACCTCGAGCTCGCGACCCAGGGCCGCACCAACATGGTGTTCAGTATGACTCCGGCGCTCGGCGCCAATATCGCGTCGGAACGCCTCGACTTCGTGCTTGACGGCGAGCGTCAGGATGCCCGCGAGTTCCTCGATTTGCACGGCACCCGCCTGCACACCTTCGTCACCGAAAAGGGAACGCTGGCGGTCGACTATTCGCTCGAAATCGGGGGCAGAGCGACATACGAACCGGCCACCGAACTCGACCTCGTCACCTACCTGCGCCCCAGCCGCTACGCACAGTCCGACAGCCTGACGCCGCTCGCCCGGTCGCTGTTCTCGGGGCTGTCCGGCTACACGCTCGTGCAGGCGGTCACCGACTGGGTGTTCGAGAATCTGAGCTATGTCTCCGGTTCGAGCCTGCCGACCGATGGCGCAACGCGCACGATCATGAGCAGGCAGGGCGTCTGCCGAGACTTCGCCCACGTCACCATCGCACTGCTTCGAGCCATGGAGATCCCGGCCCGCATGGTCTCGGTCTACGCGCCGGGCCTCTCGCCCATGGACTTCCACGCCGTCACGGAGGCGTACGTGGATGGCGCATGGTGGGTCGTCGACTCCTCACGTCTTGCACCACGGCAGAGCCTTATCCGCATCGCGAGGGGGCGCGATGCGGCCGACACCGCATGGCTCACGAGCACCTGGACCGACCTCGCCGTCATGTCGATGCTCGTCACCGTGTCCGCCGATTCGCTGCCGTTCGACACCCACTACGACCGCGTCGCCCTCTCATAGCGACCGCCATCCGGGTTTTCCACGGGCCGCGCGACGGTCCAGAGCTCGGTGCCGGCCCCGAACGCCCAGCGAGGCTCCAATAGACTCGAAGGCGTGAATCCCGCCGATCTTTCCGCATCCCTTCTCGCCGTTGTGTCGGGAATTCTTGCGCGCCGCGGGGTCACCGAGGCGGTGTCGATCGACGATGTGCCGCTCGAGCGGCCGCGTTCGCGCGAGCACGGCGACTGGGCCTCCAACATCGCCATGAAACTCGCCAAGCCGCTCGGTCTTGCGCCCCGCGTGCTCGCCGAAGAGATCGCAGCAGGTCTCGCCGAGGTCGACGGCATAGCACGAGTGGATGTCGCGGGGCCCGGCTTCATCAACATCACCCTCGACGCCGCAGCGGCCGGCGCCCTGGCAAAGGTCATCGTCGAGCAGGGCGCCGAATACGGTCGCGGAGACCTCTACGCGGGCATCACGATGGACCTCGAGTTCGTCTCCGCCAACCCGACCGGCCCCATCCACATCGGCGGGGTGCGCTGGGCGGCGGTGGGCGACAGTCTTGCCCGCATTTTCGAGGCCGAGGGCGGCATCGTCACCCGTGAGTACTACTTCAACGACCATGGCGCACAGATCGACCGGTTCGCGCGCAGTCTGCTGGCAACGTGGGCAGGCGAACCTGTGCCCGACGACGGGTACGCCGGGGAATACATCGGAGAAATCGCGGCCCGAGTCGTCGACGCCTACCCGGGCGAGCTCGAGAACATCCCGACCCGTGACGAGGTCCAGGAGGTCTTCCGCGCGGTCGGCGTCGAGTTCATGTTCGGAGACATCAAGAAGAGCCTGCAAGACTTCGGCGTCGATTTCGACGTGTATTTCCATGAGAACGAACTGCACGACTCGGGCGCGGTCGAGCACGCCATCGACCGGCTGCGCGAGCTGGGCGCGATCTACGAGGCGGATGGCGCCACCTGGTTCCGCTCGACCGACTACGGCGACGACAAAGACCGGGTCGTCATCAAATCGGACGGCGAGTTCGGCTATATCTCCGGCGACCTGGCCTACTACCTCAACAAGCGCGAGCGCGGGTTCGAGCGCAACCTGATCATGCTCGGTGCCGACCACCACGGCTACCTCAAACGACTGATGGCGATGACCGCTGCTTTCGGCGACAAGCCGTACTACAACCTCGAGATCCTGATCGGCCAGCTCGTCAACCTGGTGCGCGACGGCGAGCCGCTCAGAATGTCGAAACGGGCCGGCACCGTGCTGTCGCTCGAAGACCTGGTCGAGGCCGTCGGGGTGGATGCGGCCCGATACGCCCTCGTGCGGTCATCCATCGACTCGCAGATCGACATCGACCTCGACCTGTGGAGCCGCAAGACGAGCGACAATCCCGTCTTCTACGTGCAGTACGCGCACGCCCGTACCAGGGCCGTGGCCCGCAATGCGGAGGGCGCCGGGGTAGACCGCTCAGCTTTCGACGCGTCGCTGCTTACGCACGAGACGGAGAGCTCGCTGCTGGGTATCCTCGCCGAATTCCCGCGCATCGTGCGGCAGGCCGCCGAGCTGCGGGAGCCGCACCGCGTCGCGCGCTACGCCGAGGAGCTTGCCGGGGCCTACCACCGCTGGTACGACAACTGCCGGGTCACGCCTCTCGGCGACGAGCCCATCACCGACGTGCACCGCACGCGTCTCTGGCTCAATGACGCGACCGGCGTGGTGCTTCGCAACGCCCTCGGGCTCCTGGGTGTCAGCGCGCCCGACCGCATGTGATGACCACGGTCGTCGAGGTTCCCCGAAAGAAACACCGCGGGCGACGAGCGCTGGTGGTGCTGCTCGTCGTGGTGCTGGTGCTGGTCGCGGCCTTCTTCGTCACCGACTACTTCGTCAAGAAGTACGCCGAGAACTACGTGCGCGACCAGGTGGCCAGCTCGCTGGGACTGCCCTCGACGGCACCCGTGACGGTGGACCTCGGTTCGGGTTCGATCCTGCTGCAGGCCGCCGCCGGGTCGATCGACAACGTCGGCATCGGCGTGCATCCGCTGGTTCTCGACGGCCTCACCGGCTCCGCCACGCTCACCGCGCACGGTGTGCCGCTCAGCCAGACCGCGCCGGTGGTCTCGCTCGACGTGAAGGTCGACATCCCGGCGACGACCATCACGGCAGCGATCGGGCGCGTGCCGTCGCTCGCCACGCTGAAGCCCGTTGCGACGATCTCAGGGCAGCACATCGTCGTCACCGGCACGGTGTCCGTGTTCGGTTTTCCGCAGAAGATCGGTGCCACTCTGCAGCCGAAGGTCACAGCGGGCCAGCCGAGCTTCACCATCGTGTCGGCGATGTTCGACGGCGTCTCCGTCGAGGCGAGCGCCCTCGATCGTTATCTCCCCGGGCTGACCGGCCTGCTGCAGTCGGGCGCGACGCTGTGCATCGCGAACGACCTGCCGAAAGCGTTCACCCTCACGTCGATCACCCTGCACGGGCAGACGATGGTGTCAGACTTCACCGGCAACGGCGTCGAGCTGAACTCCGCCTCGATGGCACAGAAGGGCACATGCGGCGCGGGCTAGGCGAGGCCGCCCGGTACTATTGACCGGGCTTACGGCGCAGATCCGCTGGGCTCTTCGTGTCGTTCGTGAGGTCATCCGCCGTGTCAGCTAACCCGCTCGCCCCAGGGTGGCTCACCGTGCCCAGCGACGCGAACGGGCTCGAGCCGACGGTCTGGTCGCACAGCGCGACCCGTTCGGCATCCGGCGCCCTCGAAATCGGCGGTATGGCCGTGCATGACCTCGTCGCCGAACACGGCACCCCGCTCTATGTCGTCGACGAGGCGGATGCCCGCGGCCGTGCACTCGGGGTGCGTGAGTCATTCGACCGCGAGTTCGCCCGCATCGGGTCGAGCGCGAGGGTGTACTACGCCGGCAAGGCGTTCCTGACCACCGAGGTCGCCCGCTGGATGATCGCGGCCGGCCTGAACCTCGACGTATGCAGCGGGGGAGAGCTCGCAGTGGCGCTGGCGGCGGGAATCGACCCGGGCCGCCTGGGCCTCCACGGCAACAACAAGAGCATTCTCGAGATCGACCGTGCCGTGTCGGTGGGAATCGGCGCAGTCGTCATCGACAGCCTCATCGAGATCGATCGGGTCGCCGATGCTGCGGCGCGCCACGAGCGTGTGCAGCCGGTGCGCCTGCGCATCAACAGCGGCGTGCACGCATCGACCCACGAGTACCTTGCGACGGCCCGCGAAGACCAGAAGTTCGGCATCCCGCTTGCCGACGCCGAAGCGACCGTGGCGATCATCCGGTCGCATCCGCAGCTCGAGTTCCTGGGGCTGCACTCGCACATCGGTTCACAGATCTTCGAGTCGGACGGCTTCGCCGAGGCGGCCCGTCGACTGTTCGCGGTGCACGCCCGGCTACTCGACGGCGGCCCGGTGCCCGAGCTGAACCTCGGCGGAGGGTTCGGCATCGCCTACACGTCGGTGGATGTCGCGTTGTCGCTCGACGAGATCGCGCGCCGCTTCGCCGACATCGTCTCGAGTGCCGCAGCCGAACTCGGCGTGCCGATTCCGGTCGTGGCGATCGAGCCGGGACGCGCCATCATCGGGCCGTCGACGGCGACGATCTACGAGGTCGGCACGGTCAAGGACGTCGTGGTGACGCGTGACGACGACACGACCGCGGTGCGCAAGTACGTCTCGGTCGACGGCGGCATGAGCGACAACATTCGCCCAGCGCTGTACGGAGCCGACTACACGGTGCGCATCGCCTCACGAGCATCGGATGCGGCGGCAGCGCTGGTTCGGATCGCCGGCAAGCATTGCGAGAGCGGCGACATCGTGGTTCGCGCCGACTACCTCCCGGGCGATGTGCGACCGGGCGACCTGCTCGCCGTTCCGGCGACGGGCGCGTACTGCTGGTCGCTCGCCAACAACTACAACTATCTGGGGCGGCCCGCCGTGGTCGCCGTGAAAGACGGCACGGCACACCTTCTGGTGCGCCGCGAAACCGAGGCCGACCTGCTGTCGCGAGACGCCGGCATCGCCTCATCATCGGAGAAACCATGATCGAGTACCGCAACCTGCGCATCGCCATCCTCGGCGGCGGAAGCGTCGGCGCCCAGGTGGCCTCACTGCTGCTGGAGCATGGCGACGAGCTGGCCAGCCGCGCAGGGGCAGGGCTCGAGCTCATCGGCGTCGCGGTGCGCAACCCCGAAGCGAAGCGCACGCCGGCCATCCCGGCCGAGCTGCTGACGACGGATGCCGCGTCCCTGATCCTCGGCGCAGATATCGTGATCGAGCTCATGGGCGGTCTCGAACCGGCCCGCACGCTGCTGCTGGAGGCGATCAACTCGGGCGCCGACGTGATCACCGCCAACAAGGCGCTGCTCGCGACCCACGGGCCCGAGCTGTTCGACGCCGCCGAGCAGGTCGGCGCGCAGCTCTACTACGAGGCCGCGGTCGGGGGAGCGATTCCGATCATCCGCCCGCTGCGCGATTCCCTCGCCGGTGACCGGGTCAAGCGCATCCTGGGCATCGTCAACGGCACGACCAACTACATCCTCGACCTGATGGAGCGCGAGGGCTCGACGCTCGAGAACGCGCTCGCCCAGGCCACCGAGCTCGGTTACGCGGAGGCCGACCCGACGGCGGACATCGAAGGCTACGACGCCGCCCAGAAGGTCGCCATTCTGGCGAGCCTCGCCTTCCACACCAACGTGCCGCTCGACGCCGTCTATCGCGAGGGCATCACCGCGGTCACGATCGAGCAGGTCGAGTCGGCCCGCAAGGCCGGGTATGTCGTCAAGCTGCTCGCGATCTGCGAACGCGTGACGAACGCAGCGACCGGCGAGGATGGCGTCAGCGCGCGGGTCTACCCGGCCCTCATTCCGGCGGCGCATCCGCTTGCCGCCGTCCACGGAGCCAACAACGCCGTCTTCATCGAGGCCGAGGCGGCGGGCGACCTCATGTTCTACGGGGCCGGCGCGGGCGGCCTGCAGACTGCATCCGCGGTGCTCGGGGACCTCGTCTCAGCGGCGCGACGCCACGTCATCGGGGGCCCCGGCGTCGCCGAGTCGACGCACGCCAACCTTCCGGTGCTGCCGATCTCGAGCATCACGACCCGCTATCAGATCACCCTCAAGGTGGCCGACCGGCCCGGTGTGCTTGCGGCGATTGCGAGCCTGTTCAGCGACCACGGCGTCTCGGTCGAGGCTCTCACCCAGTCGGCGGGGCTGGGAACATCCGACCCCGACGCCACCGCTACCCTTGTCATAGGAACCCATGAGGCCACGGAGTCCGCGCTTGCGTCGACCGTGACGGCGCTCGAGGGCCACGAAGTCGTCAGGGCCGTCGTGTCCGTACTGAGAGTTGAGGGACTGTAGAGATGGCCAACCAGTGGCGCGGAGTCCTGCGCGAATACGCCGACCGGCTCGACATCTCCGACGCGACCCCGATCATCTCGCTGGGTGAGGGCGGCACGCCGCTGATCCAGGCGGATGCGCTCTCCGCACGCACTGGTGCGAAGGTCTGGGTGAAGTTCGAGGGTATGAACCCGACCGGCTCGTTCAAAGACCGCGGCATGACCATGGCGGTCTCGAAGGCGATCGAGCACGGCGCGAAAGCCGTCATCTGCGCATCCACCGGCAACACCTCGGCATCTGCGGCGGCCTATGCGGCTCACGCCGGTATCACGGCCGCCGTTCTGGTGCCCGAGGGCAAGATCGCGATGGGCAAGCTCGCGCAGGCCATCGCCCACAATGCGCAGCTGCTTCAGGTGCAGGGCAACTTCGACGACTGCCTCGAAATCGCCCGCGACCTCGCGGCCAACTACCCCGTGCATCTCGTGAACTCGGTCAACAACGACCGCATCGAGGGCCAGAAGACGGCGGCGTTCGAGGTGGTCGAAGTTCTGGGGGATGCGCCGGACTTCCACTTCATCCCGGTCGGCAACGCCGGCAACTACACGGCCTATTCGCGCGGCTACGCCGAAGACCTCGAGCGAAAAGCCACCACGAAACTGCCGCGCATGTTCGGGTTCCAGGCCGCAGGCAGCGCGCCGATCGTGCTCGGCCACGTGGTCAAAGACCCCGACACCATCGCGAGCGCCATTCGCATCGGCAACCCGGCATCCTGGGAGCTCGCGATCCTGGCGAGGGAGGCGACCGATGGCTACTTCGGTTCGATCAGCGACGCGAAGATCCTCGAGGCGCACCGCATCCTTTCGTCCGAGGTCGGCATCTTCGTCGAACCGGCGTCGGCCATCAGTGTCGCCGGGCTGCTCGAGCGCAGCGAGGCCGGCGAGATTCCGAGGGGCTCGACCGTGGTGCTCACCGTCACCGGTCACGGTCTCAAGGACCCGCAGTGGGCGCTTCGCACCGCAGACGGATCCGACGTGACACCGACCGTCGTGCCGATCGACACTGCGCAGATCGCCGACGTGCTCGGTCTCCAGCGCGCATGACCGAAGGGGCCGTAACGCTCGCCACGGGTCTCACCGTCCAGGTCAAGGTGCCGGCGACGACCGCAAACCTCGGCCCCGGCTTCGACACGCTCGGCCTGGCCCTGTCGCTGTACGACGAGCTCACGGTCACCGTGCGCAATCGGCCGGGAGCCACCGTCGAGGTGCGCGGCGTCGGCGAGGGAACGGTGCCGCTCGACGAAAGCAATCTCGTGGTGCGGGCGATCTCGCACACTTTTGCGCATTACGGGCAACAACTGCCGGGGCTCGACCTGGTCGCCCACAACGTCATCCCGCATGGCCGCGGGCTCGGCTCGTCCGGTGCGGCGATCGTGTCAGGGATCATGGCGGCAAAGGGCCTGCTCGAGGGTGTCGTCGAAATCGATTCGGCGAGCCTGCTCGCGCTGGCGACCGAGCTCGAGGGACACCCGGACAACGTCGCACCCGCGCTTTTCGGCGGCCTGACGATCGCCTGGATGACCGGCGAAGGCCCCCAGTATAAGAAACTCATGGTGCACCGCGGGGTCTCACCGCTGGTGGTCGTGCCGCAGACCACCATGTCGACCGAGCTCGCGCGCACCCTGCAGCCCACCTCGGTTCCGCACTCAGACGCGATCTTCAACGTCTCCCGGTCCGCTCTGCTGATCGCCGCGCTCATCCAGAGCCCGGAGCTGCTGCTGGTTGCCACCGAAGACCGGCTGCACCAGGGCTACCGTGCCGCGGCGATGCCCGAGACGGATGCCCTGCTGCAGCTGCTGCGCAACAACGGGCTGCCCGCTGTCGTCTCCGGCGCGGGGCCGTCCATCCTCGTGCTGTGCAGTGATCCCGCCCAGCGGCTCGTCGCGGCCGAACTCGTCGCGACCACGACGCACAACGCCTGGGAGTCGTTGCTGCTGGCGGTTGACTTCAAAGGTGCTACAGTCATAACGCACCCGGTAGAAGCTCTGGCAAACGCCAAAAGCTCCCCAGGTAGCAATTTATCTAGCACTCGCTGACCCGCAGATCTGAACTGCACGGCACGATGCGTGAAATTGACGCCTCTGTCTCTCGCCTCCAGTACTGCGAACTAGTGAGCGCATACCTTCGGGCTCAAATATGCCCGGAGCCCGAAAGGAACCCTTTTTCGTGACTGATGTCAACATCGGTGCGTCCAGCACCGATACCCGCGCCGCCCTGAGCGCTCTTCGCCTGCCCGAGCTTGTCGCTCTGGCGAACGAGCGAGGCATTGCCGGCGCATCCAAACTTCGTAAAGGAGAACTCGTGGACGCCATTAGCGCTGACAACGATGAGAACACCACCAACACCGATTCCGCGCAGAACGGCGAGTCAGCAGAGCACGTCGAGGCGCCGGAGCCACAGCTCGAAGCCGCTCCCGTCGAGCCCGCGATCGAGGCGCCGCGCAAGCGCGCCTCGCGCCGCGCCACGACGGCCGACGCGATAGCGGCCGCCGACGCTCTGGCCGCACAGGCGGATGCGGTGGGCGACGAGAACGCGCCCGTCGCCGCGGCGGACCACATCGCCGAGCAGGAGCCGACCATCGACGCAGCGACGCTCGAGACCGACTCCGGCGACCAGCTGGTGCCGGCCGATTCCACCGCAAACCAGGGCGACGACCGCCAGTCGGGCGATGACCGCCAGTCGGGCGACGACCGCCAGTCGAGCGACGACCGCGATGGCGAGTCGAGTGACGACAACGTCGACTCCGGTGACCAGGCCCCGCGCAACTCGCGCAACCGCAACCGCAACCGTGGCGGCCAGAATGCGGGCGGCCAGAATGCGGCCGGCGGCAACCAGCCGGCGCGCCAGGGCAACCAGAACAACGGCGGCGGCAACCAGGGCCAGGGGAACCAGGCTCAGGGCAACCAGGGCCAGAACAACCAGGGCCAGAACAACCAAGGCCAGAACAACCAGGCCCAGAACAACCAGAACAACGGGGGCCAGAGCAACGGCAACCAGAACAACCAGGACGGACTCGAGGGCGGCAGCAGCCGCAGTCGTTACCGTGACCGCAAGCGCGGCCGTGGGCCGGCATCCGATGACTTCGAGCCTGAGATCTCCGAGGATGACGTGCTCATCCCGGTCGCCGGCATCCTCGACGTGCTCGACAACTACGCGTTCGTGCGCACCAGCGGCTACCTGCCCGGCGCCAACGACGTCTACGTGTCGCTCGGCCAGGTAAAGAAGCACAACCTGCGCAAGGGCGACGCCGTCGTGGGCGCCATCCGCCAGCCGCGCGAGGGCGACAACAACCAGGGCCGCCAGAAGTACAACGCGATCGTTCGAATCGACTCCGTCAACGGCCTGCCCGTCGACGAGGCAGCGAACCGCGTCGAATTCGGCAAGCTCACCCCGCTCTACCCGACCGAGCGCCTGCGTCTCGAGACGGAGCCAGGCAAGCTGTCCACACGCATCATCGACCTCGTGTCGCCCATCGGCAAGGGCCAGCGCGGCCTGATCGTGTCGCCGCCAAAAGCCGGCAAGACGCTCGTGCTGCAGGCCATCGCGAACGCCATCTCGAAGAACAACCCCGAGGTCCACCTCATGGTCGTTCTCGTGGATGAGCGCCCGGAAGAGGTCACCGACATGCAGCGCACGGTCAAGGGCGAGGTCATTGCCTCCACCTTCGACCGCCCCGCAGAGGACCACACGACGGTCGCCGAACTCGCCATCGAGCGCGCGAAGCGCCTGGTCGAGCTGGGTCACGACGTGGTCGTGCTGCTCGACTCGATCACCCGCCTCGGCCGCGCCTACAACCAGGTCGCCCCGGCATCGGGCCGCATCCTGTCCGGTGGAGTCGACTCGGCAGCGCTGTACCCGCCGAAGCGCTTCTTCGGTGCCGCACGCAACGTCGAAGAGGGTGGATCGCTCACCATCATCGCCACTGCGCTCGTCGAGACCGGTTCGAAAATGGACGAGGTCATCTTCGAGGAGTTCAAGGGCACCGGCAACATGGAACTGCGACTGTCGCGCCAACTGGCCGACAAGCGCATCTTCCCGGCTGTCGACGTCAACGCATCCGGAACCCGTCGCGAAGAGATGCTGCTCGGCGACGAAGAGGTCAAGGTCACCTGGAAGCTGCGCCGCGCGCTCGCCGGCCTGGAGCCCCAGCAGGCTCTCGAGATCGTGCTCGGCAAGCTGAAGGAGACCTCGTCGAATGTCGAGTTCCTCATGCAGATCCAGAAATCGCTGCCGACAGCAACCAACGGCACCGCCCATAAAGAGGACTAGATGTTCGAGTCAGTAGCGACGCTGCTGGCCGAACTCGAGGATCTCCAGACCCAGCTCTCGGATCCCGACATCTTCGGCGATGCAGCGCGAGCCAAGAAACTCAATCGCCGCTACGCGGAGCTCAACAAAATCGCAACGGCGTACTCGACCTGGACCCAGGCGCAGGAAGACCTCGATGCCGCACGCGAACTCGCGCGCGACGACGAGGCTTTCGCGGCCGAGGTGCCCGAGCTCGAGGAGCACCTGGTGCGGGTGCAGGAGGCGCTCCGCCGATTGCTGATTCCGCGCGACCCTGACGATGGCCGCGACGTGATCATGGAGATCAAGGGCGGCGAAGGCGGTGCCGAGAGCGCGCTGTTCGCGGCCGACCTGCTGCGCATGTACATGCACTACGCGGAGTCCAAGGGCTGGAAGTACGAGCTGCTCGAGCGCAACGAGAGCGACCTGGGCGGCTACAAAGACGTACAGATCGCGATCAAGTCGAACGCGACCGACCCGTCGCAGGGTGTGTGGGCGCACCTCAAATACGAGGGCGGCGTTCACCGCGTGCAGCGTGTGCCGGCGACCGAGTCGCAGGGGCGCATCCACACCTCGACCACCGGTGTGCTGGTGTTCCCGGAAGTGGATGAGCCGGAAGAGCTCGAGATCAGCCAGAACGACCTGCGCATCGACGTGTTCCGGTCGAGTGGCCCGGGCGGCCAGTCGGTCAACACGACCGACTCCGCGGTGCGGATCACGCACATCCCGACTGGCATCGTCGTCTCGATGCAGAACGAGAAGAGCCAGATCCAGAACCGCGAGGCCGGCATGCGCGTGCTTCGTGCCCGCCTGCTCGCCCGCCAGCAGGAAGAGGCGGACGCGTTGTCGTCCGCCGCTCGCAAGAGCCAGATCCGCACCATGGACCGGTCGGAACGCATCCGCACCTACAACTTCCCCGAGAACCGCATCGCCGACCATCGCACCGGCTATAAGGCGTACAACCTCGACCAGGTCATGAACGGCGCGCTCGAGCCGATCGTGGAGTCCTGCATCCAGTTCGACGAAGAGGCACGGCTGGCTGACCTGGGCTCGGACGAATAGGCTTCGGGGCGGCAATGACGTCGTTCGCCGAATTCCGCGACATCGCGATCGTGCGGCTCACGGATGCGGGGGTCGCGACCCCCGAGGCGGACGCTGATCTGCTCATGGGGCATGTGCTCGACCTCAGCCGGGGCGAGGTGCAGGCGAAAGCGATCGCCGGCGCCGAACTGCGCAGCGACCAGCTGGACGAACTCGAACCCATGCTCGTCCGCCGGGTCGCTCGCGAACCGCTGCAGCACATCACCGGCGTCGCGTACTTCCGTTCGCTCACGCTGGCGGTCGGACCGGGCGTGTTCGTGCCGCGGCCCGAGACCGAACAGGTGGCGCAGCTGGCGGTTGACGCGCTTCGGGCGGTTCCGTCGCCGGAGCCAATCGGAGTCGACCTGGGCACCGGCAGCGGTGCTATCGCGTTCGCGATGGCGACTGAGGTGCCTAACTCGGCTATCTACGCCGTCGAGGTTTCCGCGGATGCCTTCAGCTGGACGAGCCGCAATCGCGAGTCGACCGGTGCTGCCAATGCCACGATCGCGCTCGGTGACCTTGCCGACGCGTTTCTCGAGCTCGACGGAACCGTCGACGTGGTCATCTCGAATCCGCCCTACATTCCCGACGACGCGATCCCACGGGACCTCGAGGTGCGGCTGCACGACCCGGCGGTCGCGCTGTACGGGGGAGCGGATGGGCTGGATATCGTGCACCGGGTCTCGTCAACCGCTGGCCGCCTGTTGCACCCGGGCGGCACGCTCGTGATCGAGCATGGCGAACTGCAGGGAACCGCGATCGCTGCCCTGCTGCGCGCAGACGGCTGGATCGCGGTCGCCACCCACCGCGACCTTCTCGGTCGCGATCGAGCCACCACCGCCCTGAAGCCCTAGCCCAAACTCCGCGAAAGGTCACAAACAACCCTTCCCGGGCCCGGACAAAGGGTCGGATGCGACCTTTCGCGGGGTTTAGCGCCCGTATCGAGACCCGCGGGCCTTCGCGATGGCCTCGCGCTCCTTCTTGCGCAGTTCGCGCAGCTTCTGCTCTGCATCCCGCACCTTGTCGCGCGCATTTCGCACGCGCTCGTCACGGTCGAACTCCCGGTCCGGGTCGGGCTGCGAGACGGCGCCCGGTCGACCGGCGGCGAGCTCGTTCATCTGCACCTCGAGGCCGTCCAGGATGCGCAGGAGTCCGAATTCGAAGGCGTCACTCTCCCCGGCGAACGCACCGGCCGACACCGCGGGCGCGAGAAACGGAAACTGTTCGGGCGTGACGAGCTGGGCCAGTGCCTCCGCAGGCAACGATGGTCCCTCCTCGTCGCGCAGCACGTGTGCTGCCCAGCGGGAGTGCCCGTTCAGCAATAGCAGCGCTGACACCCGGCCGGCCTGGGAGAGCGGCGACTCGGCGAGCACGGCGAGTCCGGCATCCAGCCAGGCAAGGAAGTTCGGCGTATTCGGCTCGCTGTCGAACGGGATGTCGAGTAGCCAGGGATGAGCTGCGTATACCGCGATGATCGCCCGGTACCAGCGGGTGAGGCCCTCGCGCCAGTCGCCTGCTTCGCTGATGGTGAGCGGCGGCAACCCCATCCCGGCCTCCTGCATCAGCAGGATGAGGTCGTCCTTGGCGCTGACGTAGCGGTAAAGCGACATCGTTGTGAAGCCGAGCCCGGTCGCGACGCTCGACATCGACACCGCACCGAGTCCATCGGCGTCGGCGATCTGAACCGCCGCATCGACGATGCCCTCGAGGCTCAGCTCCCGCTTCGGCCCGCGCTGCGGATTCGCGGCGACCCCCCATGCGAGCGCAACGCCGCGCGGGAGGTCACCGTCGAAGCCGTCAGCCATGTCACTCATTCTGCTAGTGATTGAGCCGGTGCCGGAACAGCAGCAGCGACGCGGCGTAGCCGACCACGAGCACGCCTCCCAGCCACGCGAGTGCCAGCCAGCCGTTCGTGCCCGGACTGGTGTTGTTGACGAACGCCCGCATCGTTTCCGTAATAGGAGTGAACGGCTGGGTCGTCGCGAAGCCGTGCAGCCACGCGGGCATGGTGTCGATGGGCACGAAGCCGCTCGACAGATAGGGCAGAAACAGGAACACGAAGTTAACGCTGCCGGCGGCTTCCTCGCTCAGTACCATTCCCGCCGCGCAGCAGATCCAGGTGAACGCCGTGATAGCGAACACGAGGTAGACCAGCGCGAGCGCCCAATGCCCGGGATCCGCGGCGGGGCGATAACCCAGCAGCAGGGCGACGCCGATCACGACGGCGCTCGAGACCAGGTTGCGCAGAACACTCGCGACCACATGTCCGACGAGCACTGAGCCGCCGAAGATCGGCATAGTGCGGAACCGGTCGATTATGCCTTCACGCATGTCCTTGGCCACGGTGACGGCGGTGATGGCCGAGCCGAAGCCGGCACACAGGATGAGGATGGCCGGCACGACGTACTGGATGTAGTGACCGTCGCGCTCGGCCGCGCCCCCGAAAACGATGACGAAGACGCACATGATGATGGCGGGCAGCGCGAGCCCGGTGATGAGCATGTCGACGCTGCGAATCGCGCGCCGCAACTCGCGGCCGATCATGGCGCCGATGTCGGTGAACGGTCGGCTGGTCGGGACGAACCCCGCAGTCTGGGCGGTCATGCTGCTGCCTCCTCGGCGTTGTCGGATGCCGTGCCGCCGGTGAGATGCAGGAACACGTCGTCGAGGGTGGGTCCGGTGAGTGAGATGTTGCCGACCGCCAGGTCGTGGCGGTCGGCCAGCGCGAGCAGGTCGCGTGTTGTGCGAACGGGTTCGTCGGAGGGAACGGAGACACTTCCGCGCTCGCCGTCGAAGACTGCATCCAGACCGAAATCCAGCCGCAGTGCCGCGACGTACGACGCCTCGTCGTCGAAGGTCAGCTCGACGCGGTCGCCGTGCAGTCCGGCTTTGAGCTGGGCTGGTGTGCCGGTTGCGACGATCCTCCCGGCGTCGAGTACAGCGACGGTGTCGGCGAGCTGGTCGGCTTCATCGAGGTACTGCGTCGTCAGCAGGATGGTGGTTCCGGCGGCCGTCAGCTCTCGCACTACACGCCACATCTGGTTGCGGCTTCGGGGGTCGAGGCCGGTGGTGGGTTCGTCGAGGAATACGACAGGGGGACCGGCGATCAGGCTGACGGCGAGGTCGAGCCGGCGACGCATGCCGCCCGAGTAGGTGACTGCGCGTCGCCCCGCGGCTTCCGCGAGGTCGAACTGTTCGAGCAGCTCGGCGACCCGTACTCGAGCTGCTCGCCGGCCGAGGTGGGCGAGCCGCGCCATCATCGCGAGGTTCTCCGCGCCCGACTGGAAGGGGTCGACGGCCGCGAACTGACCCGTCAGGCTGAGCGCGGCGCGTGCTGCGGCCGGGTTGCGTACAACGTCGACGCCCGCGATGGTGGCGGTGCCGGCATCCGGTTTCAGCAGGGTGGTGAGGATGTTGACGGTCGTCGTCTTGCCCGCGCCGTTCGGCCCGAGCAGGGCGAAGATTTCGCCCCGTTCGACGTCGAGGTCGAGGCCTGCGAGAACGTGGGTACCGCGGAACGACTTTTGCAGTCCCCGCGTCTGGATCATCGGTGCTGGTGTCACGGTCATTGCTTCCCTTCGCTTCTGCGTACGCCACACACGATGTGTATGTCGTACATGTTGTGTAGACCATACACAGTTAACGAACATGGGTCAACCACGCACTGGCGGTGGTCGGGTCAAGCGCTTTAGCGCGGGTGTCGAGACCCGAACGCCCGAATCGAGGCGTCGAGCGCCGGCACCTCGGAGGCGTCCGTGTAGTGGAACGTCGTGATGCCGTCGGCGGCCGCACCGGCAATATTCGAGGCCGAGTCGTCGACGAAGTAGGTGTCGATCGCTGTGCCGCCGTAGTGCTGCACCGCGGCCAGGTAGGCCTTGGGATCCGGCTTGCGGATGCCGATCTCGCAGCTCACCAGCACGTTGGGGCCGAGGATGGCCGCGACATCGGGCGCCATCTTGGCCAACGTCGCGACGAACGGCGGCGGATTGTTGGAGAACAGCGAAACCGTGCCCAGGGTGGCAGCCAGCCGCAGCGCATCCACGACGCCGGCATTCGGGGTGGATGCGGCGTGCCGGGCCTCGCACCACTGGTCCAGCGTTATGCGCGCCCCTGTGACCTCGGCGAACTTGTCGAGATAGTCCTGTGCGGTCTTCCACTCGCCGAGTTCAGCGCGCACCTCGTAACCGGCCGCCCACCAGGTTTTTGCGAGGTGGTACTGGCTCACGCCGCTCACCCGGCTGAGCGCAGGCAGGCGCTTGCGGAAGTCGTACGCATAGAGCGTCTTGTCGAAGTCGAAGAGGTAGAGATCCACGGTGCGTCCAACGCTAGCGCGGAGTCGGCCCACACGTTGGCCCAAGATGGCTGCGACTACGATGGAGGCGACATGGCCCCTGAATTCGACTGCTCGGACGCGTCCGAGCTGCTGACCGGCGTGCGCTCGGCGCGTGCTGCGATCGGCCGTGGCGAACTCGTCGTGATTCCCACCGACACGGTGTATGGCATCGCCGCGGACGCGTTTTCGCCTGCAGCCGTGCAGCGCCTGCTGGATGCGAAGGGCCGGGGTCGGAATTCGCCGCCGCCCGTTTTAATCCCTTCTGTAGCGGCTCTGGATGCACTGGCCGAGTCGGTTCCGACCGAGGTTCGCACGCTCGTGCACGAGTTCTGGCCGGGCGGGCTCACGGTCATCCTGCCGGCACGGTCCTCGCTGGACTGGGATCTCGGCGACGCGCACGGCACCGTCGCGCTCCGCATGCCGGCGAGCAAGGTCGCGCTCAGCCTCCTCAGCGAGACCGGGCCCCTGGCGGTGTCGAGCGCCAATCTGACCGGGCAACCGGCCGCGCACACTGCTGCCGCCGCCATCGCCGACCTCGGTGACAGCGTCGCGGTCTACCTCAACGATGGCGAGGTCGGTGTGGAGCACGCAGGAGCCCCCGACCCCGGCTCAACCATCGTCGACGCGACCGGGCTGCTGGTCGAGGGCGGTCGCCTTCGCATCGTGCGACACGGCGTGATCAGCGATGAGGCGATCCGCCAGCTCGTGGGGGCCGATAAGTGCGAATAGTCTTCTACGGCCTCACTGTCGTGGTCGCGGCGCTCGTCACCTTCGGGTTCTCGCTGCTGCTGCTCCGGCTGAGCCATCGCTACCAGCTGTATCCCAAGATCCGGTCGAGGGATGTGCACACCCGGCCAACCCCGCGCCTGGGTGGCGTGGCGATGTTCTTCGGTGTATTGGTGGCGATCGCAGTCGCCTGGTTCGTGCCCCCGCTGCGGGCGGCATTCGGCGACACCTGGCAGGTGGCGACGATCCTGCTCGCAGCCCTGATCATCGTCGTGATGGGTGTGATCGACGACCTGTGGGACCTGGACTGGATCACCAAGCTTGCGGGGCAGTTCATCGCGGCCGGGGTGCTGGCGTTCGGAGGCACGCAGATCGTCGCGTTGCCGATCGGCGCGATCCTGGTCGGCTCGTCGCTGCAGTCGCTCGTGCTGACGGTCTTCGTGGTCGTACTGGTGATGAACGCGGTGAACTTCGTCGACGGGCTCGACGGCCTGGTGGCGGGGGTTGCCATCATTGCCAACGGCACGTTCTTCATCTACACCTACCTGCAACAGTCGGCCCAGAATCTCAACTACTTCAACCTGGCGGCCCTGATCAGCGCGATCCTGATCGGCGTCTGCATCGGTTTTCTGCCGGTCAACTTCCACCCGGCGAAGATGTTCATGGGTGACTCGGGCGCACTGCTCGTCGGACTGCTGATGGCGGTGTCCGCGATCAACGTGACTGGTCGCATCGACCCGGGCTACATCGGCACCTCGAGGGTCGACCACAGCAGCGTGCTCGTCGCGTACATCCCGATCCTGCTGCCGTTCGCCATCCTGGTGATCCCGTTGCTGGACTTCGGCCTGGCGGTGCTCCGTCGGCTGCGCGCCGGCAAGTCGCCCTTTACCGCCGACCGCAAGCACCTGCACCATCGCCTGCTCGACATGGGGCACTCCCATCTGCATGCCGTGCTGATCTTCTACGCCTGGACGCTGGTCGCCTCCGTCGGCCTGCTCATGTTCCTGTTCGTTCAGTGGTGGTGGGCCGTGCTGTTCATCGGCGTCGGCCTGATCGTCACCAGCGCGTTCACCCTCGCACCGCTCAGTCGGCGAAAGCAGTCCGAAGCCGAGGCCCAGCTCACAGAAGTGTCCGAGGCTGCACAACCCGAGGATGTCGCCCGGCGCGACCCACTGGATGCGGGGGCGGCCGTCGAGCTGGGCGCCGAGGGAGTCGACCGATGAACAACACCACCATTCTTCGCCGCGCACTGCGCTACGGAATCATCCTTACGATCGCGGTCATCGTGATCGGGTCGATCATCGGCTACCTGGCCGGGGGAGTCGCGGGCCTCGTGAGCGCACTGCTCGGTGCGGGTGTGACGGCGGTCTTCATGGGCCTCACCGCCGCGAGTTTCGTTGTTGCAGCACGGGTGGCAACGCTGCCCGACGGCATCGTCGTGTACTACGGGATCATTCTCGGAACGTTCTTCCTGAAGTTCGTCATCTTCCTGGTGCTGGTCATCTCGCTGCGCAGTGTGGCCTGGCTTAATCCGACCATCTTCGGGTTCACGACGATTGCCGCTGTGCTGGGTACTCTCATCGTCGACGCTGTTGCGCTTCAGCGCGGTCGCCAGCCCTATGTCGACGCCTCTCTGCCCGGGGATGACCTCGGCCCGACCGAGAAATCCCTTAAGGATTCTTGATAGGGTTGGGGCACCTCATCTTTGTGAACGCTGCGCGCTGCGCCCCGATTCAGGAGTAAGCACTGCTCACCTCCGTTCTATCCCATGCACTCCTGTCTGTCAGCGTTGACAAATTCGCAAGCGGCAACGGGAGCGGCTTCAACCCGCCCTCGATCGAGGATTTCTTCCCGCCGGCGGTGCTCTTTGCGGGCACTCCGTTCGCGCTGAACCGCATCGAGCTCATCCGCCTGCTGGTGCTGGTGCTGCTGCTCGTGTTCCTGCTGGTGGGCACGCGGCGGCTCAAGCTCATCCCTGGCCGTGGCCAGGTCGTCGTCGAGTTCCTGCTGGGCTTCCCTCGCAACAGCATCATCATCGACACCCTCGGCGAGAAAGACGGCCGCCGGTTCATGCCGATCCTGATGACGGTGTTCTTCGTCACCCTGGGCATGAACCTCACGGGCATCGTGCCGGGGCTCCAGATCGCTGGGACCTCCGTCATCGGCATCCCGCTGATCGAGGCGGTCATCCTCTATGTGGTCTTCATCTACGCCGGCCTCAAGAAGAACGGCGCCGGTTTTCTGAAGGCGTCGCTGTTTCCGCCCGGAGTGCCGTGGCCGCTGTACATCCTGCTGACCCCGGTCGAGTTCGTCTCGACCTTCATCGTTCGCCCGATCTCGCTCACGCTCCGACTTCTTATGAACCTGGTCGCCGGGCACATGCTGCTTGCGCTGTGCTGGGCGGCGACGCAGTTCTTCCTCGTGACTCTGCTCTTCACGCAGGGGCAGCCACTGGGGCTGCTGGGGCTCGGCACCTTCGCATTCGGGGTGGTCTTCTTCGGCCTCGAACTGTTCGTCGCCCTGCTGCAGGCCTACGTCATCACGATCCTCGGCGCCATTTACATTCAGCTGTCACTGGCAGACGAGCACTGAGCTGTTGAACAACTGAGCATCCACAACCACTGCGCATCCTGAGGATCGCAGAACACAACCACCCTCGAAAGGAAAACACCAATGTCTACATCCATAGACGTCGTCGGCCAGCTGGCTCCGCTCGCATTCGGTCTCGCCGCTATCGGCTCCGGTATCGGCGTCGGCATCATCGTCGGAAAGACGATCGAGTCGGTCGCCCGCCAGCCCGAGCTGCAGGGTCGACTGCAGACCCTGATGTTCCTGGGTATCGCGCTCACCGAGGCGCTTGCGTTCATCGCGGTCGGTGTGGCGTACATCCCGTTCCCGCATCCGTAACCAGTACCGACGAATACTTAAGGAGTAGAAATGCACCACGCATTTCTCGCCGTGGCGGCCGCGGACGACAACCCGCTGCTTCCCACGGCGCCCGACCTCATCTATGGCGGGTTCGTATTCCTCGTCGTCCTGGTGGTCTTCATCTGGAAGGTGCTGCCGAGGCTGAACACGATGCTCGACGCACGCAGCGATGCCATCGAGGGTGGTATCAAGCGTGCCGAGGTCGCCGAGGCGGCAGCAGAGGCCAAGAAGGGCGAGTACGAGGCCGCGCTGGCCGAGGCTCGCGCCGAGGCCGCGAAGATTCGCGACCAGGCTCGTACCGACGGTGCGGCGATCGTCGCCGAAGCCAAAGAGCAGGCCACCGTCGAAGCTTCCCGGGTCACCGCGAACGCCCAGTTGCAGATCGAGGCCGAGCGCACCGCAGCGCTCGTTTCGCTGCGGGCTGAGGTGGGGTCGCTCGCGATCGACCTGGCGTCGGGCGTGATCGGCGAGAGCCTTTCGAGCGACAAGCGCTCGAAAGACATCGTGGACCGGTTTCTGGCCGACCTCGAGACGCCGACCGCGAAGTCGACGTCGAGCAAGTCCAAGTAACAGACTCATCCGGGTAAGAAACGCGAAGGCATAAGACATGGGTTCGGCAACACGGGAAGCGATCGCAGCGGCAAACGCTGCGCTCGCGAAGCAGGGCACAGTTGACCTCGCCACGGGCGAGCAGCTGCTGGCTGCTGCGCTCGTCGTGAACGGTTCCCACGAACTGCGGGCCGCGCTCGCCGACGACACCGCCAAAGACTCGGACCGCAAGGGAATCGTCGACGCGGTATTCGGCGCGTACACCGCCGCGGCTCGGGCGATTCTCGAGTCGCTCGCCACCAGTCGCTGGTCGAGCGAAGACGACCTCGTCGCCGGAATCGAAGAGTTGGGCATCCGCGCACTGGCGGCCTCAGCGCCGAAGAACCTGTCGATCGACGACGAGTTGTTCGAGTTCGGTGTCGCTGTGACGTCGGACTCGGAGCTCGAGCTGGCGCTCGGCAGCAAGCTCGGTGGCGTCGACGGCAAGATCTCCCTGGTGAAGGCTCTTCTCGACGGCAAGGCCAGCGAGCAGAGCATCGCTATCCTGAAGGCACTCCTGTCGCAGCCGCGCGGCCGTCGCATCGCCGAGTTGATCCGCTACGCGGCGACCATCGTCGCCGATGAGGCCGGCAACGGAATCGCGACAGTCACCGTGGCCAGCGCACTGGATGCCGACCAGCGCAAACGCCTCGTGACCGCTCTCAGTGCGCAGTACGGCCGCGACATCCGCATCAACGAGATCGTCGATCCGGTCATCCTTGGCGGCATGCGCGTGCAGGTCGGCTCCGAGGTCATCGACGGCACCATCTCGAACCGCATCGCCGACCTCAGGCTTCGACTCGCGAGCTGACCTCGGCCGTCGCGATAACTCGCGACTCACCCAACTCAAGACTTCGACAACACAAGACTTCACCAATAGAAGGACAACCAATGGCAGACATCACCATCAGCCCGGACGAGATCCGCGACGCGCTGAAGGACTTCGTCAAGGCATACGAGCCGGGCAAGGCCGCTGCGGCCGAGGTCGGCTACGTGACGGATGCCGCAGACGGCATCGCCCACGTCGAGGGACTTCCTGGCGTCATGGCCAACGAACTCGTGCGCTTCCCCGACGGCACACTGGGTCTCGCCCAGAACCTCGAGGAGAGCCAGATCGGTGTCGTCGTGCTCGGCGAGTTCAGTGGCATCGAGGAGGGCCAGGAGGTCACCCGCACGGGTGAAGTGCTCTCGGTCGCTGTCGGCGACGGCTACCTCGGCCGCGTGGTCGACCCGCTTGGCAACCCGCTCGACGGCCTCGGCGAGGTCGAGACCGATGGCCGCCGTGCTCTCGAACTGCAGGCGCCCGGCGTCATGCAGCGCCAGAGCGTCAAGGAGCCGATGCAGACCGGCATCAAGGCCATCGACGCGATGATCCCGGTCGGTCGGGGCCAGCGCCAGCTGATCATCGGTGACCGCCAGACGGGCAAGACCGCCATCGCGGTCGACACGATCATCAACCAGAAGGCCAACTGGGAGTCGGGCGACCCGAAGAAGCAGGTGCGCTGCATCTACGTCGCCATCGGCCAGAAGGGGTCGACCATCGCAGGCATCAAGGGTGCTCTCGAGGATGCCGGCGCCATGGAGTACACCACCATCGTCGCGTCCCCGGCATCCGACCCCGCCGGCTTCAAATACCTGGCGCCGTACACCGGTTCGGCCATCGGCCAGCACTGGATGTATGCGGGCAAGCACGTGCTGATCATCTTCGACGACCTGTCGAAGCAGGCCGAGGCCTACCGCGCTGTTTCGCTGCTGCTGCGCCGTCCGCCGGGACGCGAGGCATACCCGGGCGACGTCTTCTACCTGCACTCCCGCCTGCTGGAGCGTTGCGCGAAGCTATCCGACGAGCTCGGCGGCGGTTCGATGACCGGACTCCCGATCATCGAGACCAAGGCAAACGACGTTTCCGCCTACATCCCGACCAACGTGATCTCGATCACCGACGGCCAGATCTTCCTTCAGTCCGACCTGTTCAACGCCAACCAGCGCCCCGCAGTGGATGTCGGCATCTCGGTTTCGCGAGTCGGTGGCGATGCCCAGGTGAAGTCGATCAAGAAGGTTTCCGGAACCCTGAAGCTCGAGCTCGCGCAGTACCGCTCGCTCGAAGCGTTCGCGCTGTTCGCGTCTGACCTCGACCAGGCCAGCCGTCGCCAGCTCGCCCGCGGTGCGCGCCTCACCGAACTGCTGCGCCAGCCGCAGTACTCGCCGTACCCGGTCGAGAACCAGGTGGTCTCGATCTGGGCCGGCACCAACGGCAAGCTCGACGACGTGCCGGTCAGCGATGTGCTGCGCTTCGAGAGCGAACTGCTCGCCTACCTCGGTCGCAACACTGAGATCCTGACGACGCTGCGCGACACGAACGTGCTCGACGACGACACCGCCGCAGCCCTCGACGCGGCGGTAGACAAGTTCTCGCTCGAGTTCGTCACCGGCGACGGCAAGACGCTCGCGGGCAAAGAGCAGTTCAAAGAGGTCGAAGCCGAAGACATCAACCAGGAACAGATCGTCAAGGGGAGGCGCTGATTCTGGGGTATCCATGCCCTGGGGTCTCGATACGCGGGTCTCGATACGGCCCTGGCGGGCCTACTCGACCACCATTACTTCATACCGAACGAATAGCTAGAAAACAGTAGAAGCTAGAAAAAGGAAATAGGACAGGCAACATGGGAGCGCAACTTCGGGAGTACCGGCAGCGGATTCGTGCTGCCCAGACGACCAAGAAGATCACGCGGGCCATGGAGCTGATTTCGGCCTCGCGCATCCAGAAGGCGCAGGCTCGGGTGGCGGCATCCGGACCCTATTCGCGTGCAGTCACGCGAGCGGTGTCGGCGGTCGCCACGTTCTCCAACGTCAACCACATCCTCACCACCGAGCCTGAGAAGGTCACCCGCGCCGCGGTCGTGCTGTTCACCTCCGACCGCGGCCTCAACGGCGCGTTCTCGTCGAACATCGTGCGCGAATCCGGTGAGTTGGTCGCCCGCCTGACCGGCGAAGGCAAAGAGGTCGTCTACTACGTCGTCGGGCGCAAGGGCGCTGCATACTTCGCGTTCCGCCAACGCGCCATCGAGCAGCTTTGGACGGGCGGCACCGACCAGCCCGAATTCGCCACGGCGCAAGACATCGGCACCGTTCTGGTCGACAAGTTCATCCAGGACGAGTCGGACGGCGGCGTCAACGAGATCCACATCATCTACAACCGGTTCAAGAACGTAGTGACGCAGATCCCCGAGATCGTGCGCCTGCTTCCCCTCGAGGTCGTCGAGGGTACCGAGGCTCCCGATCCCGGCGAGCCGCTTCCGGCCTACGAATTCGAACCGGATGCGAACAGCGTGCTCGACACTCTGCTGCCCGTCTACATCGAAAGCCGCATCTTCAACGCGATGCTCCAGTCGGCCGCCTCCGAGCACGCCGCCCGCCAGCGCGCGATGCACGCCGCGAGCGACAATGCCGACAAGCTCGTTCTGAATTACACGAGGCTCGCCAACAATGCCCGTCAATCCGAGATCACCCAGCAGATTTCCGAGATCGTCGGCGGCGCCGACGCACTCTCGGCCAAATAACCACGTCACGTAGGAGAGACACCATGACACCCACTGCGACAGCCGCGACTGCATCGTCCAAAGGCGGCGAGAAGGCCGAAAAGACCCCCGGCGTCGGGCGCATCTCGCGCGTGACCGGGCCGGTCGTCGACATCGAGTTCGCCCACGACTCGATCCCGGCCATGTACAACGCGCTGAAGACCACCATCACCCTCGATGGTGTCGGTCACGAAATCACCCTCGAGGTCGCCCAGCACCTCGGCGACGACGTCGTTCGCGCCATCGCCCTGAACCCGACAGACGGCCTCGTGCGCGGACAGGAGGTCAGCGACACCGGCGCCGCGATCTCGGTGCCGGTCGGCGACGTCACCAAGGGCAAGGTTTTCAACGTCATCGGCGAGGTGCTCAACACGGATGCCGACGACAAGACCAAGGTCGGCGGCAAGACGTTCGAGATCACCGAGCGCTGGCCCATCCACCGCAAGCCGCCGGCATTCGACCAGCTCGAGGCGAAGACGTCCCTGTTCGAGACCGGCATAAAGTCGATCGACCTTCTGACGCCCTACGTCGAGGGTGGCAAGATCGGCCTGTTCGGTGGCGCCGGTGTCGGCAAGACCGTGCTCATCCAGGAGATGATCCAGCGGGTTGCCCAGGACCACGGCGGTGTCTCCGTGTTCGCCGGTGTCGGCGAGCGTACCCGTGAGGGCAACGACCTCATCGGCGAGATGGAAGAGGCGGGCGTCTTCGACAAGACCGCCCTCGTCTTCGGCCAGATGGATGAGCCGCCGGGAACGCGTCTGCGCGTCGCACTCTCGGCGCTGACCATGGCGGAGTACTTCCGCGATGTGCAGAACCAGGACGTGCTGCTGTTCATCGACAACATCTTCCGCTTCACCCAGGCGGGTTCCGAGGTCTCGACCCTTCTGGGTCGCATGCCATCGGCTGTCGGGTACCAGCCCAACCTCGCGGATGAGATGGGTGTGCTGCAGGAGCGCATCACCTCGACGCGCGGCCACTCGATCACGTCGCTGCAGGCCATCTACGTGCCGGCCGACGACTACACCGACCCGGCGCCGGCGACCACGTTCGCCCATCTCGATGCCACCACCGAGCTTTCGCGTGACCTCGCTTCGCAGGGTCTCTACCCGGCCATCGACCCGCTGACCTCGACCAGCCGCATCCTCGACCCCCGCTACCTGGGTGCCGACCACTACCGGGTTGCGACCGCCGTCAAGGCGATCCTGCAGAAGAACAAGGAACTGCAGGAGATCATCGCGATCCTGGGTCTCGATGAGCTCAGCGAGGAAGACCGCACCACGGTCAACCGTGCGCGCCGCATCCAGCAGTTCCTCTCGCAGAACACCTACATGGCGAAGAAGTTCACCGGCGTCGAGGGTTCGACGGTTCCGCTGAAAGACACCATCGAGTCGTTCGACGCGATCGCCAAGGGCGAGTTCGACCACGTTGCGACGCAGGCGTTCTTCAACGTCGGAGCCATCAGCGACGTCGAAGAGCAGTGGGCGAAGATCCAGAAGGAGAACGGCTAACCATGGCCGAAGCAGAGCCGGGCGTTCTGGTGCCGGGGCCGCACGAGCTGGCGGTCAGCATCGTCTCGGCCGACCAGGAAGTCTGGTCGGGCCTGGCTAAGCAGCTGATCGCGAAGACGACGGTAGGCGAGATCGGTATCCTCGCCGGGCACGAGCCCGTTCTGGCGACCCTGGCCGAGGGCCAGGTGAGGGTGACGCTGCAGTCGGGTGAGGTTATCGCGGCCCAGGCTGACGACGGGTTTCTCTCGGTCGACCACAACCGGGTCACCGTGGTCGCGCGCGCCGCAGCGCTCGTCTGAACTGCGGCGTCCGACTCGGCGTAACGCTTGCTGATCCTGCTGCCGCCATCCGAGACCAAACGGGATGGCGGAGCCGAGGGGTCCACGCTCGACCTCGGTCGGCTCTCGTTCCCTCCCTTGACGCGCCCGCGGAAGGCCGCGCTGGCCGGGCTTCGCGCCATTTCGCGCAGCGTCGCGGCGTCTACCGCCGCGCTGGGGCTTGGTCCGACCCAGCGTTTCGAGATCGATCGCAACCGTTCGATTCGCAGTGCTGCGACCCTGCCGGCCATTGAGCGATATACGGGTGTGCTCTTCGACGCGATCGATGTCGAAACTCTGCTTCCTGAGGCGCGACGGTTTCTGGGCGAGCACGTGGTCGTGCATTCGGCCCTGTTCGGCCTGACCGGCGCGGATGACCCGATCCCGGCGTACCGCTTCTCGCATGACACGCGCATCGGCGGCACTTCGCTCTCGAAACTGTGGCGGGAGGCGAACGCGGCCGTCCTTCGTGAGCAGCCTGGGCTGGTGCTCGACCTCCGTTCCGAGGCGTATGCGCACCTCGGGCCGGCGGCGGAGGGCAGTCAGTTTCTGCGCGTCGTGACCGACGATGGCACGGGAGCCAAACGGGCTCTCAATCATTTCAATAAGCACGGCAAGGGCGAGCTGGTGCGCGCGCTCGCGCTCGGCGGCATCGACTTCGAGTCGGTCGACGACTTGGTCGCCTGGGCGCGCACCGCAGGGATCCGGCTGGAGCCCGGATCACCGGGCGAACTGGAGCTGATCGTCCAGCCCCTGAAGCTAGAGTGAGGCCATGGATTACGGCTCTGGCGATGGCACGGGCGCCGTTCTCGCGATCTTCTTGACTGTGTACGCGATCGCCTTCGGTGTCGCCCTCGTGATCGGCCTCGCGATCTACGTGGTGAGCGGGATTGCGTTCATGAAATTGTTCCGCAAGGTCGGAGTAGAACCGTGGGCCGCCTGGGTGCCGTTCTTCAACTATTGGCGCCTTCTGGAGCTCGGCGGCCAGGAGGGCTGGCTCGCGGTTCTCGCAATCGTGCCGTTCGGAAGTTACGTGTCCGCAGTTTTTACGGCTATCGCCGCGCACAAGGTTGGCACTGCGTTCCGCAAGGACGGCGGCTGGACCGTGCTGTTCATCTTCTTCCCGTACGTGTGGGCGTGGCTCCTGGCCAACGATCCTGCGCCGTACGAACCGCAGAACATGGCACTGCACGGTTGGAAGCCACCCCTGGTGGGCTACGGATCTGCTCGCGGCCCGGTCAGCTAGCGCGCCAGCACCCCACGACGTGGTCGTCGACCATTCCCGAGGACTGCATCAGCGCATAGACGGTGGTCGGCCCGACGAACCCGAAGCCGAGCTTGCGCAGGTGCTTACTCAGAGCGGTCGACTCGTCGGTCACTGCCGGCACCTCCGCGAACGAGGCCGGACGGCGCCTCTTCGTTGTCGGGGCGAATGACCACACCAGCGCATCGAAGGACCCGGGCGCATTCCGCGTCAAGTCGAGGGTGAGCTGGGCGTTTTTGATCGTCGACAGGATCTTGGCGCGGTTGCGGATGATGCCGGGGTTCAGCATGGCGGCCTCGATCTCGACCTCGCTCATGACCGCGACCCGATCGGGCTCGAAACCGTGGAATACCGTGCGGAACTCGGGGCGCTTGCGCAGGATCGTGATCCACGACAGCCCGGCCTGGAACCCCTCGAGGCACATCTTCTCGAACAAGGGCTGATCGCCGTGCAGCGGGAAGCCCCACTCCTCGTCGTGGTAGCGCAGGTATTCGGGATCGGACGCCGCCCATCGACAGCGAGCACGGCCATCCTCGCCGACCACCACATCGGACCGGGAGGCGTCGCTCAAACGACGACCTCGATGCCCTCGTGCTCGAGCAACCACACCTTCGTGGGAATGCCGTTGCCGCCGCTGTACCCGGTGATGCGGTTGTTGCTGGCGAGCACGCGGTGGCAGGGGATGATGATCGGGATCGGGTTTGCGCGGACCGCGCCGCCGACCGCACGGCCCGCGCCGGCGCGACCGGTGAGGATGCCGAGCTCGCCGTAGCTGCGTACGTCACCCCACTCGATGTCGGCCAGCTGGGCCCAGATCGACTCCTGGAACTCGGTGCCGTGCGCCGCGACGGGCAACTCGAAGCTGCGTCGCTTGCCGTCGAAATATTCGGCGAGCTGCTTCGACGCGAGGTCGAGTAGCTTCGATGAGTTCTCGTCGAGGTCGTCGTAGGGGAGCGAACCGGCCCGCTCGATCGATAGCGACGTGATCGCGCTGCCGTCGCTGGTGATCTCGATTCGGCCGATGGGGGAGTCGATGCGCTTGAGGTGGGCGGGGGGAGCTGAGGCATAGGAACGACTGAACATGTGCCCACTGTATCCACGACTACCCACACGCCTCTGGCAGAAATCGGACACAGGGTATGCAGCGCGGGAATCGCCAGTGGTGGAGGATTGGAGGGTGCCAACACTTGACTATCGGGCCCTCGGCCGCTCCGGACTCCAGGTCACCACCGTCGGCCTCGGCTGCAACAACTTCGGGCGCGCGAAGACCGCCACCGAGAGCCAGGCCGGCACGGATTCGGTCGTCTTGGCCGCTATCGACGCAGGCATAACGCTGTTCGATACGGCTGACATCTATGGCAGCTCGCGCGGCCTGAGCGAAACACTGATGGGTAACGCGCTCAGGGGGCGGCGGCACGAAATCGTCTTGGCCACCAAGTTCGGCATGGACATGCAGGGGGCGAATGGGCCGGACTGGGGCGCACGGGGCTCGCGCCGCTACATCCGGATTGCGGTCGAGGCCTCGCTGACGCGACTGCAGACCGACTGGATCGACCTCTACCAGTTGCACCAGCCCGACCCGCTCACTCCGATCGAGGAGACCATCGCGGCCCTCGATGAGCTCATCCAGGAGGGCAAGGTGCGCTACATCGGGCACTCCAACCTGGCGGGCTGGCAGATTGCGGATGCAGAGTATGTCGCCCAGCTGGCCGGGCATCCGAAGTTCATCTCGGCGCAGAACGAGTACAGCCTGATCGAGCGCGGAGTGGAGGCGGAGGTCCTTCCGGCGGTCAACCGGTATGGCCTGGGATTTCTGCCGTACTTCCCGCTGTTCCAGGGCGTGTTCACCGGAAAGTACACGCGTTCGGGCGGAGCGGCCGACGGGCGCCTCACCGTCATCCGACCGGAGCTGCTCGGCCGTGTGGACTGGGACGCGATGGACAGCTACCAGTCGTTCTGCGACGAGCGCGGAATCTCGATGCTCGAGGCGACGTTCGGCTGGTTCCTGGCGCAGCCGGGGCTCACCAGCGTTATCGCCGGCGCGACGAAGCCGGAGCAGGTGCACCAGAATGTCGCCGCCGCCACGGCATGGCAGCCCTCGGCCGAGGAGGCCGCCGCTGTCTCCGCGCTGTTCCCGGCATAGCTAATCCCGGCCTGCATACTCCGACTGGAGTATTGCGGAGTGAGTGCTCACTCATTAGTCTCGTCTCGTGACCACAGTCGATGAGCAGGCCCACTCGCGCACCCGGGCGCGGCCACTGTCGACGGATGACCGTCGAGCGATGATCATCGACGCGGTCATCCCGCTGCTGATCGAACAGGGCCGCGAGGTTACGACGCGGCAGATCGCGGAGGCCGCGGGTATCGCCGAGGGCACCATCTTCCGGGTGTTCCCCGACAAGGATGCGCTTTTCGAGGCCGCGGTCCAGAAGTTTCTCGATCCCGGCGCAGTGAACGAGCGGCTGCGCGCCATCGACCCGCAGCTGCCCCTGGTCGACAAGGTCAGTGCGATCCTGTTCCAACTGCGCAGCCGCATGACGGGCATCTTCGGCATCATGCACGCGGTGGGCATGCACGGTCCGCCGAGCCGCAGGGACCGTGCGCCCGACGACCTGTTCACCATCATCGACGAGGTGCTGCGACCCGACCTCGAGCAACTGAACGTGCCGGCCGATCGCATCGCCACCTTCCTCAGGCTCGTCGCGTTCGCCTCCGCCATCCCGCAGTTCAACGAAGGCCACGAGATGTCGACAGCCGAACTCGCCCACTACATCACCTACGGAATCGCCGGAAACCCGGCGGAAGGGGGAAGCGCGAATGCTTCTTAGATTGCTCGGCCGCTTCCTGAAGCCGCACTGGAGACTTCTGGTCGGCGTGCTCGTGTTCCAGATCACGCAGTCGATCGCGTCGCTGTTCCTGCCCAGCCTGAACGCGAGCATCATCGACAACGGGGTGCTGAAGGGCGACACCGGCTACATCCTGCGACTGGGCGGCATCATGCTGCTCGTCACCCTGGGCCAGGTGATCTTCTCCATCGTGGCCGTCTATTTCGGCGCCAAGGCAGCGATGAGTTTCGGCCGGGACGTGCGCGGAGCGGTCTTTCACCGCGTGAGCGAGTTCTCTGAGCGCGAGGTTTCAAAGTTCGGCGCCCCATCGCTCATCACCCGCACGACCAACGATGTCCAGCAGGTGCAGATCCTGGTTTTGATGACCTGCACGCTCCTGGTTTCGGCGCCGATTCTCGCGATCGGCGGTGTCATCGCCGCCCTGCAACAGGATGTGGGCCTGTCGTGGATCCTCGCAATCTCGGTGCCACTGATGCTCATTGCGATCGGCTCCATCATCATCCGCGTCGTGCCTCAGTTCCGTTCGCTGCAAAAGCGCATCGACACCGTCAACCGGGTGCTGCGCGAACAGCTGCAGGGCATCCGCGTGGTTCGCGCATTCGTGCGAGAGAAGGTCGAGACGGACCGCTTCGACCTGGCCAACCAGGACGTGACGGCGAGCGCTCTGCGAGCGGGCCGGCTATTCGCACTGGTATTCCCGCTGGTGATGCTGATCATGTACTCCACCTCGGTCGCGGTGCAGTGGCTCGGCGCGTTCCGCATCAACGACGGCACTCTGCAGGTGGGCACGCTGAGTGCATTCATCGCTTACATCATCCAGATTCTCACCGCGGTGATGATGGCCACGTTCATGGCGATCATGATCCCGCGCGCAGCGGTTTCGGCCGACCGCATCTCCGAGGTGTTGTCCACCGACTCGAGCGTCGTGCCGCCGCTGGCACCCGTCACCACGCTGCGCTCGTCGGGCACTATCGCCTTTCGCAATGTGAGTTTCGCCTACCCCGGTGCGGATGCGGCCGTTTTGCGCAATCTCGACTTCGATGTCGCACCAGGTACGACCACCGCGATCATCGGCAGCACCGGCGCAGGCAAGACGACGCTCGTGGGCCTGCTGCCGCGCCTCTTCGACGTGACCGACGGCGCCGTGCTCGTAGACGGTGTCGATGTGCGCGACCTCGACCCCGACCTGCTCTGGAGCCGCATCGGCCTAGTGCCGCAGACCGGATACCTGTTCAGCGGCACGATCGCATCGAATCTTCGCTACGGCAATCCGGATGCGACCGATGACGACCTGTGGGCCGCCCTCGAAACGGCCCAGGCCAGGGACTTCGTCAGCGAGACGCCCGAGCAACTGCTGGCGGAGGTGTCACAGGGTGGCACGAACTTCTCGGGCGGCCAGCGCCAGCGGCTCGCGATCGCGCGTGCCCTCGTCAAGAAGTCCGAGATCCTGGTCTTCGATGACTCGTTCTCGGCTCTCGACACGGCGACGGATGCCCGGCTGCGCGCCGCGCTGACCAAACGGGCGCGCGGCGCGACGCGCGTGGTTGTCGCCCAGCGCGTCTCGTCGATCCTGGACGCCGACCAGATCCTCGTGCTCGACCATGGCGAGATCGTCGGCAGGGGAACCCATGCGCAACTGCTCGCCGACAACGAAACCTACGCCGAGATCGTGAACAGCCAGCTGAAGGCCGAGGAGGTCGCATGAGCACCGCGAACCGCGAAGAGGCGACTCCCCGTCCGCCCGTTCGACGCGGACCCGGTGGGGGCGGCCCGTTCGGTGCAGCCGGGATGCCGGTCGAGAAGTCGAAGAATTTCCTGCCGTCGGCGAAGCGACTGGTCGGGCGACTGCGCCCGGACCGCGCGAGTGTGATTTTCGTTGTGCTTCTCGGCATCCTCAGCACCCTGTTGAGCGTCGTCGGTCCGAAGCTGCTCGGCACCGCGACCAACGTCATCGTCGCGGGCTCAGTGGGCAAAGCATTTCCCTCCTCGGAGAGCAAGGCGCAGGTGCTCGCTCAGCTCCGCGCGGCCGGGCAAGGCGCGGAGGCAGACTTCCTGAGGGGCGTCGACTTCCACCCGGGCCAGGGCATCGACTTCATGTCACTCGGCAACCTGCTGCTCTTCGTTCTCGCGCTCTACGTGTTCTCCTCGATCTTCGGGTGGGCGCAGGCCTATGTGCTGGCCGGAGTCACCCAGCGCACGATGTACCGGCTGCGGCGGGACGTCGAGGCCAAGATCAATCGCCTTCCGCTCAGCTATGTGGACCGGAACACGCGCGGCGACCTGCTGAGTCGAGTCACCAATGACATCGACAACATCTCGCAGAGCCTCCAGCAGACCCTGTCGCAGCTGATCTCTTCGGTGCTCATGGTGCTCGGCACGGTAATCCTGCTGTTCACGATCTCCTGGGAGCTCGCCCTCATCGCGCTCGTCATCGTTCCGCTGACGCTGCTGGTGACCTCGCTGGTCGCCAAGCGCTCGCAGAAACGGTTCGTCGCGCAGTGGAAACACACGGGCGTGCTGAACGGCCAGATCGAGGAGGCCTTCACCGGCCACGCCCTGGTCAAGGTCTTCGGGCGCCAGAAAGAGGTGCAGGCGAAATTCGACGCCAAGAACCAGGAACTCTACGAGGCGAGCTTCGGGGCCCAGTTCATCAGTGGCATCATAATGCCGTCGATGACGTTCATCGGAAACTTCGTCTATGTCGTCGTAGCCGTCGTCGGCGGGCTCAAGGTCGCCACCAACACGCTCAGCCTCGGCGACGTACAGGCCGCGATCCAGTACACCCGGCAGTTCTCGCAGCCGCTCGGTCAACTGGGGTCGATGGCCAACCTGCTGCAGTCCGGCGTCGCGTCGGCAGAGCGAGTCTTCGAGCTGCTGGATGCGCCCGAACAGTCCGCGGATGCCGACCCCGCCGAGTCTCCGAAGTCGGCCAGCGGCCGTCTCACCTTCGAGCACGTGAGGTTCAGCTATGACCCGGAGACGCCGCTGATCGACGACGTGTCGCTGACGGCGGAGCCCGGGCAGACGATCGCGATCGTCGGCCCGACGGGAGCAGGCAAGACCACGCTGGTGAATCTGATGGAGCGCTTCTACGAACTGGACGGGGGCCGAATCACGCTCGACGGCGTCGACATCGCCCGGATGACCCGTGACGACCTGCGCTCCCGTATGGGAATGGTGCTGCAGGACACCTGGCTGTTCGGCGGCACGATTCGCGACAATATCGCGTACGGTCGAACCGGTGCTTCGGAGGACGACATCGTCGAGGCCGCGACTGCGGCGTACGTCGACCGGTTCGTGCATTCGCTGCCCGAAGGCTACGACACGGTGCTCGATGACGGGGCATCCAATGTCAGCGCGGGGGAGAAGCAGCTCATCACGATCGCGCGGGCGTTCCTCGCCCGGCCGAGCGTGCTCATCCTGGACGAGGCGACCAGTTCGGTCGACACCCGCACCGAGGTGCTGGTGCAGCAGGCGATGAAGGCGCTGCGCAAGGATCGCACCAGCTTCGTCATCGCCCACCGGCTGTCGACGATTCGCGACGCTGACCTGATTCTGGTCATGGAGCACGGTTCGATCGTCGAGCAGGGTACGCACGCCGAGCTGCTCGCCGCCGACGGCGCTTACGCCCGGCTCTACGCCGCGCAGTTCGCGGCCCCGATCGACGCCTAACCCCACCGCCGAGACCCGAGTTGTGGTCCTTCCCGAG
>Ga0302314_10002217_pt1 | contig 36258 bp, 35 predicted proteins | sample III_Palsa_N2_3_FD_200533 | JGI IMG/M metagenome (GOLD analysis project Ga0302314, IMG submission 200533) | Peat permafrost microbial communities from Stordalen Mire near Abisko, Sweden - III_Palsa_N2_3 | ecosystem: Environmental > Terrestrial > Soil > Palsa > Peat permafrost | place: Sweden...
CGGTTCCTCTCCAAGCTCGTCGGACTCGCACCGCCGGCCGGGGAGACTGCGGTCTCGCAGGCGAAGTAGCCCCCGCGCGGCCCGCACTAGCCGACGGCGACAGCGGCCGCGGCCAGGCTGGCCGCGGCCAGGCTGGCCGCGTAGAACCCGGCGAGCTTAGCGACGGCGGGACCCACGTACTCCTCCTTGTCGTAGAGGTCGACGTGGCTGGCGCCCTCGATCCAGTGCAGCTCCTTGGGTTCCCGGGCGCTCTGGAACGCCTCGATAGCCATCCAGGACGTGACTGCCCGGGTGCCCGCGATCAGCAGCAGCGGGCGGGGGGCGATCAGGTCGGCGAACCGGAAGGCGTCGAAGATCCCGATGCGGTCGACGCTTGACCAGGTGAGGAACGCGGCCGAGCGGGGATGTTGGGCACGGGGGGTGCGGTAGTACTCGAAACCCTCGAAGCCGTGCTGGCCGCCGAGCGCCCGGGCCTGCTCCGCGATGTCGGGGAAGAGCGGGAAGGTCTGCCCGCCCGCACCGCGGGCCTGCGCACTGCGGGCGGCGGCGGCCGCGTCGAGCATGCCCTGGAATACCGCGGGGCTCTGGGCGCCGTCGGCTCCGAGCCGGAACTGGCGGGCGATGTCCACGCCGCTGACCGAGGCGACGGCCCGGACGCGATGATCGGTGGCCGCCGCGGCCAGCGCGTAGCCGCCGGACGCGCAGATGCCGAGCGCGCCGATGCGGCCGGAGTCGACCTCGTCGCGGGTCGTGAGGAACGAGACCGCGGCCTTGAGGTCCTCGACCCGGTGCGCGGGATCCTCGAGGCCTCGCGGCTCGCCTTCGCTCTCGCCCTGGTAGGCGGCGTCGAAGGCGACGGTGACGAAGCCCCGCTCGGCCAGGCGCCGGGCGTAGCGGCCGGCGGCCTGCTCCTTGACCCCGCTCCCGGGGTGGCCGACCACGATGGCCGGGCGGGGTCCGGCGGCGGGCTCGTCGGGGGCGTAGTCGTCGGGGACGTAGAGATGGGCGGCGAGCCGCAGGCCCGCGCTGTCGAAGGTGACGTCTGTTCTCATGGCGATCACTCTCGCCGCCCGCTGGCCGGGTGATAAGAGACAGGTTCGTGCCTGGGCAGGATCCTGCCCTCCCACGCCGGTGACCACAGGAACGACAATGGACGGCATGACCAGTGACGATACGCACGCCGTCGAGGTCGGTGAGTTCCTTCGGGCGCGGCGGGCCGAGCTGACCCCGCATGCGGTCGGCCTGGCCGACAGCGGCGCCCCGCGGCGGGTGCCGGGTCTTCGCCGGGAGGAAGTCGCCCAGCTGGCCTCGATGAGCATCGACTATTACACCCGGCTCGAGCAGGGACGGGTGGCGGCGTCGGCCTCGATCCTGGTCACCTTGGCCCGTGCGCTGCGCCTTGATGACGACCAGCAGGCCTACCTCCGCGAGCTGGCGGGCAAGCCGCCGGCTCGCCCGCGCCAGCGGCGCGGGCAGCCGGTCCGCCCGGCGATGCGCCGCCTGCTCGACCAGCTCACCGAGGCTCCGGCCATGGTGCTCGGCCGGCGGACGGACATCCTGGCCTGGAATCCGATGGCCGCCGCGCTCTACCTGGACTTCGCGACGATCCCCGAGGGCCAGCGGAACTACGTGCGGCTGCTGTTCCTCGACCCGGTGATGCGCAGGCTGCACACCGAGTGGGAGGCGGCCGCCCGCACCAGCGTCGCCACGCTGCGCAGGGCGGCCGCCGCTGATCCCGGCGATCCCCGGCTGGCCGCCCTGGTCGGCGAGCTGTCGGTCCAGGACCCCGACTTCCGCACCTGGTGGGGCACGCATCAGGTCGCCGCCACCAGCTTCGGGAGCAAGCACTTCCATCACCGCGTCGTCGGCGACCTCACCCTGGACTGCGACACCTGGGACTGTCCGGGCGACCACGAGCAACGGCTCATCGTCCTCACCGCCGAGCCGGGCACCCCCGCCCACGCGAGCCTGCGCATCCTCGCTTCCTGGACGGCCAAGCCCACCACTCAGCCGCTCAGCGGCTGAACGATCCGCCGGTCATGATCACGAAGGATTTGATCCTGACGAAGGGAAAGCACGCTGTAGGCCTCGTCGGTTATCAAGTTGGCCGTCTCGGGCGTGTCGCCGCGGTCACGGCCGCCCGATTTATTGGCTTATGCCCGCTTCGGCGCCCGGGCCCGGGAAGATTGGGTGCTGCCGGTACCGCTATTTGCGGCTCACGACACCCAATCATGCAGGTCAGCGCCCCAGGCGGCACGGCGGGCGGTTTACCAGACGCCGGGGCCACGGGGCGGCCAATGCCGGCTGAGGTGGCGACGCGGCCATATGGTGGCAAACCCTGTTCGGGTCGCGGGGGACGGGCCTGGGCGCCGGCGTGAAGCGCGGTGCCTGCGGGCTCCGGGCGGCCATGGGGGCGGTCACCGGGCTAGTCGACCTTTCCTACGCCCCGACGGTCACGATTCACATCCTGCCGTCCAGCACCGGGGCGAATCCCGGACTTGGCGGAGCGATCAACCTCGCAGCGACCGACGATGCCCCGGAACTGCTTCTCAGTGACGGGCTAGTCGAAGATCAGCTCAGCCAGGATGTCGCGGTCGCAGGCAAGGCACGCGCTACGTTTAATAACGTCCGCGCTGACGCGCTGAACCTCGTGGACAGCCGCAAGGCAAGCTACAGCGGCAACGGCGGGCAAACTGCCTTGAGGCCGGAACCGTTCCCGGCGCGGTCCTAATCCGCGACACCAAGGACCGCGAGCGCGGGCCGGTACTGCGCGTCAGCCCCAATGCGTGGGAGGAATTCCTGGCCACGATCAAGCCAGGCCGCTAGCAGCGCAAAGGCCAGAGGCGGCATGCAGGAAACCAACTGCCCGCCCCCAGGAAATCGCCGGACCCCGGGCGCATTCCGCCCGGGTCGGCGTACCGCAATTGCGTGAGCGAATCATCGCTCTCAGTTGCGTATCCCGCTGCCGCTGAAAGGTCTAAGCGGGACACGGTTAGCTTCCGGTGGCGGCGAGGTACTTCTCGACGATGTTTCCCGGAACGCGGCCGCGCTCCTTGATGTCGATGCCCTCGCCCTTTGCCCAGGCCCGGACGGTCGTCGTGTCTACCGAGGCAGCACCCTTGCGGCCGCCGCGCTGAGCCCGCTTGGCCGGGCCGCTGACTTTACGGGCGTGCCCGATGTATTTCGTCAGCAGTTCGCGCAGCTCGGCCCCGTGGGCGCCGCTGAGGTCGATTTCGTAGTCCGAGCCGTCCAGGCCGAAGCGGACAGTGCCTTCCGCCTCGCCGCCGTCGATATCGTCAATGAAGAGGGTCTGAATCTTCTGGGCCACGGGATTGCTCCGTTCGTTGGTGTCTTCAAGAACAATAATAGACGCTATTTGCGCCATGACCACACAACTCCCCCCAGGCCGCGTGTCGCGGGTTAGAAAAGCCTGCTCACCGACTGAAAATGCCCCCGTGATCGCGGCGGCTGAAACAAGTTTCTTACGACCGGGAATAGAACGGCACCTGCCGATAGGACGGAAAGACCCGGCCGAACGGCCGGAGGCTAGGCCGCTAACTGGCCTAACTGGCCTAACTTGCCTAGCCTGCCGCGGACCCAGGCGGCCACCGTCTCGGCTACCCCGGCCGGTGAAATCGTGGTCGTATCGATGACCGGGGCGAGGTTGGCGCGGAGCCATTGGCCGAATTCGGTGAACGCCGGCCGGTCGCCCGCAGGCCTGGCAGTAGTGCATGTCCCCATCATTCAGGGGTCACGGGGGCGGGAGAGTCGGCCCGGCCCGTTCCCCTCCTATCAGTCCTTTAGGCGCTGGACCGGCAGCTCCCCGGCGGCGAACCGGGCACGGAGCACCTTCTTGTCGAATTTCCCGACCGTGGTCTTGGGGATCTCGGTGATGAACGTCCAGTTCTCCGGCACCTGCCAGCGGGCCACCTTGTTGTCGAGGAAGCCGGCCAGCCGGGCCGGGTCGGCATCGATCTCGTCGCCCACGACCACGCAGGCCAGCGGGCGCTCGGTCCACTTCTCGTCCGGGATACCGATGACCGCGGCTTCGACGACGCCGGGGGCGCCCGCGAGCAGGTTCTCGAGCTCGACCGAGGAGATCCACTCGCCGCCGGACTTGATGACGTCCTTGGCCCGGTCGGTGATCTGGAAGTAACCCCGGTCGTCGATCGTGCCGATGTCGCCGGTCCGCAGCCAGCCGTCGTGGAACTTGTCCGGGGCCGGGTCGCGGTGGTAGGCGCCGGTGATCCACGGCCCGCGGACCTCCATCTCGCCGACCGACTCGCCGTCCCAGGGCAGCACCGCGTCGTTGTCGTCGGTGATCCGCATCTCGACGCCCGCGGTGACCCGGCCGGACCGCATCCGCCAGTCCATGTCCTCCTCGGTGCCGGGCTCGACGCCCGCCGGCGGGAAGGCCATGCCGGCCACCGGGGAGGTCTCGGTCATCCCCCAGCCCTGGATGATCCGCAGGCCGTACTTGTCCTGGAACGCCTGGGCCAGCGTGCGCGGAATCGCCGCGCCGCCGGATGTGCCCATCCGCAGCGAGGAGATGTCGATGTCGGTGGTCTGCCCGTAGATCAAGATGGCCTGCCAGATCGTGGGCACGGCCGCGGCGAGCGTGGGCCGCTCGGCCTTGACGAACGCGCAGATGCCCTCGGCGGTCATGAACCGTCCGGGCATGAGCAGCCAGGCGCCGTTCATGAACGAGCCGAACGGAATCCCCCACGCGTTGACGTGGAACATCGGCACGAACGTGAGGACCTTGTCGTGGTCGGTCGCTCCGGTCAGCGTGGCCGCCTGGCCGGACAGGGCGTGCAGGAAGGTGGAGCGGTGCGAGTACACCACGCCCTTCGGGTCGCCGGTGGTGCCGCTGGTGTAGCAGACGAGGGCCGGGGACTTCTCATCCACGTCGGGCCAGGCGAAGCCGGGTTCCTGCGCGGCCAGCAGCTCGTCGTAGTGCAGCACCCGCTTGTCGCCGAGGGCCGAGGTGTCGCCCGGGCCGACCACGATGATCATCTCGACCGTGGTGAGGTGGGGCAGCAGCGGGGCGAACAGCGGCAGCAGCGTCCCGTCGACGATGATCACGCGGTCTTCGGCGTGGTTGATGATGTAGGCGGCCTGGGCGCCGGGCAGCCGGATGTTGATCGTGTGCAGCACCGCCCCCATGCACGGCACGGCGAAGTACGCCTCCAGGTGCTCTTGGCTGTTCCAGCAGAAGGTGCCGACGCGCTCGCCGGGCTTGACCCCGAGTTCGGTGAGCGCGGCCGCCAGCCGCCCCGCGTTGGCGGCGATCTCGGCGTAGCTGGTGTGCCGGGCCCCGTCGCCCAGCCAGGTCACGCACTGGCTGCGGCCGTGCACGGTGGCACCATGGCGCAAGATCGTGGTGATCGTAAGCTGGAAGTCGTCCTGCATGGTGCTGGTGATCGGCGAACTGGCCATCAACGCGTGCCCTCTCGTGTGTGCGTCCCGCTACGTCGCGGACATTCGGGCGGTTCCCGGTAGACAGTCCGAAGTAGCTTTACCGTAACCGGGCTGACCTGGTGGTGGGAAGCACCGCACGGCAGGCCGATCTCAGCCAGCCGGTAAGGTGAGGTCTCGACTCTCTGCAATCGATTGGCACGGCGTTCGAGAGGGACCTGTGATGACTGAGGACAGTCCGGCCGTGACGGTGCCGCTGGATCGGGCCTGGGGCACGTTCCTCGGCGGCGGCTGGGCGCCGGAGACGGACGCGCCGCGATTCGACGTGCGGGAGCCGGCGACCGGGCGGCCGCTGGCCACGGTCGAAGCCGCGACCGACACCGCCGTCGCGAACGCCGTGGCCGACTCCCGGCGGGCCTATGACACGGCCTGGCGGCGGACCACTCCCCGCGAGCGCGCGGGCCTGATGCACGAGGCCGCCGCCGTGATCCGCGCCCACGCCGATGAGCTGGCCGAGATCGAGGCCCGCGAGGTCGGCAAGCCCCGGCGCGACGCGCTGCGTTTCGACATCTCCTACTGCTCGGCGGCCTTCGACTACTACGCGGGCCTGGCCGAGACGCTGCACGGGGAGATCGTCGACTCGGGCCCGATCGAGGCCCGGGTCAAGTACGAGCCCTACGGCGTGGTCGCCGCGATCCTTCCCTTCAACTGGCCGCCGATCCACTTCAGCAAGAAGTCCGCGCCCGCGCTGGCGGCGGGCAACACGGTCGTGATCAAGCCGGGTGAGCAGGCACCGCTGACCGTCCTGCGGCTGGTCGAGCTGGTGAACCAGGTACTCCCGCCCGGCGTGCTCAACGCCGTCGCCGGCCCGACCGCGGGACCCGCGCTGACCGCCAACCCGCTGGTCGAGCGGATCACCTTCACCGGGGCGACCGCCACCGGCCAGGCGGTGCTCCGCTCCGCCGCCGCCAACCTGACGTACGCGACCATGGAACTCGGCGGCAAGAACGCGCTGATCGTGCTGGACGACGCCGACATGGACGTCGCCGTCGACACCGCGATCGAGGGCATGTTCTACAACCAGGGCGAAGCCTGCACGTCGACGGCCCGCCTGCTCGTGCATTCCTCGCGCTACGACGAGTTCCTCGACCGCTTCGGCGCCGCCGCCCGCGAGCTGGTCGTCGGCGACGGCCTCGACCCGCGCACCGACATCGGCGCCATGGTCGACCACCGCCAGCAGCAGCAGGTGCTCGGCTACCTGCGGAAGGGCCTCGACGAGGGTGCTCGCGTCACCGCCCAGGGGACCCTTCCCACCGACCCCCGGCTGGCCGACGGCTACTGGGTCGCGCCGACCGTGCTGGCCGACGTCACCGCGGACATGACCGTGGCCCAGGAGGAGATCTTCGGGCCCATCGCCTGCGTCATCCGCTACGAGACCGAGGACGAGGCGGTCGCGATCGCCAACGGCACCGCCTACGGGCTGACCGCGGCGATCATCACCGAGGACCACTTCCGGGCGAGCAGGCTGGCCGACCGCCTGGAAGCCGGCATGATCTTCGTCAATAACTACATGCGCCGGGCCTTCCTCGGCACCCCGTTCGGCGGCGTGAAGGGCAGCGGCTTCGGCCGCGAGAACGCGGCCGAGACGCTGCACGAGTTCGTCCGCGCGAAGAACATCCGCTTCCCCTCGGGCAAGGGCCCGGTGCCTACCTGGCCGCCGAAGCGCTAGGCGGGCACGGCGGGTGGCTCAGGGCCAGAGGCGCTCGGTGAGCCAGGCAGCGCCGGAGCGACGGTAGCGGAGGCGGATGTGCTGGCGTTGATGGTCGCCCTGCCAGAACTCCGCCTCGGCCGGGACCAGGACGTAGACCGCGTGATCCTCGGCCACCGCCAGGGGGTCGTCGGCCAGCTGGTGCCGGGCCGCTTCCATCGCGCGGGCCAGCGTCTGCGAATCCGGGAGTACGGCGCTTGGCCGGCCCACCAGGCCGGCGATCCGGGAACCGTCCGAGCCGGCCAGGAAGTCGGCGGCGCGGGCAGCCGGTCCGGCCGCCGATACCTGACCGCGGACGCGGACCTGGCGGCCCTGCTCGCGCCAGTAGAAGCTCAGCGCCGCGTGCGGGTTCGCCGCCAGTTGGGTGCCCTTGGCGCTGATGGCCGACGTGTCGAACCGCCAGCCGCCGTCATCGACGTCCCGCAAGAGCACGATCCGCGCGTCCGGACACCCCCGCGGGTCAACGGTGGACAGCGTCATCGCGTGCGGCTCGCTGACCCCGGCGTCGACGGCCGCGCACAGCCAGTCAAGGAACAGGCTGATCGGGTCGTCCGGCACAGTCGCGGTGTCGAAAGCGGGCAGCGGGCGGTTGAACACCGGCAGGCCGCGCAGTAGGTCACGAACGGTCACAGCGTTCCTCCTCGCCATCGCTGACATCTTCTCCCGCCTCTCCCCCGAGCGCGGCGGCGGTCACATCCCCGGGCGCTTGACCGCCTGGCCGACCAGGACGGTTTCCGCGGTGGTCACGTCGAGGGCGGCGAGGTCGCGGGTGATGAACTCGTAGAGGTCGTCGAGGTCGGGCAGCCACACGGCGACGTTGAGGTTCGCGTCGACCCGCAGGCCGAGCCGCGCGGGGTCGACGAGAACGCCGGTCGGCAGCGTCCCGGCCGCGCTCAGCGCGCGGAGCCTGCGGCGCACGGTGGTCGCCGGGATCGCGGTCAGCGCGGCGATCGACGCCGCGCTGGCCCGGCCGTCGGCTTCGAGCACGGCCCGGATCCGGGCCTCGGTCTCATCAGCCGGAAGCGGAAGAAAATCAGCGAGGGGAACGGACCGTGCTAGCACCCGCCTGGCCCGCTCATCCAGTACCGCCAGCCGCCACTCATGGGCCTGCGCGTGGACCCGCGCGGGCGGGGAGGTCGAGGGCGTCGGCGATCCGCTCCGGGGAAGCCCGGCCGTCCACCTGGAGCGCGGCGGTCAGCCGCAGGTCCAGGTCATCGAAGACAAGATCAGCCATGCTCGTCCAATCTTCCTTCGCTAACAGCCATATCCAACCATGGTGTGGTCGCCTCGAGCCAGCATGATGCGGTCACCCCGACGAAAGGAGCCACATCATGGCTGGATTGACGACCGATCCGCGGGCCGCCGTGGTCGATTCGCTGGCCGCGGCCGCGCGGGAGGCCGGCGAATTCCTCCTCGGCCTGCCCCGGCCGCCGCTGCCCGCGACCATGGCCGAGTTCCGGGCGGCGTTCGGCGAGATCGACGACGCGGTTTCCGGCCCGCTCGGCGAGCGGCTGGCCGCGATCCGGCCGGGCGCCACCAGCCATCCGCCGTTCGCCGCCACCGAGCCGGCCGCGGTCCGCGCCGCCGGGACCGGGCTCGCGGCGGTCATGCCCCGGGTCGGCGCGATCCGCAACCTCGGCCCCACATCGTGGCAGGTCGCGGACGTGGCCGGCGGGCGGCTCGACGGGTTCTGGCTGTTCGGCCGCTGGCCAGGGCTGTGAGCAGGAGAACCATTGACATGGGTGACCCGCGCCGGCGCGCGGGCCACCCACCAAGAACCGGTTTGGGCTAAGCCCACGGCGCGGTCATCGTGTCCTCCTCGGCCTCGATGCCGACCGCGTCCGCGGCGTCGGCCGCGCTCACTTCGGCTTCGCCCGCGGCCGCGGGCTGCGGGCGGAGGGTCACGTAGCTGAGCACGACACCCACCGCGAGCAGCCCGATCGTGACCCACAGGCCGGCGTGGTAACCGTCGATGAACGCCGGCGCGGGCGCCGTGCCGGCCCGCAGGGCCGACGACTCCCGGCCCTGCAGCACCGCGCCGATCAGGGTGACGCCGAGCAGCCCGGCCACCTCCCGCGACGCGTTGATCAGCGATGACGCTATGCCGGACTGCGCCGCGGGCGCGGATTCCATGATGGCGTTGGTCAGCGGGACGTTCATCAGCCCGGCACCCGCGCCGAACAGGATGAAGCCGGGCATGAGCGACCAGTACCCGGCGCCGAGCCCGATGCGGGCGAACAGGACGAGGCCGATCACCATGATCAGCATCCCCAGCGCGACCGTGCGGTGCCGTCCGAGCACCGCGGTCACCTGGGCCGCGAGCGCGGAGAACACGGCCACGCACAGCGCCATCGGGACGAAGGCCAGGCCGGCCTTGGTCGGCGAGAACCCGAGGATCCGCTGCAGGTAGATCGAGGTGAAGAAGTAGATACCGAGGATGCCGAAGCCCCAGATCATCATCGTGACGATACCGCCGCTGAACGCGCGGGAGCGGAAGATCGGGAGCGAGACCATCGGGTTCGCGGTGCGGGCCTCGATGCGCAGGAAGATCGCCAGCGCCACCGCGGCGACGCCGAACACGGCCAGGATCGGCGCCGAGGTCCAGCCGCGGCCCGGTCCCTCGATCAGCGCCCAGGTCAGCGCGAACAGCGCCAGCGCCGAGGTGACCAGGCCGGGGACGTCGAGCAGGCGCAGGACGGACAGGTCGGCTCCGCGCTCGGCCCGGGACTCGGCCACCGACGCGAGCGCGAGGGCCATCGTGATCACGCCGACCGGCACGTTGATGAGGAAGATCCAGCCCCAGTGGATGTGCTGGCTGATGATGCCCCCGATGACCGGGCCGAACGCCAGGGCCAGGGCCCCGACGGCTCCCCAGATGCCGATGGCGGCCGTTCGCTCCCGGGTGCTGGTGAAGGTGGCCATGATGATCGCGAGGGTGGCCGGCATCATCATCGCCGCCCCGATGCCCTGGACCGCGCGGGCGCCGATCAGCATGCCGCCGCTGTCGGCCAGGCCCGCGGTCAGCGAGGACAGCGTGAACACGACCAGGCCGATCAGGAACACCCGTCGCCGGCCGTAGACGTCGGCGAGCCGGCCGCCGACGAGCAGCAGTCCGGCCAGCGTGAGCAGGTAGCTGCTCACGATCCACTCAAGGCCCGCGGTCGACAGGTGCAGGTCCCGCTGGATGGTGGGGATCGCGACGTTGGTCACGTTGTTGTCGAGGTAGGCCATGAAGTTGGCCAGGCTGACCGCCGCCAGCGCCACCCACCTGGCCCGGGGCGACCTCGCCCGCGCGGTTCCTACGGCTTCCATGACATCCAGTCCTTCCGGTCGGAACATATACGCCGTACCTGTATGGCGTTCTTATACGCTGTACATGTGCGTCATTGCCGATGATGGCCTGTACGACGTATAGTTGTCAAGTGACTCCTCCAAAATCGGCTTCAGGCACCACGCCGGAGACCGGCAAGGCCGACGCCGAGCGCACCCGGCTGACCAAGAGCGCCGTGGTCGACCAGGCTCTCGGGCTAGCCGACGCCATCGGCCTCGAGGCGCTCACCATCCGCAAGCTCACCACCGAGCTCGGCGTCACGCCGATGGCTCTCTACTGGCACTTCCGGAGCAAGGACGAGCTGCTCACCGGGCTGGTCGAGCGGGTCTGGACCGAGATCGACCTGGACGTGGACCGGGCCGCGCCCTGGCCCGACCAGCTGCGCAGGATCTTCGAGTCCCTGCTCGTCGTCCTGCGCGCGCATCCGGCGGCCCCGAAGCTGCTGCTCGAGTTCGACAAGCAGACCGAGGCGGCACTGCGCCCGACGGAACTGACGCTGGAGATCCTGCGCGGCGCGGGCTTCACTCCCGAGTACGCCGCCGGGATCGCGATCCACGCCCTGTGGACCGGGATCACGCTGGTCATGAGCGAGCCGGGTTCCGAGTGGCTGTCGGCCGAGGACCGCGCGCGGGGACAGCGCAAGAAGCAGGTCCTGTACGCGACGCTGCCCGCCGACACCTACCCGCAGCTAGTGGAGTGCGCCGTGGCGATGACCGCGAGCGACGATCCCGAGTTCCACTACGAGCTCGGCACCAGCCTGTTCATCGCGGGCGTCGAGGCGGTCGCGGCCCGGCAGGCGCGGGAATCCGCTTAGCCGGGGAGCGGGAGCAACCTCATCCGTCCAGGAGCCGTCTTAGCGGTGGGTTCGAAGAACGGGAGCGGGCCGGCGATGAATCCCGGCCCGGTCGTTCGTCTGCACTGGCATGATCGAAAGCACGGGCAAGCCGGTGTCCGTCTCCCGGACCATCAACGTTCCCGCGCAGCGGATCTTCGGGATTCTCGCCCACCCGGTCTGTCATCCGCTGATCGACGGGTCGGGGATGCTGCTGGAAAGCGCCGATGACGCCATCACCGGGGTCGGCGACGTGTTCACGATGAAGATGCGCAACGACGAGATGGGCGACTACGTGATCGCCAATCACGTCGTCGAGTTCGAGCCCGACCGCCGGATCGTCTGGGAACCCGTCCTGGCCGCCGCTTCCCGTCAGGAGGACCAGGCCGAGATCGGCGAACCCGGCCATCATCGCTGGGGTTACGCGCTTACCACCCTCAGCGCCACGTCCACCGTGGTCACCGAGATCTACGATTGCTCGCGGTCGCCGGAATGGCTGCGGAACGCGATCAGGGACGGCGTCCGGTGGATCCCGAGCATGGCCGCGACCCTGGAGAAGCTGGACGCCCTCAGCCGCGGTTAGGCTCAGGCGCTGCCAGCTGGGCGTTGTGAACGCGCAGGGCCAGCGTGGCCACCGCCAGGAGCGGCGCGTCGACGCCGAGGCGGCCGGCCCGGTCGGCCAGGTCGCCGAGCACCGCTTCCACCTCGGTGCGGCGGCCGGCGAGGAGGTCGCGGGACAGCGATGAGGTGAGCGGGGAGCCGCTGGCGGTGACCGCGCCCTCGGTCGCCTTCAGCTGGGGTTCCGGCACCGGGTGGCCGGCCGCCGACGCGATCGCCCCGGCCTCGGCGAGGACCCCGCCCGCGAACGCGGCGCCACCGGGAACGGCCACGATGTCGCCGACCGGCGCGCGCATCAGCCCGGTCACCGCGCCGATCGTCGCGATGTACACCCACTTGGCCCACATCGCCCCCACGATGTCGGCCGACACGCTGACCTGCGCGCCCGCCGACCGGAAGGCGGCGGCGAGATCCTCCGCCCGGGCGCTCGGACGGCCGTCGAGCTCGCCCAGGTCAACGCCGAAGCCCGGGGCGAGCACCCGGATCGAGTTATCGGGGTCGAGTTCGGTCGCGACCCGGAGAACTCCGCCGAGGACCGAGGACCCGAACCGGGCGGTCAGCCGGTCCAGGTGTTCCATCCCGTTGAGGAACGGGAGCACCATCGCTGCGTCCGTCACGGCGGGCGCGATATCGTCCATGGCCCCGCCGAGCCCGTCGGCCTTCACCGCGAGGATCACCGCGTCGTAGCCGGGGCCCAGCTCGGCGGCGGTGACGACCGCGGGCCCGGTCACGCTGGTGCCTTGTCCCTCGCGGAGCACCAGGCCCGTCCGCCTGAGCGTGTCCGCTCGGCGCGGGCGGACCAGGACGGCGACGTCGCTGCCCCCCGTCCCCAGCCGGGCCGCGATAAACCCGCCGACGGCCCCGGCGCCAACGACCAGTACCTTCATCAGCCATCTCCTCCCGTCCCGCGCGCGACCCAACACGACAGAATCATAGGATTAATGGTTATGTCATGGCAAGCGGCCAGCCGCTTCCGGCCGGCCGGTGTGGACACCTTCAATATATTCCTACTATTCTAGTCTGTATGGATGGAAACATGAGCCGCTGCCGGTGCCCCCGATGACCCTGACCAGCGAGCATGCCCCCGTCGCGAGCTGGACCGAGCCCGACGGCGTCGCCCCGCGGGGCACGCTGATCGTGATCCCCGGGCGCGGCGAGCTGCCCGAGCTGTACGAGCGGTTCGGCCGCCGGATCGCCAGCGACGGGTACCGGGTGCACGTCGTCGCCGATCCGACGCTGGATGCGGCGCTGGCCACGTCGCAGGTGCTTGGCCAGGCCGTCGACGTGCACCCGTACGTGCTCGTCGGGTCGGACACCGGCGCGCTGTTCGCCGCCGGGCTGATCACGTCGGGGCGGGTCACCGGGGTGGATGCCCTGGTACTCGCCGGCCTGCCGACGGAGGAGCCGGGCGGCGCGGGCTCGGCCGCGGCCGAGCCCGCCTCGTGGGACGCGGAGCTCGACATGCGGACCGCCTGCCCCACTCACCGCGGGCGGCTGGCGGCCTCGAACCTGCGCCGCGGCGCGCTGTACGAGCCGGTCCCCGCGGGCTGGGCCGTGCTCGCGGATCTCGCCCAGGTGGCCCAGCCGGTGCTGGGCGTGCACGGGACGGACGACCCGATCAGCCCGCTGGCCGCCGCGCGTGACCGCTACGCCGCGGCGCCCCGAGCCGAACTGGTCACCATCGCCGGCGGCAAGCACGACATGCTCAACGACATCACCCACCGCACGGTCGCCGCCACCGTCGTCCTGTTCCTCGAGCGGCTGCGGCTGAGCGCCGACCTGCCGCCGATCGCGGTCACCGAGAAGCTGTGAGCTCATGATCACGAAGGGTTGATTCCTGGCGAAAGGAAAACACGCTATACGGTGACAAACCATTCGTGATCATGACACCGGCCGGGGATAGTGCCGGGAATGTGGAGATATGTTTCACCGGGCGGTTCGCGGTACCACGGTGCCGCGGGCAGCACGGAAATCAGCCTGTGGTGCCGGTGATCGGGCGCTTCCCGCTCCTAGCCTCGACTGGCCACGGGCATGATCACGAAGGCTTCATATACTTATAAGATTCGAAATTTACATCAGGAACAGAACCTTCGTGATCATGGTGGCTCGCTGGAGTTTCCGGCTTAATCCGGCTTCACGCGGGTACGCCGAGGCATCAGGTAGCCCTCCAGCCGCTAACCGATCTTCGCGGTGATCTTACGGTGGCCGGTAAATCCACCTGGAGGTTGACGGCGGGTCTTGTTGGAATTCAACCCTGGAGACGATGACCCGGTGTGCGCTGGTCCGTAGCATTTCCCGTGCCAGCGACACGGAAGGGCAGGCGACCGTGATTAACGAGCAGGCCGTAGCACCGGCCAGGCCCGGGGAATGGGCCACCGCGATCGATGACCGCGCCTGGCTGCGGCGCGCCGCCCTGCTGGTCATCGCGGCGCTCGCGGCGCTGTCCTATGCCTGGGCGCTCAATCAGGACCCGCTCGAGCCGTACTACGCGGCGGCGGTGCGCAGCATGTCGGGGAGCTGGCACAACTTCATCTACGGGGCCTTCGACCCGGCCGGGACGATCACGCTGGACAAGCTGCCGGGAGCCTTCTGGATCCAGGCCCTGGCCGTGCGGGCGTTCGGCGTGCATACCTGGGTGATCGTGGCCCCGCAGGCCATCGAGGGCTTCCTCACCGTGCTGGTGCTGTACCGGGCGGTGCGGCGCCTGGCCGGGCCGACGGCCGGCCTGATCGCCGCGCTCGTGATCGCGGCGAGCCCGGCGACGGTGGCCCTGAACCGCGGGAACATCTCCGACTCGCTGATGATCTTGCTGCTGGTGCTGGCGGCCGACGCGGTGTCGGGCGCGATCGCCGGCGGGAGCCAGGGCCGGCTGATCGTCGCCGCCGTCTGGGTCGGGCTCGCCTTCCAGGCCAAGATGATCGAGGCCTGGATGGTGCTCCCCGCGTTCGGCCTGGCCTACCTGGTGGACGCGCCCGGTTCGCTGGGCCGGCGCATCCGCCAGGTGGTCGTCGCCGGCCTGGTCGCCGCGGTGGTGTCGGTGCTGTGGATGACCGCCGTCTCGCTCGTGCCGACCGGGCAGCGGCCGTACGTCGACGGCAGCCACAACGACTCCGTGTATGAGCAGGTGTTCGTCTACAACGGGTTCGGCCGCTTCGGCGATCAGACGCCGCTGCAGCTGCTGGCCGGCCAGTCCCTCGGCATCAACTCCGTCCTCACCGTCCCGGCCACCGGCCCGGACCGGCTCCTGCGGGGCGACCTGGGGCGGGACGCCGGCTGGCTGCTGCCGGCCGGCCTGGTCATCGCGGTGGCGGGCATCGTGAGCAGGCGGCGCCGGCCGCGCGGCGATCCCCTCCGGTCGTGCTTCATCCTCTGGGGCGGCTGGCTGGCCACCCTGGCCGTGACGTTCTCGCTGACCACGACGATCAACGCCTACTACACGGCGGCGCTCGCCCCGGCGGCGGCCGCCCTGATCGGCGCCGGCGCCGCCGCCGTGTGGTCGAAGGACCGGTCGCGGGTCCCGTCGACGGACCGGTCGCGGGCTCCGTCGCCGGAGGGGTCGACGGAGAACACGCCGGATGCGTCGGCCGATCCGTCAAACCAGGGGTCAACCGAGCCGTCGGACGACCGGTCCTGGGCCGCCCGGCGGATGGCGCTGGCGGTCGTGGTGGCCGTCGTGGTCGCCGGGACGGCCGCCTACTCCGCCTGGCTCGCCTCCACCGGCCCGAGCGTGCCCGGCTGGCTGGTTCCCGCGGTCATCGTCGTCGGCATCGCGGCGACCGTGACCGTGCTCGGCTCGCTCGCGGTGCGGAGCGACACCCTGTGGGCGGCCGCCCTCGCGGCCGGGCTCGTCGCCGTGATCCTGGCGCCGGCCGTGGCCTCGGCCGCGCTGGTGACCCGGGACGAGGGCGCCTTTGACACCCCGTTCGAGTCGGCGAGCCAGCGGGCCGGCGTCGACGCCCTGTTCCTGCAGACCCCCGCGCGGGTGAAGCTCCTGATCCCGCGCCTGGAGGCCATCCAGAACGGGGCGCCCTACCTGCTCGCGACCCAGACCGCGGCGATCGCCTCGGTGTTCATCTACGCCAGCGGCCTGGAGGCGCTGCCCATCGGCGGGTTCGACGGCACCACCCCGTCACCGACCCTGGCCCAGCTGCGGGCCGACGTGAGCGCGGGGAAGTTCCGTCTCGTCCTGGCGGGCGCGAGCAGCGACCCGCGCATCCAGTGGATCGCCGCGCACTGCATGCTCGTCGGCAGCGCGACCTCCACGCTGCACAACTACTTCTGCGGTGCGGGACTCCCCTGACCATGGCTTCTCCGGACCGGGCCGGACCGGGCCGGCCCGGTCCGGTCCGGTCCGGAGAAGCTCGCCCGGGGGCCAGCGTTAAGGAAGGTTGTAGACCCACTGGAAGTCGTTCAGGCCGTTGAAGCTCATCTTCCCGTTCGTGACCGTGATGGCATCCGAGCCGCTGGCGCTCGCGTTCTCGTCCACGACCCGGATTGTGCCGGTGCCGCCGTCGAGGAACACCCCAGTAACGATGGCGACGTGACCAGTGAGGTCACTGGAACTCCACATGCTGATGATGTCGCCAGCCACGAGGGTGCTCTCGTAGGTGCTGACCCCGCCATTAGCGCCGCCGGGGGATATCCCGTACTGCGGATGCGCCTGGTAAAGCGCCCAGGCGTAGCCCCCTCCGTTCGCGCTCGCGGGGGTCTGCCCGGTGACGTAGTAGAAGTACCGGGCGGCGAGCTCAACACACTGGAAGCCGTCCGAGTCCAGCGTGACGCCGTTGTACGTGATCCTTCCCTGGAGGTTGCTCGACGTTCCGTCGTACTTGACCCCGCAGGCGGCCACGCCGTCGAACGTCGTGCCCATGTAAGGGACGGCGGCGGTGCCGTTGGCAGCGCAGAATGAGGCAGCGGCCCAGTCCAGCCGCCATTCCTGCTCGGGACGCGTGTTGCAGGCCCACAGCTGGATGCGGTCGCCGTTCTTGGCGTAGTCGTTGCTGTTCGCGTCGATGCACATGTTCGTGCCCGCGCTCTGCAGCTGCCCGGCACTGGTCAGCGTCCACACCTGTTCAGGGTGCGTGTTGCAGCCCCACAGCTGGATGCCGTCACCGTTCTTGGGGTAGTCGTTGCTATTCGCGTCGATGCACATGTTCGTGCCCGCGCTCTGCAGCTGCCCGGCACTGGTCAGCGTCCACACCTGTTCAGGGTGCGTGTTGCAGCCCCACAGCTGGATGCCGTCACCGTTCTTGGGGTAGTCGTTGCTGTTCGCGTCGATGCACATGTTCGTGCCCGCGCTCTGCAGCTGCCCGGCACTGGTCAGCGTCCATTCCTGCTCGGCGTGCGCATTGCAGCCCCACAGCTGGATGCCGTCACCGTTCTTGGCGTAGTCATTGCTGTTCGCGTCGATGCATGTGGCCCAGTTTCCCGCGTTCTCCAGGTTAGCGGGAGCTCCCCCGATCGCCACGGGACTCCGCGCCGACGCTTGCGCCGGAACAGCTGACGCGAGACCGATACCGATCAGGCCGACCGCCAGCAACCCGGCCACGCCGACGGCCTTCACCTTGAGCAAAATGTGTTTCATCCCCGCCATCTCTGTTTGATCCTCCCCTGAGACACGGCAATCCCGCCCGTCACCGTGACTAGTGGGAGCTTCGCACAGGAAAGGCACAGCCGATAGGCGACGGCTTGTCCGACGTTGTCCGGAGTATTGAATGGCCAGCGGATCGGGACCGGCTCCGCGTCGAGCAGCGCGATGACGCCGCTCGGGGTGCACGGCCGCAGGCCGTACTCGCCTCTGGCCAGCAGCCCGGCGCTCATCGTGGTCAGCCCGTCCACGTCCTTGCCCACCGGGATCCGGTCGATCAGCGCCACGCGGTCGAGCCCCTTCGGCATCGCCGATCCCTCCTCCAAGCCGACTTAAGCCGACAGAGCCGAAATCAGGCAAACACGATCGCCTGGTTGCCGTGCCGCAGGACCCGGTCCTCGCTGTGCCACTCGACCGCGCGCGCGAGCACCATCCGCTCCACGTCCGCGCCCCGGCGCTGCAGGTCGCCGGCGGTCTCCGCGTGGGTCACCCGCACCACGTCCTGCTCGATGATCGGCCCCTCGTCCAGGTCCTCGGTCACGTAGTGCGCGGTCGCCCCGATGAGCTTGACCCCGCGCTCCTTGGCCTTGGCGTAGGGGCCGGCGCCGATGAAGGCGGGCAGGAACGAGTGGTGGATGTTGATGATGGGCACGCCGACGGCCGCGATGAACTCGCCCGACAGGATCTGCACCGACAGGTCGCGCAGCGTGAAGCGCAGGTCGAAGTCCCGCTCCAGCGCCTTCCGCAGGTCCTTCTCGATCGCGGGCAGGACGGCCGGCAGGTTGTCGAGGCCGAACACCGTCCGCTGGAAGAACGCGCCGCCCTGCGGGTCATCGGAGTACTGGTCGAGCGAGACGATGCTGGCGCCGTGGCCGGCCAGGACCGCGGCGACCGCGGCGACGATGCCGCCGCGGTCCTTCCCCTGGACGATGAGCGAGGCCTGGTTGCCGGAGACAGCCACCTCAGGCCTTCCCCTCGGCGGAAGCGGAGAACGGCCGGGGCGACACCACGGCCCGGATGGTGGTCTGCGCGTGGCGCTCGACCGCCGGGTTGGCCGAGCCGCCGTCCGGCTCGCCCCAGACCAGCTCCACCTCATCGCCGTAGGTGACGAGAGCGGAGTCGATCATGGCGATGGAGATCCAGCCGCGGACGTTCGAGGAGTAGGAGCAGAGCGTGGACAGCCCGACGAGACGGCCGTCGCGTTCCACCCGGTCGAACTGCGAGCCCGCGTAGAACGCCGCGGGCATCTCGATGTACTTGAACCGCTTGTCGCCCGGCTCGTACTGGCTGGCGAAGACCCGGGCGACGTCATCCCGGTTCCAGGACAGCCAGGCCTTCTTCCGGTGCTTGTCCCCCGCGAGCCGCTCGAGCGCGTCCCGGCCGATGAAGTCGTGGTCGAACTTGACGATGTGGCCGTAGCCGAGGTCCCAGGGCGTGACGTAGTAGTCCTCGACCCGGTCGGCGACGTAGCTGCCGCCGAGCGTGAGGAACGCCTCGAAGGTCCGCGCGCTCTGCCCCTCGCGGTAGGCCTTGGTGCCGTCGCCGGTGTAGACCGCGGGCACGGTGGAGGCGATCCAGCCGGACTCGGTCGCGACCGAGGCGTAGGCCCGCGAGCCGACCTGGCGGAGGCCGAACTCCTGGCCCGCGGCGAGCAGCGTGTCCCGGACGCCTTCGAACTCGGCGTACGGCCCGAAAAACTCGAGGCCGGCGAAGCCGGACATCCGGTGGTTGAGCGCGGTCACCTGGTACTGGCCGACGTTGAACGTGCCCATGTTGAAGAAGGGGATCGCGGGCATCGGGCCGCCGTTGACCTTCGCGAAGATCTCGGCCGCGGTCGGCCCCTGCAGCTGCAGCCGGAACAGCTCCCGCCCGCGCGGGTTCTGCACCGTCCGCTCGTCGCGGCGGACGGTCACGTCGTAGCCGCCGGCCGCGGCGTGGAACTGGACCCAGTTCAGCGCGGGCGGCCGCCCGACCAGCCGGACCAGGTTCTCGGCCAGGCAGAAGAGGATGCAGTCGCCGATCATGTAGCCCTCGGGGCTGACCGCGATGAACTGCTTGGCCTGCATGGGGCCGAAGCCGGCGAAGCTGTTCGCGCCCAGGTCGGACAGCAGCTGGTAGCAGCCGGGGCCCTCGACCGTGAGGTCGGCCATGTGGTGGGACAGGTCCATCAAGGCCGCGGTGGTGCGCCAGCTCTCCTGCTCATCGCGCCAGTTGGTGAACTCGGCCCGGATCGGGAACGGGAACACCCCGGACCGGCCGGCCCGCAGCAGCGCGAGCGGGCCGCCGGCCGCGTTGATCTCTTCTTCGAGACTTGGCATTTCAGATGTCCTCTCGGAACTCGCTGATCCATTCGGCGGTGAATTTGAAGCCGCCGAAGGTGTAGAAGTGCAGCCCGACCTGGCCGTGCCCGGCCGGGTCGAGGCCGGCCTCCAGATCGCGGATGAACGTGTCCGGGCCGGCCTTGCCCAGCAGGTTGGTGACCGAGAACCCGTACTTCCTGGCGATCGTGGTGCTGGTGCTGACCCCGAGCCGGGACGCGAACCCGAGCAGGCCCTTGATGCTCGTCGGCCCGGGCACACCGACCCGGACCGGAAGTTCCACGCCCCGCCGGCGCACGTCGGCCAGCCACCCCAGGACCCGGTCCACGTCGAACTCGACCTGGGTCAGCACCGCCCCCGGGACGCCCAGCCGGGCCAGGGCGGCCGACTTGCTCTCCAGCGCCGACCAGAGCACGTCGACCGGGACGTCCGGGTGCTCATCCGGATGGCCGGCGATCGAGACGTGCTCGACCCCGAACTGCGGGAACAGCCCCGACTCGATCAGGGCCAGGGAGTCCTCGTAGGGACCCATCGCCTCGGCCGGGTCCCCGCCGACCGCGAAGACGTTCGCGGTCGCGCCGATCGCCTGAAGCGCCCCGAGGAACTCCTCGAGCATCTCCTTGGACCGGATCCGGCGGGCCGAGATGTGCGGCACCGGGGTGAAGCCGAGGCGCTTGACCGCCGCCGCGGCGTTGAGCCTCGTCCGCAGGTCCTCGTGCTCGAGGAACGTGATGTGGATCCGCGTCCCGGGCGGGATCACGCCCGCCGCCGCCTCCAGCCGGGCCACGTCCTTGCCGGTCATCTCCATGGAGAAGTCATCAAGCAGACCCACGTCCCGTGCTCCTCTCGCTGTTGACGGCGATCTTAGGCACGGTGACAAGTAATTGACAAGTACTTGGCAAGCAATTTAATTAGCCCGTTCCGGTGCTAAGCTGACGCCCATGGACCAGCCGGCCCCGCCCGAGCCGGTGTCGTGGCGCGCGAGCAGCATCGGCTACCTCGTCTGGCGCTCCCACCTGCTCTTCCGGCGCGCCCTTGACAACGCCCTGGCCGAGCTCGGGGTCAACATCGCCCAGGTCGGGATCGCCGACGAGCTCATCGCGCACGGCCCCCGGTCGGCCGCCGACCTGGCCAGGACCCTCGGGGTCACGCCCCAGGGGGCCGCCCTGGCCGTCACCCAGCTGCGCACGCTCGGCTGGGTGATCCCCAGCCCGGCCGCCGGGCGCGGGCGGACGGTGCTGCTGGAAATCACCGACCTCGGCCGGGAGAGCCACCGCAAGGCCGCGGGCATCATCGAGCAGGTCGACGAGTCGCTGACCGGCGGCGTCAGCCCGGCCGGACTCGCCGCGGCGGCCGGCGCGCTCCGGGTCATCGCCGACGTCAGCGCCCCCCGCGCGGAGCCGGTCCCGGCGGAGCGTGCGGGAGAAACCAGGGCCCGTTCACCAGAAGATCTTTAAAAGCCTTCCGGAGAACGGGCCGGGGCGCCTGCCTCAGCCCCCATGACCGCCCGCCTGCTGGGTGGACTGGCGGACCACCAGCTCGGGCTCGAAGATGACCTGGCGGTGCTGGTGGGTCTCGTCGCCGGCCGCCTCGTCCAGCAGCAGCCGGGCGGCCGTGTGGCCGAGCTCCAGGCGGGGCTGGCGGACCGAGGTCAGCGGGACGGCGGCGGCCGCCGCGAAGTCGATGTCGTCGTAGCCGATGATCGAGATGTCCTCGGGGACCCCGATGTGGTTGCGGGTCATCTCCTGGAGCACGCCCAGCGCGATCAGGTCGTTGGCGCAGAACACGGCGGACGGGCGGGACGCGGCGGGCAGCGCGGCGATCCCGGCCCCGGCCCGCTGCCCGGCGGACACGTTCAGCGCGCCGGCCTGGATCACCGTGAGGCGCTCGGGGGCCAGGCCCGCGCGCCGGAACGCGCGCAGCGCGCCCTCGTACCGGTCGGCCACCTGGCGGATGCTGGTCGGGCCGGCGATGTAGGCGACCCGCTCGTGACCGGCCCCGAGCAGGTGCGACATCGCCAGGTCGCCGCCGAGCACGTCGTCCACGGCCACCGAGCACTGGCCCCGGGACGGGGACCGGCTGTCGACCAGGACCACCGGGGTGCCGCGCCGCTGCAGGCTCGCGAGCCGGGTGCTCGCCCCCACGACCGGGGTGATCAGCACGCCGTGCACCCGGTGCTCCTCGAGCACGTCGAGGTAGCGCTTCTCCTTGCGCTCCTGGTCGTCGCTGTTGCAGAGGATGACCGCGAGCCCGGCCTTGTTCGCCTCGTCCTCGACACCGCGCGCGAGGTCGGTGAAGAAGGGGTTCGCGACGTCGAGGACCACCAGCCCGATCGTCCGGCTGCGGCCCGCCCGGAGCTGGCGGGCCGACTCGTTCCTGACGAAGCCGAGCTCGCTGATCGACGCCTGCACGCGCTCGCGGGTCGGCTTCGCGACGATGTCCGGCCGGTTAAGAACGTTGGAAACGGTGGCGACGGAGACCCCGGCGTGGGCGGCGACCTCCCTAATGCTGACCGGCACATTCACCCGCATTCTCGCTGGACCTGACCGCTAGTCTTGTGCGTGCGGTTGGAACGTGTCAAACGTGGCCGCCCACTCGGTTACCCGAGGATTAATCCAGGCCAACCCGCCGGGCGGCCGCGGCCCACTCGCCGCCGTCGCCGGACGGCTCGAACCGCCGCAGTCGCACCGACGAGCGCAGCAGCGCGCGCAGCCCGTCCAGGCCGTCGGGCGCGGCCCCGAGCGCCCGGGCCTGGACCAGGACGTTGCCCAGGGCGGCGCCCTCGGCCGGCCCGGCCACGACCGGCAGGCCGCACGCGTCCGCGGTCAGCTGGCACAGCAGGGCGTTGCGGGCCCCGCCGCCGACGATGTGCAGGACGTCGGCGTGGCGCCCGGACAGCTCCTGGACCTGGCGGATCGCGTACCGGTAGGCGAGCGCGAGGCTGTCGAGGATGCAGCGGACGGTCTCGGCCGCGCCGTCGGGCGCGGTCTGTCCGGTCCGCCGGCAGGCCGCGGCGATGCGGCCGGGGATGTCGCCGGGCGGGAAGAACACCGGGTCGTCCGGGTTGACCACGGCCCGCAGCGGCGCGATCGCGGCCGCGTCCTCGAGCAGGCGGCCGAGCGCGAGCGTCCGGCCGGCCGCCGCCCACGACCGCATCGACTCCTGCAGCAGCCACAGGCCCATCACGTTGCGCAGGTACCTGACCGTGCCGTCGACCCCGGTCTCGTTGGTGAAGTTGGCCAGGCGGCTCTCCTGCGTCAGCACCGGCCGGTCCAGCTCCATCCCGGCCAGGGACCAGGTGCCGGAGGAAATGTAGGCGAAGTCGCGCCCGGAGGCGGGGACGGCGACCACCGCGGACGCCGTGTCGTGCGAGCCGACGGCGATCAGCGGCCACCGCGCGTCGGGCAGGGCCGAGACCGGGCCGATGATCTCCCCGGGCTGGCGCAGCGGCGGCAGGATGCCCGCCGGGACGCCGGCCCGGGCGATCACGTCGGCCGCCCACGTCCCGGTGGTCACGTCGAGCAGCGCCATCGTCGAGACGTTGGTCACCTCGGCGCCGGTGACCCCGGTCAGCCAGTAGGCCAGCAGGTCGGGGACCAGCAGCAGGGTGCGCGCGGCCGCCAGCGCGGGCGACCCGGCGGCCGCGGCGAGCTGGTAGATCGTGTTGAACGGCAGGTGCGCGATGCCGGTGACGGCGTACAGCTCGTCGGCCGGAATGGGCACGGTCACGCCGTCGGTCCGGGCGTCCCGGTAGTGCACCGGGTTGCCGAGCAGCGCGCCGGTCGCGTCGAGCAGCCCGTAGTCGCAGCCCCAGGAGTCGATCCCGGCGCTGGCCAGGGGGTACTCGCGGGCCGCGGCCAGCAGCCCGTGCCGCACGTCGGCGTACAGCCGGAGGATGTCCCAGTACAGCGTCCCGGCCGCCGCCACCGGCTCGTTCGGGAAGCGGTGCACCTCGTGCAGGGTCACTCCGTCGCCGCTCACCCGGCCCGCCATGACCCGGCCCGAGGAGGCGCCGAGGTCGACGGCGGCGACCGTCGTCGTCACGTCAGTCACGCCAGCTCCCGGTCACGCCAGTCCCGGTCACACCAGTCCCCGGCGCGCGGCCCAGGCCACGGCCTGGATCGAGGACCCGAACCCGAGCCGGTCGCAGATGCCCTTGACCCGGCGGCGCACGGTCCGCTCCGACGTGCCCATCCGCCGGGCCACCGTGTCGAGCGGCAGCCCGCCCGCCAGCAGCCCGAGCAGCTCGACGTCCTGGTCGCTCAACTGAGTCGCCAGCGGTTGAGCCGCCGCTTCCTGGGCCGCCGGCCGGGCATCAGCCATGGGTCGAACCTCCGCGTCATCGCAGGAACGCCGCCGCTACCCCGGCGTCGACGGGGATGAGGAGCCCCGTGGTCAGCGGCAGGTCGCCGCCGGCCACCGCGAACACGGCGGCGGCGATGTGCTCGGGCAGCACCTCGCGCTTGAGCAGCGTCCGCTGGGCGTAGAACGCGCCGAGCTCCTCCTCGGGCACCCCGTAGACCGCGGCCCGGGACGCGCCCCAGCCGCCGGCGAAGATGCCGGAACCGCGCACCACCCCGTCCGGGTTGATGCCGTTGACCCGGATCCCGTCCCCGCCGAGCTCGGCCGCGAGCAGCCGCACCTGGTGGGCCTGGTCGGCCTTGGCCGCGCCGTAGGCGACGTTGGACGGCCCGGCGAACACCGCGTTCTTGCTGGCGATGTAGATGATGTCGCCGCCCATCCGCTGCGCGATCATCGCCTTGGCCGCCTCGCGGGCGACGAGGAACGACCCGCGGGCCATCACGTCGTGCAGGATGTCCCAGTCGGCGACGGTGGTCTCGGTCAGCGGCTTGGAGATCGACAGCCCGGCGTTGTTGACCACCAGGTCGACCCCGCCGAAGGCCAGCGCGGCCGCCGCGACCGCGGCCGCGATGTCGGGCTCGCTGGTGACGTCGGCGGTGACCGCGAGGGCCACGTCGGCCGAGCCGATCTCCCTGGCCACGCTGGTGGCCGACGCCTCGTCCCGGTCGGCGACCACGACGCAGGCGCCCTCGGCCGCCAGTCGCTTGGCGGTCGCCCGGCCGATCCCCGAGCCGCCCCCGGTGACCAGCGCGATCCGCCCGGCCAGGGGCTTGGGCGCGGGGCGGCGCCGGAGCTTGGCCTCCTCGAGCTCCCAGTACTCGATACGGAACTTCTCACTCTCCGGGATCGGCGCGTAGGTCGAGATCGCCTCGGCCCCGCGCATCACGTTGATCGCGTTCACGTAGAACTCGCCGGCCACCCGCGCGGTCTGCTTGTCCGCGCCGAAGCTGAACATGCCGACCCCGGGGATCAGCACGATCGCCGGGTCGGCGCCGCGCATCGCGGGCGAGTCCGGGGTCGCGTAGCGCTCGTAGTAGGCCCGGTAGCCCTCGCGGTACTGGGCATGCAGGTCGCGCAGCCGCTCGATCACCGCGTCAAGCGGCGCGTCCGGCGGCAGGTCGAGCACCATAGGCCGGACCTTGGTGCGCAGGAAGTGGTCGGGGCACGAGGTGCCGAGCGCGGCCAGGGCCTGGTGCCGCTCGCTGGCCACGAAGTCGAGCACGACGGCCGAGTCGGTGAAGTGCCCGAGCTGCGGCTTGTCGGTCGAGGCCAGGCCGCGCAGCACCGGGGCCAGCGCGGCCGCCCGCGCCCGCCGCTCGTCGTCGGGCAGGGTCGGGAAGATCTCCTCGCCGAACGGGCGCGGCGCCCCCTTTTCCTCGATGAACTTCTGCGCGGCGGCGATGATCTCGAGCGAGCGGGCCTCGCACTCGTCGCTGGTCTCGCCCCAGGCGGTGATTCCGTGCCCGCCGAGGATGACGCCGATGGCCTCGGGGTGCTCGCGCTTGATCGCGGCGATGTCCAGGCCGAGCTGGAAGCCGGGGCGCCGCCAGGGCACCCAGGCCACCCGGTCGCCGAAGCACTCGCGGGTCAGCGCCTCGCCGTCGGCGGCGGTGGCGAAGGCGATGCCGGCGTCCGGGTGCAGGTGGTCCACGTGGTTCGCGTCCACCAGGCCGTGCATGGCGGTGTCGATCGACGGGGCGGCCCCGCCCTTGCCGAACGCGCAGAAGTCGAACGCGGCTACCATCTCGTCCTCGCGCTCCACCCCGGGGTACACCGCGGTGAGGGCGCGGAGCCGGTCGAGCCGGAGCACGGCCAGGCCCGCCCGGGTCAGGGTGCCGAGGTCGCCGCCTGAGCCCTTGACCCACATCAGCTCTTCCGGCTGCTGGGTCACCGGGTCGAGCGCGGTGCCCTTGGCCGAGGTGTTGCCGCCCGCGTAGTTGGTGTTGCGCGGGTCGGAGCCGAGCCGGTTGCTCCGCTTGAGCAGCGCGGCGACCGCGGCCTCGCCGGTGGTGTCTTTCGTTTCGTCTGCCATCGAAATCAAGCTCCCCAGCCGGCGGGAGTCCCCCCGGTTCGTTCGGACGCGATCTTGTCGCCATAACCGGACGCGAGGTAGGCCTTGTACGGGTCGGGCGCCAGGCCCATCTCCTCGCGCAGCTCGGCCAGCAGCGGGCGGACGTCGGTGTTGTAGGCGTCCATCAGCACCGCGTTGGCCCCGAGCACGTCGCCTTCGAGCTGGGCCCGCTTCAGCGCCTCGGCCTCGATGAGCAGCGCCTTGGCCGTGGCCTCCTGCACGTTCATCACCGAGCGGATCTGGGCCGGGATCTTCGGCTCGATGTTGTGGCACTGGTCGAGCATGAACGCGACGCCGGCGGCCGAGCCGAGCGCGTCGGCCTTGACCACCTCGTGCAGGATGCGGAACAGCTGGAACGGGTCGGCCGCCCCGACCATCAGGTCGTCGTCGGCGTAGAACCGGCTGTTGAAGTCGAACGCGCCGAGCTTTCCGGCCTTGAGCAGCAGCGCGACGATGAACTCGATGTTCACGCCGGGCGCGTGGTGACCGGTGTCCACGCAGACGAGCGCCTTGGGCCCGAGTGCCTGGCAGTGCAGCAGGCTGGTGCCCCAGTCGGGCACGTCGGTGGTGTAGAAGGACGGCTCGAACAGCTTGTACTCGAGCAGCATGCGCTGGTTGTCGCCCAGCCGCTCGTAGACCGTGCTCAGGGCCTCGGCGAGGCGGTCCTGGCGGGCGGAAATGTCATCCTGGCCGGGATAGTTGGTGCCGTCGGCGAACCAGAGCTTGAGGTCGCGGACGCCCGTGATGTCCATGATGTCGACGCATTCGAGCAGGTGGGCGACTGCCTTGCGGCGGACCTTGGGGTCCGGGTTGCAGACCGAGCCGATCTTGTAGTCGTCGTCCTGGAAGGTGTTGGAGTTGACCGTGCCGAGGCGGATGCCGTTCCGCTTGGCGTGGGCGGCGAGGGCCTCGTAGTCGTCGACCTTGTCCCACGGGATGTGCACGGCCATGCTGGGGGCCACGCCGGTGTACTTGTGCACCTGGGCGGCGTCGTCGGCCTTCTCGAACGGGTTCCTGGGCACACCGGGCTGGGCGAACACCTTGAACCGGGTTCCGCTGTTCCCGAACGCCCAGGACGGCAGCTCGATCTGATGCTGCCGCAGCGCATCCTTGACTGCCTTCTGGTCAACCATTACAGATCCTCGTTTCTCGCTGGGACTGCCACTTCGGCGAGTTCTACGCCCAGCAGTTCGGCCGTAGCCCGGAGCTCGGGCAGCAGGTTGCCGGTACCGAGCGCCCAGTGATGTGAGATCCCGGTCGCGCTCCACGCGTCCGTCCACTCGCCGGGGTCACAGCCGAAATCCACTCGTGAGGTGGTGTTTCCGATCTTGAGCAACGGACCGGCCACGACGGCGCCGGCCGAGGCGACGAACCGGTACGAGCCGTCCCGCCGCTGCGCGATGCCGAACGTGGTGACCGGACCGTGCTTCACGTCGAACTCGACGGAGACGCCCCAGCCGCGCTTGCCGTGGTAGACGCCAAGGCCCCGGAGCATGGGCTTGCGGTCACTAATCGCCAGGTGGGCCGGGCCATCGTGGCCCATTTCGACCACGCCGTCCCGGAAATTCAGGGCCTGGAGCTCGGTGAAGGATCCGCCGCCGCCCAGCCGGTCGGTGATCAGCATCGCCAGCGAGGTGCGCAGCTCGTACTCGCCCGCCGCCGGGATGCCGCGCGCGGTGAGCAGCGACGCCCCGAGGATCATCCCCGCGCCGAGCCGCTCGTGCTGCTCGCCTTCCAGGCCGCGGTGGTAGTAGGCCAGGCTGTCCAGGCCGAAGTCCTTGACCAGCGCGTCGAGCCCGACGGAGACTCGGGCAGCCCATCTGAGGTCGGCTTCCTGGACGGAATCGTCGAAGGTAAAGGTGGACCGCGCCGTCGCGACGCGCTCGTCTTCCTGTTCCTGGGTCACGGCCGCTACCCGGACCCGGAGGTCGTCGAACTCGAGGACCTCGACGTGGCCGCCGAGGTTCGCGGTCACCAGGGTGAGGTCGGTCGACACGTCCAGCATGCCTGGGTACAGGTGCCCCATCAGACCGTGCCGGCCGTACCGGAGAGCGGCGCGCACGCCGGCGGCCTTGATCCACCGCGTGATCTTCCGCCAGGCGCGCTCGTCATCCAGGTAACCGGACACCGAGCGGAACGGCACCCCGCACCGGGTGAACGCGTTGGCCATCTCCGGCAGCGGGCACGCTCCGCAGTACGCCAGCCACTGCCCGGTGTCGAATGTGCCGTGGTCCATCGCCTCGGTCGGCTGCAGGTTGATCAGCAGCACGGGGGCGCCCGCCCGCTGCGCGACTGGCACCAGCATCGAGGCGGTCATGTAGGTGGTGAGAAAACAGACGATCAGGTCGCAGCCCGCGGCGCGGAGGAGCTCAGCGGCCTTCGCTCCGTCCTCGGCGTCGGAGATGAAGCCCGCGTCGACGAGGTCGCAGTCCATCGCGCGGATCCGCTCGGACACCCGCTCGGCCGACCGTTCTAGCTGCGGCAGCAGATCGGGGAACTGCGGCCAGTAAGCGCCGAGGCCGCCGGCGACCAGGCCGACCTTGGTGCGTCTCATTGTTCCTCCCCAGTGGTGTCTGGAGCCGTGGTGTCTGGAGCTGGCGTGCCGTCCTCGCGGGCCAGCTGGTCATCGAGGTTGAAGATCTCGTCGAGCAGCAGGAAGCCCTCGTCCGGCGGGCGGCCGTCGAGGCCCGTGAAGTACCGGCTCATGTCCGCCTGCCAGCGCGCGTTCACCTCGGTGACCGCCATCGCCCGCTGTGCGGCCGCTAGATCATCGGCCTCGACGTACCCGATGAGCAGGCCGTCCGGGCGAGCGAAGATCGAGTAATTGCGCCAGCCGGCGTCCCGCAGCGCGCGCAGCATGTCCGGCCAGACCGCGGCGTGCCGCTGCCGGTATTCCGCCAGGAGGTCTGGCCGGACATGCAGGGTGAAGCAGTAACGCGTCATTGACCTGTCAGAAGTTGAACTGGTCGATGTTGGCCGCGTCGAAGACGGTCGGCGGGCCGAGAACGATCGACGGACCGACGCCGGTGGTGGGCGCGAGCACCTTGTAAGTGCCGAGGCTGCCCGCCTTGAAGCTGGAACCGGTGGTCAGGGTGGCGGTACCGGAAGCGAGCGAGGCCGCCGCGTAACCGGCCAGGTAGCCGAGCTGCGACGGGTTCCACAGCTCGAACTCCTTGACCGTGCCGTCCTTGACGTAGGGCTTCATCTGCGAGGGCAGGCCGAGGCCGGTCAGCGTGAGCTTACTGAGCAGGCTCTTGTGCGTGTCGAGGTACTGCGCCGCCGCCTGGATGCCGACCGTCGTGGGCGAGATGATGCCCTTCAGGTTCGGGTACGCGGAGAGCAGGCCCTGCAGCACGGTCAGTGAGGTGGCCGGGTCGTCGTTTCCGTAGACGGTCTTGACCAGCGTCATCTTCGGGTACTTCTTGAGCTCCTGCTTCATGTACGCGATCCAGGAGTTCTGGTTGGTCGCGCTGGCCGCCGCGGAGAGGATGGCGATCTGGCCGCTGTCGCCGATCTCCTTGGCCAGGATGTCCACCTCGGACGTGCCGATGCTCTCGGTGTTGGCCTGGTTGACGAACAGGTGGTTCGGGCTGGAGCCACAGGTGACGTCGGAGTCGAATGACAGGATCGCGATGCCCGCGGTCGCCGCCTGCTGCAGCGACGGGCACAGCGCGCTCGGGTCGTTACCCGCGATCACGATCGCGTTGGCGTGGGCCTGGATGGCCGCCTGGATCGAGGGGATCTGCGCGGCCGCCGTGTCCGCGGTTCCGCTGCTCACGACCACCTTGCCGCCGAGCTCGGCCAGCGCCTTGGCGCCGCCCTGGTCGGCGAGGACCTCATACGGGTTCTGGGTGTCCTTGGGGATGAAGTAGACCACCAGGCCCTTCTTGATCCCGGTCGAGCTGCCGCCGGACGACGAGGCGCTGGCCGAGGCCGACGTGCTCGCGGCCGCGCTCGAGCTGCTCGCGGCCGCGCTCGAGCTTGAGCTGCTCGAGCTGGAACTGCAAGCCGCGATGGTGGACACGGCCGCCACGGCCGCGAAAGCCAGGATCGCTGGTCTGCGAGTGGCGACGAATCGTGATCTATTGGAACGTTTCATTCGTATACCTTCTGTTCCGTGATAATTGGACCGGACTACTCTGTGCGGACTGTTACGGACTGGATGTTCAGGCTGTTAAGAACGTGACCGCCGCGCCCGCAGGGCGGGCCAGCGGGCCAGCTTGCCGAGGCTCGGAACGACCACGCTGATCAGCAGCAGGGCACCGATCACGATCTCCTGGACATTGGGGTCAATGTTCATCTGCGTCATCGCCATCTGCAGGGTGGCCACGATGGCTGCCGACAGCACCACTCCGAGCACGGTGCCCCTGCCGCCGAAGATCGACACTCCGCCAAAGAGCGCGATCGCCACGACGTTGAGCTCCAGCCCGTAGCCGGCGTTATAGCTGACGGAGGAGTTCTGTGCCACGAGCAGGATCCCTGCGAAGGCACAGATGAGGCCTGAGGCGACGAAAAGCCAGAACTTGATCCGGGCGACCCGGATCCCCGCGAACCGGGCCGCCTCAGGCTGCAGTCCGATCGCGTACAAGGACCGGCCCAGCGGCGTGGCGTGCAGCACCACACCGCAAATGATGGCCAGGACGATGAAGAACACTGTCGTGTAGGACAGGTGCGTACCGGGAACGGGGACGACCCCGATCTTGGTGAACCACGCCGGGAAGGTGCGGTCCCCGGCCCCGGGGATGGTCTGCGATCCGAGCAGGATCTCGGCTATCCCCCGGTAGAGGGTGAGCGTGCCGATCGTCACCGCGATGGAGGGCAGTCCCGCCTTGGCGACAAGGAAGCCGTTGAGCGCGCCGCCGACGACGCCGACGGCCAGGGCGGCGATCAGCGCGGGCCACAGCCCCCAGCCGTGGTGCCACAGGTCGCCCAGGAGCGCGCCGGCCATGCCGAGCGTCGAGGCAACCGACAAGTCGATCTCGGCGGTCACCACGATGAGCATCATCGGCAGCGCCATGATCGAGATGAAGCCGGCGTTGATGCCGCCGTAGAACAGCGTGGTCTGGCTGTCGAAGGTGGACGACTCGGAACTGCCGAACGCGAGGGACGCGATCAGGACGATGACCAGCCCGACCTCCCAGCGGCCGGCCTGCTGCCACAGCGACTGCCGGATACGGGGGCCGGCCGGCCTGTCCGGCCTGGCGCCCTGCATCCCGGCGCCGGCGGCGGGCTCAGCGCCAGCGGCGGGCGGCGCGATGTCAGAGCTCACGATGGGCCCCCTCAGCGGAGCGCAGGCTGCGCGCTACCCGCAGCGCTAGCAACCGGTCGATGGAGATGGCGATGAGCAGCAGGCCGCCGGCGATGGCCTCGTCCCAGAAGGAGGAGCTGTTGACCGCGACCAGGCCCTGCTGGATGGTATTGAGCAGCATCGCGCCGAGGGCCGCGCCCACCACTGTGCCGCTGCCGCCGAAGATCGCGACCCCGCCGACCACGGCGGCGGCCACCACGTTCAGCTCGTAGCCGAGCCCGGCGCTGTTGTCCACCTGGGCGAACAGTGCGAGGAAGAGCGCGCCGCCGAGACCCGCGAGGGCGCCGCTGGTGACGAAGGCGACGAATACCCGCCGACCGCTCGGGATCCCGGCCAGCGCGGCGGCGTCGGGGTTAGACCCGACCGCGTACAGCTCGCGGGCGGGGCGGAAGGTTCGCATCACGTAGCCGACGGCGATCACCACGACGGCGACGATGATCGCCAGCCAGGGGATGCCGAGCACCGTCTCGTAGCCGACCTCGATGAACGCGTGCGGTACCTGGCTGGGGACCACGATGTTGCCGTTCACCAGCTTGGAGTCGAGGCCCCTGATGATGTACAGCATGGCCAGGGTCACGACCAGGCTCGGCACCTTGACCAGGGTGGTGATGAGCCCGTTGACCGCGCCAACGGTCGCGCCGAGGGCGATCGCGATGACGAAACCGGACCACACCGGTATGCCCTCGGTCCTGAACAGGTTGCCCACGACGAACGCGGACAGCCCGAGCGTCGATCCGACCGACAGGTCAACGTTGCGGGTGACGAGGACCATCGTCTCCCCGACGCCGAGCAGTGCCACCAGGGACGCTCCGACCAGCAGCTGCTGGATGCTGCCGCTGCTGGCGAAGTTGTGGTTCTTGAGCGTCGTGAGCAGGAATACCAGTAGCACGAGGGCCAGGGTGCCGGCTTCCCGGGCCCGCAGGAGTCGCGCCATACGGGGGACGCCTGGCGCCTGCACCGGCGTGAGGGGCGCGGCCGGGGCGGTCATGCCGCTGCCTCCGCGACCTGGCCGGTGGCCGCCCGCATGATCTTGTCCTCGGTCGCGTCGGCGCGGGCGAACTCGCCCGCGAGCCGGCCTTCGTGGATGACCAGGACGCGATCCGCCACTCCAAGCACCTCAGGCAGCTCGGAAGAGATCATCAGCACTGCCATTCCCTCCGCGGCCAGCTGGTCGATGATCCGGTGCACCTCGGCCTTGGTCCCGACGTCGATCCCCCGGGTCGGCTCGTCGATGATCAGCAGCGAAGGTGACCGGGAGAGCCACTTGCCGAGCACGACCTTCTGCTGGTTGCCGCCGGAAAGAGTGGATACCGCGTCCCGCATCCGCCCGTACTTGAGCTGCAGCCGGTCGGCCCAGGTCACGGCCAGCTGCCGCTCGGCCGACCGGAAGATGAGCCCGCCCTTGCTCAGCCGGTGCAGCGACGCGAGCGCGACGTTGTGGTCGATCCCCAGGTCCATGACCAAGCCCTGCTGCCGCCGGTCCTCGGGGACGAACGCGATCCCCGCCGCCATGGCCGCCGTCGGGTCTCCGTTTGGCAGCGCCTTGCCCAGCAGCCGCACCGAGCCGGAGGACCGGCGGTCAATCCCGAAGATCGCCCGGGCGACCTCGGTGCGCCCCGCCCCCACGAGCCCGGCCAGGGCGACGACCTCGCCCCGGCGGACGCTGAAGCTGACGTCGTAGAAGACGTTCTCCCGGGTGATCTGGTCGACCGCGAGCACCACCTCGCCGGGCACCGTGCCCGTCTTGTGGTACATCTCGCCCAGGTCGCGCCCGATCATCGAGCGGATGATGGTGTCCACGTCGAGTTCAGCGGCGGGCGCGGTCATGACGAACTTGCCGTCGCGCATGATCGTCACCTGCTGGCAGATGGAGAACACTTCCTCAAGCCGGTGCGAGATGAACATCACCGCTGCCCCGCGGCCGCGCAGTGCCGTGATGACGCGGAACAGCCGGTCCACCTCGACATTGCTCAGCGCCGCGGTCGGCTCGTCCATGATCAGCACGCTGGCGTTCAGGGAGAGCGCCTTGGCGATCTCGACGATCTGCTGGTCAGCGACCGACAGGCCGCGGGCCGGCCGGGCCGGGTCGAGGACCACGCCCAGCTGCGCGAAGATCTCGTTCGCGTCGCGGTTCATGGCGCCGCGATCGATCCGGCGCCCCGCGCGGACCGGCTGGCGGCCCATGAAGATGTTCTCGGACACGGTCAGGTCGGGGAACAGCATGGGTTCCTGGTAGATGACCGCGATGCCGGCCGCCCGGGCCGCCGCGGGGCCGTTCAGCGTGACCTCCGCACCGTTCACGAGCACCTCGCCGCTATCCGGCTGATGCACTCCGGCGAGGATCTTCACCAGCGTCGACTTGCCCGCGCCATTCTCGCCCAGGAGGGCGTGCACCTCACCGCCGCGCAGCACCACCGAGCCGTCGATCAGGGCTTTCACGGCACCGAACGACTTAGCGGCGTGCCGCAGCTCAAGCGCCGCCGGGGCGGGCGCCGCATCGTCGGGTGCCGCCGACGAGGGTCCCGCCGGGGCCGCTCCGTCACTAGCTTCGTTGCCAGCGCCCACCGATCGCACCTCCATGTGCAGGACCATGTACAGGACATTAATGGAACGTTTCAATTCCTGGGCTGTAGTCTTCGCGCGGACCTCAGGAGTGTCAATGGGGACACCATCGCCCGCAACTGAATCGTTATAACGCCCGCCCGCAGCTCAGCCGACGACGAGGACGTGCAGGTTCCGCGGCCCGTGCACGCCCTCGACCCGGATGAGCTCGATGTCACTGGTGGCCGAAGGGCCGGAAATCAGCGTGTGCGGCCGGGCCGGGTCGAGCCGGCCGAGCGCGTCGGCCAGATCCGCCGCCACCTGGCCCGCGCGCACCACGACCAGGTGAAAGTCCGGCACCAGGGTGAGCGCGCGCCGCCCCTGCCCAGGCCCGTGGTCCATGATGATCGTCCCGGTCTCGGCCACCGCGGCCGCGCACCCGGTAACCACCCCGGCCACCCCGTCCAGCTCCCGCGCCGACAGCGCCGGCTCATCCCGCACAACCCGCCCCCCGCCGACCACCCCGGCGTCAACCTCGACCACGCCGGTCCCGTCAGCCACACCAGCCGTGTCGGTTACGTCGGACAGCCAGTGCGCGGGGAGTCCGTCGGGGACGAGGAAGCGCGGGAGGCTGGCCAGGACGCGGGCGACGGCCGCGGGGAGGTCGGCCTCGGAGACGCGCTCGACGACGGCGCGGTAGTCGGCCGCGCGCTCGGCGAACAGGGCGACGATGTCCGTGCCGGCGGGGTCATGGTGCTCGCGCCGGTAGGTTCGCGGCAGCGCCGCGTAGGCGGCGTCGACGCCGGCCGGGGTCGCGGCCCGGCCGGGTGCGGTGCCGGGCTGGCCGGCCGGACCGGCCGCACCGGTCGCACCGCTGACAGCGGCACGGACACGGGCGAGGATTTCCTCGCGGGCGGCGCTCACCGGCCGGCCCGAGGAAATCCCGTGGCCCGATGGCGGGGCCGCCGGGCCGGGGCCGACGGCCGGGTGGGAGCCACTTGGGGTCGCCGGGTGGCGGTCGCCGAGGGCGCCTCAGAGGCCGTTGGGGGTCGCGGGGCGGGGGTCGTTCGGGGTGACCGAGCGGCCACTTGGAGCGGCGGGGCGGGGGTCATTTGGGTGGCTCCGTGGGCTTTTCCGCGGGCGCGGGGGCGGGGATGGGCGGGGCCGGTGGGCGGGGTTCTTGGCGGGGTTCCAGGCGGGGTGGCCGGGGGGTGGTTCCGTGGGTGCGGGCCCACCAGGCGCGGAAGGACTCGGGGGGCGGGGCGGGGGCGTCGCGGGTGTCGGTCCAGGCGGAAAGGGGCGGCGGGAGCCGGCGGATGTGTCCGGAACGGCCGACGAAATGGCGGCCGAATGACGTAGCACGCTGCGCCGCGGCCAGCCGACGGGGAGAGCGGAGCATGAAGGCGGTGAGTGAAAACACGGCCCGTTCCCCATGATGATTTTGATTTTCTACCGCGCGGGCGCGCAATTCCACCAGCACTTCGGGAATGTTGATGGCGACCGGGCAGACCTCATAGCAGGCGCCGCAGAGCGAGGAGGCGAACGGCAGCGAGGCGTCGATCGCCGACCCGATGCCGCGGATCTGCGGCGACAAGATCGCGCCGATCGGGCCCGGGTAGGGCGAGCCGTAGGCGTGGCCGCCGGCCCGCTCGTAGACCGGGCAGACGTTCAGGCAGGCCGAGCAGCGGATGCAGCGCAGCGCCTGCCGCCCGGTCTCGTCGGCCAGGGTGGCGGTCCGGCCGTTGTCCAGCAGCACCAGGTGGAAGTTCCGCGGGCCGTCGCCCGGGGTGACGCCGGACCAGATCGTCGTGTACGGGTTCATCCGCTCGGCGGTGGAACTGCGCGGCAGCAGGGCGAGGAAGACCTCGAGGTCACGCCAGGACGGCAGGATCTTCTCCACGCCGACGACGGAAATCAGGGTGTCGGGCAGGGTCAGGCACATCCGGCCGTTGCCCTCGGACTCGACGACGACGAGCGAGCCGGTGTCGGCGATCGCGAAGTTGCCGCCCGAGATCCCGACCTTGGCGCTGAGGAACTCCTGCCGCAGGTAGGCGCGGGCGGCCGCGGCGAGCTTGGGCGGGTCGTCGCTGCGGCCCGCCTGGAC